>ERZ795042.108-NODE-108-length-74563-cov-33.192208_pt1 | contig 74563 bp, 64 predicted proteins | sample MGYA00375126_ERZ795042 | MGnify/ENA primary metagenome ERZ795042 (study PRJEB30171, sample SAMN05518105) | compost metagenome | isolation source: Feedstock adapted compost from Newby Island compost facility, Milpitas, CA | place: USA:Newby Island compost facility...
TGACATTTTCTCGGATCAGTTACACCCTGACAATATCACAGAACAACAACATGGATCAAAAATGTGAATTGACAAACGCCGGGCACGGGAATATAATGTACAGCAATCCAACGCATACAAGACACGCGATGAACAGGAGCAGTAAGGCGAAGCCGGGATGCCGGACGCGGGCCGATCAAGCGGGACGCGGGCCGGCCAGAGAGCTGCGGGCAGGTGCGACGCAGCCGAAGGCGAACCTGAAACTCGCCTGGGAGCGGAGCGGCGGAACGGACGGCCCTATGCGCAGGCCGCCAATTACGCCGTTACGGCTGACCCCCGTAATCGGGTGCGTGCGGACGCCGCGTTCATTTCCGGCGCCGCATGCGTGAGGTGGGCGCACCGGCTGTGCCATGCTGCGGCAACGGCACGGGCGTCAACAAGAGTGGTACCGCGATGGCGCAACGGCCCGTCGTCTCTTGAGCAATCGGAGACGGCGGGCCTTTCTGCTTGAGGGTGCCGCCAGCCGAAGAGGGAACAGCCGCATATCCGGCAAAACGCGATGAACGGGAGCAGTAGAGCGGTGGCGGAACAACGCCGCCGGCCGCGCGACAGCGGGTGGCGGCGCAGAGAGCTGCGGGTTGGTGCGACGCAGCCGAAGGCATCGATCGAACTCGCCCGGGAGCGGACGGACCGACACGGACGCGGAGCGTACGGCCGCGGACGCGTAGGTCCGGCACGGGTTGACCGCCGTTACACGGTCGCCGGCGGCGCGGCAGGCGCTGACGCGCTCATGCGCGCCAACGTCCGGTCTGACTGCAGCAGACCCGGACCGCGCAACCCGCATGAGCCGCATGAATCGCCTGAACGGGCATGGACCAGCATGAGCGCACGGCCGTCACAGGCCAACACGCACCGCCGGCACGGAGGGGGCGCGGCCCGCAAGGGGCGCGTCAACAAGAGTGGTACCGCGGCATGCCGACCACACGGCCTGTCGTCTCTTGAACGAACGTTCGGAGGCGGCAGGCTTTTTTGATTCCGCGGCCCAAAACCACACGTTCACCAAGCCTGCACATTCACGCGATCCATCGCATTACACGGCTAAAAAAATCCAGGGAGGGACATTCACCATGAGCGAATCCGTCAACCGAAACGAATTCAAGCGCATCACGATCTTCGACACGACGCTGCGCGACGGCGAGCAGTCGCCCGGCGCCTCGATCGAGCCGGAGCAGAAAATCATCATCGCGCGCCAGCTTGCGAAACTCGGCGTCGACGCGATCGAACCGGGCTTTCCGATCTCGAGCCCGGGCGAGTTCGCGGCCGTGCAACAGATCTCCCGCGAGCTGCAGGGCACGGAAATCGTCGGTTTCGCCCGCGCCGTGCGCGCGGACATCGACGCCGCGATCCAGGCGACGCAGGACGCGGCGCGCCGCCGGCTGCACCTGTTCATCTCGTCGTCGGACATCCACCTCGACTTCCAGCTCCGCAAGACGCGCGAGCAGGTGCTCGCCATCGCCCGCGAGATGGTCGCGTACGCGAAGCAGTTCGTCGACGAGATCGAGTTCTCGCCGATGGACTCGACCCGTTCGGGCATCGAGTTCGTGATCGAAATGGTCGAGGCGGTCATTGCCGAAGGCGCGACGATCATCAACCTGCCCGACACGATGGGCTACGCGATGCCGGAGGAATATGAGGCGCTGTTCCGCACCGTCCGCACGCAGGCGCGGGGCGGCGACCGCGTCCGCTACAGCGCGCACTGCCACAACGACCTGGGCCTCGCGGTCGCGAACAGCCTCGCGGCGATCCGCGGCGGCGCGACGCAGGTCGAGGTGACGGTGAACGGCATCGGCGAACGGGCCGGCAACTGCTCGCTCGAGGAGCTCGTCATGGCGATCGAGACGCGCAAGGCCGCGCTGAAGGCCGAGACGGGCATCAACATCGCCGAGATCTACAACACGTCGCGGCTCGTCAGCCGGATGATGCATTTCCCGATCGCGTTCAACAAGCCGATCGTCGGCCGCAACGCGTTCCAGCACGAGTCGGGCATCCACCAGGACGGCCTGCTCAAGAACCGCGCCACCTACGAGATCATGGATCCCGAGGCGATGGGCATCCCGCGCAGCATGATCGTGCTCGGCAAGCATTCCGGACGCCACGCGCTCAAGCACCGCGCGGCGGAGTACGGCATCAAGCTCGAGGGCGAGCAGCTCGACGAGGTGTACGCCGCCTTCAAGAAGGTCGCCGACGCGCAAAAGGTGGTCACCGACGACCAGTTCCTGCGCATCATCGGCGAATCGTCGGTGGGCCATGAAGATCCGTACACGCTGGTCGATCTGCAGGTGCTGTCCGGCACGCAGCGCGCCCGCATCGCGTCCGTGACGATCCGCGAGGGCTCCACGGGCGTCGAGCATACCTGTTCCGGCATGGGCGCCGGCCCGATCGAGGCGGTCATCAACTGCATCAAGCAGGTGATCCCGGTCGCGGCCGAATTCGAGGATCTCGAGCTCCACTCGCTGTCGTCCGGCGAGGACGCGCACGGCGAGGCGATCGTGACGGTGCTGCATGGCGGCCGGCGCTATCGCGGCACGGCGGCCCACAAGGACGTCATCCTCGCCGTGGCGCAGGCGTTCGTCGGCGCGTGCAATCAGGCCGTCATCCGGACGGACGCGCGCCAGCGCGCGCAGGCGGAGAAGACAGGCTGACCGGCCGGCGCTTGATCAGGGGAAGGACAATCCGACAAGTTCGTGAACGGACGGGCGGAGCGCCGGATGGCGGTTTGCCCGTCCTTCTTTTTGCATCGCCGAATCGGGAAAAGAGACCGGGCGAAAATCCGACTTCCCGCCTCTTTACAGCCCGCTACCCCGTCCTTGGTCCCGGTTGTGCACAAACTTATCCACATATCCACCGAAAAATGTGTGAAAATCCGGTGGAAGCAAGCGGGATGTCGAATGCCGTCGTTTTGGAAACGGGGACAAGTTTTTCACAACCAAACTGTGGACAATGTGGATAATGTGGGTGAAAATTTCCCGGCATGGCCGAAAATCGGTTGAAAAAGATGAAAACCATGCCGTTCTAGGGTTTGAAAACGGTCAGTATCGCGTGAATTGATGCACAATTCGGGGGATAATGTGGATGATTCTGTGGATAACGCGGATTTCCGGGATGTGGCAATTTCAAAGTTCCCGCAAGGCGGCGGCCGCGGTTGACAATGACACCCCGTTCATGTAAATAGTAACCAAAATGATGTCGAGGGATATGAAAAATGAAGCGTTTCGCCGCCGCCGGCGCGGCGGTCGGAAACATGGATGCAAGCGGTTTCGGACGGGACGTGGGCGCATGATGCGGGAACGGGGGATGCGTATGCGAAGAATCGTTCTTTTTTTCCTGATGGCGTGTCTGCTCCTTGCGGGAGGCTGTCAGCCGGCGGCGCCCGTGGCAAGGGATCACGATGACCGGCCGCGGTACACCGGCACGCTGCGCGTGGCGCTGCAGAGCGGCTACCTGAATTCGGAGAAGCCTTACCGCGCGGGGGAAAAACCGTACCCGATCCAGGATCGGATGGCCGCGTTCATGGATCTGCATCCGGGCGTCGAGATCGAGGTGCTGGACTTCGGCGGAATCACGCGCGATCTTCGCCGGGTGCTGGACGATCCCGAATGGGCGCCGGACATCGTCGAGCTCAGTCCGATCGAGGCGCGCCTGACGGCGGCCGGAAAGCTTGCGAGTCTGGCCGGATACGTCGATCGCGCCGCCGCGCGCTGGGAGGACGGGTACCTGCGGATGATCGATCTCGCGTAGATTGACGGCGAGCCGTATCTGCTGCCGGTGACCAGCGATCCGGTGGTCGCCTACTATGACCGGTTTACGTTCAGGCGAGCCGGCGTGCCCGAACCGACGGAGAACTGGGACTGGGAAGAATTCACGCGAAAAGCGGCATGGCTGGGCGGACTGGGCACGCCGATCGGCATTCCGACCGACTGGAATTCGGTCGAGCCGTTCATCCGCGGACTCGGCGGCATCTATCTGTCCGACGACGGCGAGACCGCCTCCGGTTACCTGGACAGCGACGCGACCGCCATGGCTTTCAGCCGCTATGCCGAGATGATGCCTGTCGACCTGGCGATCCGGAACCGGCCGCAGAACCGGTCGGCGCCTGCGATCGGCCTGATGCGCGCCACCGGGATGTACTGGCCGGTCCGGGACGAATTCGGCAACTTCGCGCCCGCGCCGATGCCGGTCGCGCCTTCGGGGGAGCGGCTCAACTCGTCGCTGATGACGGGTCTCGCCATCATGGCCGATTCCGCGCAGAAGGATCTCGCCTGGGAACTGATGGCGTTCATCGTCGGCGAGACGGGAGAGGAGGCGCTGCGGTTCGTCGCGGCCAACACGCTCGAAACAAGCTCCATGTGGTATCGGTCGTTTCCGGACGAGCGATACGAGACGCTGAAGGAGCTGATGGCGCGGGAAATGGTCCAATCGCCCCCGGCGCCGTTCAACCAGCAGGTGACCCATCCGCACGCGTATCCGGTGCTGACGCTCGAAGAACTGCGGGCGATGGCCGATCCGGCGGAGGGGAAGGTCATCCTCGGGCGCGCTGCCGGTCTGCTCGACGCGGCGATGGCGTCCATGAAGGCGCGGTGACGGCGGGAATGTTTTCTCCTCAAGATTTACCTTGACGCGGCAGGCCGGGAGGTGTAGAATCGAAAGTCTGATGCATGGGACGGCGGATGTCCCGGAGAAGAAAGGAGCTTGCATCCATGTCAACGGCAAACGGGGCGCGCCCGGCCGGGTTGTTCGGCAACCGGTTCTTCCAGACCGTCCTGCTGTCGAACGTCATGCTGCAAATCGGCATCTGGGTACGCAACTTCGCGATTCTGCTGTTCGTCACCGACATGACGGATTCGGATCCCATCGCCATCTCGATGATCTATGTGGCGGAGTTCCTGCCGATCTTCCTGTTCTCGTTCATCGGCGGGACGTTCGCGGACCGCTGGCGGCCGAAGCGGACGATGGTCTGGAGCGACTTCCTGTCGGCGCTGTCGGTCTTCGCCGTGATGGCGACACTTGCCGCCGGCGTGTGGCAGATGGTGTTCTTCGCGACGCTGGTGTCGTCCATCCTGTCGCAGTTCTCGCAGCCTTCCGCGATGCGCATGTTCAAGATCCATCTCCATCCGGAGCAGCTGCAGCAGGCGATGGCGTTCTTCCAGTCGATGGTCGCGATCTTCATGGTCGGCGGTCCGGCGCTCGGCACGTTCATGTACAACCGGTTCGGGATCGAAATCTCGATCGCGGTGATGGGCGTCGCGTTCCTGCTGTCCGCGGTCGTGCTGCTCCGGCTGCCGGAGACGCCGTCGGGCCGGGAAGCGGCCGGCGGGGCGGCGGCCGGAGCGGCGGGCATGCCGGCCGGAGCGCAGGCGCGCCCGGGGAATTTCCGGGAGGAACTGGCCGAGGGATTCCGCTATGTCTGGCGCAGTCCGGTGCTGCGGATGCTGGGGCTCACGTTCGCGCTGGCGGGCATCGGGGTCGGCATGGTGCAGCCGCTCGGCATTTTCGTCGTGACGGAGAAGCTGGGTCAGGAGAAGGAGTTCCTGCAGTTCCTGCTCATGGTGAACGGGGTGGCCATGCTCGCCGGCGGCGGGCTGATCGCCGCGCTGGCGCGCCGCATCCTGCCGCAGAAGCTGCTCGCGTTCGGCATGTTCGCCGGCGCCCTCACGACGCTGGGGATCGGCCTGTCCGAGCACGTCTGGCTGACGCTGGTCCTGCAGTTCATCTCCGGGCTTACGTTCCCGTCCATCCACATCGGGATCAGCACGATGATTCTGCGCTGGTCCGACGAATCGATCGTCGGCCGCGTGAACGGGGTGCTCAACCCGATGTTCATGGGCATGATGGTCGTGATGATCGCGACGGGCGGCAGCCTGAAGGCCTGGTTCCCGCTCGAGGCGCTGTACGCGGTATCCGCGCTGGTCATGGCGCTCGGCACGGCCGCGCTGGCGACGATCTTCAAGCACCGGCCGCCGGAGCCGGAAGCCGCGCAGGCCGCGCACGGCATGTCTTCGCACTGAACATCCAATCGGCAGATATTCCTATCGAATCGGCGCAAGGGGCTGTCCGGAAGACCGTCATGGGCGGGGCTTTCGGGCGGCCCCGTTTTTGTTTGTCAGAAAAAAGAGGAAAATCGGGACCGGATGTCAAAAGATGTAGAAAAACGACATATTCAAGGAGGATTCGGAAGCTGCTGCATCGCCGCACCGCACCTGTCTTGCAAAGCTCTCGAAGATCGCGCTGATGGCGGCCCTGTTATTGGCGGGTACGGGACTTGCCGGCCCGGGGATGGTCCGCGTTGTCAGCGCCGATGACACCATCATCGATTTTCCCGATCCGAATCTGAAAAAGGCACTGATCGCCAACGGCGTCGACACCAACGGAGACGGGCAAATCTCGATCGCCGAGATGGAAAGCGCAACGGGCCATCTCGATTTGAGAAAATCCTACATCCGGGATCTGACCGGGCTGGAGCACGCGATCCGGGTCCAATCGATCGATCTGAGCCTAAATCCGGTTGAAGATCTTGCTCCCCTGTCTCATTTGAAAGGGCTTTATTACTTGACGTTGTCGAATACCAATGTGTCCGATCTGCGTCCTCTGGCCGGATTGAAGCTGATCGAACTTGACCTGTTCAACACGAAGATTGTAGACATCGGGCCGCTTTCGACACTGGATCAATTGACCGTACTGACCATCAGCTTTACCAATGTCAGCGATCTCAGCCCGCTGGCGAACAAGAAGTTGAATATTCTTTTTGCGACGGCTACGAACGTTCGCGACATCAGCGTGCTGTCCACGTTTTCGACGTTGTATGAGCTCCATCTGATCGGCAACCAGCTTGAGGACATCAGTCCGCTCAGCCGGCACGAGGGTTTGCGAATCCTGAAACTTGACTACAACAACATACGGGACATCCGTCCGTTGTCCGGACTGAAAAATTTGCGGGATCTGTACCTGAGCAATAACCGGATCTCCGATCTGTCGCCGCTCGCCGGTCTGAAATCGCTCGAAGAGTTGTTCGTCGACGACAATGAAATCCGGGATATTTCAGCCCTGGCCGGTTTGACGCGCCTTGCGCATCTCGGGATCTCGCACAACGACATCGAGCGGATTGACGCCCTGGCCGGATTGCGCGATCTGATTGAGTTGTATCTGGGATATAACGGAAAAATCACGGACTTCACGCCGATCTCGAATCTTGTCAATATGCGGTACCTGAGCATGGACGGATTGGGTCTCGAAGACATCGGCATGCTGGAACCGTTGACCCGAATGGTGGAGTTGAACTTGTCCGACAACCGGCTCCGGAATCTTGACGCGCTCCGGAACATGTCCGAGCTGCGGGAGTTGCGCGCCAGCAACAACCAACTGGTCGATATTTCGGCCCTGTCCGACAAAAACCTGCTTTATCACCTTGAACTTTACGACAACCCGAATGTCGACGCGTACCCGGTCAAGGATCTTCCCAATCTGAAATATTTGAAACTGGATAATTCGGCCAGTGATCTGCTGCGGTCGAAAATTCCCGACGTCGTGGAAGGAGGCGTGTACTCGACGGATGTCGTCCTGAATTTCGGTCCCGACGTGGAAGTGACGCTGAATGGCAGGCCGATCGAAAGCGGCCATACCGTCACACGGGAGGGCCGATACGAAATCGTCATCTTCGACGGGGTGTTGAAATACAATTACTTCATCATCGACAAGACCCCGCCGAACATTACCGGCGTCGTCGACGGCGGCGTTTACGTGGAGCCGGTGACCATCAGATTTGACGAGGGTCGGGCCGAGCTGAACGGCAAGCCCGCAAGCGTCCGGTTCGAGGTCGACCAGATAACCGGCGAACCGAACTATGAATTGTATGTAGGCGAGTACGGGGATCACGAGCTGATCGTCACCGACGAAGGCGGCAATCGCGCCGTCATCCGGTTCACCATCAAGGCGCCGGATGTCGTCGTCCGCGGCGTTACGGACCTGGGCCTGTACACGACGGAGCGCACGATCCGGTTCAGCGACGGGACGGCGACGCTGAACGGCAAGCCGATCCGGTCGTGGGACAAGGTGAGCGAGCCCGGCCAGTACGAGCTGGTGGTGACCGGACCCGGCGGCAACCGGAAGACGATCCGCTTCACGATCATCGAGCCGGGATCGCCGGATCCGGGCGCGCCCGCGGGAGGCGCGACGCAGGAAGCGGTCGCGCTGAAAGGGGTCTCCGGGTGGGCGCAGCGGGAGATTGCGGACGCGCAAAGCCTGGGGTTGACCGATCCGGTGGCGCGACTGGACTTTGCGAAGAACATCACCCGGGAGCAGTTCGCCCTGGTCGCGCTCAGGCTGTACGAGCTCCTGACCGGCACGGACGCGGGCGCGCTCGACGCGGCTCCGAATCCGTTCCGCGACGTGCAAAATCCGGACATCGTCAGGGCTTACCGGCTCGGCATCGTCCGGGGCACGGCGCAGGATCTCTTTTCTCCCGACGCGCAGATTACGCGGGAACAGCTCGCCACGATGCTGAAGCGCGTGCTGGATGAAGGCTCCGTCCGCATTCCGTACGGCAAGGCCAAAGCCTTCGACGACCGGAGCCGGTTCTCGGATTTCGCGGCGGAAGCGATCGAATTCATGTCTTCGATCGACGTCGTCAAGGGGACAAGCGAGCGCACGTTCGGCCCGAAGGAGAACGCCACCGTCGAGCAGGCGGTCATCATGGCGAAACGTCTGCATGAAACGGCGGTGAGCGCGGGGGCCGCCAAGCCGGCCGCGGGAAGCGGAAGCGGCGCCGGACAGGGCATGGGCGCTTCTCATTTCCGGGACGGCGGCATGTTCCGGATGTACATCGCGAAGGTGGAGCAATACCCCGGCAGGGATCAGCCGACCAACCGGTACGCCCTGACGAACGACCGGCCGTTCATCCTGCCCGCCTACAGCGCCATTTACCTGACGGCGCCGAACAACCAGACCCCGGGCCCGGACTTCAACACGGGAACCCTCGTGATCGCCAACACGAGCGGCAACGCCCGGACGGTTTCGTCGTCGGAGGTCAACATGCCGCTCGACCAACTGTACAGCGACAACTGGGGCACGATCACGCATCCCGACGGCACGACGGAAATCATGAGGTCTTCCGGACCCTATTTCCGGCTGGTCGTCTTCGACGGTCCCTTCGACAGCGGAAAGCCTTACGGGGACTATATGGCGGATGACCGGGTGCTTGACGCGGGAGACTGGTTCGCCGTGCGTCACGACAAGACGCCGCCGAACGGCAGGTAAGAAGTGCGGGGAAAAAAGCGAGCGCCATACGCAACGTAAGCCGCATGCCGGCGCAGACACGGCAAGCCGGCCGGGGCGGGACCGAACCCGCCGCCCGGCCGGCTCGTTTCATTTCGAGGGATGGTTAAGAGAGATCCGCGGCAACACGCCCGGGTGTCACCGCGGACCCGCAGGTCAGAGGAAAAGAGGATCAGCAGGTTCCGCAGCCCTTGTACCGGTAATCCGTGTAGGCGTTGTAACCTTCACCGCAGTAATAAACCTCCAGCTTTTCCTTTTTCCACTGGAGGACGGGGAACCGATTGGCGATCCTGAAGCGATTGATCGCCATCTTTTGGGCCGAACAACCGATTCGCGCCGCCGTTTACCTGTCCGTCAAAATCGTCGCGTCCCTTATCCCCTCCGCTCAAATTGTCGTAACCCGGAAACTGGTGGACGAAGCGGCGGTTCTTTTTTCCGGACACGGCAATATCGCCCGGGTCTCGCTCTATTTGTCCGTCCAGCTGTTGCTGTTTGTGCTGCTATCCGCGCTGCTCGGTCTTGAACGTTATCAATTCGCCCGCATCCAGGTCGGCATCAAGCGTTATTTTCAGGAAAAAATCGCCGGGCAAGCCGTCCGGCTGCCGCTCGCTGTCTTTGATTCCCCCGGTTATTACGACAAATTTCACCAGGCGACGTATGCCCAATCCAAGGCCAATATTTTGAACAGCCTGTTTTCGGGCATACAATCCGTGATCACGCTGGTCTCGTTTCTCGCCATATTGGCCGACGTAAGTCCGTGGTTGTCCGCGGCGCTGCTGTTGTACATTGTCCCCTCGTTGCTTGTCAACCTGCGCATCGGAAAATCGAGATTCGCGCAAATGATTCACCAGACGCCGCTGTCCCGAAAAACCGACTATTTTTTTCATCTCCTGACCCGTAAAGAATTCGCCAAGGAAATCCGGATCTTCAACTCCGCTTCTTTCCTGCTGAACGGTTGGCGCCGGATGTTCGGGCAAACGGCGTCGGAGCAGCTCGATTTGGAGAAAAGGGCGACGCTCAAGGTGCTCGGCGTCGATTCCTTCGGCGTGCTGCTGCAACACGGGTTGATCGCGTTGCTCTTGTATTTCGGCTGGTTGGGAAGATTGACGGTGGGCGCCTATGTTGCCCTCGCCCAAACCGTTGTCTCGAGCCAAGCGCTGATTCAGAAGCTGGCGATGGATCTCGCGACGGTCTATGAATCCACCTACTACGTGTCCGAGATGATGGCCTTCATTGACGGCGAGCCGGAATCGAAGGGAACAGTCGCCGCTGTACGGTTTCCCGATCCGATCAGGCGGGGCATCAAGGTTTCCGGCGTCGAGTTCGCCTATCCCAACCGTCCGGTCAAGGTGCTCAAGGATATTTCCCTGGAAATCCGCCCCGGGGAAAAAGTCGCGATCGTCGGGGAAAACGGCGCGGGAAAGTCGACCCTCGCCAAGTGTCTGCTCGGACTGTACAAGCCGGATAAAGGCGCGATCGAGATCGACGGCATTCCGATTGAGCATATAGACACGGAAGATTTTCGAAGTCACGTCTCCGCGTTGTTCCAGGATTTCGTCCGCTATGAACTGACCGCGGCGGAGAACATCGCCCTTGCGGATGCCGCGTCCCGTATGGAAGAGATCCGGTCGGCGGCGAAGCGGGCGGGCGTTCTGGATCTGATCGAGCAGATGCCGCAACAATTTGACACCCAACTGGGGACGATGTTCGGGGAGGGGCGTGAACTGTCGTATGGACAGTGGCAGCGGATCGCTTTGGCACGGACGTTTTTCCGCAAATCCCGGATCATCGTGCTGGACGAGCCGACCGCTTCCATGGATCCGGTTACCGAACAGGCCATCATGAGAACCTTGCATGAATTAATGAAGGATCAAACCGCGATCGTCATCACGCATCGGCTGTCGCTGTGCCCGCTTATGGACAACATTTTCGTCCTGAAGGAAGGCAGGCTGGTGGAATCGGGAACCCACGATGCGTTAATCCGCCTGGACGGCGAATATGCGAAGATGTATCGGCTTCAGCGGGAATCTTTGAAAGGCGTTTATTCGGAGGTGATCTGATGCAAGCGCTCATTCCGTTTGTGCAGGTGTTCCTGTTTTGCGTGTTTGCGGTTTCGGGATTGGCCAAATGGCTGTCTTTCGCTTCATTTCGCAACACCGTGGCGCAGCTTTCACGGTTCCCCGTCAAAACGGCGGGCGCCGCGGCCCATCTGGTCATTGCCGCCGAGATCGCGTCGGGGGTCATGCTGCTGATCGATACCCTGGCGATTTGCGGAGCGTTCACGATACTCGCCCTGACGCTGCTGTTCGCGGCGCTCTCCCTTCGCTCGGCCGTGCGCGGGACCGATGAAAAATGCCATTGTTTCGGTCAATTGACGGATGAACGGTTGGGCGTTGAGACGTTGGTCAAATCCGCCATCCTCGCCGGTCTGGCGCTGATTGTTCTCCTGAACGGGGAGGAACGGATCAGTCCCGCGGCCGATCCTGTCCTGTTCGCGTTTTGGATCACGGACAGTCTGCTCGTCATCTGTCTGTATATTCTCGTTGACAGGATGCGGGCCTATTTGCGGAAACTGAGGCGCGGAAGTTTGCTCTAGGGAAGGGGGATAAATGATGGAATCCGTTGTCATCGGATCGGTGATGTTGCAATCCGTTGTCCTCATCGCGGTCTGCTCCGTTGTGGCCGGATTGTTGTCCAAACTTTCCAATCCGTTTCCCCGGGGGGTGTTGACCCACCAAAGCCACGGGATACCGGCGGGAGATTCGTTTCCGATCCTTGCCTTCGACTGGATTGACGCGTCCCGACATCACGATTTCGCCCATGGCGGCGGAACGGTCGTCGTGCTCACCTCTCCCGACTGCGGCGCGTGCAAAATGCTGTATCCCGTCCTTCCCCGGTTTGCCAGGGAGCATCCCGACATTCGCGTTGTTTCCCTGATGCTGGGAGACCGTGAATCGGTCAGGAGCGTCGTCGACGAATACGGCCTTCACATGCCGGTCGCGGCCATCGATCATGACGAATTGAGGACGCTCCGGACGGAAATCTTTCCTTTCGCCTATCTTCTGTCGCCGGACGGCAAGGTCATGGCCAAGGGCTTGACCATGAACGAAGATCACTTGAAAATATTGGCGTCCGAATTGACGAAAAAAACAAACAAAAGGAAAATATATAAAAACAGGAAAAGCAGGGGGCTGGCAATATGAATCGTTGGGCCATCGTCGTCCTGGCCTGTCTGATCCTGTTGCTGTCGGCTTGCGAATCGGGCGGGATCGGACGCGATGGGCGCGACGCGCGCGAGAGTTCGCCCGAATTGTCGGGAACGCTTCGCATCGCGCTGTTCTTGAACGGCAATCCCATGACGCGTCCGTACCTGGCGGGGACGTATCCCTGGAGAGTAACGCTGATCCAGGAGCGGATGAAGGAATTCATGGAAGCGCATCCGGGCGTGGAGATCGAAGTGATCGACATCCCGTCCGGAAAGGGAAATCTGGATGACGTGTTGAGCGAGCATGCGCCGGACATCGTGGAGCTGACCGCTTATCAGGCCGCGACGCTGTACGCCGATCGGCTGATGGACCTCGGGGACTGGATCGGGCAGGAGAACCTGTGGCCCGGTCCGTACGGGGATCTGATCAGCCGCGCGACGCCGGCCGGCGGTGCGGTGTTGCTGCCGATCCGCGTCGATCCGATGGTGGTCTACTACGATCCGGCCAAGTTCGCGGAGCTGGGGCTGGCCGAGCCGGAGGAAGGCTGGACGATCATCGACTTTGCGGAGGCGGCGCAGCGGCTTGTGGAAGCGGGGTTCGCCGTTTCTTTTCCCGTGGATGTGGATTGGTCGGAATCGCTGATCCGGAGCTGGGGCGGAACGTACACGTCGCCGGACGGCCGCGAGGTCATCGGCTGGCTGGACAGCGAAGAGACGATCGAGGCGTTCGTGCGGTATATGCAGCTCATACCCGAGGGAGACCTGCCGGATTTGGAGAGGGAGGAACTCGAAGCCCTCGGCATATACCGGGCGGGAGCGCTTTGGAAGCTGCTCTATCCCAGGAACGCGGAATACGCCGTCGGCCCGCTGCCGAAAGCGCCGGACGGCGAGCGGCTCAACGCCGCCCGCTTGAGCGGGTTTGCCGTCGTGCGGGACAGCGCGCAGCAGGGTTTGGCCTGGGAATTCCTGAAATGGCTCATCGGCGGGACGGATGAGGAGGCGCTGACGTTCGCGGCGATGAATACGCTTGATGCGATCAACCAGACGTTCACCATAAGCGAGAACAGGAGCGTCGAGGCGCTGCGGGAGCAAATGCGGCGGGAGATCGCCGTCGCGGTGCCCGCGTCGTTCCATCCGTACCTGGCGCGGCCCGGCTATGCCGATCCGATGAATCTGTTTCCGATCCGGACGCGGGAGGAGCTCGTCAGTTACCGGGATCGGGAGACGGCCGGGCGTGATCTGGCGAGCCTGGCGAGGGAATGGGAAGAATGGATGGCAGGAGCGAAAAACGCGACGCCGAGAATTCCATGACGGAAAACGCGGCGTCTTGACGCGAATCGAGCCCGCATCGGGGGATGATGCGGGCTCTTGCCGTTTGCGCATTGGCCGGATGCGTCCTCAACCGGTTGGCGGCTTCCCGCCGGGTTCGCCTCCGGGATCGCCGCCGGATTCGCCGGCCGCCTCCGGCGCGATTCCGGGCGGCCGCCGCTTCAGCCGGCCGGCGCGGTACAGGGCTTCGCGGAGCAAGTATTCGATATGCGCGTTCACGCTGCGGAATTCGTCGTTCGCCCACTGCTCGATCGCGCGGTACACGTCGGGGTCGAGCCGCAGCGGGAACGCTTTTTTGTTGCCGGCCATGGTTCGGGGCTCACGTGTAGAGCGTTCCGGTGTTGATGACCGGCGTCGCGGAGCGGTCGGAGACGATGGCGACCATCAGATTGTTGACCATCGCGGCGCGGCGCTCGTCGTCCAGCTCGATGCCGTTCTCGGCCAGCTTGCGGAGCGCCATCTCCACCATGCCGACGGCTCCCTCGACGACCTTCTGCCGCGAAGCGACGATGGCCAGCGCCTGCTGCCGCTGCAGCATCGCGTTCGCGATCTCCGGCGCGTAGGCGAGGTGGCTGAGCCGGGTCTCGAGGACCTGGACGCCTGCCACCTCGAGCCGCTCCTGCAGCTCGCGCGACAACTGCTCCGCGATCTCGTCCGTATTGCTCCGCAGCGAGACGGCCGGTTCGTCGGAGAACGTGTCGTAGGCGTATTGGGTCGCAATGTGGCGGATCGCCGTCTCGCTCTGGATCTCGACGAATTCTTCATAGTTGTCCACGTCGAACGACGCCTTCGCCGTGTCGACGACCCGGAAGACGATGACGGCGCCGATCTCGATCGGGTTGCCTTCCGCGTCGTTCACCTTCAGCTTCTGGCTGTTGAAGTTGCGGACGCGGAGGGAGATTTTCTTCTTGCTCGAGAACGGAACGGTCATCCAGTACCCGGCTTCGAGGATCGTGCCGACGTAGCGGCCGAAGAAGGTGACGACCTTCGCCTCGTTCGGATGGACGATGACGAGCGACGAGAACAGGATGATGGAGCCGATCAGCATGACGGCGAAGCCCGCGACGGACGCCGGGGTCGGCTCGTCCGGGGCGTTCGAGACGAGGACGAAAATGCTGCCGACCAGGAGCGCGAACGCGACGAACAGCGTCAGGAAACCGTTGACTTTCCAGGCTTTTCTCTCTTTCATGGGAGGGCCTCCTTTCAAGCTCGATACCATGTTGATATTTTTATGATATCACATATTGAAATAAATGTAAACCCTGCGGGAGAAAAAACCTTCGCATGAAGCGATCCCGTAAGGAAGGCTATGCGCAGGCGGCGTGTTGACCCTCCAATTGCAACTTCCGGTCATTCCGGTTCGTAAGAGTTCACCAAACGGCTTGAATTCGTGACAAGGGCGCGCGTGCGCATTCAAGCGGCAAAGGGGTATCGTGATGAGCGACCATTCCAATAACCCGGGAATCGAACCGTATCGCGGGATCCGGCTGGAGGTCGATATCCGCTCCGCCGGCTACGAGGCCGGCAAGCCCGTCATCCGCGACGTGCGATTCGCGGTCGGAGCCGGCGAGCTGGTCGGGCTGATCGGTCCGAACGGCGCGGGGAAAAGCACGACGATCAAGGCGGTGCTCGGCCTGCTTCCACGGACGGACGGCGACATCCGCTTCGGCGGGTCGGCGCGGCCGGAGCGGGCCGGGGCGTCCGGCCCGGTCGACCGTTCCGGCGGGCAATCCGGCCCGGTCGGCCATTCCGGCCGGCAATCCGTCGAGCCCGGCGGTTCCGGGCGTTACGCCTATGTGCCCGAGCATCCGGTGTTCTACGACTATATGACGCTGTGGGAGCATCTGCGGCTGGCCGCGTCCGCGTTCGGCATTGCGGAGGAGGCGTTCGCGCCGCGGGCCGAGCGGCTGCTCGAGCGGTTCCGGCTGCTGGACCGCCGGCACGAACTGCCGGCGAAGTTCTCGAAGGGCATGCAGCAGAAAATGATGCTCGCGATCGGCTTCATGCTCGAGCCGGACCTGTACATCGTCGATGAGCCGTTCATCGGGCTCGACCCGCACGCCACGCGGGATCTGCTCGACCTGCTGGAGGAGGAGCGGCGGCGCGGCGCCGGCATCCTCATGTCGACGCATGTGCTCGATACCGCCGAACGAATCTGCAGCGGCTTCGTGCTGATGAATAGCGGCACGGTCGTTGCGCGGGGCGGTCTCGACGAGGTGCGCAGGCAGGCGGGACTCGGGAGCGCGGCGCCGCTGTTCGACTGCTTCCTGGAGCTGACGAGGAGATGACGGCGGGGGTGAAACGCCGCCGGCCGAAGCGCTGGACGCCCGGCCGTCTGCTCCTCTCGCGGATCGCCCGCTTCTGGCGGGAGCAGTTCCGGATCTGGAGGACGGCCTTCGACTGGACGGTCCTGCTGTATCTGGTCGTGCCCGGGCTGTGGATGCTGGGCGGCCTTTGGCTTGAGATGCTGCGCGAGCCTCCGGCGTGGCTGACGGCGCTGCCGCCGGAGCTGGCGGTCGCGCTCTTCGCGCTCCTTCTGTTTGCGGGGCGGCTGCGCACGTTCCTGGAGGACGCGGACGCGCTCGTGCTGCTGCAGCGGCGGAACTGGATCCGGACGCTGAAGATCGGCGGCGCCGTCTACACGCTGGCCGTGACGGCGGTCTCGACCGCGCTGGCGTTCGCGGCGCTGCTGCCGTGGCTGAGGCTCCATGACGCGTTCGATGCGGGCGGTCTCGTCCTGTGGGCCGTGCTTACGGCGGCCTGCCGGTCGCTGGCGGCCGTGGCGCGCCGGCTCGTCGCCTCGCTGCTCGGCGGCTGGAAGCGATGGGCCGCGCATATCGCGCTGTCGCTCGCGCTGATCGCGTACTATGCGGGGGCGATATTCGCGGCGGACGGCAGCGCCGGGTGGCTCGGCGCGTGCGCGGCGCCGGCGTTCGCCGGCTGGGCCGCCGCCGTCGGCTTCCTGGCGCGGATGCGCGGCGGGTACGAGACGGACCTCCGGGCGGAACTGCGCGCGAGGACGGCTTCGGCCGGCCTGCTCGTGTCCGCCGCCGGGATCGAGCACAAGCCGGCTCCGGAATGGAAGCGCCCGATCGTGTTCCCGCGCTCGGGGCGCATCCTGCGGGCTTCGGACCCCGGCGCCGTGCTGGCCGAGATGCGGATCAAGGCGTTCCTCCGGCAATTCCGGCGTCTGGGACAGGGATTCCAGATCATCGCGGTTTCGGCGGTCGCGTTGATCTCCGTGCCCGGATGGGTGTCGCCGGTTCTGGCGGCGGTGCTGATGGCGCTGGTCGCGTCTTGGCTGCAGCGGGACTGGCGCGAATGGATGGACGAGCCGTTCGTCTCGCAATTCCGCTGGGAGGAGGCGGCGGTCCGGCGCGGCGCGACGCTTTCGCGGTTCTGGATCATGCTGCCGGCGGCCGTATGGTTCGCGGGCGTCGCCGGCTGGCGGTTCGCCGGCTGGCTCGGGGCGCTCGCGGGCGTGCCGGCGGGTGTCGGCCTGTGGGCGCTGATCAACGCGGCGATGCATGATCTGCCCGCGATGAAGCGGCGGCCCGTTGACGAGGGATCGGTCGAGCGGGACGCGTCGGAGTGACGCGATGGAAGCGGATGGCGCGGCGCAAGCGCGGCAATCGCGGGTCTCCGGCAGTCTCGGACAGGCGGGCGGCTCACCGGCGGCATGTTGGTCGGCGGATGGCGCGGGCGCGCGGCGGGTATGTTTTGTCCGGGTTCGGGGAATGGTAAAGCCGCCAACAACTCCACGACGGGAAGGAGACGGAACCATGGCGCGCGGAGGCGGGGTCCGGTTTGATTTTCCCGATGAACGCCAGGCGTCCCTCGCATTGTCCATGTTGCAGGAGCTTGGCTACGAGCCGGAACGGAACGGGCGCGCGGTCGAGATCCGGCTGGACGGCAACGATCTGGTCTCGGCGATCGAGATCGCGTCGGCGCACGGCGGCGAGCTGGCCGGCGCGGCGGGCGCGGACGCGGAAGATGCGCTCGAATCGGCGTACGGCATCGACGAGATTCCGATTCCGGCGCATGTGGTCGAGCCGGAATGGCCGGAAGCCTGAATCCCGCGGGGAATGTCCGATGCGGGACGTGAGATGGCCCGGCGGGACAGCCATTGACCGAAAACAGGCGCGAAACCGCGCCTGTTTTTTCTTGGGCCGCTTTTCGATCGGCAACAGGCGAAGAATGTCTCCCCCGGCCGAAAACCTTCCCCTTTGAGGACGCTGAGCACCGACCACGGCGGGCATCGCCGCCGCGGGCAAGGTGCTGACCGACAAAGGCCTGAAAGGCCAGGTGCAACTGACCGGTCTGGGCCTGCCGAGCGAAATGGCCGAAAACAACATCAGTTCCCGCTCTCCGGGCCGGCCGCAAGCTCCGCGGCGCTCTTGCCGGCCGTGTAGCCGGTCGCGAACGCCGCCGTGATGTTGTAGCCGCCGGTGTAGCCGTGCACGTCGAGGATTTCCCCGCAGAAAAAGAGCCCCCGCATCAACTTCGACTGCATCGTGCGCGGGTCGACCTCCTTCAGCGAGACGCCGCCGCCGGTGATGAACGCCTGCTCGAGCGGCAGCGTGCCGTTCACCGCGATCGGCATCGCCTTGACGAGCCGGGCGAGCGAGCGCAGCGCCTGGCGCGAGACATTGGCGCACGCGGTGTCGCCGCCGACGCCGGCGAGCCGGAGCATGAGCATGAGGAGCCGCTCCGGCATGAGCGGGCGAAGCGCGTTCTTGATCGACCGCTTCGGTTCGGCCGCCGCGAGCGCGGCGAGTTCGGCGAACGCTTCTTCTTCCGCAAGGTCCGGTTTCAGGTCGAGCGTCAGCCGGACGGGCGCGCCGCCGTTCTTCTTCCGCTCCTTCACGACGAATTGGCTGCAGCGCAGCGCGATCGGGCCGGACAGCCCGAAGTGGGTGAAAATCATGTCTCCTTCGTGCCGGACGAGCGTCCGCCCGCGCGCGTCCCATACGGTCAGGGCGACGCCGCGCAGCGAGACGCCCTGCAGCTCGCGGCTTCGGATCCACGGCTCGTCCGAGGTGAGCGGCACTTCGGTCGGGAACAGTTCGGTGATTGTGTGGCCGGCTTTTTCCGCCCAAGGGTAGCCGTCGCCGGTCGATCCGGTGTGCGGGACCGATTTGCCGCCCGTGGCGACGATGACGGCGGGGGCCCGCAGCGCGCCTCCGTCCTTCAGCTTGACGCCCGCGACGGCTCCGTTCTCGTAGATCACATCGGCGACCGGGCGGTTCGTCCTGAGGTCCACGCCGAGCTCCCGCGCCCGGCCGACGAGCGCCCGGACGACCGTCTGCGCGCTGTCCGTCACGGGGAACATCCGGCCGTCGTTCTCTTCCTTCAGCCGGATGCCGAGGTTCTCGAAGAAGGCGATGATGTCCCGGTTCGAAAATACCGAAAACGCGCTGTACAGGAACCGCCCGCCTCCCGGAATGTGCCGGATTAACTCGTCCAGCGGTTTCGCGTTGGTGACGTTGCAACGCCCGCCCCCCGAAATGGCCAGCTTCCTCCCGAGCTTGTCCCCCTTGTCGAGCAGGATCACCCGCGCGCCCCGCTCCGCGGCCGCGATCGAGGCCATGAGGCCGGACGGCCCGCCGCCGATGACCAGAACATCCGCATCCATGTCGCGGTTCGCCTCCTCCGGAATCCGCCGGACTTGCCAGCGGCGCAGACTGAAAGCGATAATGATAATAGAGGAAATTCGTCCCGAATGCAAAACGTTCTCCGCCGCCGTTCCGGTCGGCTCCATCAGGAGGTCATGACGCTATGGACATTGTGACGGAAACGCAAGGACTGCCGACGGAAGACGGCCTGCGCCTGCACATGCGTTCCTGGATGCCGCCGGGCGACGCGCGCGGCGTCGTCTGCATCTTGCACGGCATGGGCGAGCACGGCGGCCGTTACGCTTATGTGGCGACGGCGCTCGCGCGCGCCGGGCTGATCGTCCATGCCATCGATCAGCGCGGGCACGGGCTGACCCCGGGCAAGCGGGGACACGCGCCGTCCGCCGAACGGCTCGCGATGGACGCCGCCCGCTTCGTCGGCATGGCCGCGGCGCGGCACCCGGGGCTGCCGATCTTTCTGTACGGCCACAGCATGGGCGGCAATGTGGCGCTCAGCTGCGCGATCCGGTGCCGTCCGCCGATCGCCGGGCTCATCCTGACCAGCCCGTGGCTGCGGCTCGCCTTCGATCCTTCGCCGGCCAAATTGCGGCTCGGCCGCATCGCGGCGGTCGTCTGGCCGAAGCTGACGATGTCCACCGGGCTGGGCGGCATGCTCTACCGCAATGTCGAGCAGCAGGAGGCGGACAGGCGGGATCCCCTTCTGCACCACCGGATCTCGGCGGCGATGTTTTTCTCGATCCGGGAAGAGGGCGAACGCTCGCTGCGGGAAGCGCGGCGGGAACTGCGGGCGCCGCTGCTGCTGTTGCACGGCACGGATGATCGCGTGACGTCATTCGCCGCCAGCCGGGAGCTCGCGGAGTCGCTGGGCGAGAGATGCGAGTTCGTCGCCTGGGAGGGCGGCTGGCACGAGCTGCACAATGACGTGGACCGCGACGAAGTGCTCGCGCGGATCATCGGCTGGATCGACGGCCGGATTCAGGCGCGGAGCGGGCGGGACGGCGGGTGAACGGCAGGTTGTAACGAGGATACCGCGTTACAGCGGGCCGATCGGATAATGCGCGTTTTCGAGAGGGAGGAGACCATTGCCGGATGTCATTGAAATCGGCGGTCTGGCGCTGAACGGCATGCTGCTGACCGCGCTGATCGCGGCGCTGGCCGGCTACGGGGCGCTGCGGCTGTGGTCGGCGCGGGCGCGGGGCGACCGGTCCGGGCCCTGGGGCGACCTGACCACGGGCGCCGCGGCGATCGCCATCGCGATCTGGAAATTCGGCGTGCTGCTCCGCGAGCCTTCGCTGCTGTGGGAACAGCCGGGTCTGTTGCTCGTGCTTGTCGGCTCGGGCCTGGAGGCCGCCCTCGGTCTTGCCGCCGCCGCGATCTTCTGGATCTGGCTTGCGCACCGGAACGGCGTCGCGTTCCTGCTGGCGCTCGACGCGCTCGCGGTGTCCGCGGCCGGGGGACTGCTCGCCTGGAACCTGCTGTCGGCTGTCGAATACCGGTGGGGATATGCCGCCGTGTGCGCGGCGCTGCTCGCGCTGCTGATCGGCAGGCAAGCGCCGGACGCGGCCCGGGCGGCGAAGGAACCGACGGGTGAAAAAACAGCGGGCGCAGGCGGGACCATGACCGTGCTCGCGGGACGGACGGCGAACGGTGACACGACCGAGCTTGCGGGACAGACAGCGAACGGTGACATACCCATGCTCGCGGGACGGACGGCGAACGGTGACACACCCATACACGCGGTGCAAACGGTGAACGGTGACAGGACCGTGCCCGCGAAACAGACGGCGGACGCCGGAGCGACCGAATCCGCGGGACAGACTGCGGTCGGTGACGTGTCCGGGAACGCGGAACAGACTGCGGGCGGGAGCGCGGCCGGGACCTCGGAGAAGTCTGCGGATACGGGCGGGGCGCGGCGCGCGGGCGCGCACGGCGAAGCCGCCGTGCTCGCGGGTTACGCGCTCGGCGCGGGCTGCCTGGTCGTGAGCCTGTTCGCGCCGCCGCCCCCGTGGGTGAAGCCGCCCATGCTGGCCGGGCTGACGAGCACGCAGCTGCTCTTCATCGCCGCCGGCCTGGCCGCGGCCGCGCTGGACGCCTTCCGGAGCAAAGCCGGAGGATAAGGCCGCCAGTCCGGGGCATACTAGCCTCGGAAGGAGGCTCCTGCATATGGCCGACAAAAAAGACCGGCGCGAGCGCAGCGCCGAGACGTACGAAGGGCCGAGCGCCGGCGGCCGGAAGCAGCAGGCCCGAACATCGGCCGACCCGGCCGGCGCGGGCTTTGACAAGAAGAACGACGGACCGAACCGGCCGTCCGTCTGAAGCGGGGTGAGCGCCATGGACCGGAATTCCGACGAGCGGCACGGGCGCAAGACCGCCCCGGCTTCCCGATCCGCCGGCAAGAAGGCGGATCTCAACGGAACCGGAGATCCGGAGCTCGACCCGTTCGAGATCAACTTCCGGCCCGAGTTCCGAGAAGGGCGCGGGCCGCGCGGGCCGTTCGTGAACGAGCACGGCGTCGTCATCGGCGACCACGAGTACGCTTCGCCGAACTCGCCGCTCGAGAACTGGTCGAAGGACACCGACCCGTCCGTCATGAGCGGCGACGAGTGGGTGCATCCCTACAAGGACATCGGCTTCCGCACGGCGGAGAACCGGCGGCTGTTCGAGGAGGGGATCCCGCCGCAGGGCGGCATTTTCATGCATCCCGACAAGGACGCCGGATACAAGTCGCACCGGACGGACGACCCCCGCGAAGGGTCGGCCGGACCGCAAGCGAAGCAATCGGACTGACGGACGGCCGACAGCCGGACCGCGACAGGTCCGGTTGCTTTTCTTTTGCGCCGCGCAAGCGGTATAATAGATTCCAAAATCCCGATCGAGGAGGGTGCTTGAGCCATGTCGATGTCGTTCGAACGATATATGTTGGACATGATCCAGCCGATGCGCGACGAGCTGACCAGCATCGGATTCAAGGAACTCAGGACGCCGGAGGAAGTCGAGGAGCATCTGCCGAACGCGAAGGGCACGGCGCTGGTGTTCGTGAACTCGGTGTGCGGATGCGCGGGCGGCATCGCCCGTCCGGCCGCAAGGCTGGCGCTGCAGCATGAGGTGAAGCCGGACCATCTGTTCACCGTGTTCGCCGGCCAGGACAAGGAGGCGACGGCGAAGGCGCGTGAATATTTCGCGCCGTACCCGCCGTCCTCGCCGTCGATCGCGCTGATGAAGGACGGCGAACTCGTGCATTTCATCGAGCGTCATCAGATCGAATACCATTCGGCCGAAGAGATCGCGGCGAACCTGGTCGCGGCGTTCGAACAACATTGCCGCTGACGGCGGGCGGAGGCGAACGGGAGCATGGGCATGCAGCAGGAAATCATCGCCGCGCTTGGCGTAAAGCCCGTCATCGACGTCGAACAGGAGATCCGCAGGCGCGTTGATTTCCTGAAGCGGTACGTGAAGGAGGCCGGGGCGTCCGGCCTCCTGATCGCGATCAGCGGCGGCGTCGACAGCGCGACGGCGGCCGCCCTGTGCAAGCGGGCGACGGACGAGCTGACGGAGGAGACGGGCCGGGAATACATGACGCTCGGCGTGTTCCAGCCCTATCATACGCAGGAGGACATCGAGGACAGCTACGAGGTGGCGCGGGCGCTCGGCCTGAAACACACGGTCGAGACGAACATCGGCGACGCGGTGGACGAGATCGCGCTGGAGGTCGAGCACGCGTTCAAGGCGCTCGGCCGGCCGCGGCATCTGAGCAAGGAAGCGAAGGGCAACGCGAAGGCGCGGACGCGCATGGTCGTCCAGTACGCGCTCGCGTTCGACCTGAACCTGCTCGTCGTCGGCACGGACCACGCGTCCGAGGCGATCACCGGCTTCTACACGAAATGGGGAGACGGCGCGGTCGACATCACGCCGCTCAGTTCGCTGAACAAGCGCCAGGTGCGGCAGATCGCCCGGGCGCTCGGCGTGCCCGAGCGGGTGGTGACCAAGGCGCCGACCGCCGGACTGTGGGAAGGGCAGACCGACGAGGGTGAGCTCGGCATCTCGTACGAGGACAACAGCGACTATCTCGAAGGCAAGCCGGTCGATCCGAAGGTCGCGGCCGAGCTCGAGCGGCGGTACCGGGCCACCGAGCACAAGCGCCGGCCGATTCCGGGCATTTGACGCGCCGGCAACGCGCGAATCGCGGATTTTAAGCGAATATCGGTCCCAAGCGGCAAGCGGTCCCTGACAGGGGCCGCTTTTCTCGTCTTGACATTTTGCCTTCCGGCCATTATTTTTTATTTAACAAAAAAGTTTGCTCAAGGCAAAATAATTTGTCCACGCACACTTTAGTTGCTTCAGCGCACAAAAAGAGGGAGTCGGGTGATACCATGTCCAGAAGTAAGAAAAAACGGACCATTGTGCTGACGGCCGCGCTGCTGGCGCTCCTGCCGCTGCTTGCGGCGTGCGGATCGGGCGGAGGCGCGGCGGCGACCGGATCGGACGGCGGCGAAGCTGGCGGCGCCTCGGCAGCCGGAACGGGCAAGGACGGCGCCATCCATGTCGTCACGACGATCGCCCAGATCGCCGAGCCGCTCTCGGTCATCGGCGGGGACCGGGTGCGCGTCGAGAGCCTGATGGGGCCGGGCGTCGATCCGCACCTGTACCAGGCGTCGCAGGGCGACATCCGGAAGCTGGGGAGCGCGGACGCCGTTTTCTACAACGGGCTGCACCTCGAGGCGAACATGACGCGGGCGTTCGACAGTATCGGCAAGAGCCGGCCCGCGCTGGCGGTCGGCGAAACCATCGCGCAAGACCGGCTGCTCACCGACGAGACCGGCGCGGTCGATCCCCACATCTGGTTCGACATCGACTTGTGGAAGGATGCGCTCGCGGCGGCGGTGGAGGAGCTGAAGAAGCTGTCCCCGGACGACGCGGCGTATTTCGAGGCGAACAGGCGGGATTATTTTGCGAAGCTGGATGAGCTGAAGGAAGAGGCCGTCGCCAAAATGTCGTCCATCCCGGAGGAGCGGCGGGTGCTCGTGACGGCGCACGACGCGTTCGGCTACTTCGGGCGGATGCTCGGTCTGGAGGTGGTCGGGCTGCAGGGGCTCAGCACGGAGGACGAGATCGGGCTCGGCGACATCGAGCGCACGATCGATCTGCTCGTCGAGCGCCGGGTGCCGGCGGTGTTCGTCGAGAGCAGCATCAACCCGAAGTCGATCGAGGCCGTCATCGAAGGCGCGAAGGAGCGCGGGCTGAACGTCCGGCTCGGCGGCGAGCTGTTCTCTGACGCGATGGGCGGCGCCGGCACGGAGGAAGGCACCTACATCGGCATGTTCCGGCACAATGTGGACACGATTCACGAGGCGCTGGCCGGAGAGGAGTGATTGCGGATGGAACCGGTGGCGAACATGAAGAAACCGGAACCGGCGCTGCAAGTCCATGGCCTTCACGCCGCGTACCGCAGGAACAAGGTGCTGGAGGACGTGACGTTCGAGGCGATGCCCGGCACGCTGACCGCCATCGTCGGCCCGAACGGCGCCGGCAAGTCGACGCTGCTCAAGACGATGCTCGACCTGCATCCGCGGCTCGGCGGCGAGGTTCGCTTCTTCGGCACGGCGTACCGGAACGCGAAGCTGAAGGTGGGCTATGTGCCGCAGCGGGGCTCGGTGGACTGGGATTTCCCGACCGACGCGCTCGACGTCGTGCTGATGGGGCTGTACGGGCGGATCGGCTGGTTCCGGCGGCCGGGGCGGCGGCACCGGGAGCAGGCGCTCGAGGCGCTCGCGAAGATGGGCATGGCGGACTTCGCGAAGCGCCAGATCAGCGAGCTGTCCGGCGGCCAGCAGCAGCGGGTGTTCCTCGCCCGCGCGCTCGTGCAGGACGCCGACCTGTACCTGCTCGACGAGCCGCTGGCCGGCGTGGACGCCGCGACGGAGCGGGCGATCATGGAGACGCTGAAGACGCTGCGCGCTGCCGGCAAGACGGTGATGGTCGTCCACCACGACCTGCAGACGGTGGAGGACTGGTTCGACCATGTGCTGCTCTTGAACCGGACCGTCATCGCCCACGGTCCGACCGCGGAAGTCTTCACTCCGGACAATCTGGCCCGCGCGTACGGCGGCTGGCTCAGGCGAAAGGAGCCGGTGCCGCGATGATCGGGCTGTCGCACAACGCGCTGTGGGTGCTTGTCAGCATGCTGATGCTCGGCACGGCGGCCGGCCTCGTCGGCTGCTTCGCCTACTGGAAGCGGCACAGCCTGATGAGCGACGCGCTCGCCCACGCGGCGCTGCCGGGCGTCGTCGCCGGCTACGCGCTTCTCGGGTTCAAGAGCCTGCCGGTCATGCTGCTCGGCGCGGCGGCGAGCGCGCTCGTCGGGGCGCTGGCCGTCTCGTGGATCCGGTCAAGCAGCCGGGTGAAGGAGGACGCCGCGATGGGGATCATCCTGTCGGTGTTCTTCGGGCTTGGCATCATGCTGCTTGCGATCGTAAACCGACTGCCGGGCGGCGGGCAGAGCGGACTGGACAGCTTCATTTTCGGGCAGGCGGCGGCGATGGTGCGGCAGGATATGCGATTAATGACGGCGGCCGCGGCGATCGTGCTGCTCGTCGTGCTCGTCTCGTTCAAGGAATGGAAGCTGCACCTGTTCGATCCGGCGTTCGCGCGCGGGCTCGGGCTGTCCGGCCGGCTGATGGACGCGGCCTACCTGACGCTGCTCGTCGTCGTCATCGTCATCGGCATCCAGGCGGTCGGCGTCATCCTGATGGCCGCGCTGCTCATCATCCCGGCCGTCAGCGCCCGCTACTGGACGAACGCGTTCGGGACGATGCTCGCGCTGTCGGCGCTGTTCGGCGGCGGCGCGGGCGTGGCGGGCGCCTATGTCAGCACGCTGGAGAGCGGCTGGCCGACCGGCCCGTTCATCGTCATCGCGGCGGCGGGGATTTTTCTCGTTTCGTTCCTCTTCGGCCTGCGCAAAGGGCTTCTCCTCAAGGCGATGCAGCGGCGCGAACAGATGCGGCGGCTGCGGACGCGGGCGATCCGGAGCGACAAGCTGACGGAAGGAGAGGCGCTGCCATGAGCTACGACGGATGGATCCTGCTGACGGCCTCGCTCGTCGGCCTCTCCTGCGGCCTGGTCGGCGCGCTGCTCATCCTGCGGCGCATGGCGATGATGGCGGACGCGATCAGCCACACGGTGCTGCTCGGCATCGTGGTCGCGTATCTCGTCACGCGCGAGCTGTCCGGCGCGCACATGCTGATCGGCGCGGCGGCGGCCGGCCTGCTCACGGCGGTGCTCGTGCAGGGACTGCACGCGCGCGGCGTGCGGCAGGAGGCGTCGATCGGCATCGTGTTCACGACGCTGTTCGCGATCGGCGTCATCCTGATCGCGACGAAGGTCGGCAACGCGCACCTCGACGTGCAGCACGCGCTGATGGGCGAGATCACGTTCATCCCGTGGGAGACGACGCCCGTTCCCGGGCTCGGCGAAATTCCCGAAGCGGTGCTGGTCCTGCTCGCCGTGCTGGCCTTCGTGACCGCGCTGATCGTCGCGCTCTACAAGGAGTGGAAGATCACCTCGTTCGACCCGGCGCTGGCGGCGGCGCTCGGCATCCCGGTCGCGTTCCTGCACTATCTGTTCATGACGATGATCTCCGTGACGGCGGTGGCGGCCTTCGACGCGGTCGGCGCGATCATGGTGATCGCGATGCTGATCACGCCCGCCTCGGCCGCGTACCTGTGGACGGACCGGCTGTCCGTCATGCTGCCGCTGAGCGGCCTGTTCGGCGTGGCGTCCGCCTTCGCCGGCTACGGCATCGCCTGGCTGCTCGACACGTCGATCTCGGGATCGATGGCGTTCGCGACCGGACTGCTGTTCCTCGCGAGCTTCCTGCTCTCGCCGCGCCACGGACTGGCCGCGCGGCGGCTGCGCGGGCGGACGGCGGTCGGCCGGGCGGAACGCTGACGCCTCCCGAAATCCCGCGCGCTTTTGTCCCCATGTGTCGGATCGGATCGCCGGATGACCGAACAAGGGGGGCAAGGGCGCGATTTTTTTGTATAATGGATAAGAAAACGGGATGACATCGGGAGGTTGACATTGGAAAAACAGCATCTTTATCTGCAACGAAAGCAAGACGGATTGTGGCTTACCGAGGACGAACAGGACAACCTGAAGATCAGCTACCGGATCCGGGAAGTGCTGTTCGAGGAGCAAAGTCCGTTCCAGCATGTCATGGTGCTCGATTCGTACGATTTCGGGCCGATGCTGGTGCTGGACGGCGTCGTGCAGACGACGTCGGTCGACGGGCACATTTACAATGAAATGCTTGCGCACATGCCGCTGTCGCTGCATCCCGAACCGCGCCGCGTGCTCATCATCGGCGGCGGGGACTGCGGCGTCGCGAAGGAAGCGGCCAAATACGAAACCGTCGAGACGATCGACCTCGTGGAGATCGACGAGGCCGTCGTCCGGGCCTGCAGGCGGCACATGCCGGAGGTGTCCGGAGGCGAACATCCGGATCCGCGCATCCGCCACCATTACACGGACGGCGTCGCATTCGTCAAGAACCGGCGGGACGAATATGATGTCATCATCGTCGATTCATCCGATCCGGTCGGGCCCGCCGAGCAGCTGTTCAGCTCCGAATTCTACCAGGATCTGTACAATGCGCTGAACGAAGGCGGACTGATGGTCTGCCAGAGCCAGTCGCCGATCTTCCACCAGCACGTCATGCTGCGCTCGTACGAGCGGATCGGCAGGCTGTTCCCCCACATCCGAATGTTCACGGCGGTCGTTCCGACGTATCCGGGCGGGCTGTGGAGCTTCACGATCGGCTCCAGGCGGCCGCTGCCGGCGCCGGAGGAGATCCGTTTCGATAAAGAAGCGCGCTACGTGAGCGAGAGCGTGCTGCGGGCGTCGTTCGCGCTGCCCGCTTTTCTGGAGAAGCTGATCGCGGAGAAACCCGCGAGATAAATCGCAGGAACGCAAGGAAGCCTTGTCTGCGGGCGGTCGGCCCGCGGGCAAGGCTTCCTTGCGTTATTCCGCCGCTTGCCGGCCGGCCGGTTCCGAAGGCTTCCCCGCCTCGCGCAGCGCCCGGCTGCCGGCCAGCCACAGCGCCAGGAGGGCGAACAGCGCGCCGCTGCCGACGAGCAGCCGTTCGATCGGCACGACATCGGCGATCGGACCGAAGATCAGCATGCCGGCCGGCATCATGGACGTGGAGATCATGCTGAACACGCCGAACACCCGGCCCATGTACGCGCTGTCCACCTTCTCCTGCAGGATGACCTGGGCCGGCGTGCTGATCAGCGGCGCGGCGATGCCCGCCAGCCCCATGACGGCCAGGTAGACCCAGAACGAGGGCACGACGCCCAGGCCGACCGTGCAGAAGCCGAACAGCGCGCACGCCAGCATGAGCGTATGCGTCCGGTTCCGGAAGCCGCCCCAGGACGCGATCAGCGCGCCGCCCGCCATCATGCCGATCGAGAAGACGACCTCGATGGCCGTCAGCCGCCAGTAATCTCCGCCGAACGTGCGCGCCACCTGCAATGGCGTCAGGAACGCGGGCGGCGCCATGAACAGGTAGGCCAGGGCGAAGAAGGCGAAGTACGGCTTCAGGAAAGCGTGGCGATGGATATAGCGAAATCCCTGCTTCATGTTCTCGAAGTAACCTTCCGGCTTTCCAATCGATTCGCCGCGATGGTCCGGAACGCTCACCCAGGCCAGCAGGATCGCGATGGCGACGGCCGCGGTGACGATATCGACGAGGAAAATGATCTCGATCGACGTGAACGAGAGCAGCGCGGCGCTCACGATCGGCGCAATCAGCATCATGAAGGCATTAAGGCTGCCGTACGTGCCGTTCACCGCGGTCAGCCTGTCTTCCGGCACGATCTGCGGCAGCAGCGCGCCGACCGCGGGCGTCTGGATGCCGCCTCCCGCGGCGCGGATCGCCGAAATGGCGAAGAGCAGCCACAGCGCGTCATAGCCGGCCCGGAAGAGCAGGACCAGGATGAGGGTCGCTGCGGCGATGCCGGCGTCGGCGAGCGCGATCAGCAGCTTCCGGTTGTACCGGTCGGCCCAGACCCCGCCGAACGGCGAGAGAATGAACGTCGGCAGAAATCCGCAGATGATCGAGATCGTCATCATGACTCCGGACTTCGTGGCCAGCGTGATATGCCACATGATGGCGTATTGCACCAGCATGGACCCGAACAGCGAGATGATCTGGCTGCCCAGGAACAGCGAGATATTCTTCTTCCAGTTCGATGGCGCGTGCTTCGTATCGGTCATGCTGTCTTTTCACTCCTTGCTGCGCAGGGTCCGCGTATGCTTCAGCGTCTGCGTCATATACCTTCACAGTATGTCACAGCCGCGCCGTTCATGGCCAGTCGTCGCCGCGTGCTTTCCCACCATATCGGATTCGCCCCGTGAACGCCACCTGCCCCGGATGTATAATGGAATCAGACCGGGGATGGAGCCGGCGCCGGAGCGCCGCCCGACCCGCGAGGGGAGAAGGGGGAGGACATGGGAAGACACGGGATCGTCGTGATTTGTGCCGGTATCGGCTGGACGCTGCTGTTCGCCGCGATGAGCTTCTACTGGGCGTCGGGCGGCATGATCGGCGTGGAGTCGCTCGGCGGAGCCATATACGAGAAGGCGATGGAGCGGGATCCGGAATTCGCCGCCGTCGTGTGGGCGACCGGATTCGTGAAGCTGGCGGGCGCGATTCCGCTCATCCTGCTGCTCCGAAACGGCCCGGGCGGATCGTTCCGCCGTCTGCTGGCCCGGTTCTGCATGGTGGTCGGGGCGCTGCTTTTCCTGTACGGACTTGCCAATTTCGTCACGATTTCGCTCGCCGGAATGAACGTGCTGGACTTCGATCTGAGCCGGTACGCATTGGTCTGGCGGCTGGTCTTCTGGGAACCGTTCTGGATGGCCGGCGGATGGCTCTATTTCGCGGCGGGAAGAGCAGGCTTGCGGAGGGTGATCGCGGGTGACCGAACCGGCGGTGCGGATTGAACCGTATATCCGGGCTCGAGCGGGATCTGCCCGCGCGCCCGGGCGTCGAGACCGTCGCGCTGTGCGGCTCGCACGCGGCGGGCCGGGCGACGGCGCGCAGCGATGTCGACTTCTGCTATATCGGCGCGTTCGAAGCGTTCCGCAGGGAATGCCTCCATGAAGGCGGGCGTGAGTTCCGGCTCATGATCGCGCCGTGGTCGTGGTACGAGCATGTGGTGGAGGAATACGAGCGCCGGGGCAACGTCGTGACGGTCACCGCCATGCGTCGCCGGAACGAAAAAAGTCTGGAAATCGAAAACGCAAGGTCTGCGAACCGCAAGGTGCCGCGGTCGGCAACGTGATATCCTGAAATTGTACCAGCATCATTCTTGACGATTGAGGACAGGGAGGAGCGAACGATGAGCCGGATCTATTACAAGATTACGGAGGTTACCGACTTCGGACCATTTGTCGTGAAGCTGGTGTTGCCGATCGGGGCGAAGGTGAAAGCCGAAGACGTCAAGCCTCAATGCTTCAATGTTTATGTGGAGCGCAAGGACAAGCACGGAAACGTGCTGATGCTCCCGAAAAGCTGGACGGAGTTGAACACCCTGTTGCCCAGCAAAGGCTATGTCGTCATTGAGGATGCGTATCCGTCGGATCCGGCGGGCGAGCGGCGGGACGAGGGCGATTTCGTCACCCTTGCCTTGAAGTACGGACCGACGCAAATGCTGACGTCGGCCATTGCATTCGTGAACAGGATGAACCGGTATGTGCATTGCGAATTTCGCGTCACGCAGATCGCCGAGCTCGCTTCTTCGGAAGGGACGCTGTCGGGCCTCGTGTTCGACCGGTGCGCCGGCGATTCGATGAAACAGGCCGATGTCTTCCTGCAGGGCGTCTCCTCCCATGAAGAACCGCTCAAATACGGGTATTATGTGCCGCAGACCGGCGGCGGACGCCGCCCGCTCATCATCTGGCTGCACGGCGGCGGCGAAGGCGGGGACGATCCGCTGATCGCGTATACGGGCAACAAAGTGGTGAACCTGGCCGGTCCCGAAATTCAGGCCAGGTTCGGGGGCGCCTACGTGTTGGTTCCGCAGGCGCCGACGTTCTGGATGGACGACGGCAGCGGCAAGTTCGGCCGGTCGGGCAAATCCCGTTATGTCAAGGCGCTGAAGGCGCTGATCGACGAGTTCATCGAACGCAACGAGACGAGCATCGACCGCAGCCGGATCTACATCGGCGGCTGCTCCAACGGCGGGTTCATGACGCTGCGCATGCTCATCGACTTCCCCGATTTCTTCGCCGCGGCCTTTCCGATCTGCGAGGCGCTGTACGACGAGACGATCCGCGACGAAGACATCGAGGCGATCAAGCATATCCCGATCTGGTTCGTTCATTCGAAGGACGACATGGTCATCAAGCCGGAAGAAACGGCGGTGCCGACCTACGAACGTCTGATTCGCGCCGGAGCGGGCAACGTGCATTTCACCTTGTTCGACGAAGTGGTGGATCTGCGCGGCACATTCACGGACGAGGACGGCAAACCGTACCGTTACAACGGCCACTTCTCCTGGATCCACGCGCTGAACGACGATTGCCGCGTCGATTATGACGGCAAGCCGGTCGTGGTCGACGGCAGGGAAGTGTCGCTCATGGAATGGCTGGCCTTGCAGAGCCGCTGAGCAAACCGGCGTGAATAAGCGCGGAAATGTCTTCGATTTTGTCGAATCCGGCCTGCCCGGCCGGAATAGACGAGGAAATTTCGCCTGTTCCGCCGAAATCGGGCAAAATCGAAAGAAATCATGAATTTAGGCGAAGATTTTTCTTCTGTTTCGCGGGCAATCCCGGATAAGGACGAAACAGAGGAAGAATCTTCGCGCGGGCCTTCTCCCACGAATCGACCCGGAGATCGATATGGCTGTACTTGTTCATCGCGAACCCTCCTCCAATTCCCGTTCGATCCGGCGCAGCGTCTCGTCCCAGCGGCGCCGCATCAGCTCCCGGATATAGACGTCTTCCAGCATCTCCTGATGGATCGCGACGGTCGTCCCGCCCCCGGCGGCGGCCAGGACATAGATCTGAAGTCGCGACGGCCGCTCCCATTCCGGGCGCTTCCACTGCATGCGAAGTTTGTGGAACGGCTGCACGACCGTGAGCTTCCCCGTCACGCCTTCCGCGGACGCGAACGCGAACCCCTTCTCCAGCCGGAATTCCGGCACGCGGCCGATCCAGAGCGCAAGGCCGTCCGCGGACAGCAGGAAGCGCCACACCCGCTCCTTCTCCGCCTTGATCGTCCTGCGGACGCCGATCTGCACGCCCGCGTCCTTCGTGACGCCGACCGGCGTGCGGCCGAGCAGCTGCCCGTAGAAAACGGCCAGCCATTCGCCCCACTCCTCCGGTATCCGCCACGTCGCGCAAATATGATCCCGCATCCGCTCATGCGACCACAGCGGATTGATCTCCCGCCCGAGCCGCCCGACCCAGGCTTCCCAGTCCAGGCCCGTCGCTTCCCGCAAGGCTTGTCTGAAAACGGCGCTCGCCATTTTCCCGCACTCCCCTCCGAACAGGCGCGGCATCCCCGGCATGATGATGGGACGAAGTTTTGGCCTGACCTGCCGGTCAACCGCCCACGCCTCCATGATAGCCGGAAAACCCTGACAGGACGCGCCAGTGTTTCCGGCCTCCGGATTGTTCGCGAAGCACAAAATCCGACCGCCGCATTGTTCCGTCCGACGATTCTTCGCCGCAACGCGCCGTGAACGGCGGCAAACTGAAGACAAAATAATCGCAATATTCTACTATATTAGCATTAACCGAACGGTCATGAAGCGCCTGCGGACGCTAATACACTGGTGCATACGGAGGTGGTTCCATGACGGCAACCGGGTTGTGCAGGGACGACATCTACCTGTTCCACGAAGGCACCCTGCTGGAAAGCTACAGGATGCTCGGCGCGCACCCGCGGGAAGAAGGCGGCGCAAGCGGCGTCCGCTTCTCGGTATGGGCTCCGAATGCCAGGGCGGTCTACGTCGCGGGCGATTTCAACGGATGGCAGGGCGCGCGGAATCCGATGGCGCGGGTGGAGGAATCGGGCATCTGGACCTGCTTCGTCCCCGGCGCGAAAAAGGGAGATCTGTACAAATACGAGATCCATACGATGCACGGCGCCAGGCTGATGAAGGCGGACCCCTACGCGTTCCACGCGGAGGTCAGGCCGAAGACCGCCTCCGCCGTGTATCCGCTCGACGGGTACGCGTGGAACGACCGCAAGTGGCAGCTGCGCAAGGCGAAGCGGAACGTCCATCAGGACCCGCTTCTGATCTACGAGGTCCATCCGGGCTCGTGGAAGCATAAAGCGGACGGAACCCCGCATACCTATCTGGAACTCGCCGACGAGCTGATCCCCTATGTGAAAAGCATGGGCTACACCCACATCGAGCTGCTGCCCGTCACCGAGCATCCCTACGACCGCTCATGGGGCTACCAGTCGACGGGCTACTACGCCGTGACCAGCCGGTTCGGCACGCCCGACGAGTTCAAGCAATTCGTGGACCGCTGCCACCAGGAGGGCATCGGCGTCATCCTGGACTGGGTTCCCGGCCATTTCTGCAAGGACGATCACGGCCTCAGGCTTTTCGACGGCACCCCGCTGTACGAGTACGGGGACCCGCGCAAGGCCGAGAAGCCGGAATGGGGGACGCTCGCGTTCGATCTCGGCAAGCCCGAGGTGCGCAGCTTCCTCATCTCGAACGCGCTGTTCTGGCTCAAGGAATACCACCTCGACGGGCTCCGCGTGGACGCGGTCGCGAGCATGCTGTACCTGGACTTCGGCAAGCGGGACGGGGAGTGGATGCCCAACATCCACGGAGGAAGGGAAAACCTCGAGGCGATCGATTTCTTGCGGAGGCTGAACGAGGCGGTGTTCGCGCAATGCCCCGGCGCACTCATGATCGCGGAGGAATCGAGCGCCTGGCCCCTCGTCAGCGCGCCGACCGACGCGGGCGGCCTCGGCTTCAACTTCAAGTGGAACATGGGCTGGATGAACGACATGCTCCGCTACATGCAGCTCGATCCCGCGCACCGGAAATACCACCACCGGCTCATCACCTTCTCGTTCATGTACGCCTTCTCGGAAAATTTCGTCCTGCCGCTCTCCCACGACGAAGTCGTATACGGCAAACGGTCGCTGCTGAACAAGATGCCCGGCGATTACTGGAAGAAGTTCGCCAATCTTCGCCTGTTCTACGCCTACATGATCGCGCATCCGGGCAAGAAGCTGCTGTTCATGGGGGGTGAATTCGGACAATTCGACGAGTGGAAGGATCTCGAGGATCTGGACTGGGAATTGCTCGATTTCGAGATGCACCGCAAAATGCACCACTTCACGCGCAGGCTCAACCGGTTCTATCTGAAGCAGAAACCGCTGTGGCAACTGGATCATCAGCCCGAGGGGTTCGAATGGATCGATCCCCACGACGCGGATCAGAGCGTCGTCACCTTCATGCGCAAAGGGATGAATCCGGGGGACTATCTGATCGCGGTGTGCAATTTCACGCCCGTTCCCCGTTACGAATACCGGATCGGGGTGCCGGAGCCGATCGTCTATCGCGAAGTGTTCAACACCGACCGGGCGGAATTCGGCGGCTCCGGCATGGCGGTGAGGCGGGTCGTCCCGGCGGAAGGCGGCGGCTGGCACAACCGGCCGCACCATTTGCGCCTGACCCTGCCCCCGCTGGCGGTTCTGTTCCTGAGGCCGGATGATCAAGAGAGAGGAGGCGATGAATGATGGCGCGCCAGGAATGTGTGGTCATGCTGCTTGCGGGCGGGGAAGGCCGGCGCCTGAAATCCCTCACGAAGAAAATGGCCAAGCCGGCGGTCTATTTCGGCGGAAAGTATCGGATCATCGATTTTCCCTTGAGCAACTGCACCAACTCCGGGCTGGAGACGGTGGGGGTGCTGACCCAGTACGAGCCGCTGGTGCTGAACCATTACATCGGCATCGGCAGTCCGTGGGATCTCGACCGGCAGAACGGCGGCGTCAGCGTCCTGCCCCCGTTCGCGGAGCTGTCGGGCGCGTCCTGGTACGTGGGCACGGCGAACGCCGTCTATCTGAACTTCGCCTTCATCGAGCGGCACCAGCCGGACCACGTGCTGATTCTGTCGGGCGACCACATCTACAAGATGGATTATTCGCGGATGCTGGACTTCCACAAGAAGACGGACGCCGACGCCACGATCGCCGCCATCGAGGTGCCGTGGAAAGAAGCGAGCCGTTTCGGCATCCTCGCGACGGATCCGGATTATCGCATCCGCTCCTTCGTCGAGAAGCCGGCCGATCCGCCCGGCAACCTGGCGTCGATGGGCGTCTACATCTTCAAGTGGCCGGTGCTGAAAACGTACCTGACCCGGGATCATCAGAATCCCGATTCCAGCCACGATTTCGGCAAGAACGTCATTCCGCTCATGCTGGGCGAGCAGTGCCGGATGTACGCCTATCCGTTCAAGGGCTACTGGCGCGACGTGGGGACGGTGGAGAGCCTGTGGGAGGCGAACATGGACCTGCTCGAAGACGAGCCGGAGCTCGACCTGAACGATCCGAACTGGCGCATCTACTCGCGCAATCCCTATCAGCCGGCCCACTACATCGCGCCCGGCGCCGTCGTCCGGAAATCGCTCATCAACGAAGGCTGCCTGATCAGCGGCGAGGTTCACCATTCGGTCGTGTTCTACGGCGCGCTGGTCGGCGAAGGCAGCGTGGTCCGGGATTCCGTGATCATGCCCTGCGCGAAGATCGGCCGGAACGCGCGCGTCAGCCGGGCGATCGTCGGCGAGGGCGCGGTCATCGAGGACGGCGCGGTGATCGGCTCCGGGGACGAAACCGGCGAGATCGCGCTCATTGAGGACCATGCGCGGGTCGGCGGCCGCGTGGTATGTTGACCAATCCGAACAACGGAAGCGGTGGGATGCGGACTCATGAACAACATGCTGGGCATCATCAATCTGGACGGCGAGCAGGACCTGTTCCAGGAGCTGACCTATTTCCGCTGCGGCGCTTCGCTGCCGTACGCCGGGAAGTACCGGCTGATCGACTTCGTGATGTCGAACATGGTGCACGCCGGCATCACCGACATCGCGGTGTTCGTGCGGAAGAAATACCGTTCGCTGATGGACCATCTGGGCAACGGCCGGGAGTGGGACCTCGACCGGAAGAAGGGCGGCGTCTTCATTCTGCCCCCCGACTGGAACGACCCGACCGACCATTCGAAGGGAGATCTGCAGCATTTCCACAACAACATGGATTTCTTCCTTCGCGGCAGGGCCGATTACGTGCTCTTCGCCGACTCGCAGCAGATCTGCCACATCGATTTCCGCGCGGTGCTGGACAGCCATATCGCGTCCGGCGCGGATGTGACGGTGGTCTGCAAGCGGATGGAACCCGCGGAGGAACACCGGACGTGCTACCGGCTGACCGTCGACGATCACGGCAACGTGCTCGGATTCTCGATGGACGAATCCAATCCGAACATCTTCATGAACATGTACGTGCTGCGCAAGGACCTGATGCTCGAGCTCGTGCGCCACTGCATCGCGCACGGCGCGGACAATTTTCTGCGCGACGGCATCATCGGGCAGCTCCCGTCGCTCAAGGTGAAGGCCTGGGCCTTCGACGGGCTGCTGCAGACGATCAATTCGGTCGAGAGCTACTACAAGCACAGCATCAGCCTGCTCCGGCCGGAAATCCACCGCGAGCTGTTCCTGGCGGGGAACCCGATCTACACGAAGATCAAGGACACCGCGCCGACCAAATATCTCGACCGGGCCACGGTGGACAATTCGCTCATCGCGAACGGCTGCGTCATCGCCGGCCATGTCGAAAGCAGCATCCTGTTCCGGGGCGTCCGCGTCGAGGAAGGGGCGACGGTCAAAAATTCGATCATCATGCAGCGGAGCACCCTGCGACCAGGCGCGTACCTGGAAAACGTCATTCTGGACAAGGAAGTGACGGTGACGGACCATCAGCGGCTGATCGGCTCCCCGAACCGGCCGTACGCCATTCCCAAACGAAGAACGATCTGAGCGCCAAAACACCAGCCTGCATGGAGGAACGCGGAATGAAAATATTGTTCGTGGCGTCGGAATGCGCGCCGTTCGCCAAGACGGGGGGCCTGGGCGACGTGATCGGCTCCCTGCCGGCCGAATTGGCGAAACTCGGCGCGGATGTGCGGGTGATGACCCCCAAGTACGCGTCGATCGCCGGACATTACCGGGAGAGGATGGAGCTCGTCTCCACCTGCGAGGTGAGGGTCGGATGGCGCAGGCAGTATTGCGGGCTGGAGCGGCTCGAGCATGAAGGGATCACGTACTGTTTCATCGACAACGAGTACTACTTCAAGCGGCCGGATCTGTACGGCTATTACGACGAGGCCGAGCGGTACGCCTACTTCAACCACGCCGCGCTGGCCGCGCTGAAGCAGGCGGATTTCCGGGCGGACGTGCTGCATTGCCATGACTGGCAGACCGGCATGATCCCCCTGCTGCTCGACGCCCATTGGCGCCATGATCCGTTCTGCCGGGACATGCGCACGGTCTTCACGATCCACAACCTGAAGTACCAGGGCATCTTCCCCCGTTCGATCCTGGGCGATCTGCTGGGCCTGGGGGACGAGTATTTCCATATCGACGGCGTCGAGTATTACGGCAATGTGAGCTTCATGAAGGCGGCGCTGAACTGCGCCGACTGTCTGACGACCGTCAGCCCGACGTACGCCGGGGAGATCCAGCATCCGGATTGCGGCGAAGGGCTGGACGGCCTGCTCCGGAAGCGCCGGGACCGGCTCCGGGGCATCCTGAACGGCATCGACACGGCCGCTTACAACCCCGCGGACGATCCCCATCTGTTCGCCCGGTACGAAGGCAGCGACCCCGAGCGGAAGCGGGAGAACAAGCTCGGCCTGCAGCGGATGCTCGGCCTGCCGCAGCGCGGGGACGCGCCGATGATCGGGCTCGTCTCCCGGCTGGTCGAGCAGAAGGGGATCGATCTGATCGCCCATACAATCGAGGACATCCTGCGGATGGATCTGCAGCTCGTCGTGGTCGGCACCGGCGAAGCCCGCTACGAGGATCTGTTCCGACGGGCCGCCGAACGCCATCCGGACAAGGTATCCGCGTGCATCACGTTCGACGACGGCCTCGCGCGCAAGGTGTACGCCGCCAGCGATCTGTATCTGATGCCCTCGCGGTTCGAGCCGTGCGGCATCAGCCAGCTGCTCGCCCTCCGCTACGGGGCGGCGCCGATCGTGCGGGAGACGGGCGGCCTCAAGGACACGGTGCAGCCCTACAACGAATATACCGGCGAAGGGAACGGATTCACCTTCCGCGACTACAACGCCCACGACATGCTGTACACGATCGGGCGGGCGGTTCATTTTTACCATGATCCGGAACATTGGCGGCGCATCCGCCGGAACATCGAAGGCTCCCGTTACGGCTGGGCGGAATCGGCCGCGCAATACATGGAAATCTATCGTTCGCTTGCCGGCGGCAATGGAAAGGGGATCATCCGTTGTCCATGACCATGACGAAGGAAGAGTTCAAGAAGGATTTCGTGGAGAAGCTCGAGACGAAGCTCGGCAGAAGCGTGGAGGACGCGACCGCGGGCGATTGCTATTACGCGCTCGGCTCCCTCGTCCGCGAGTACGCGGGGAGGAACTGGCTCCGGACGACCCGGGGCTACCGGGACAATCCGGTCCGGCAGGTCTACTACTTCTCGATGGAGTTCCTGCTGGGCCGGCTGATGGCCAACAACCTGCACAATCTGGGCATTTACGGCATCTGCAGGGAAGCGCTGGCGGAGCTCGGCTTCGATCTGGACGACGTGCTCGAGCAGGAGCCGGACGCCGGGCTCGGCAACGGCGGGCTGGGCAGGCTCGCCGCCTGCTTCCTCGATTCGCTCGCCTCGCTGCAATATCCGGGGCACGGCTGCGGCATCCGCTACAAGTACGGCCTGTTCGAGCAGAAGATCGTCGACGGCTACCAGGTCGAGATGCCGGATTACTGGCTGAAGAAGGAGTATGTCTGGGAGGTTCGCCGCGCGGACCGGGCGGTCGAAGTCCGCTTCGGCGGCGAGGTGGAGCCGCGCGAGGAGAACGGCCGGCTCGTGTTCGAGCACCGCGACTACGAGACGGTGCTGGCCGTGCCCTACGACGTGCCGATCATCGGCTATGGCAACCGGACCGTGAACACGCTGCGCCTGTGGAGCGCCGAGCCGGCCCCGCACAACTACCGGTTCCACGGGGCGAACGACTATTACAAGATTCTCGATTACAACCGCACGCTGGAGCTGATCTCGGGCTTCCTGTATCCGGACGACTCGAGCGAGGAGGGCAGGCTGCTGCGCCTGAAGCAGCAGTATTTCCTCGTGTCGGCGGGCCTGCAGAGCATCCTGAACCACTACAAGAAGCGCAAGAGCAGCCCGCTCGCCGATCTGCCGAAGGTTGTGGCGCTGCACATCAACGACACCCATCCGACGCTGATCATTCCCGAACTGATGCGGATCCTGATGGACGAGGAAGGCCTCGGCTGGGACGAGGCGTGGCGGATCACGACGCAGACGGTGTCGTACACGAACCACACGATCATGAGCGAAGCGCTCGAGAAGTGGCCTGTCGGAATGGTGAAGAAGACGCTGCCGCGCATCTTCATGATCATCGAGGAGATCAACGAGCGGTTTTGCCGGGAGCTGTTCGAGCGCCATCGTCTGGATCTCGACCGGATCGCGCAGATGGCGATCGTCGCCTGGGACGAGGTCCGGATGGCGCATCTCGCCATCGCCGGAAGCTGCAGCGTGAACGGCGTCGCGAAGCTGCACACGGAGATTCTGAAGAAGCAGGTCATGAAGGATTTCCACGACATCTATCCGTGGAAGTTCAATAACAAGACGAACGGGATCACCCATCGCCGCTGGCTGCTGAACGCCAATCCCGGGCTGGCGGCGCTGATCACCGAATCCATCGGCTCGCGCTGGATCCGCCATCCGAAGGAGCTGCTCGGGATCATCAAGTACGCGGCCGATCCCGGCTTCCGGGAGAAGATCCGGGAGATCAAGCGGAACAACAAGCGGGCGCTGGCCCGGCTGATCCGGGAGCGCAAAGGGATCGCGGTCGACGAGGAATCGATCTTCGACGTGCAGATCAAGCGGATCCACGCCTACAAGCGCCAGCTGCTGAACGCGATGCACATCATCGATCTGTACCTGCGGCTCAAGGAGAATCCCGGTCTCGACATCGTGCCGCGCACGTTCATCATTGGCGGCAAGGCGGCGCCGGCGTACCACTTCGCCAAGCAGGTGATCAAGCTCGTCAACACGCTGGCGGACGTGATCAACAACGACCCGGCGGTGCGCGACAAGATCAAGGTCGTGTTCATGGACAACTACTCGGTCACGCTGGCGGAGCGCATCATCCCGGCGGCGGACGTGAGCGAGCAGATCTCCACGGCGAGCAAGGAAGCGTCGGGCACCGGCAACATGAAGTTCATGATGAACGGCGCCCTGACGATCGGCACGATGGACGGGGCCAACATCGAGATGGCGGAGGCGGTCGGCCGGGAGAACATGTTCATCTTCGGCCTCACGTCCGATCAGGTGATCGGCTATTACACCCATGGCGGCTACTCGTGCCAGGATCTTTACAACGGCGATCCCCGCATCCGCCGGGTCGTGGATCAATTGCTCCATCTCGGCGACCATTCGTGGGAGAAGTCCGAATTCCACGATCTGTACTACTCGCTGTTCGTGAGCAACGACGAGTTCTTCGTGCTGAAGGACTTCGACGCCTATGTCGAGGCGCAGGAGCTGGTCGATCTGACGTACCGCGACCAGCCGCAGTGGCTGCGGAAGGCGATCATCAACATCGCCCATTCCGGCAAGTTCTCGACGGACCGGACGATCGCGGAATACGCGACGGAGATCTGGAAGCTGCGGCCCTTTGAAGTGAATTGACCGGCAAAGGTGGCTTGAAGATGACTTGGCGGACGATGCTGCACGACTCCCACGATCCGCGCGATCGAACGCCGTTCGGGGCGGCGGCGACCGGGGAGCGGGTGCGGCTGCGCCTGAGGATCGACCGGAGCCTGCCCGTCAGCTCGGTGCGATGCGTCGTCTGGCAGGACAAGGCCGGCCGGGAAGACCGGTACGAGATGCGGCCGGGGGACGAGGACGGATCGTGGCGCGCGTACGAGGTTAGCTTCGCGGTTCCGGAGTTGCCCCAGCTTCTGTGGTACCATTTTCGGATCGAGATGCCGGACAAGACCCTGTACTATGGCAAGCGGGACCACGGGTTCGGAGGCGAGGGCGAGGCGCGGGAGAGCCCGCCGCCGGCCTGGCAGATCACCGTGTACGAGCGCGGGAGCTCCACGCCGGCCTGGTTCCGCGACTCGATCATGTACCAGATCTTCGTGGACCGCTTCTGCAACGGCAACCCGGACGGCCGGGTGACGGGTCTCAAGCCCGGCAGCGTCATCCATGCCCACTGGCACGATCGGCCGCTGTACATCAGGAACGAACGGGGCGACGTCATCTGCTGGGACTTCTTCGGCGGCAATCTGGCGGGCGTGCGGAAGAAGCTCGGGTATCTGAAAAGCCTGGGCGTCGGCGTCATCTACCTGAATCCCGTGTTCGAGTCGCCCAGCAACCACAAGTACGACACGGCCGACTACCACCGGATCGATCCGATGTTCGGCGACAACGAGAGCTTCGCCGAACTGTGCCGCGGGGCGGATCGGGTCGGGATCCGGATCATCCTGGACGGCGTGTTCAGCCATACGGGCGCCGACAGCCTGTATTTCAACCGGGAAGGGCGCTATCCGTCGCTCGGCGCGTACCAGTCGCCGGAGTCGCCGTATTTCCGCTGGTACAAGTTCGAGGAATACCCCGACCGCTACGCCTGCTGGTGGGGGGTCAAGACGCTTCCCGAAGTGAACGAGATGGAGCCGTCGTATCTCGATTTCGTGATCCGCGGCGAGAACAGCGTGGTCGCGTTCTGGCACGGGAAGGGCATCGGCGGCTGGCGGCTCGACGTGGCGGACGAGCTGGAAGGCGATTTCGTGAAGTTGTTCCGGGCCCGGCTCAAGGAGCTGAACCCCGAGGCCGTGCTGATCGGCGAGGTCTGGGAGGACGCGTCCAACAAGGTCAGCTACGGCAGGCGCCGGGACTATCTGCTCGGCCGGGAGCTCGATTCCGTCATGAACTATCCGTTCCGCTCGATCGCGATCGATTTCATGCTGGGCCTCGCGGACGCGCGGCGGACCCATCTTGCGCTCATGACGCTGGCGGAGCATTATCCGCTCCATCACTTCTACAGCGCGATGAATCTGATCGGCAGCCACGACGTCCCGCGCATCCTGACGGTCATGAAGGAGCGGCTCCCGGACGGGCTGTCCGAACGGGAGAAAAACAGGCTCGCGGTCGCGCGGCTCAAGCTGCTCATCCTGTGGCAGATGACGTTTCCCGGCGTGCCTTCCATTTATTACGGCGATGAGGCGGGCGTGGAAGGCGGGGCCGATCCAGACAACCGCGCCACCTATCCGTGGGGGCGGGAGAACCGGGAGCTGCTGGACTGGACCCGGGAGATGGCCGCCCTGCGCGGCGCGTACGGCGTTTTCCGCACCGGAAGCTGGACGTCGCTCGTCCTGGAGGATTCGGTGTACGGGTATGTCCGGATGATCCGGGACGGGCGGGATGTGTTCGGCGAGCCGCGGGAGGACGACGCGGCGCTGGTGGCGATGAACCGCGATCCGGACCGGGCGGTGCATCTGTCGATTCCGGCGGCGGAATGGTTCGGGTCCGGCGCGTACGATGCGCTGGCGGACGAAGAGATCGCGCTGCCGGATGACGGCATGTTGAGGGTGACGCTGGGGCCGCTCGAGGGGAAGGTATTTCTTCGGCGGCGGTGGAGCGTCGGCGCGGGCGAACACGGGGGCGGCGATGCGGCGGCTGGCTGTGGAGAAGACGATGCGGCACTCGGCAGCGGGTACGGCGCAGCGGTTACCGGCAACGCGGAGGAAGGCAATGCTCCCGGCAGCGGCGATGGCGCAATAGCGGCCGGCAACGCGGCGGACGGCGGCAAGGCGGCAGGCGATGCGGCACTCGGCCGCCGGTCGGCGGGCATCCTGCTGCCGGTGACCGCCCTGCCGTCGCCGCACGGCATCGGCGATCTGGGCGACGCCGCGCGCCGGTTCGTCGATTTTCTCGCGGAAGCGGGACAGACCTGGTGGCAGATGCTGCCGATCCACCCCCTCGGACTCGGCCACTCGCCTTATCTGTCGGCTTCCGCCTTCGCCGGGAATCCCTTGCTGATCGATCCGGCGGCGTTGGTCGCGGAAGGCTGGCTCGGCGAAGGCGATCTCGCCGGCCGGCCGGCGTTTCGCGGGGATCGGGTGGAGTACGACCGGGTCGCGGTCTGGAAGGACGGCTTGCTGCGCCGGGCGTATGCGAATTTCAGGCGGCGGGAGGCGCCGGAGGACTGGCGGGCGTTCGTGCGGGAGGCGCGGTGGTGGCTCGACGACTACGCGCTGTTCGAGGCGCTCAAACGGCGTTTTCCCGGCAAGAAGTGGCACGAATGGCCGAAGCCGCTGGCGCGGCGCGATCCGCTGGCGTTGGCGCGGTACCGTGAACGGCTGCGGGACGAGATCGGGTATCAGATGTTCGTCCAGTATCTGTTTTTCCGGCAATGGCGCGGGCTCAAGGCTTACGCCGCCGGCAAGGGCGTCCGGCTCGTCGGCGACGCGCCGCTGTTCGTCGGCCATGACAGCTGCGACGTGTGGGCGAACGCGCATCTGTTCGAGCTGGACGAAGCGGGACTGCCCCGCCGGGTGGCGGGCGTGACGCCCGACGATTTCAGCGCGGAAGGGCAGCGCTGGGGCAGCCCGCTGTATGACTGGGCGAAGATGAAGGAAGACGGCTACGGCTGGTGGAAGAAGCGACTCGGTCACCTGTTCGGGATGATGGATCTGGTGCGGCTGGATCATTTTCGCGGATTCGAGGCGTACTGGGCGATCCCGGCGGAGGAGCCGACGGCCGTCAATGGCGCGTGGACGCCGGGGCCGGGGGAGGACTTCTTCGCCGAGCTGGAGCGGACGTTCGGGAAGCTGCCCGTGTTCGCCGAGGATCTCGGGCTGATCACGCCGGAGGCGGAGGAGCTGAAGTGGCGGTTCGCGCTGCCGGGCACGAAGGTGTGGCAGTTCCTCGTTTCTCCGCACGGCGGGAAGTTCCGCTACCCGATCCGGGAGGCGAACAACGTGTTCTACACCGGCACGCACGACAACGACACGACGCTCGGGTGGCTCCGGTCGGCGCGGCCCGGACTGGACGGGGCGGAGGCGGAGGCCGCCGTGTGGGAAGTGATCGGGGACATCTATCGCTCGCACGCGAAGATCGTCATCGTCCCGCTGCAGGACTGCCTGTGTCTGGGATCGGAGGCGAGGATGAACGTTCCGGGCACGCCGGAGGGCAACTGGGCGTGGCGGGCGCCGGAGGACGCGTTCAGCCCGGAGCTGGCCCGACGGCTGGCCGCGCTTGCGGCCGCGTGCGAACGCGGAAGACGCGGTTGAGCGTGCGCGTCATCGGTCATACCTCGGGCGATGGCGTTACTCGCGATAGTAGCGCAGCAGCGATTCGGCGATGTCCGCCAGACACTCCCGGAGTTCCCGCGGCGCCTGCACCCGGATCTTGCCGCCGAAGGAAAGCAGATAGTACGACGCGTGCAGATAGAGGAGTGCTCGTCCAGCCGGAACACCGCCAACTCCGGCGTCCGCTCCGTGAGCACGCGGGCGAACAGCCAGTGGGCGCACAGGTCGTCCAGCGCGCCGGGCGAGCCTGCAATGCGCACCTCGACCATGCTGTTGTCCGGACTTCCGGCGTGTTCCGGCAGCAGGCTGTCCGTCAGATATTGCCGCGGAGAAAAATGCTCCGGTCGCTCGAACGGTTCGCCGGTGGAGCGAAGGCGGAGGATGCGGTCCGCGCGGAAGCTGCGGATCGCGCCGCGCAGGTGGCACCAGCCGACGGCGTACCATCTGTCCTTCCAGTGGACGATGCCGTACGGATCGAAGCGGCGCCGCGTGCGGGGGCCGTCGTAGTCGGCGGCGTATTCGAGCTCGAGCGTGACCTGCGCCGATGCCGCCTGCTCGAGTTCCGCGAGCGTGGAGGCGAGCCGGTTGTCTGCCGGCGGGCGGACGGCCTCGACTTGTCGCTCCGCCGCCTCAAGCCGCGCGCGCTGCTTCGCGTCGGCGTAGCGCTTGATCTTTGCGATCGCGCGGTCCAGCGCCGCTTCGCGCGGGTAGCCGGAATCGCGGACAAGCCGCGCGGCGTGGAGCAGCGCCTTCTGCTCGTCGGCGTCGAAGAAGAGCGGGTCCAGCTTCACATGTTCCGGCAGCGAGTAGCCGCCGTCGCGCCCCGGCTCAGCAACGATCGGCACGCCGCTCGCGCAGAGCGCGTCGATGCAGCGGTAGACGGTGTGGATGTGGATCTCCAGCTCCTCCGCGAGCTGCCGGGCCGTCATCCGGCCCCGCCGGGACCGGAGCAGCATCAGGATCGCGAGCATGTTGTCCGCCTTGGCCATACTCTCACCTCGAATCGGAATGGCGTGCCTTCGGTCCACGCCGTACGGCCGCCTCGGATTGGCCTGGCGAGCCTCCGGTCCGCAACCGTACGGCCGCCTCGAATCGGAGTGGCGAGCCTTCGGTCCGCAACCGTACGGCCGCCTCGAATCGGAGTGGCGAGCCTTCGGTCCGCAACCGTACGGCCGCTTTGGATCGGGCTGGCGAACTTTCGGTCCGCAGCCGTACGGCCGCCTCGAATCGAAGTGGCGAGCCTCCGGTCCGCAACCGTACGGCTGCTTTGGATCGGGCTGGCGAACTTTCGGTCCGCAGCCGTGCGGGCCCGCCTCGAATCGAAGTGGCGAGCCTCCGGTCCGCAACCGTACGGCCGCCTCGAATCGGAGTGGCGAGCCTTCGGTCCGCAACCGTACGGCCGCTTTGGATCGGGCTGGCGAACTTTCGGTCCGCAGCCGTACGGCCGCCTCGAATCGAAGTGGCGAGCCTCCGGTCCGCAACCGTACGGCTGCTTTGGATCGGGCTGGCGAACTTTCGGTCCGCAGCCGTGCGGCCCCGCCTCGAATCGAAGTGGCGAGCCTCCGGTCCGCAACCGTACGGCCGCTTTGGATCGGACTGGCAGGCATTCTCCTCAACGGGCGGACTCGCGGCGTTCGGGGTCAGCGGTCGGAACCGGTTTTAACGTCTCATGGCGCGCAGAGTGTTTTTCGTCTCCTGATCGACGCGATGGGATTCGATGATCTTCCGGATCGCCTTGTTGTAAGTGAAGTCGTCCAGCGTGCTGCTCCGCAGGTAAGCCATGGTTCGTTCGGGATCGTGGACGAAGCAGAACGAGATCGCCCAGGCGACGGCCATCTTGACGTAGTACCCGTCGTGCCGGATGCGGTCGCACCATTCGAGCACGCGGTCCAAATGCTCGTCGTCGACGAAATGGTTGAGCAACATGACGACGCCGAACCGGATCTCGTATTCCCGGTCGGACGCCAGGTACGGCTGCAGGAACTCCCACACCCGCCGCTTGTGGTCCTTCGCGAATTTCAGCCCGGCACAGAAGCTGTCGCAGACGGACCAGTTGTCGATCCGCGGCACGAACTCGGCCACCGCCTCGAGCAGCTCGTCCAGGTCGGCCCGGGCGTAGCCGATGACCATGCCCTGCAGCATCGTCTCTTCGAAATACCGGTTGTCGGCGTGCCGGACGTATGCGCGCCAGTCGCCCTTCGCGATCGCCTTGGCCAGCCTGCGCAGCTCCGGCAGCCGCACGCCGAGCATGTTGTCGATGTTCGGGATAAGGGATGACGCGAATTTCCGATATTCCTCCTCGGCCATCTCCTCAAGCTTCTGTCTGACGGCGATTCGATCCACCGTATTTCCCTCCCGACCGCGCAAAGACTTCCGTTGTCATGAGTATAACAACCAAAAGGATCCGCGGCCAACGAAAAGGCGGATGCGCGTCACAGCTGCGTCCGTGAAGCGGCCGGGGACCGCTCGTTGCCCAATGTAATGTAAAAATACATTATATTTTTTGGAAAATCCGCAGATTGGCCAAATGTACTGCATTTTTGCACTACATTGGGCAATTTTTGATGATCCTGCCCAAATATAATGTAAATTTGCATTATAATCTCCTTTCTCCCGCTCAAGAAGGCCGTTCGTGTCACCAGATCGATTCATCGCCCAGCGAGCGGACCCATTCGTATCGGGTGACCCTGCCGCTGGCGCCGCGAACGATCGGCCGCAGCTTCCTCTTGTCGCACAATTGCCGGAGCAATTTGACCGCCGTGCGATGATTCAGGGAAAATGCACGGGAGATCTCGGCGGGGCTCACCGGCCTGTCCTCCAACATCGCATACCGCAACACTTCGCGCTCCAACGGGGAATAGCCGCTTGCCCGGTCGACCCGGTCGGCGGCCGCCATGTACGGCGCCATCAGCGATTTCACGAGGAATCGCGCCACCTCCGGGCTCTCCTCCAGGTCGTCGTACGGGATCGACACGACGCGGTAGCCGAGCGTTTGAAGGAACGTCTCGCGATTCAGCTCGCGGCGGTAGCGGGTCCGGTCGGCCTGCTGCACATGGGGGCCGTACCCCTTGACTTCGAAGGCGAACCGGCACTGCCCGCGGATCCACGCGAAGTCGACGAAGTACGGCTGCCCCCGCCAGTCCGTCACCTCGTATTCGGGATGCAGATGGTCAAAATGTCCGAACAACGGCCACCAGACGCGCTCCAGAAACAGCCGTTCGCCGTGCCCGTGACCCCGCAGCAGGCGGTTCCTTCGCTCTCCGGACCGCCGCCTCAGATGCGACGACAACCACTGCTCATGCATGGCCTCAAATCCCATCCGCTTAATAACCTCCTTCTCGCAGCAAAAATAACGCCCCGATCCACCCGGTCAGGGAGAATCGGGGCGTGCTTCGCCACTTCTTTCCGTATTTTACAGTCGACGGGCCGCCCCGTCAACGCAAGCGAAAAGTGGACAAATCGCCGGATTTTCGTGACAATGGAGGAAAACCCGTCAGCAGCGGCAGACGTGCGGCAAGCGGGTGGAGCGGGCATCGGACATTCCGGCGCGGAATACAAGTTCGCCGGCCTGTACCGGCGGAGGAAGAACCGAAGGCGGAAGACACCCCCGGCGGGGGCGATTCAACGCTTCAGCCTCCGGCGTCCGGCCGGGAGGCGAAGCCGCCCCCGGTCGGGGCGATCCGACGCTTCAGCCTCCGGTGTCCGGCGGGACGGCGAAGCCGCCCCCTTGCGCGGGCGATCCGACGCTTCCGGCCTCCGGCGTCCGGCCGGATGGCGAAGCCGCCCCCGCGCGCGGGCGATTCGACGCTTCAGCCTCCGGCGTCCGGCCGGATGGCGAAGCCGCCTCCCCGGCGGGGTCGATCCGACGCTTCAGCCTCCGGCGTCCGGCCGGATGGCGAAGCCGCCCCCTTGCGCGGGCGATCCGACGCTTCAGCCTCCGGCGTCCGGCCGGGCGGCGAAGCCGTCCCACGGCGGGGGCGATTCAACACGAAGCAGGGTGGGAGATTCGGTCCATGAGCAAACCGGCCATGATTCTTGGCATTTTGGGCGCGCTGTTCATCTATGTCGCCGCCAATGTCTACGTCGGACGCCGCCTCTACGGCGGTCTGGTCCGCCTGTTCCCGTCGCTCGGGGGCAGGGTGTTCGCGTGGGCGTACGGCGCCGTCGCGGCCGCCTTCGTGCTCTCGTATCTGCCGCTGCCGGACGCGCTACGCTATGGGGCGGACCTGTTCGGCTCCTGGTGGATGGGGATCTGGTTCTACCTGATCCTGTGGTTCGTCGTCGCGGACATCGGGATCGCCATCGGGAGGCTGGCGAGGCTGATCCGATCGCCGGTCCCGGCGGCGGTCCGCTTCCGGGTCTGGCTGCTCGTCCTCGCGCTCACGGTCGGGTTTGCCGGCTACGGCGCCTGGCACGCGACGCAGATCACCGAAACGCGGTACGAAGTGGAGCTGACGGATCGCGGCCTCGACCGTCCGCTCAAGCTCGTCCTGATCAGCGACCTTCATCTCGGGGCCGTGCGGTCCGAAAGCCGCCTGGAGGAGATCGTCGCGCGGATCAACCGCATGGAGCCGGATCTGATCGTGATGGCGGGCGATATTTTCAACGACGACTACCACGCGATCCGGGACCCCGGGCGGGCAAGCGCGCTGCTCCGCGAACTGGACGCGACCTACGGCGTCTACGCGTCGCTCGGCAACCATGACGGGGGGCCGACGTTCCCGCTGATGCTGCAATTTCTCGCGGACAGCGACATCACGGTGCTGATGGAAGAACACGCCGTGATCGACGGGCGCTTCGTCCTGATCGGGCGGCTGTACCCGTCGCCGATCGGCGGCTATGACGATCTGGCTAGACAGCCCACCGAGGCGCTGCTTGCCGGACTGGCCGGGATCGATCCGGAGCTGCCGCGGATCGTCCTCGACCACACGCCGGTCCGTCTGTCGCAGTACCGCGACGAGGCGGATCTGATCCTGTCGGGGCATACGCACAGGGGGCAGATCTTCCCGGGCAATCTCGTCACGCGCCTGATCTATGAAGTCGACTACGGCTACGATCAAAAAGATCCCGCCAGCCCCCACGTCATCGTCACCTCCGGCGTCGGCACATGGGGCATGCCCATGCGCGTCGGATCGGACTGCGAGATCGTGGAGATCGTGCTGCGATGATCCAGACCGGACAACACGGTTCGATCGAGGCATGGAAAAAGGGTTGTTCCCCGCAGCGTTTCGGGGAACAACCCTTGTTTTGTGGCTTCAGATGCTGGAATCGCCCAGGATGCCTTCACCCATCAACCGGACGCCTCGATATTCGAGCACAACGTAGATGTGATAATGGTTGTTCGATTCTCTGCCGTCGATCACGATCGAATCGGCGATCCCGCTCCATTCCTTCACGCCCCTGTTCACGATGCCGACATCCACGATGTCGGAAGGATCCGCCGCCGTGGCGGCCTGGACGATTTCCTCCTCCGAGGTGGGATAGAACGGATTGTCGGTGACCACGTAATAGACCGTTCCCACGGCGTCCGCCGGCGAATGGATGAGGTAGACCTCCCATTGCTCGCCGGTCGGGTCGGAATAATTGGTGTTGTCGATGACCTGCGACAGATGGAACCGGCCGGCTGCGTCCGTGTCCAGGTTAACGGTCAGCACATCCGATACCAGCGAACCGTTGTCCTTGGCGCCGACGATGTACAGGATGTATTGCCCGCCCGGCTGCAGCTTGAGAGCCAGTCTTGCCTGGCCGTCGGTCGGGGCGGTTCCGGGGCCGGGGGACAGCGCTCCGCTGGGAGACCAGTCGTTCATCAAGTCGTCCGCGGTGGGGGTTTCCTCCTCGGAGCTGATAACGACCACATAGTACAAGGTGTCCACATTTTCGGACGTGACGTACACGTAAGTGGTCACATCGCTCACTTGATCGGCGGGGTCGCCCACCGTGACGATCAGATTCGGATCGACGGCGATCGTCGCCCGCTCCACGGGAGCCGTCGCCGTCGGCACTACATACAGCGACGGGTCGTGCTCGACCGGGATCGCGGCATGCGCCAGCACCCGATTATCCGGGGAATAAACGTCCACTTCGATCGACGAGTTGACCCAGTACGAGCCGGCCGTTACGCGGACGGCAACTGCTCCGTCCGGGCCCTGCGTCAACAACTTCCTCGACCGGTCGCCGTTCCCCGTCGAGGATACGACGGCCTGCAGGTTCTCGTTCAGCCAATCGATATCCGTGATGAGATTGCCGTATTGGTCATAGGGCCGCAGCAGCAGATAAGCGGACTCGCCTTTTTTCAGGCTGGCGACGGGGGCGCCCGTCTCGTCCACGAAGCCGACCGTTTCGACGTTTCGGACAACAGGCGGGTCGTCGATCTCATAAAAGCGGGAAATTTGCTTCTGATTGACCGCGAGAGCGATCATGACACGATTGTCGTTCAAATCGGCCAGATTCACCAACACGGCCTGGCGATCGGGATGCAGTCCGACTTTCGCGTTCGACGCGACGTCAATCTGCAAATCCCCGGGCGGATGGGACATCGGTTCGCCGAACTGGTTGTACAGGAAGTACGGCACTTCGACATTGTCGGCGCGGGGAAGCCGCCCGGATCCGCCGAGTTCGAAGTGGTCCAGTCTCTCGTCCTCCATCTCGAAGCGCCAGGAATACTCGATCGATTCCCCGTCGTGATCGACGGTCAGCTCCGCTACATATTTGCCCGCTTCGGCGTCTTCGCTCAGGACGACCGTGACCAGGCTGCCGTCGTCGCTCCACTCCAGGGATTCGATGCCGACGGCGATCTGCTCTTCGTCTTCGCCGATCCGCCCGATGACGATGGTCGTCGCGTCCGGATCGAATGCGCCGTTGATTTCCACGCTCACCCGGCGGGCGCCGGTCTGTTTCACGGACTGGACCCAGCTGCCATACGAGAGATATTGGTTCGCGGGATATGAGGCTTCGACGAGTATATCCCGGCTTGCGGGGACCGTGTAATCCGGCAACGGCGGAATCAGCCCGGCATCCACGGCAGCCTTGACAAAACCGCCGGCCCAGTCATCGGCGCCCGGATAAGTGGTATCACTATCGTACGGAAGGTTCAGCGCTCTCACCATGACCGTGGCCAATTCCTGGATGGTGACATCCGACACCGGGTCGAAAATGCCGACGTCCTTCCCCACCATGATGCCGGACTTGTACAACGCTCCGGCGTATCCTCCGAGCCAATCCCACTCTTGCCCGAGATCCTTGAAGAATTGGGCGTATTCAGGGCTCTGCTGCAGTCCCAGTATCTGCGAGATAATCATGGCGATCTGGGCCCGCGTCATACTCTGGTCCTGTTGATTTTGGTTCTGGTCCCCGTATCCCGGGAAGGCGCCCTTTTCAACGAGCTTCCAGTATTTTTCCTCCGCGGTCATATCTGTCGCCGCCAGAAGCGCAAGCGGATTCGCGATCGCTGCTATCAACAGCAACGCGATGAACACATGGGCAAACTTTCTGTGCAAATCGGAATCACTCCTTCATACGCTTTTTTCCTTGCCCCCAAGGGCGGTCACGGCATCGGAAATTCCTCCTTTCGCGCCGGATGGCATAACGTTTTCCACAGATGTCATTTTATATATCGTCTTATATATCGTCCGGACGGGCGGAAAGTTGAACCGCGCCCGCCGTCGACGGTCCAAAAACAGGCACGAAGACCCACACGGCGGCGAAAGCCGAAGGCGGGTCTTCGTCGTCAGTTGAGACGGTGAAGATTCCGGTACGCCCGCGGGGAGAGGCAGGTGAACCGGCGGAAAGCCTGATAAAACGGGTCCGGTCGGGAAAAACCGACGGTGTAACAGATGTCGGTGATCTTCCGGCCGCTGTCCGCCAGCAATCGCTTCGCTTCTTCCACGCGAATCCGGTTCAGGTACTGCTTCGGGCTGAGGCCCGTATATTTCTTGAACACTCGCTGCAGGTGAAAGGCGCTGATCCCCGCGTGTCTGGCCAGCCTGTCGAGCGTCCAGGAGCCGTGGTATTCCCTCTCCAGCAACTCCCGGATCTCCCGAACCGTCCTTTCATTCGGGTCGTGCGTCGCCTCCAGCAGATCGGGACGGCATCGCTTGCACGGGCGGAATCCCCGCTCCATCGCTTCCCGGGCGCTGCCGAAGAAATCCACGTTTTCCCGCCTCGGCGTCTTCGATTTGCAGGACGGACGGCAGAAGATCCCCGTCGTCTTCACGCCGTAGAAAAAGATGCCGTCATATTCCGCGCGGCACGCGATGACCGCGGCCCACATGGTGTCAGGTTGCATCCGCATGCCCGTCGCCTCTCCCCGCAACGTTTCGCCTGACGGCGATCTGTTCCGTCAAGCGCTTTCTTTTATACAAAATATACACGATCGCGACCAGGACCGGCACCATGAAGCGGATCCCCAGAAAGGGGAGACAAGCGCACAACATGATAAGAGATATCAGGCCGCTCAGCCAGGGCGGCGAATATCTTCTGAACAGCCGGACGGCCGCGGCCATCGACAGCACGTAGACGACCATCCCCAGGGCATTGGGAATGAACAGCAATTGCGTGAAGTGGAGATCCGCCGCCGCGGAGACCGCCACACCGGCGCACGCAAACAGCATGACGAGCCAGACGACCCGGGTCGGCGTGCCGGTGCGCGGATGCAGATGGTGAAACCAGGCGGGAAACGCGTTGTCCCGGCCCAGGGCATATCCGAGCGACGCCAGGCTGGCGACATAAGCGTTCACGGTGCCCGCGCAGATGACAAACGCCAGCAGGGCCGTGGCGTATTGCGCGGCCAGGCCGAGGGAACGGCCCAGCATGATGCCGAGGGGAGCGGAATCGGCTTCCGGACTTCCGTATGTGCCGCTGCCGATGGTCGCGAAACTCAATGCGAGAAAAACCGTTCCCGTGACCGCCGCGCTGATCATGGCGCTTCGGACCATGTCCCGTTCCGGACGCGCAAAGCGGTCCGCGAGGTTGCAGATCGCTTCCCAGCCGAAAAACGACCAGAAAATGAGGACGATCGCTTCGCCGACCGCATGCCACCCCGCCGCAAAGAACGGGCTGAACCGGTCCGGCCGGACATGCGGGACGGCTGCCGCGACCGCGACGAGCAGCATGACCAGAAGCAGCGAGCTGAAGATCAGGGACACTTTGCCGCTGACCCGGATGCCGAAGTGGTTGGAGACGCCGCCGACCAGCAGGATCAGGCAGGCGAGCAGCGAAGTTTCGCCTTCCGAAAGGCCGAAGGCGGAAGCCATATAGCCGGCGCCGGTCAGCGCCACGATCATCTGTCCGACAGACGCGGTCAGAAAATAATACCACCCGACCAGATTGCCCGGGTGTTCGCCGAACGCGACCCGGACAAACGTGGCGGCTCCGCCGGCATCGGGCCAGGAGCGGGACAGCGAGGCGAACGTGTACGCGAGCGGAAAACTGAACAGGACCAGAATGAGCCATGAGAGAAGCGAGGCGGGACCGGCGATGGTCGCCGCTCCGGAAGACAAGAACAGAATGCCCGATCCCAGAATGGCCGCGACGTACAGCGCGATCGCCTGCGGCAAGGTTAACGGTGAGCGCATGGCCGATGACCTCCATCCATCCGCAAAGGGTTGTTGGACGCGCGTCTGTCCTGAGCATAACCGACCGGCTTGCCCGAAAACATCGCGAATTGTTGCGAAGCAATTCGGACGCGGCGCGCCATTGTCGATTGCGGGGATGGAGGTCATCCATGCGGTTCTTCAACGCTTCTTGTACATTCCCGAAGACTTGTGGAGCGGCAGGCTGACGGACCTCTCGGATTCCCAGCGCAACCACTCGTTCGATTCGGCATCGTACCGGTACAGGTACCCTGACGGCGAGCCGGCCACGGGCGCCGGACCCACGGCGCGGATAAAGTCGGGCGCATCGGCGTTGACCGTCAGTTGTCGCAGGTGCGGCTTCCATACATAGAGGATCGCTTTTCCTTCGACATACTCGAGCAGAATCGCCCGCTGCGCATCCGCGTACTCGATGGCGCCCGGCAGCTCCTCCGTCGAACCGTCCCGGCCTTCGAACCGGGTGAACGGCTTGCCGTCCCGGTAGAAGGTGCGGTACACGCCGTTCTCCGCCGGAACGACCGGATGATCCATCAGTATGTGCTCCACCGCCGGCGACAGGCTCCAGTCGGGGCGATGCCCGATCGGGTTGCCCTTCTCGTCGAGCAGATGGAGATCGACCGGGTACGGACCGTAATCCGAGTCGTCCGGGGCGTCGTAAGTGCCGGTCATGACGTTCCATTCCTTCGCCCAGGGGTCCCAGGCCGCGTGCAGGATGTGCCATTTCGTGCCGGCGACGCTGAACAGCGTGGTCCGGGAGCCGTCTTTCACATCATAGACATACAGCGAATGAAGGTCCGCGTAAGCCACGCGATCATTCCCGATCCACTGGACGGGGGAGCCCATATGGATCATTTCCGTATGGAAATACGGTTCGATCACGACGGCCGGCTCTCCCTTCCGTTCGAGCATCATCCGGTGGTAGTAACCGGTGCCGTCGCCTTCGGGCCAGCCGACCACGGCCGTGCCGACATACGATTCGCCGTCCGGCGAGCAGACGATCGTCTCGTAGAACGGGTCGTTCTCCGACCAGCCGACGCGCTCGCCGGTCTGCGGATCGAGCCAATCCGAATACTTGACCTGAATGACGGAATAACCGAACCGGCGCCTGTAGACATAGTTCCCGATCGCGGAGCGGAACGCGTGCAGCGATCCTCCCGTGGAAACCCGTTCCTGAGGCATCGTCGCCTCCGGTCTCGGCAGGTGAAGCCGATACCGGTACGCGTCGATCCACTCGCCGGCGGGCAGTTCCGGGTTCGGCGACTGATCCATCTCCTCGCTGAACCGGAGCACGAGGTCCGGGTGCCCGGTCGGCACGATGGCGACGGCCATCGCCCATTCGTCCTCGGAGGGATGCACGAACAGACCGGGAGTCGGCGTCGTCGGGTCCTCGTATTCCAGCGTGACGCCCAGCGGTTCCCTTTTCAGGATGGTGATCGGGGGAAGGTCGCCGAGGGTCACGACGGTCTCGGGCTGGAGATCGGTCATCCGCAGCACCGGGTGATTCGGGAATTGGTCGTTGTTCGTATAAAAAACGTTGCCCGCTCCTTCCACCCGTACCTGCGCCAGCAGCCGCTCCACCTCCTCCCGGGTAGCCTCGAACGACATCCCGATGCTGAATTCGCCGTCCAGATGCCGCACGACGGTCCAGGGCTGACGCGGCACCTCGTCCGCGGTCAGCGAGAGGAACAGAAAGCCCAACGATTCGTCGCTCTGGCCGAAGTCCAGCTGGAGGAGCGACTCGCGGAAAGATACGGGGGCGATGTTCTCCGCCGGATGTTCTTCCACCGCCGGCCGGTCTTCCTCCGGCGCCGCGTCGGTTGTCTGCGCGGGCGGGACAATCGCCTCGGGTTCGGCATCGTGCCGGCAAGCCGCCGCCATCAGAAGCAGCAGCGTCAACACGGCCACGCCAGCCAGGTACGATCGCATAGCGTTCGAACTCCTTTAACGCAGTTTGCAAAATTTGACGATTCGACCATGCAACAGGTTTCGCCCGGAGGAAATCCGCGAGCCGGAGTCGTATATCCATGGGGTGACGCTGTATGCGGCGGAACATTTTCATGGAAGCGGGGGGGGGCATGTTGCCATGAGCGAAAACATCCGGTACGTGCACACGAACCTGATCGCGAAGGATTGGCGGAAGCTGGCGGACTTCTACATCGCCGTGTTCGGGTGCAAGCCGCTGTATCCGGAGCGGGATCTGTCCGGGGACTGGCTCGTCAGGGTGACCGGCATCGAAAATGCGCATATCCGCGGCATTCATCTGGCGCTGCCGGGATACGGGGAAGGCGGGCCGACGCTGGAAATTTTTCAATATGAGCCGGAGAACTTGCGGGATCGGCCGGACCGGATCAACCGGCAGGGGTTCGGGCACATCGCGTTCCACGCCGATTCGGTGGAGGACATGCTGAACCGGCTGGTCAAGCACGGCGGGAAGCCGCTCGGAGAAATCGTCACGAAGGCGTACGAGGGGATCGGGACGCTCACCGTCGTGTACGCGGAAGATCCGGAGGGGAATTTCATCGAGATTCAGAACTGGAGTTGACCCGATCGGTCCGGATCGTCCGCATGTTGCGAACGGATGCCCCGGCCAGGACGTGCTTGATCCGTGGTTTGACGGGTGGTAAAATCTACCTAATATTTTCCGGAAGGGATATTCGGGAGGGGAAGTATGCCGCCGGTCAGACTGATCCTGTTCGATCTGGACGACACGCTGGTTCATTTTGACGATTATTGGGCGCAGAGCTTGATGGAGGCGTTTCGCCGGCATCCGGTGACCAGAACTTTGGACGCCAGGGCTTTGTTCGACGCGGTGTGGAAGTATAACGCCATTTTCGAGGCGAAGTATCTGAATCGGGAAATCACGTTGAGGGAGTATTGGATTTTCAGACTCATCCGCGCCGTTGCCGAATTCGGCAGAGAGATCGATGTGGAGGATTCGGACCATTTCAATCAGTTCCATCAGAAGCTCAGTCTGTCCTTTATCAAGCCCGATCCGGCAACCATTGATCTTCTCGCGAGATTGAGCCGCCGATATCGGATCGGGATCGTAACGAACGGAACAGCAAGCTGGCAGATGGGCAAGCTGGAGGCTTCCGGGCTTTTGCCGTTTTTTTCGCCGGAACTCATCATCATCTCGGAAGAAGCGGGCCATGAGAAGCCGGCGCCGGAGATCTATCAGCGGGCATTGACGGCTGCTCAAACGGCAGCGGAGCATGCCCTGTTCGTGGGCGATTCATGTTCGAACGATGTGGTCGGTCCCGGCCGCCTGGGGATTCGGGCCGTATGGTTCAACAAGCGAGGCGGGCAGGCTCCGCCGCAATCCGATCATCTGGCGGGAGTGATCTCGAGGCTGGAAGAACTGGAAGCGTATTTGTAGACCGAATGTGAACCGGCCGGTCGGAGAACGCGTCGCGTTTTCCGGCCGGTCTTTTTTCGCCATGTTGTGCCGTTTGCCGGCGCGCAGAGGCAACCTTGTTCGGCTTGCATCAGTCTATATAAACAGCGATACGGTGTTTTGGTTGATTTTGCAAAAAAAGGAGCGATAAATCATGAAGCGCGTCTTTTCCTTTTGCGCCGCCATGCTGATGTTGGCCGTTTGTTCGGGCTCTTCCGTTCCGGCGGCAGCCGCGTCCGCGGAAGCGCGGGACGCCGTGACCATGTATCTCGTCAAGCATGCCGCGCGAATTCATGTGCAGCATGGCGCCGTCATACTGGATGACGCATCCCTCGGGAACCGGCGGGTTCACATCCGCAACGGCCGTGTTTTCATTCCGGTTCGCTTGCTGCAGGATCTCGGCATCGGTTCGGTGGAATGGGATGCCGGAAAACGGGAGGTGAAGGTCACCGCCGCCCCGGAATTGCGCGCGCCCGTTCAGACGCTCGTTTTTCATGTCGCCAGCGAGCGGTTGTATGACGAATCGGGAGCGGCGTTTCCGGACATCGTGTCGGAGGCGCCGTTCCTGGAGCGGAACCGGGTGTATGTGCCGGTGCAGCATCTGGCTTTGCTCGGCGTCGCGGTGGAGTATGAAAAACCGCACCTCAACCTGAAATGGTCGGACAAAAGATTCGAAATCCATACGCCGGCCATCAAAGCCGGGGACGGGGAAGTGCGCTTTACCGTGCTGTACGAAACCGGATTGGAAGCCCCGTCCGCGCTGACCGCGTTGAACGGCAGCGCCTGGACGGGTTCCTCCGATCATCGGAAGATCGTCGGGCGGGACATCGTGAAAGACGGAAAAACCTTTACGCGGATGGAGTTTGCGCTGCCGCTCCGCCCGGGCCCGAATCCGATCATGCTCAGCAGCAGTACTTTCGGTCAGACGGTGCTGGAGACGTATTGGCGGCCGGAGACGGAAGAGGAGGTTCCGCTTTCCGTTTTCGAAGTCTGGCCGGTGAAGTTCGAAGAGCCCCGATACGGCTACGTCACGGCCGGGGAGGGCGAGCCGGTTGTCGTGTCGGGAACGGTCAGCCTGGAAGGCGAACTGTCGGACCATCACATGACCCTCCAACTGGAACGGTACGATCCGGTGCACAAGGTCTTTGTCCAGGCGGGCGAAGACGTGCGCATTCCGATTGTCGACAACCGGTTTTCCGGTTCATTCCCGGCGCCGGAACCGGGAACCTATCTGGTGAATGTGTACAGTCCCCGATACATTCCCCAAATCGACGGATCTGTCGCCGTGAAATGGGCGGAGTTTGTCCTGGAGGTTCGGTCCGATCGCGGGTAGAAGCCCGGACCCGGAGACCGGACGGATCGGAAATATATCGAAGGTCCGACCATGCTTTCGTTGATCCTCGGGGGGCAGAAGGACGCACGCGTCGACAGGACGGATTCCCTGTTATCATCCCTGGGCGCATTGCTCGCGGAATTGCATGCCATGCGGATCAAAAGCGGGCATCGGTTGCCGCGCTTTGACGTCAGCCCGCCGGAGAACAGACGGCTGGCATGGGCGCTCGATCACAAGTTCATATAGGTTTCGCGGGTTGCTTACGCGTTCTCGATCAGGGCGATGCGTCTGCGCCGCAGTTCCTGCAGCTTCGATTCCGTCCGGCGGCACAGCGCTTCCAGTTCCGCGACGATGCGGCTGATCTGCGAGCGCTTCTCGCCGATCTGACTCAACGATTGATTAATGCGGCCCTGCACGATCCAGTCGGTGACGAGACCGTCGAAGAAGTAGTCGGCGAACGTAAGCAGCCCGCCGATCTCGATCCGAACATTGACGTCGTGCTGCACGTCCTGCAGTTCGGCCCGGAACCGGCGCAGACTGTTCTGCGCGGCATGAATCGCCGAGCGCGCGTCATCGATGCGGCTGTGCTTCACTGCCGTCGCGATGATGCCGCCGCCAAGCATATCGAACGTGCCCCAATTGCGGGCGGATTGCAGCCGCTCTCTCGCCCGATCCAGGGCGCTGATGACGGAACGTCCGGCCGATGCGGCCTCCCGCAGTTCTTTCAGATTGGCCTGTTCCTCCGCCTCCTGGTCGGTCAACTGTTGCAGCTCGTCGGCCAGGAATGGGGATTTTTCCTGAATGAGCTTCCTTTTTTCCTCGAGCGCCGCCCTGATCTCGGCGTCGATGGACTGCAGGCCGGCGAGCTCCCGCTTCAGTTCCGCGAGCTCCGCTTCCAGATCGTTCACCGTTTCCAGTGCTTCTTCATATTTCAGCTTGACTTGGAGCAGTTCGGCTTCTTCCTCGGACAATTTCTCCGCTTTGCGGCCGATCATCGAATAGAACAGCGCGCCGAAGCTTATGCCTTTCAGCCGGTCGACATCTTTTTGCTCTTTCCGGAGCCGTTCCGCCCATTGATCCCGCTCGCGCTTCATGCGCGCCAGTTCGTCGGTCAAATCCTGCACGCGCTTCTCCCGGTTCGCTTTCTGCCTCTGCCTGCCCTTGAGCATCGCCAGCCGCTCGTTGATTTCCCGAAACATCCGATCACCCCTTCTTGCCTGTGTCTAGTAAAACTACGGTCAAACCGGGGAGAACGTTGCATGTGATTGAAACCTGTTGACACGGTTTTAGACAAATGTAAAATTAGTAATAGACAAATGTCTAAAATAAGGATCGGAGGTGCCACAATGGAAAGGCTGCCGGACGCGGAGTTCGAGATCATGAAAGTGGCGTGGGCCAACGAGCCGCCCATTACAACGAACATGATCATGGAAGGGCTGGGAAGCAAAAAGAAATGGAAGGCGCCGACCGTCATTTCGCTGATGTCGCGGCTCGTGAGGCGGGGATTTTTGCGGACGGAAAAGAGAGGCAAGGAGCGCCTCTATTTCCCGCTTGTAACGAAGGAAGAATATCTTGCGTTCGAAACGGAACATTTCATGAAAACGGTGCATGAAAGTTCGTTTCTCAGTCTCGTCAATACCCTTTATTCCGGCAGACAGATCAGCGAGCGGGATCTGGAAGAAATGCTGGACTGGCTGAAAGGAAAGAAGGATTGACATGCGGACGGAATTTCAGGAGTTTTTGGCCGGGCTGCTTGAGCGCTCCCTTGCCATGTCAGTGCTGATCCTTCTGTTTCTTGCCGTGACCCCGTTTCTGGAGAAGCGGTATGCGGCCGGGTGGCGGTATCGCGCCTGGATGGTGATCGTGCTCGGATTGCTGCTCCCGTTCCGGTTGCCTCTGGATGGCGCCCGCATTCCGATCGATCTGCCCGCGCCCGTCACAGAAGTGCAACAGATGTTATCGTTCCGTCCGGAGCCGGCTGCATTGGCGAATCCTGCCGTGCCGGATGGAGATACTGGAGCAGGGCGGCAATTGTGGGCAGTCGGATTTTGGATGGCGGGAGCGTTGGCGTTGGTGTCTTTTTACATATGGAGACATTGGCGCTTTCTGCGATTGGTCGCCCGGTGGAGCGAGGAGATCGCCGATCCGCGTCTCCTGGCCTTGTTGCGGGAACTGAAGCGGGAGCTTGGAATCTCCAGGCCGGTCGCCCTGAAAGCTTGTTCCTGCGTCTCCAGCCCCATGCTGACCGGATTGTTCCGACCCGCCATCTTGTTGCCGCCCGACGTCCTGACGCATGACGGTCTGTCGTTTATTCTGAAGCACGAGCTTGTGCACATGAAGAATCACGATTTGTGGCGCAAGGGTTTGGTCATGCTGGCTGCCGCCGTTCACTGGTTCAACCCGGCCGTCTATCTCATGGCCAGGTCCATTGACGTGCAGTGCGAGCTCGCCTGCGATGAAATGGTGCTGCAAGGCGCAAACCTTCGCCAGCGCAGGAAATACGGGGAAACCATTCTTCGGGTCGTCAGGAGCGGCTCCATGCGCCGAACATGGTTGACCACGAATTTCTTCTTTCCCGCCTACAGGCCGGTGCTGGTTTTCCTGATCCTTGCGCTGGCCGGGAATATCGCCGTATCGATACAGAACGGGATCGGCGCGGCGGATATGCTCCTGGGCATCATTCCCGTTATCATCGCCGGCATCGCGATGACGATCGTCGCCCTGCTCACGGAACGGATGTTCAAAGATTGGATCCGGCGCAACCAGAATGCGCGGGATGAACAGATGAGGAGCCAGGCGCTGGTCACGGAGTTGCAGCAAACCATCCGGGTCTTGAGCCAGTTCAGGCAAGAACTCCAGGATGTCATCGAAGTGACCGGGAAGACGGCCGAAAACATCGATACCCGGTTCCGGCAGTTCCATTCCGCCATTCACGAGCAGACGGCCAGCATCAACGGCATGCTGGACACCATCCGGAAAACGAGCGAAGCGCTGGGGAACATGACCGGGGATTCCAACCTGATGAAGGAAAGCTCCATTGATACGGTCGATATCACGGAGAACAGCCGGTCGACGATCAAGGATGCGACGGACTCCATGAACGAGATTCTTCTCCTCATGGATGACATGAACGCATCCATGGAGGAGCTGCGGCGTCAAAGCGATGAAATTGGCGTCATCGTATCCACGATCACCGAAATCTCCAATCAAACCCATCTGTTGTCGCTGAACGCCGCGATCGAAGCAGCCCGGGCCGGCGAACACGGACGCGGATTTTCCGTTGTCTCCACCGAAATCCGCAAGTTGGCGGAGCACTCGGGTTCATCCGCCGTCCGGATCGGCAATATTCTCGAATCGCTGCAGGAGAAGACCCGCCAGTTGACCGAGCGGTTCGACAACGTCAAGCAGACGATTTCCCGCGGAAACGATTCGGTCCAGCGTTCGGAGGAATCCCTGGGCCGGATTTCGGACAATGCCGCGCAGACGTTGAACCGGGTTGAGAAGGTGGACGCGTTCATTCAACAGGTCAAAACGTCTTCCGACGAGATCGTGGCCGAACTCAATTCCGTCGCGTCCATCACCTCCCAATCCAGCGAATCGGCAAGCGACATCCTGTCAAGCGTACGCCGGCAGCGCGAGCAGATCGAACAGGTGCTCGCGAACTATAACCGTCTCGAGCAGTTGATTCGCAACCTGGAGCAAATGGTCGGCACGGAGCAGGCGAAGGCCAGCTGATCCGAATGACGCGCCCGAACGGCGCTTCGCCTCTGCCCCGGCTCGCCCATCCTGTCCGCAAGTTGCGGCCGCCGCCCTCCGGAGTCCCGGAAGCTGATCGGCCGAATGTGCGGACGAGGTTGACGGGCCGGGGCATCATACACGTTGGAAACTTTCGCATGATCCGGTTCGTCTATTCATGCAAGAGGCTGCGGCGGAGGTTGACGAACCCGGTTTTGAGCATAAGGGGTTGATGGAATGAAAGTCACGGCTTTGGACCATTTGGTGTTGACGGTTGCCGACATCGAGAGAACGATCCGATTTTACACGAACTTTTTGGGGATGGAGGAAGTCACGTTCGGGAACAACCGGAAAGCGCTAGCATTCGGAGATCAAAAAATCAATTTGCACCAATACGGAAACGAATTCGAACCCAAAGCCCGAAAACCGTGCCCCGGTTCGGCGGATTTGTGCTTCATCAGCCCGACAGCCGTTCAGGAGTGGCAAGCTTTCCTGACGGCGAACGGCATCCCGATCGAAGAAGGGCCGGTGCGGAGAACCGGAGCGAAAGGAACGATTCAATCCATATACATCCGGGACCCGGACGGAAATTTGATCGAAATCTCCAATTACGATCATGCGCTCTAGAGGAATGAAACATCATACTTGTATGTACTGTGCCATCTTCGGCTCAGATCCGGTTCTTTCCGGGCTTCCGCGATTTCCCGCAACGCTTGCAGGTTTTTGATATAGATTTGGCGGTTGCGGATGCTGATGATGCCGTCGTCCCGCAGTTCCTGCAAAACCTTCGCCGTAGCTTCCCTGCCGGCCCCGATCATGCCCGCCATGTGCTGCTGCGTAATTCTCCAGTTGATCAACAACCCGTCTTCGGTGGAAACCCCGAAATTAATGGCCAGATCCAGCAGAAGATTCGCCACCCGGACCCTCATGTCCAGAAAGGCGAGATACTCCAGTTTCCTGTCCGCCTGGATCAGGCGCTCGCTCAGGATATAGATCACCTTCCGCATGATTTCGGGATACCGATGGGTCAGTTCCATTAATTCGCCGCGCCTGATCATCCACAATTCGGAAGGCTCGATCGCCGCGACGGATGCGGTCCGCCGGTTGTCGTAGTGATACATTTCGAGTTCGCCGATCACTTCGCCCGGAAACTGATGCCCCAAAATGATCTCCTGCGCATCCCGCTGCAGAAAAATTTTCAGGGTCCCGGATTTCACGATGAACATCTCGTGGCCTTCGTCGCCTTGGAAAAACAGGATCTGCCCCTTCGGATATCGCCGCTCCACGAACAGCGATTCCACCCATTCTCGGTCCTTGTCTTCAATCATGCCGCGGAAAAAGGGAGTATCCAGCACGGACAAGTACATGATTCTGCCCCTTTTCATCGATTTCAGCCATCATGATGAAAGCAATGACTTCCCTCATTATACCATACCGAAATCCGGGAACCCGCGGACGACTTTTGCGCAATGGGGAAAGACGCCGGAACGCATGTTTGTGTTCCGCGCAACAAGAACCTTTTCGACCGGTTCACAAAGGAAATGTCGGGCGGAACAGCGAAAGATTCGGAATATGGGCTTTATGAACGAAATCGTGCAGAAAGTCGAGCAATTCAATCGGGAGAGCAGGGAGAGGTTCCAGGAAAGATTGAACTCCTTTGAATCGGACGAAGATCAGGACGAGGTAAAGCCCATAACGGCTGATGATTTGTTGAAATTAATCCGGTGATGGCACTGTGCCATGGAGGTAAAACCGGGGCTTTGTCGAAATATCCAAGAAAATGAAGGTTGAAGATGAACTACAGAGCGAACGGAGCGCGATGTGAAACATGACGGACCTGCTTGGCGTCGCTTGGGAGAATATTGTGGTCGGACTGCTGTCCGGGTTGCTCGTCTTCTTGATGTCCTACGTGACCAAACGAGTCAGAGAGAAAATGCTGGAGCGGAAATATCCGATAGCGGGCGAGTTTCTCACGGAATTTGAGGACGAGGAGCAGGGGGTGATCGTGAAGCGCACAGCTCCGGCTCTGATCAAGCAAAGAGGCAACAAAATCATGGGCGAGACCCGTCTGACGAACGAAGAACGCGTCTGGGTGTTGGAAGGGCAGATTGCCGAGGGCGGCCACATTCACGGGATTTACTACGCGAAAGATCCGCATGACCATGGGATCGGCAACTTTTTTCTGTACATCAATCACGGACGTGTTCTGGAAGGCCTGTGGTCCGGTTATGACTCCGTGAATCAGAAAATCAACTCGGGCCGGTATATCTTCCGGCCGGTCGCGAAAGGGGTGCAGGTGCGGCCGTTGATGGAGGAAGACGTGCCAAGCATCATCGCGATCGCGGACGATGAGTTGGGCAAGGATTACGTCACGATTGACCGCCTGAAGAGCCTGTTGGACGTGGCGCCGACGCGGAAGCATTTTTGCAGTGTGGCGGTCTTGCCCGACCAGAGCATCGCGGGATTCTGCATCTACAGTGTGATGACGCCGGAAGAGCTGACAGGGATCATGAAGGTGCCGCCCGAAGACATTCCGAAGGCGCTTCTGCATTCGCCGCGCATCGGGATGATCGAGACGGCCGCCATTCGCCGGATCCATCAACGCCGGGGTGTCGGGCATCGCCTCGTGACCGGGGCTGTGGAGGATCTGATGCGAGAGCAGGTTGGCGTCATCTGCGCCATTGGATGGAGAAGCAAAGCGGGTGTGAACATCGGGGGTATCCTGTCAAATCTCCGGTTTCAGGCGCTGCGGCAATACTCCCGGTATTGGGAAGAGGACAGCGTGAAAAACAACTATCACTGTCCCGATTGCGGAAAACCGCCGTGCACCTGTTCCGCGGTATTGTTCGCCCGGTTCCGGTGAAGCGAAAGGGATGCCTTGACGGGCATCCCTTCGTTGTCGTTTCGTGAAAGGGTCATTCGATGAAGATCGTCACGTGATCGGCGTTGACAGGATGCGGGCTGATCGTAAGTTCGTGTCCGCCGACAGCGCCGCACAACACGCCGCACAGGATCATCGCCGCAACAAGACTCTTTTTCATGACCATGGACACGCTTCCTTTCAGAACTTTCGCATGACCGTTTATTGAGGAGTTTCCGCCGCTTCATCCGTCCCGGCGACGATTAATCTGCCGTTTTCCCCCAGGGCGTAGATCATGCCGTCGATTTCGGCAACATGATAGAGATCGGCATTCGTCATTTCAATTTGCGAGTGCCATTCCGCCGTATCCCGGGACACTACGATTCTTCCGCTCATGCCGACGGCCACGAACATGTCTCCGACATGCTCGATTCCATAAAAGTGGGTATACGCATGCTCTTCGGGCATCCTGATATTTCGCCAGCTTTTCCCGTCTTGCGATGTCATGGCGTCTCCCCAGGTGCCGACCACGACGAACCGGCCGTTGCCCCACGCCACATCATGCCAGGTCTTGGTCGCGTCGTAGAACACGGAGTCCCAGGTGAAGCCGTCGTTTGAAACCAGAATGAGTCCCTTGTTGCCGACCGCGACCCAGGTGTCCTTTCCGTTCCAGCTGATCGCGTGAAGATCGGTCTTGACGGGCGTCCCGTGTTTGGACCACGTCGCGCCGTCCCTGGAGGTCATGATCAGTCCGCCGCTTCCGGTGACATAGATGACGTTGTTCAGCAGCTTCACATGGTGCAGGTTTTCCTCCGTCACTTTGGGCAGCGGATTCCAGCGCAAGCCATCCGCCGAAACCATCATCGTCCCCTTGTTGCCGACGCCGAGGTACCGGGTTCCCGTCCAGATGACATCGTTCAGGGGATATTGATCAAGCAGCACGGTCGAGGACCATTTGCCGTTATCCAGCCGCAGAAATACGGCCCTGCTGCCTCTTTGGGCTCCGCGAAGCTCGACCATCCCCCCGACAAACACGGATTGACCGTCATGGTGCGCGACGCTTTTCAGGTCCAGATTATTCATGGGGTATTCGTGAATATATGCCCAATGCACGCCGTCTTTGGATGTCTGCACGCCATTCGACATGATGGTCACATATTCCGACCCGTTGTGAACGGTAAGTCGCATGTGGGTTTGATCTTTTGAAGGCTCATACGCAAACGCCGTCCACGCCTTGCCGTCCCTGGAATAATAATACGTTCGCTTGAAAACCTGTTTCGTGCTGTCCGTGTAGTCCCCGCCTGACAGGAAGAACCGATCCTTGGCAAATTGAACCCTGCTCCAGAATCCTTTCGGATTGCCGAGCCGGCTCCAGTTGCGTCCGTCCTTCGAATAGTGAATCGCGTAATCTCCCACCGCAACGAAGGTTCCATTGCCGTATGCCATATCCCAGATCCGTTCGTATTCAACCGGCAGGTGAAGAGTTTCCCATGCGGAGCCGTCTTTCGAATAGAGCACACTGCCGTAAATGGTGACGGCGACGAAGGCCCCGTTGCCCCATTCAATCGCGTTGATTTGCTTTGCCGTGCTGTCGAAGCTGACAATGTTGACGTCACGTTTGACCCAGTTCACGCCGTCGGTCGAGGTCAGAATCAGGCCTTGCGTTCCCGCGGCCGCGTACACCTGGCCGTTCCATGCCAAATCCCGGATGCTTCCGTCTCGTCCGGAATGGACGTTTTTCCATACGAGACCGTCTGTGGATGTAAAGATGGTATGGCGGGAACCTTCATTCCCGACCGCGACAAACTGATTGCCGCCCCATACGACCGCCGCGAGATCGCCGTCATAGTCGAGTTTCAGGACGTCCCACGTTTTGGCGTCCCTGGAGGTTTTCACGATCCCGTCGTTGCCGACGGCCACGTACAACCGGTTCCCGTAGGCGATATCGTTGACGCCCGGGTCCGTGTGATGAATTTCATACTCCCAGTTCAACAAGATGCCGGCGTTGCTTGCGGGGCTTTCATCCGATGTGGGCTGTTCCGCGCCGATCGTGCGGAACGCATGCCGCTGTTCAAACGCCGCGGCGCTCTCGGCCGCGATCAGCGCCAGCTCGTCAACCGGCAGCTTCTCGCCCCTGTTGACCTTCAAAATCCGCTCCATGACGACGACGGCCTGCGCTCTTGTGGTGGTGCCGTCCGGCGCGAGTTCGCCGTTTCCCGTTCCGGACAGCATGCCGTTCTTTACGGCAAGAATCAGCGCGTCGTGCCGGTCTTTCGCCGTTTCGCCGATGGCGCGGACAGCGATCCGTGCCAGTTCCTGACGCGTCATGGCCGCGGTGTAATCCGGCTTTGCGCCGTATTCGTCCGGAGCGATCAACCCGTTGGCGAGCGCGCTGTTCACATAATCCGTGTACCACGCGCCGTCCGAACCGGAGGTTTCGTATCCGAGCGCGTCGACCGCCATTTTGATGAACTCGGCTCTTGAGACGGGCTTGTCCGGCTTGAACGTGCCGTCGGGAAGGCCCGACACGTACCCCGCCTTCACCGCCCTGGCAATATCCGCCGCTGCCCAATGGCCGGCCGGAACGTCGGAAAATGTCGATCCGGATGGGGCCGCGGCGACAGGCAAGGAACCCGTCAGCATGACGGCCGAAAGGATCAGCGCGATCATTTTCTTCATTCTTTTCAGCCTCCTGACAGAACCTGATGAGCACATCACCCTCGCAACCTTACAAAAAGAATACACGATCATTTCCTGTTCTTTCTGTGTCGGATCGCGCATATTTTTTGTGAATTGGGCTACAAAGATATCGGTATTGCAGCTGGTCAGTCGTTCGATTACCTGACCGGCGAGATGGGCCAAATCCCGGACCGGATTCTTCAGGCCGCCGCGGAGATCGAAAAGATGGACCGTTCGATGCGAAAAGTGATGGGTCATGCGGGGCCTTTTCAGGCGAGGACGGCGCACATGCTGGAGAACCGCCGGCGTCAGAACCGGGAGCTTGAATTGCTGATGGCGCCCTGACACACCCCCGACATGATTGGAGCCTATACTGTTGGCAAAAGCGGCCAATATGGTAAGGTTATAGATAACCGTTATCGGCTTGCCGACAAGGAGAAGACGATGGAGAAGATATTGCTCGTCGAAGACGAAAGAAGCATCTCGATGGTGCTCAAGGCTTATCTGAAGAAAGCGGGATACGCCGTTGAGCAGGCTTTCGACGGCCGCCAGGCCGTATCCAAGTTCACGGAAGGGAAGCCTTCTCTCGTGATTCTGGATCTCATGCTGCCGGACACGGACGGATTCACGGTGCTAAGATGGATCAGGGAGCATCATCATTGTCCGGTTGTCATCCTGTCGGCGTTAAGCAGCGATGAGTACATCGCCAGGGGGCTGAATGCCGGGGCGGATGAATATATCTGCAAGCCTTTCGTCGGAGAAGAGGTAGTGGAACGCGTGCGGGAAGTATTGAATCGACGGGGCAGGTTGAGCGATGAAGAAAATTCTCATTGTGGAAGATGAACCGGGCATCTCCATGGTGCTCAAAGCGTATCTCGTCAAGGCCGGTTATGAGGTGGAGCAGGTGTTCGACGGCGGGGAGGCGATCCGCAAATTCAGGGATTGGAAGCCGTCGCTCGTGCTGCTGGATGTGCGCCTGCCCGACCAGGACGGCTGGCTGATTCTGAACAAGATCCGGGAGCAAAGCGCATGCCCGGTGATTATCCTGACGGCCCTCGGTGATGTGGAACAACGGTTGAAAGGACTCCGGGAGGGCGCGGACGATTATTTGTGCAAGCCGTTCGTCGGCGAGGAAGTGGTCGCCCGGGTACAGGCCGTGCTCCGGCGGCAACCGCACCTCGTCACGGAGGATGCCGCCATATTCGGTCAATTGAAGATCAATTACGCTTCGCGGGAAGTCACGCTCCACGGGCGAAGCGTCACGTTGATTCCGCGGGATCTGGACTTGCTTCTGTTCTTGTCGCGGCATCCCAACCAGACGTTCAGCCGCGAGCAATTGATCGAAGCCGTATGGGGCTTCGATTACGAAGGCAGCGACCGGGCCGTCGATTTGTCCGTGAAGCGGATTCGCCATTCGCTGAGAGACTGGCCGGAAGAAGAAGGGGAAATCGCGACCGTAAGAGGAATGGGGTATCAATTCCGTGTCAGGTAACCGGCGAAGAAGTTTGCTATATCATATTTCCATCCGTTATTTCGTGATCCTGTTGACCACAATTGTTATTGTGAGCGCGGCGATCATTTTTCTGATTTATCGGGATGTGAAAACCACGCAGCGAAGCGGACTGGAGCGAATGGCGGAGGATCTCGCCGCCGAGGCCGCCGGTCGGGGAGGCCGGCTGCCGGACGGGGCGGAGCTGGGCCGTCTGCTGGATCAACTCGCGCGCAGGAACGGGTTTCAGGATCGGTCGTTTGTATTCGTCTTTGATTCGGATCGGCGCCTGACGCGGCAGTTTCCTTCGTTTGTTCCGTTCGAACCCGAGCGGTTGATCCGGGAGTGGCCTGAAATGTCCAACGATCGAACCCGAATCATCGAGTTCAGACTGGACCAGGATCAAACGCCTTATCTGGCGGCGTTCCGGCCGATCGGGAATGACGGGGAAATCACGGGCTATGCCGCGTACGTCGTCCGGAGGCAAACGATCTTGTTGAGTACGCCGATGCGGCACCGCGTGATGCGGCTCAGCATTGTGGCCATCGCGTTGATCATCGGTTGGGGCATTCTCTTCGAGCTCACCCGACGGTTGTTGAAACCGATCCAGGAAGCGGCCGAAGCGGCCAAACAGATCGTGGCGGGCAACTATGAGGTCGATATGGACGCCGGTCACAAGGAGAAGGAAATTCACGAATTAATGGCTTCGTTCAAAGAGATGGCCGCCCGACTCAAGCGTCTGGAATCGCTGCGCAACCAGTTGTTTCTCGGCGTGACGCATGAGCTGAAAACGCCGATCGCTTCGATCAGCGGATTGATTCAGGCCGTGAAGGACGGCGTCGTCAGCGATGAAGAGGCGCGGGAATTTCTGGATATGGGATTGAAGGAAACCGGACGGCTTCAGAAAATGGTGGAGGATTTGCTGGACTTCAATCGGTTTGCGGCCCATACCGTCACCGTGACGCACCAGCGGGTGGATCTGCGCGCGGAACTGCAGGAGATTGCGCTGCGCTGGCAACAGGCGCAGGAGAAAACGAATGTCCGGATTGAAGTGGAAACGACGGGCGAAAGAAGAAATTGGGCAGTGTCGACCGATCCCGTCCGGCTGGAGCAGATTATGGTCAATCTGTTCAACAACGCCAGGGACGCGATGCAAGGGGGCGGAACGATCAGCGTTCGATTGTACGCGGAACCGGCGCAATATCGCATCGAGGTGCAGGACACGGGGGAAGGGATCCCGGCGGAGGAGCAGGCCAGGGTGTTTGAACCCTTTTACCGGGGAGAGAAGAAACGGGCGCATGTCCATGGGCTCGGCATCGGCCTTTCCTTCAGCAAACTGATTTCCCGTTCGCTGGGCGGCGATCTGGTATTGGCCGGCAGCGGCCCGGAAGGCACGACGTTCGCGTTGGCCATTCCCGCCATTCGATCGCATTGACACAAAACGAACACAATACAGGCTTATACTGTGTCAAAAAAAGGCGAAAGAAGTGGGACGATGGCGATGGCAGGCAAGTCCGCCGAAATCGGGTGGTCCAACTGGCGAACATTCCCGCTGATCGGCGAACTGTCACCGGAAGACATGGCGTTGATCTCACCTTATCTGAAAATCAACGAATACCCCGACCGCGCGATCCTCTTGAAACAGGGCCAATCCAGCGGCAGCTTCCATATCTTGCTGGACGGGCTGCTTGATGTGTATCTGGAAAGCGAAACCAAGGTCAGTGTGGCAAAGCTGGGGCCGGGGCATTTTGTCGGCGAAATGTCTTGTCTGACCGGCAGAGCCGTCAGCGCGACCGTACAAGCCGTGGGAGCGGTGACGACGGTATCGATGCCGCGCGACGGGATGCTCCTGCTCATGGATCGCAGCGCTGCCTTTCGTCGGCATATGATCGAAGCGATGGCGGAACGGATTCGCGAGTCCAATGATCACGTGAACGAAATCGTGACCAAAAGCATCTCGGTGATCCGGCAACTGGAGCTTGAACGGCGGCACGATTACGGACCTTTGGTCGGCGGCAACCCTTTCATGCGAGAGTTGCGGAAGCGGATCGATGAGCAGGCCGACCGTCGGGAACCGTTGTGCATTATTGGGGAAAAGGGAACCGGCAAGTTTCACGCGGCTTATGAGATCCATCGCCGGTCCCGGCGCGCCGGACGACCGATCATGAGCGTGGACGGGGAAACCTTTCGCCTGGAAGAATGGGAGATGAAGCTCCGCGCCGCCAGAGACGGAACGATGGTTCTGGAACGCGCGGAGCTGCTGCCGGCTGATCTGCTGAATCGGCTGCTCGAATCTTCCGGGGATGCGAGAGTGATTTTGACGGCGCGCGTCAAACCGCCGGTCAACCTGCAAAGCCTGCGCATGATCCCGCTGAGGGAGAGAACGGAAGATATCCCGGCGCTGGCCTGCGCGTTTCTGCAAGAGGCGGGCGCAACGAACGCGCGGGAGGCGATCTCCGGGGAAGCCATGCATATGCTGGGCGTTTATCCTTATCTGGAAGGCAACATCCAGGAACTGAAGAGGGTCGTGCAAGATGCCTTTACGGTGAGCGGAGGGCGGACCATTCTGACCAAACATCTCCGGTTTGGCGGAGCTCGCAAGCCGGGCGAACGCCCGAAGGTGGGACTGGCGCTGGGCAGCGGATCGTCCAAGGGATCGGCGCATGTCGGCGTCCTGAAGGTCCTGGAGCAGGCGGACATTCCCGTCGACATGATCGCCGGCACGAGTGTCGGCGCGTTTATCGGGGCGCTGTATGCGGGAGGGCAGCCGATATCGGCGTTTGAGAGCGTGCTGCCCACGGTGAGGTGGAGGCAGCTCGTCCAGGTCACCTGGCCGTCGAAAGGCATTGTCAGCAATCATCCGATGACCCGTTTCGTGGAGAAATTCATCGGCCCCGTCCGGTTTGAAGATTTGCGGATCCCGTTCGCGGCGGTCGCCACGGATGCCGTCAGCGGAGAAGCCTGTATTTTCAACAAAGGAAGGGTGTCTCACGCCATCTGCGCCTCAACGGCCATCCCCGGGATCATCAAGCCGTACAAACTGGGCGGCCGCCTTTTTGTCGACGGCGCGGTGGTCAGTCCGGTGCCGGTCGCCCTTGCGAAAAGCATGGGGGCGGATATCGTCATTGCCGTCGATTTGAGCGCGCCGCATCGAACCGAACCCAAAACCTTCGTCGCATCCATTTTGCAGACGATCGAAATGATGAGCAAAAAAATTGTCACGGACGAACTGCAATTGGCCGACTTTGTCCTGAGGCCGGTGTTTACGCCGGACAAGGTTTCGTTCAAACATTCGGCTTACAATATCGCCATGGGGGAAAAAGCGGCCAACGAAGCGCTGGATGCCATTCGAAGAAGATTGGCCATGTGAAAGCGGCCATGCCTCAAGGGAACCCGGGTGCCGGGTTCCCTTTCCCATGAATAAGGCTTGAACACCGGGAATCTCCGGATGATAATGGTTTCAAACGAGAAGCAGGCTTCGGAGGTGAGGTTTCGGGGACATGATCAATCATGAAAAGTTGAAGGAAGCGCTTGCAGTCTACAAGCGTGATTTTGCCCGCCAATGGAAGAACGAACGCTACAAATGGGAAGCGGTCAAACATTTCCAGGAACATTGGGATATCAACGCGCCTGATTTTGCGGGGATGTTCTACGAGGCGACGGCAAAGACCGGGAATTTGCTCGCTTCGGCTCATTTTTTTCCAAGGGGAATGATACGGGATTTTGCCGTCGCGGATCCCGAAGCGACGCGGGCCATGTTCCTTCGCTTGTTTGATGAAACGCGGGATCTCGTCGACCGGGTGGAGCGCTTCCTCAAGGACGCGGATGCCATGCGCCGGAAATACGGAGAAGGCGTCTGGAAAAATCATTTTCAAAATATCAATGCCGTCAGCACCTATTTGTGGCTTCGTTATCCGGACAGGTACTATATTTACAAATACTCCGAATGCCGCGCCGTGGCGGAAGCCCTTCGCAGCGATTTCAGGCCGGGGAGGGGAGATGCCGAGAATGTGGCCGGCGCTATGATCGCCGGACGTTGCATTCCGAAAACCTGTACCAGATCTTCACGTATGTCAAAAATCAGGACAAACACGGATTGGGCAATGTAGCGGGAATGCTGCTCTACGCCAAGACGGATGAAGCGATCGTTCCCGACTGTGAATTCACGATCAGCGGCAGCAAAATCATGATCAAAACGTTGGATTTGAATCTGGAATTCAAGCGTATTGCCGCTCAATTGGACGGAATTGCGGATTCGGTCCGCCGCTTCTCTCTCGCGGGCATTCCGTGAACGCTTTCGGGATAATCGGCAGACCACCCCCTCACCGGCTCGTTACTCCTGTCCGCATAGCTGGTCAATTGGCGCATTTGGTGCGCCGAAGGGCATCTTCTGAAG
>ERZ795042.118-NODE-118-length-71060-cov-83.686825_pt1 | contig 71060 bp, 60 predicted proteins | sample MGYA00375126_ERZ795042 | MGnify/ENA primary metagenome ERZ795042 (study PRJEB30171, sample SAMN05518105) | compost metagenome | isolation source: Feedstock adapted compost from Newby Island compost facility, Milpitas, CA | place: USA:Newby Island compost facility...
GCCGGCCGACGTCGCCGACGAACGCCAGCTGATGGCGCTCTACCTGGGAGGCTGAATCCCCAAGGCAGGGTGCTGCCCCAGCTCCATGATGGAGCCCCAGGGTGATGGGAAGACGGGTGATTTCCCGGAATCCCGTTCCCTCATCCCAAGGGAACGGGATTCGGGAAGCAGGATAGGCTCCGCGTGTCATACTGGCTTTCCTCCCGTTCCCGATCCCTAAGGAACGGGAACAGGAATCTGGCCCCTTCCTGATTCCCGATTCCCGTTCCCTATAAGGGAACGGGAATCGGGAATCAGGAAGCAGGAAGCACCGTAAGGGAACCAGTGAGGGATTCCCGGACCGGTTCCCGGCGGGAATGCCCGGGAGGAATCTCGGGAAGACGGTCACGGCAAGCATCAGTCCATTCCTCCCGTTCCCGTTCCCTAAGGAATGGGAACGGGAGGAATCAGGAATAGCACGTGCGGGTCTCCTGCCGTTCCTCCCGGCCATCCCCGGCGGGAAGGAATCGGGAACGGCCTCGCCGCGTCGCCATGCGCCGTTGCGTGTGGGATCCCCGCGGGAACGGGAATCCAGGAATTGGCCGCCGGGGCGACCAGGCCGACGTCCCCAGGCTCAGCAGCCGCGAGGCAACGCGACAGACGCGACCCCCTCACGGCTGGCACCCGCTCCGCTCCGTCGCCTCCTGCCTCCTGCCAGGCATGTCCGCTGCACAGGAGGCTCCGGGGCGCGAGGGCAGAGCAAGACGCGGCAGCCCCCCGCTGACACACCCCACCTAGGCGGGGCGCACACCGCAGCGCGCCACGCAAGCGCCAACGCCCCCTGTCCCGTCAGCTCGGGCGCACCCTCAACGCGCCCCACCTGCGCTGGCCCCCCGCGTAGTCTGCGACGAGGCAACACCCACGCAGGAGCATACGCGTGTTCCAGCACGTGCCGTCAGCCCTACCTGACCGGCAGCCTGAGAACACGCCGGCATGGGGCGTGGGAGCCGCGCCGGCGAACAAAGCCGCGAACAAAAACGGCCGGTCGTAACCGGCCTGCTTCGTGCTGCGGAAGCGACGGGATTCGAACCCGCGATCTCGGCCTTGACAGGGCCGCGTGTTAGGCCTCTACACCACGCCTCCAGTTGTCACGCCGACAGTATGCCATGCCGAACAGCGCGCTGTCAAGGTGTTTGCCTCGTGCCGGTCAGTACCCTGACTACGCCGTCTGCTCGCGCGACGATCACCCACACGAGGCATACCCGCCGACAGCGGGAACCCCATGCTTCCCGCTTCAGGCGATAGCTTTATAATAGGAGCGCAGACTGGGGAACGAGCCACACGCCGACCGGGACAGCCCATCCACGGCGAAGCATACGCGAGCGACTGCGGCGCAAGAAAGGAGCAACCGCGTGATACACTATTGCCCATCGTGCGGAACACGTGTACCCTATGCCAACGCACGCTACTGCCAGCAGTGCGGGCGGCCGCTCCATGCCCCAGCCGGTGGTCGCCCTGAGGAGACTGAAGCATCCAGCACCGTTGCCATCGGGCCAGGCGGTGAGGGCTACCACCGTGCTGACAATCCCGTGATCATCCCCTTCCGCAGCTCGCTCGACCCGTCAGCTGCCGGGGCAGTGAACGCACGAGCGCAGGCAGCGCGCCGTCCCCTCTGGCTTGTCGCTGGCTTAACCCTCGCGACCTTTGGCGTCTACTGGTACTACTGGCTCGGCAAGAGCTGGAGCGAAATGAAAGCGGAGGTTGACGACCCCGGGATGGATCCGCTGGGGCATGTGTTAGCGATGTTTGTGCCGATCTATAACCTGTTTCGTCTGTTTGCCCACTACCGGGTGATCAACCAGTTGCTCGCCCGAACAAGCAGCCTTGTTCGCGTCCAGCCGTGGCTCCCGGTTGGGTTTACGCTCTTTGGCCCCGTTGCTGTCTTGCTGGTTGGAGCATTACTGCTGAGCATTGTCATAACCGTTGCCCCATCCAGCAGCATTAGTGCCCTCATGAGCATACTGCTGATCGCAGCATACCTGTTCTCAGCACAGCTCTTCAGGGTCCTGTACGGTCAGCATGGGCTGAACGCCTATTGGGACGCGCTCACCGGCAGCCGGGCAGCCTATCGCGTTGGGCTGGGGCAATGGCTGCTGCTACTCATCGGACTCGTCGTCTGGTTATGGTTGATTGCGGCAATCATGCAGGGGGTTACGGAACCCTCCGTCTCGAGAATCTAACAAGCGGGAGTGGGCTGGCGACACTACGCGAGCGTCGCCAGCACCCCCACCAGCCGGTCGATCTGCTCGCGCGTGGTGAGCTCAGTCGCACAGAGCAGCCACAGGTCTCGATAGCGCTCATCGAGTTGCCCAAGCGCGCAGCCGCCGATGATGCCATGGTCGAGCAAGCGCGCGTTCACCTCCTCCGGCGGGAGTGGCGGGCGAACAGCGAATTCGTTGAAGAATGGCCCTTCGCCAACGAGCTCCCAGCCGTCGAGGGCAGCGATCCGATCAGCCAAATAATGCGCTTTCTGGTAACAGAGCGTCGCCACCTGGCGAAGCCCATGAGCCCCCAACGCTGAGAGGTACACGGTTGCCGCCAATGCCATCAGCCCCTGGTTGGTGCAGATGTTGCTCGTCGCCTTCTCGCGCCGGATGTGCTGCTCGCGGGTCTGCAGCACCATGACAAAGCCGCGTTTGCCCTCGCTGTCTTGCGTCATCCCGATCAGCCGACCCGGCACCTGGCGCACGAGCTCGCGCCGCGTCGCAAACAAGCCCAGCGCGGGGCCGCCGAAACTCATTGGGATCCCCAGCGACTGCCCTTCGCCCGTCACAATGTCAGCGCCAAACTCCCCGGGCGGTTTGAGCAACCCCAGGGCGATCGGATAGACCGAGACATGCAGCCGCGCGCCATGGCGGTGTGCCAGCTCAGCAATCGCGGCGATATCCTCAATGCGCCCGAACACGTTGGGATATTGCACTGCGATACAGGCCGTCTGCTCATCAACGTATTCGGCCAGCACCTCGGGCGTCATGCGCAGCGTTGGCGGCGCCGGCACGTCGACCACCTGTACCGGCAAGCCCCGCGTATAGGTGCGGAGCACGGACCGATAGTGGGGGTGCACCGTTCCGGCCACGAGCAGCTTGACCCGGTTTCGCGGCAGCGAGACAGCATGCAGGCAGCCCTCAGCAAAGGCCGTTGCGCCATCATACAGCGAGGCGTTGGCAACCTCCATGCCAGTCAGCAGACAGACCAATGACTGGAATTCATAGATTGCCTGGAGGGTTCCTTGCGCGACTTCGGGCTGGTAGGGCGTATAGGCGGTGTAAAACTCACCGCGCCACAGAATCTGCTGGACAACGGCCGGGACATAGTGGTGGTAGATGCCAGCCCCGAGGAAGAATGGCGCCTGGTCAGCATGGAGATTGCGACCTGCCAGCTCCGCGAGTTCCGCCGCAGCTTCTGGCTCCGAGAGCCGCGGCGGGAGATGCAGTTCGGGAAAGCGATAGCGCTCCGGGATCGGCGCGAAGAGGTCAGCAACCTGCTCAACGCCGATCGCTTCCAACATTGCCCGCCGGTCTTCGGGCGTGTGCGGGCTGAACGTCATCGTCCGTTATCCTTTCGTCCACTCGCTGCCTGGCGGATTCTCGTACTCTGACCATACCCTCGCCAAGCGAGCTGGGTTCCCTGTTTCGGCAGGCACCTGCAAGCGCTTAGGCTGCCGCCAGCTCCTTCAAAAACTGCTCGTAGGCTTTTTCGTCCATGAGCTGCTCAAGCTCGCTGGGATCGCGCAGGCGAATCTTGACCAACCAGGCCTCACCATACGGTGAGCGGTTGACCACGTCGGGTGCATCGGTGAGCGCCGTATTGGCCTCGATCACCTCACCGCTCACCGGCGCATAAATATCCGAGGCCGCCTTGACCGACTCGATCACCCCCAGCGGCTGCCCTTGGGTGACCTGCGTCCCCGGAGCCGGCAATTCCAGGTAGGTAATATCGCCGAGTTCCGATTGGGCGTAATCGGTGACGCCAACGATGGCAATATCCCCTTCGACCTTGACCCACTCATGACTGCGTGTGTAGCGCAGTCCGGGCTCAACCTTTGCCATGCGACACCTCCCTCGCTTCCAGTCACTGCCGCGTCAGATTCATGCAGTGGCCATCGCGTCGCCCCCTGTTGCTGGCCACAGTATAGCTGGGATTATGCCGTCGATCGCTTATAGAACGGCGTCTTCACCTGTTCAGCGGCAACGGGCGTGCCGCGGATCACGACAGCAAATGACCGCCCGACGCCAGCGTATTCGCGTGCGATCAGCGCGAGCCCAATCTGCTGGCGCAACGTTGGTGAGGTCGTCCCACTGGTGACCATGCCAATCTCGCGTCCATCAGCGACCACTGGACAATGGCTGCGGGGAACGCCACCACGTTCCACCAACCGGAAGCCGACCAGCTTTCGTGGTATGCCACGCTCTTTCTGAGCCAGCAGCGCCGACCGGCCGATGAAATCGCCCTTGTTGAACTTCACGACCCAGCCAAGGCCAGCTTCCAGGGGCGTGATCTCCGGCGACAATTCATTGCCATAGAGCGGCAGGCAGGCCTCCAGCCGCAAGGTATCCCGTGCCCCCAACCCAACTGGCACCAGCCCATCTGGCTCTCCAGCGGCGAGCACCGCATCCCAGAGCACCCCTACCTGCTCGATTGGACAATAGAGCTCAAAGCCATCCTCGCCGGTATAGCCTGTCCGCGCCGCCAGCACGGGGACATCAGCAACCGTTGTTGCCACGGCACTGAACGACGGGACCGATGCAAGATCGGCCGGTGTCAACCGCTGCAGGATGGCCACTGCCCGTGGCCCCTGCACTGCGAGCATGCCGATCGACGCTGAAATATCGCGCACCGTCACGTCTGCCAAGTCTGCTCGCTCAGCCCGTCGCTCCTGGAGCCAGACGACATCCTGCTCGGTGTTCGCCGCGTTCACCACCACCAGATAGCGATCGCCAGTGGTTGCGTGGTCAGCGTCAAGAAACGCGAGATCAGCGGGCAGCCGATAGACCAGAATGTCGTCGACAACGCCGCCGTGTGGATACAGCAGCATCGAGTAGTGCGCCTGCCCTGGCGCGAGGGCAGCCACGTCGTTTGGGGTAACCCATTGGAGAAACGGCAGCGCATCGGCACCGGTGACGAGCACTTGCCCCATGTGACAGAGATCAAACAGGCCAGCACGCGTGCGCGTGGCCAGATGCTCAGCGAGAATACCCTGATACTGTACCGGCATCCACCATCCAGCAAACGCCGTCATCCGGGCGCCAAGGGCAAGGTGACGGTGCTCAAGCGGCGTCCGCTTCAACGCTGATGGCTCCACGCTCTCCCCCTGTTCCCGCTCAACACGCTATGGTAAGGCAACAGCCGGCTCGTGCTGCGCACGCTCAGCCTCGGGCACCGGCACGGGATACTGCCCGGTCAGGCATGCCGTGCAGAAACGCTCACGCGGCAGTCCGATTGCACGCATGAGCCCCTCGAGGCTCAAATAGCCGAGCGAGTCCGCTCCGATTGCCTCACGAATCTGTGCGACCGACAGCTGCGCCGCAATGAGTTCTGCCCGCGTTGCCATGTCAACGCCGAGATAGCATGGGAAACGGATCGGCGGAGCATGCACCCGCATATGGACTTCGCGTGCGCCATGCTCGCGCAGCAACTCGACGATTGGCCGGCTCGTCGTCCCACGCACAATCGTGTCATCGACGAGCACAACACGCTTTCCTTCGATGACCTCGGGAACAACGTTGAATTTGAGCTTCACCCCCTGCTCACGGAGGCGCTGGTCCGGCTGGATAAAGGTGCGACCGATGTAACGGTTCTTGACCAGGGCCTCGGCATAGGGAATGCCGGATGCCATGGCATAGCCAATCGCGGCTGGCGTCGCTGAATCAGGCAGTGGCACCACGACATCGGCTTCAGCCGGATGCTCACGCCAGAGCTCAACGCCCATCCGCTGGCGGACAATCGCCAGCCGGCGATTCAAGAGGATGCTGTCAGGGCGAGCAAAATAGATGAGCTCGAAGACGCACGTTGCTTGCTGACCTGCCCAATCAGGATCACGGTAACTGCGGACACCCTCGTGATCAATGACCACGATTTCGCCCGGCTCAATTTCGCGCACCATCTCTGCGCCGATCGGCCCGAAGGCGCAGCTTTCCGAGGCAATCACCCAACCGTTCGGTTCACCGGCAAGTCGACCAAGGCAGAGCGGGCGAATCCCCAAGGGATCACGGACAGCGATCAGGGCCTGGGGCGTGAGAATCGCGAGACTATAGGCACCGACAAAGTCAGTCATTGCTCGGCGGATTCGTGTTGGCCAATCAGGACCGGGTGTCTGCACGATCATCCAGGCCAGCGCTTCGGTATCGGTTGTGCTTTGGAGCGTGGCACCACGAGCAGTCACCGCAGCGCGCACGGCATCGCTGTTCACGAGATTGCCATTATGCGAGACCGCAATGACATCGTTGCCTTGTCGAACCAAAAACGGTCCTGCATTGACCGGCACACTACTGCCGGTTGTCGAGTAACGCGTATGGCCAATGGCAATGAATCCCGGCAACGCTCGCAAGTCATCTTCGGTGAAAGCGCTGGCGACGAGGCCCATGCTCGTGCGCAGGAACAGCTGCTGGCCGTCGCTCGTGGCGATCCCTGCACTCTCCTGCCCGCGGTGCTGCAACGCAAACAACCCAAAGAACGTCAAACGCGCGACATCGCGTCCTGGCGCATAGACACCGAAGACGCCACATGCCTCGCGCGGCCGATCGTCACGCACGACACCCTCACTTTCGCCCAGCACCGCGCGGTCATTGTGTACAGCTTGTGCTGGAACCTCGTCCCACTGTATCGTGCCTGAGTCTAGCACAGCGTCAGGCTCCTTGTGCTGCACCTACCGTGCTGCATCCTGCTCGTCCGGGATCAGCGCCTGCTCCCATGTTTGCCGTAGCAAGGAGAGCGGCAGATCAACGACGATGGTTGCGCCAAACCGGAGCACAACGTGCTCGCCAGTGGCAATACCAAGCCGTAGCCACGGCACACCGGCTGCATCCAATCGCGCAGTCACCGTTGCTTCGTTGTCTGGTGCTACCTGGAGCAGGACGCGTGATCCTGCTTCTCCGAAGAGCGTACGGTCGACACGCTCTCCGTTCGCCTCGTGCAACGGCGCGAGATCGAAGTCGCCGCCAACCTCGCCAGCGATGCACGCCTCAGCCAGCGCGACGGCAATGCCACCGTCACTGCAGTCATGCGCAGCCCAAACCAAGCCGTCCGCGATTGCTGCCCGGGTTGCCGCTTGCACCCGACGCTCGAGTTCCAGGTCAAGTTCTGGCGGCGCTCCAGCGGTTATCGTGTGGCACGTAGCCAAAAACGCGCTCGCGCCCAGCGTCGCCGTCCACGGACCGAGCAACAGCACAACGCCGCCCTGTCGGAAGGCAAGCCGCGCATGGCGCCAGATATTCGCTACGCGCCCGACCATGCCAATGGTTGGGGTTGGCGGAATCGCTCGCCCAGCGGTCTCGTTGTATAAGCTCGCATTCCCGCTGACGACTGGCACCCCCAGTGCCCGGCAGGCTGAAGCCATGCCCTCAATCGCTCGCTCGAGCTGGTAGGCGACATCGGGTCGCTCGGGATTGCCGAAGTTGAGGCAATCCGTTACCGCCAACGGTTCAGCCCCAACACAGGACAGGTTGCGAGCAGCCTCTGCTACCGCATGCTGCGCGCCAAGAAAGGGATCGAGCTGACAGTAGAGTGGATTGCAATCGGTGGTGAGTGCAATCCCGAACGAGGTCCCTTTGATCCGCAACACGGCGGCATCGCCCGCCCCTGGTGGCACCACCGTGTTGGTCAGAATCGTATGGTCGTATGTCCGGTAGATTAGTCGCCGGCTACCGAGGTTTGCCGAGCCAAGCAAGCGGAGCAGTGCATCGTTGGGGGTGAGCCACACCTCATCAGCAGCAGGTGAGCGTGCCAGATCAGGCAAGGCATCAAGGTCAAAAGCGCGGCGGGCAATGATTTCCGGCGCCTCTGCTGCTGGCCGCACGTACGTTGGGCACGCGTCAGTGAGGAGTTCGACGGGTACGTCAGCAACAACGCGATCACCTTCACGCACGCGCAGCCGCCCATCACCTGTCACCCGGCCAATGACTGCCGCATGCAGTTCCCACCGCCGAAAGACAGCAAGGGCCTCTTCAAGGTGCTCTGGCCGGACAATGGCGAGCATGCGCTCTTGGCTTTCCGAGAGCATCACCTCATATGGCGTCATGCCCGTCTCGCGCCTCGGCACAGCCAGAACGTCGATTTCAATGCCCGTGCCACCTCGCGCTGCAGTCTCGGCACACGCGCTCGTCAGGCCGGCCGCTCCAAGATCCTGCATCGCGACAACCAGGCCGCGCTCCTGCGCTTCGAGGCACGCCTCCAGCAGGAGCTTCTCGAGAAACGGGTTCCCAACTTGCACGACGCCGCGATGCGACGCTGCTGGGTCTTCCACGGAAGCGAATGTTGCCCCGTGCAACCCATCACGGCCGGTATCTGCCCCTACGAGCACAACCAGGTTGCCCTCGCCAGTTGCTCGCGCACGCACGAGCGCCTGACGCTGGGCGATCCCGACACACATGACATTGACGAGCGGATTATCGCGATACTCGGGTAAGAACGTCGTCTCGCCAGCAACGGTCGGGATGCCGAGGCAGTTGCCATACCAGCTGATGCCACTGACGACACCATGGAACAGTGCCCGGCTCCGTTGATCCGTGAGCGGACCAAAGCGCAGCGAATCAGCGAGCGCAACTGGCCGTGCCCCCATCGTGAAGATGTCGCGGACAATGCCGCCGACACCAGTCGCCGCCCCTTGAAACGGCTCAACAGCACTCGGGTGATTGTGGGACTCGATTTTCAACACGACAACGAGCCCCTCGCCCAACTCAACCGCGCCAGCGTTCTCGCCTGGTCCTTGGACCACGCCGGGGCCAGTGGTTGGCAAGCGCTTGAGGAGCGGCCGTGTGTGCTTATAGCCACAGTGCTCACTCCAGAGCGCGCCAAACATTCCGAGTTCAAGTTGATTCGGCTCACGCCCCAGTAATGTCACAATGCGCTCATATTCATCTTGGGTTAAGGCCACCGCACGCAACTGCTCGGGCGTCACGGTCATTGCCCTGCCTCCAGCCCCGAAACAACGACAGGGCGCGCACTTGCCACATTGAGCCCAGCAGCGAGGATCAATAAGCCGCTTGCGCTGCCGAGTAAGGCGTCATAGGCCCGCTCAGGATGAGGCATCAATCCAACGACAGTGCCAGCAGCATTGCACACGCCGGCAATGTTCCCAAGCGAGCCATTCGGGTTCGCCGCCTCTGTCACGTTCCCCAGCGCATCGACGTAGCGAAAGACGACGCAGCGATCACGCTCGAGCGCAGCGAGAGTTGCGGGATCAGCGTAGTAGCGCCCTTCGCCGTGGGCAATTGGCAGACGCAGTACCGTTCCTTCCGGAATGGTCGACGTCCACGGTGTCCGGCTGGTTTCAACGCGTACCCAGACCCAGTCACAGACAAACGCGCGGTTGACATTGCGCAAGAGGGCCCCTGGTAACAACCCAGCTTCGGTCAGAATCTGAAAACCGTTGCAGATACCAAGTACTGGCTTCCCGACCGCCGCTGCAGCCCGAACAGCGTCCATCACCGGAGCAAAGCGTGCAATTGCTCCAGCACGCAAGTAATCGCCGTAGGAGAATCCGCCCGGCAGGATAACCGCATCATAATCCGACAAATCGGTCGTAGTATGCCAGACCAGTTCAGCATGCACGCCAAGGCCATCACGCACGGCACAGAGGGCATCATAATCGCCATTGCTACCTGGGAACGTCACAACTGCAACCCGCATGAGCTAGGCGCCTCCGCTTCGTGGTGTTCCATTTGGTGCCGGCACAGGCTGCGCGGTCAAGGAAAACCAGAACTGTTCAATGACCGGATTGGCTAAGAGTTGCTGGCACATCGCTTCAACCTGCGCGGTCGCCTCAGTTTCTGAATCCGCCTCAAGCCAGAGCTGGATGTATCGCCCGACACGAACATCCTGCACGTGTGCATACCCAAGGCGATGCAGGCCGTCACGCACTGCAAGTCCCTGCGGGTCGTTCACCCCTGGCTTCAGCATCACTGCAACATCAGCTCGCCACTGCATCGTATCCTCACTTCATCCATCATACCGGCGCTGGCTGGCCAGTCAGTCGCGTATACGCCTCACGATACCGTGCCAGCGTGGCTTCAACGACATCCGGCGGTAACGCTGGACCCGGAGGCTGCCGGTTCCACCCCTGGGCCCGGGCCCAATCGCGGACATATTGCTTGTCGAACGATGGCTGCGGTCCACCTGGGACATACTGTGCAGCATCCCAGAACCGTGAGCTGTCAGGAGTCAAGAGCTCATCAATAACCGCAAGTTCGCCGTTAATCCAGCCAAACTCGAGCTTGGTGTCAGCAATAATGATGCCGCGCGCTCGCGCATAGGCTTCCGCTTCACGATAGACACGCAGCGTCTGTGCCTGGAGTTCGGCTGCGACCGTTGAACCAACCAGTGCAGCAAGTTCGGCGACACTGAGATTCTCATCGTGCCCGTGCTCTGCTTTTGTGGCTGGCGTGAACCGCGGTTCCGGCAATCGGGCACTTTCAACCAGTCCCGGTGGCAGCGGTTCACCAGCCACCGTGCCCGAGACACGGTACTCTTCCCACGCTGAGCCAGCGAGATAGCCGCGAGCAACGCATTCAACCAGAATCCGCTCAGCTTTCCATACGAGCATCGAACGCCCCTCGAGCGCAGAGCGATAGGGCGCGAGCGATGGTGGCAATGCCGCCAGATCCGTTGTGATATAGTGCGAGCGCAGCCGATCACCAAACCACTCAAACCAGAATCGGGTCAATTGAGTGAGCAAAATCCCTTTGCCCGGAATCGGTGTAGGCAGCACCACATCATAGATTGAGATACGGTCGGTCGCGACAATCAGTAACCGACCGTCGCCCAGGTCAAAGACCTCGCGGACTTTCCCACGCCGTAGCCGCTCAACGCCGGGTAACTGGATTTCGACGAGTGCGTTCATGCCTCGGCCTCCGCAGAAGCTGTGGCGGGAGCAAGCAAGCCCAGGCGGATCAGCGGCACGTCGACATAGCGCAGCGCATCGTCAAGCGTGAAGAGGGCGTCAATGTGCTCTGGACTCAGGCGAGATGTCACCCGCTCGTCAGCTTTCAAGAGTTCGCGCAAATGCGTGCCAGTTTCCCAAGCGCGCCAGGCGAGTTCCTGCACGATCCGATAGGCCTCGTGACGGGCGAGTCCGGCATTGACCAATGCCAGCAGTACACGTTGCGAGAAGATTGCACCGGCAGTGAGATCGAGGTTTTGGCGCATTCGCTCAGGGTAAACGGTCCAGTGCTGGACGATTTCTGTCATTGCCGCAAGGAGATAGTCAGCAAGGATGCACGTGTCTGGCAAGATGACGCGTTCAACCGAGCTATGGCTGATATCGCGCTCATGCCACAGCACGACGTTTTCTAATGCTGGGGTGACGTAGCTTCGCAGGAGGCGAGCTAACCCGCTTACCCGCTCACTTTCATGCGGATTGCGCTTGTGTGGCATCGCCGATGACCCCATGTTCCCTGGGTCAAAAGGCTCTTCGACCTCGCGAACTTCCGTCCGTTGCAAATGCCGGACTTCAGTTGCGAAGCGATCGAGGGTTGATCCCAATATCCCGAGGACGCTGATGAAGAACGCGTGCCGATCACGCGAAATGACCTGGGTTGGCGCTGGATCAACCCGCAGCCCTAACCGGCTGCATGCTGCCTCTTCGACATCGGGGGGCACCGTTGCATGGGTACCAACGGCGCCAGCAATCTTGCCCACCCGCACTTCCTCACGAGCAAGCTCCAGACGCTGGCGAGCGCGCTGCAGTTCGGCATACCAGCCTGCGAGCTTTGCGCCAAAGGTCATCGGCTCAGCATGAACTCCATGCGTTCGACCGATCATCACCGTCTGGCGGTGATGCACCGCTTGCTCGCCAACCACTGCGATCAAGTGATCGAGATCACGAAGCAAGAGGTCGCTCGCTTCAACAAGCTGCAGCGCGAGTGCGGTGTCAAGGACGTCTGAGCTCGTCAATCCGAGGTGGAAGTACCGGGCAGCGTCACCAACCGTCTCACCGACAGCCCGTGTAAAGGCGATGATTTCGTGGTCGACTTCACGCTCGATCGCACGCATCCGGTCGATGTCGCAACGTGCTTCGCGCAACCGGGCCAATGCATCGGCTGGGATAACGCCACGCTCAGCCCAGGCTTCTGCAACAGCCAGCTCGACACGAAGCCACAGCTCGACCGTATGCGCCTCGCTCCAGATGGCTGCCATTTCCGGTCGGGTATACCGTGGGATCACGCGCGCTTATCCTTTGATTGCTGTGTACCCTACCATCGACTGGGGATTCGCTCGCGCACACGGTTTTCGGTGAATACTGCACGCGCGAGGCATTCCCTACGGAGTATACCGCGTCGGCCCTAACAGCGCCGTTTTCTACGGTATGAGGTAGGCAACACTGCTCCAGAACAGGTATAGTGGAAGTGGTGCGCGTTGCGTATGGAGGTAGGGCGTCCGTTCACAGGAAACGGCAAGACGGATGAAATTCCTGTGATCGGCTGAACGCGCAAGCGCCTGGACTCTCAGTCGCTTCGGCTGGGAGTTGACGAGGCGGAGGTCGATCGAGTTTTCGGCGGATGACCTCCCGGCTTGGCACGGTCGTTACGGCCAGAGCAAAGGCGTCGGGTGACCGGCGAGACAAAGGCTGGTCGAGGTGCCCGCCCTATCCTCTCGCACGCCGCACTGACATTGCGAGCGTTCATGATCGCGATAGGCTATGCCACAGCGAGGCGGAATGCTGACGGCCGTTCTCGTGCTGGACATAGCCCAGAGAGGGGTTTGCTTGCATGTGCGGCATTTTTGGGTATGTGAGCACCCAGCAATTGGATCCAACGCTGGTGCTCCAAGCGTTACGCACGCTTGAATACCGAGGCTACGACTCGTGGGGGATTGGCGTCGTTGCTAACCACCATATTCATGTCGTCAAACGAGCTGGCCGTATTCCCGCTCACCTTGATCAGCGCTTACCAGCGTCAACCGTGGCATTTGGCCATACGCGGTGGGCAACCCATGGAGGCGTAACCGATGCGAATGCGCATCCCCATCTTGACTGTCGTGGACGTCTTGCCATTATCCACAACGGCATCATCGAGAACTATCGCAGCTTGCGCACTGCGCTTGAACAACAGGGGCATTGCCTGCGGAGCCAAACCGATTCAGAGCTCTTTGCCCACCTCGTAGAAGAACACCTTGGCAGCGCGGATGACCCCGACGCCACGGTCGCAGCAGTGCGCGCTGCCTTTGCACAGGTAACGGGATTGAACGCTTTTATTGTGCTTGACCATCTAACGAATCAACTTGTCGCAACGAAGTCTGTCTCACCGCTCGTGCTCGGCCGTGGCCCAGCGGGATACTTCCTTGCTTCTGATGCCGTTGCACTTGTCGGCCATGTCGAAGATATTGCCTACCTTCGCGACGACGAAATCGTTGCCTTGCGCTCTGACGGGATTCTTCTCATTGACCGCGCAACTGGCCGGCCACGAGATCTCGTCTGGCAACCACTCACCCTACAAGCAAGCGACACAGCGCTTGGTGGCTTCCCTCACTACCTGCTGAAAGAGATTCACGAGCAACCCAGCGTCGTCGAGCGCATTGCCCGCCAGCATCCACCACAAGCCCGTGAGCTTGCCAGCCTCATCCGCCAATCGCACGGAACCTTTCTTGTTGGCTGCGGTACAGCCGGTTACGCCGCCCTGGCTGGACAGTACCTCTTCTCGCGCATTGCTCGACGTCACGTCAATGCTGTTGTTGCCTCCGAGTTTAAGTACCAAGAACATTTCTTAACAGACCGGTCACTGGTCATCGCGCTGACCCAAAGCGGCGAGACGGTTGACGTCATCGAAGCGGTCATGGCAGCAAAGCGGCACGGAGCGCGCGTCGCTGCGCTGGTCAATGTTCCTGGTTCAACCGTAGCTCGGCTTGCCGATTACACAATCCCGCTCTTAGCTGGACCTGAACAGAGCGTGCTGTCCACAAAAGCCTATGTAGCCAAGCTTGCCCTCTTGCTTCTGACGGCGCACGTGCTCAACGGCAGTGAGCATGTTGGCCTCGACGTCCTCTGGCGGGCTGCTGACGGCATTGCCCAAGCGCTGACTCCAACGTTCCACGACCGTGTTCGTGGTGTTGCTGATCACATGGCGCAGCACGCCCACTGTTTTGTGATCGGCCGCGGCCTGTCATACCCAACAGCGCTTGAAGCGGCATTAAAGATTAAGGAGGCGAGCTATCTCCATGCTGAAGGGTTTGCCGGAGGTGAGCTCAAGCATGGGGTGATTGCGTTGATTGAGCAGGGCACGCCTTGCCTTGTCTTTTCCCCACTCGACGAGACGCGCGATGACATCCTTTCGGGTGCAATGGAACTGAAGAGCCGAGGTGGTTGGATCATCGGCATCTCACCTGAGCCTGACGACTCCTTTGACATTCACCTCCAGGTCGCCGAAGTTGGTGACGCTGCTCCACTTGTCAATGTCGTACCCGCCCAGCTTCTTGGCTACTATCTCGCGGTTCGACGCGGCCTTGACCCAGACAAGCCGCGGAACCTGGCGAAAAGCGTCACCGTCAAATAGTCGGGGAAACGAGAGGGGCAATGGCTTTCGAACTGATCGACACGCATTGCCACCTTGATCTTGAAGCATTTGCCGATGACCGCTCAGCAGTCCTCGAACGCGCACGACATGCCGGCGTCACAGCCATGCTGATCATCGGCTTTGACCCCGATTGCTGGGATCGGACGCTCACCTGTGTTGCCCACGATCCTGCAACGCTGGCTGCATCGCTTGGCGTCCATCCGACAGAGGCCAACAAGTATCACGATGGCACGGAAGCCTTGCTGCGACAACGTGCCCAGGATCCACGTGTTGCAGCAATTGGGGAGATTGGTATTGACCTCTACCGCCATACTACTCCGCTTGCCCAGCAACGCGAAGCCTTTTACCGCCAAATCATGCTCGCTAAAGAGCTCGGCCTCCCGTTCATTGTCCATCAACGCCAGGCCGAGGCTGAAACACTTGACGTTTTACGTCAAGCTGATCCTCCTCATCATGGCGTCATGCACTGTTTTACGGGTGATATTGCCTATGCGCGAGCGTGCCTTGATCTGGGTCTCTTTCTCGGCATTGGCGGCGTCGTGACATTTCGTTCTGCCCGAGCAGTTCAAGAGGTAGTACGATGGGCGCCACTTGACCGGCTTGTTCTCGAAACCGATGCGCCCTTTCTTGCTCCGAGTCCGCATCGAGGCCAACGTAATGAGCCAGCCTACGTTCGGATTATTGCTGAACAGGTCGCGGCACTACGCGGCCAGTCACTCGAGCTCATCGCTGCAACGACAACGGCAAATACCCGAGCGCTGTTTCCCCGAGCCTGGATACAGACGACGGAGGATGTCGATGACGACACAATGCCAACTCGTTCTTGCAACACATAATCCTGGCAAACTGCGAGAGTTACGCGCATTGCTACCACGCACGATCAAGACGATTCCAGCTGCAGCGCTCGGGATTACGCTTCCGGAAGAGACCGGGACAACGTTTCTCGAAAACGCGCTTCTCAAAGCGAGAGCTGTTGCACACGCTGCTGGCTTACCAGCGTTAGCTGACGACTCTGGCCTCGAAGTTGATGCCCTCGGTGGAGCACCGGGTGTTTTCTCAGCATACTTTGCGCACCGGCAAGCAACTGATACTGAAAATGTCGCGAAGTTGCTTGCCGTCTTGTGCGATGTGCCCCCAGAACAACGGCGCGCGCGCTTTCGGGCAGTCGTTGTTGTCGCATTTCCTAACGGCCACTTTCTTACTGGTGAAGGGACGCTCGAAGGATACATCACGACAGCTCCGCGAGGGACGCACGGCTTTGGCTATGATCCCGTTTTTTGTCCTCTTCAGGAAACCCGTACATTAGCCGAAATGTCGCCTGAAGAGAAGAATCGGCTGAGCCATCGTGCCCAAGCTGTCCGGAATCTTCTCACCGCTCTCCAACAATACTGCCAGGCAACGACAGGCTCGGCAGTGGAGGAACAGGAATGAGCAAAACATTGCGGGATCTGCAACCACCACGGTTTGCAGCAATCCCACCTCATCCATTGCCGCTCGCTGGCATTGCTGGTAGCCGCGGCAAATCGACAACAGCGTGGCTACTGGCTGAAATGCTCAGCCTCGCCGGCTGGCGACTTGCGCTGTGGGTCTCAACCGGTGTGTACGTGCACGGGCAATGGCAAGCGGGGGAACTCCAACCATGGGCCGAGGCACTGACAGCCTTGCAAAGTGGTCACCTTGATTTCGCAATTCAAGAACTCGAAGGTCCAGTGGTGAGTAGCGTTGGCCTTCCAGCCGCGCACTATATGCTCGCCGCTGTCACAACACTCTGCGGCAATAACGAAGAGTGTCTGCTCAGCCCAGAAGCACGACAGGTTGCTCACGCCTTGCCGATCATAGCGCAAGCGGTCCACCCGGCAGGATTTCTCGTTTTGAACGCAGACGATTATGCTGTCCTTGACCTTACTCGAGAAACACTTGCGACGCCTGTGCTTTTTGCGCTGCATCCCGAAAACCCTGCCTTACGGCGCCATCTGGAGCACGGTGGCTGGGGTGTATGGGTTGATGATGGAGCTGTCATTTGCGGTACCGAAGAGGATTGCCAGTCCTTATTTACCCTTTCAACGATTCCATTTACCTTGAGCGGTATGCTGACGTTCCAGGTACAAAACGTCCTCTGTGCTACGGCACTCGCTCGCTGCCTCGATCTTCCAGTGGACGTTATCGCGCAAGCACTCCAGCAGTTCACGCCTGACCCGGCTCGTTTACTCGGATCGTGTAATTTACTTCAGTATCATGGGGCGACGATTCTGTTTGATACGCCACAACACTCCTGGACACTTCGCGCACTCATCCGCGGGATTCGCCAACAACCACATCGTCGATCTGTCACCGTCAGTCATAGTTTCGCTGCCGTCACAGACGATGAACTCGAAGAAGTTGGACGGCTCCTCGGTCGACTTGGTGGCATGGTTCTCCTTACCAAGGATGACCTTCCCCCTGATCGTCTTGCGCGGCTGCAAGCTGGACTGTTGCAGAATGACATTCCACCGCTCTTACTTGCCTACCCTGATCAGTCGGCAGCGATTCGCGCTGCATTGCAACGGCTTCAGCCAGGCGATCTCTGCCTGATTCTGCCTGACGACCCAACGCAAGCTTGGGAAATCCTGGCGCAGGCTACCGGCTCACGACTCAGTCCATGGTAGGCTTAGCCGCAAGTAACCATGTGGGATGGAGCGGGAGGGCAATCCGTGGTATACGATTTTCACCTGCACACGTTTTATAGCGATGGAGAGCTTTCACCAGTTGAGCTTGTGCGACGAGCTGTCGAGCGTGGCTACACCGCTTTGGCGATTACCGACCACGCTGGCGTTGGCGGCGTGCATGAGCTTATCCGGCGTCTCCAGGCAGACCGAGAAATTATTGAGCGATACTGGCCAATTAAAGTCGTGATTGGTGTTGAACTCACCCACCTCCCGCCCGAGAGCATTTTCGAAGCAGCGAATCTGGCTCGCGAGGCGGGCGCTGAGTTGATCGTGTTGCATGGCGAAACGCCCGTTGAACCAGTCTTGCCGGGGACCGTCCACGCTGGGATTGTGAGCGGCGTCGTTGACCTGATTGGCCACCCCGGACTCATTGGCGAAGAAGAAGCTCGGCTTGCTCGGGAATACGATGTGTTTTTTGAGCTTTCAGCCCGCCGAGGTCACTCGCTCACGAACGGTCATGTTGCCAAACTCGCCCAGGCCTATGGGGTCAAACTTGTCGTCAACAGTGACGGGCATAGTCCAGACGATCTGCTTACTGCTGACTTTCAGCGTCTCGTTGCTCGCGGTGCGGGTGTGCCGGAAAGCCTCTTAGCCGATGTGCTTACGAACTGGCCCGAGGAGTTGCTCCAACGCGCTCTGAGTCGCCGCCGGTAAAGGAACGGCTTCAGGCTCGATGCCCGACCGCTTTGTCGCGCTGGCTCTTCGGAATGGCAGTGAAGTCCGCTGGCGGATGAGCTACTGGTCAGCATCGCCCCCTGACTTTCCTATCGCCATAATGGTCAAGAAGTCCGCTGGCTTATGAGCCAGCGGACTTCGTAGAGCGCGCATGAGAACGTCGAAGATGAATCATCCTTTAGCAACGCGCGTCGTTTGCTCCGTTGGTTCACGATAACGCTGGATCTGCTCTACCCAGACCTCGTCTGGGCCAAGAAGCTGCTGCAGAGAATGCTGAAATTCTGGCGTCCAGGCAACACGAACTCCGGCCTCAAGAACGACCTCACTATTTTTATTCTTGCTTCCACGGAGGGGAACGTGGATATACAACGTGTCATCACCGCTGAAGAGGGTGCATGCATCCCGCACTTGATGCATGGTGGCGATATCCTGGGCAAGTGATTCTGTCGCTGGCAAACGTATATGGACAATCGTGACTGTTTCGGGTTCTGGTGGTGTTGTTGCCGCCTCTTCGGGATTGAGCAGGCGGAGCGAGAGACCGACCAATTGAAGCTGGTCATTGCGCATATCAACCCGAGCGGTAACACGGACCACCGTATCCTCCGTCAGCTCGGCTTTGACTTCATCGTACAGATCAGGGAAGAGGACGAGTTCAATTGAACCCGAGCGGTCTTCAAGCTGACAAACTGCCATGACGCGATCAGTCCGTGTCGCCCGACGCCGAATGCTCGTCACGAGGGCAATCAGTTCAACGGTTTCACCGGCAAGTTCTTCATCAATTTGGGCAATCTGAGTGAGAGCTTCGGCGCGGAGTTGCTCAGCAAAGCTATCCAACGGATGGGCACTGAAATAGACACCCATTAACTCTCGCTCCCAGGACAGCCAGGAAACATTGACTTTCCGGCTATCTGCTCGCTGCTCATCATACTGCCGTACCACAGGATCTTGGCCGCCTGGTAAGACCAACAAGTCAAAGCTCTTCTGCCCTTGTCGCCGGGCACGCTGCTGGCGTTGCGCAGCACTGATTGCACTATCCAGGCGTGCAAGCAAAAGGTCACGGTCGCCAAGAGCATCGCAGGCGCCTGCGCGCACCAAGCTCTCAAGCGTTCGTCGATTCACCACCGACCAATCAACGGAGTGACAAAGCTCTTCCAAACTGGCGAACTGCTGTCCTGGCCGAGCATTGCGCGCGGCAATAATCGCCTCAACAGCTGCCTCACCGACATTTTTGATCATGGCTAATCCAAAACGGATGCCCCGTTGGCCATTGGGCAGCTCTTCGACGACGAAATTTGCTTGACTGCGGTTAATGTCCGGCGGCAGGACAGGAATCCCAAGTTTTTCACATTCTGCCATCGCCGCAGCAATGCGTTTTACCGTACCGGCCGGATGGCTCGGGGCCAGACGCAACAATGCTGTCATGTATTCGACTGGATAATTCGCTTTGAGATACGCAGTCTGATAGGAAAGATGAGCATAGCTAACCGCGTGGGCCTTGTTGAAAGCATAGCCAGCAAACGGTTCAATGAGCTCGAAGATCCGCTCGGCATCTTCACGGCTATATCCCTTGGCGAGGGCACCGGAAATGAAGCGTTGTCGTTGCTCAGCCATGACCTCTGGGATCTTTTTGCCCATCGCCTTCCGCATGATATCGGCTTCGCCAAGCGTGTAGCCAGCGAACTTGCGGGCGATAAGCAAGACTTGATCCTGGTAGACAATGACACCATAGGTTTCGTCAAGAATCTCCGCCAGGTCCTCGTGCGGGTAGTTAATCGGCTCAAGTCCATGCTTGGCCCGAAGATACGTCGGAATATGCTGCATTGGACCAGGCCGATAGAGCGCAACCATTGCTGCAAGTTCAGCGATCGACTGTGGTCGGAGTTCGCGGATGTACTTGCGCATGCCGGCGCTTTCAAGCTGGAAGACGCCAAACGTCTCCCCTTTGCCGAGCATGTCGTAGGTTTTCGGATCGTTGTCAGGAAACTGTTTGGGGTCAAGTTCTCGGCCATGGAGCTCTTTGATAATTTTGACCGCCTCGCCAAGAATCGTCAGGTTAGCGAGACCGAGAAAATCCATCTTGAGCAGACCGATCTCGGCAACTGTCTCCATTGGCCACTGGGTTGTTGGGAGCGATCCTTCTTCACCACGGGCTGGTCGCTGGAGGGGTACGTGCTCAACAAGGGGATCGGCCGAAATCACGACGCCGGCCGCGTGGGTTCCAGCATGGCGAGCAATCCCTTCCAGCTTGCGCGCATTATCAATCAGCTCACGCGATGCGGGATCGTGCTCATACAAATGGCGGAGTTCAGGGCTTTCAGCTAATGCTCGGTCAAGCGTCATGTGGGGTGTCGACGGAATTAGGCGGGCGATCCGGTCGACATCGCTATAGGCCCATCCCATCGCCCGTCCAACGTCGCGAATCGCAGCCTTGGCCCCCATGGTCCCAAAGGTAATGATCTGCGCGACGTGTTCAGCGCCATATTTCGTTGCGACGTAATCGATCATTTCGGAGCGGCGGTTATCCGCAAAATCCATGTCAATATCAGGCATCTCCCGCCGTTCCGGATTGAGGAAACGCTCAAAGACCAACCGATTGCTTAACGGATCGATGTCAGTAATACCAAGAGCGTAGAGAACGATACTCGCCGCAGCACTGCCGCGCACGCCGAAGGGGATCTGTTGCTTCCGAGCGAATTCGGCAAAATCGCGAACGAGCAGGATGTAATTCGCAAAGCCCGTTTCGGTAATGACCTGCAGCTCATATTCAAGGCGCTGGCGCACTGATTCGGTTATTTCGGGATAGCGCCGCTGAATGCCCTCCCACGCCAGCTTCCGCAGATACTCTTCAGGCGTCATCCCCTCAGGCACGCCAGGATTCGGCAAATGAAGACGGCCGAATTCCAGCGTAACGTCACAGCGTTCAGCGAGTCGCACGGTGTTCTCGAGTGCTTCTGGGAGTTCGCCAAATTGCTGCCACATCAATGCTGGCGGCTTGAAGTAGAGCTGGTCGGTATCCATGCGCATACGCTTGGAATCAGACACTGTCGTGTTCGTTTGGATACAAACCAGCAGATCCTGAATGGCAGCATCTTCTTGGTTCAAATAGTGGACGTCGTTCGTAACAACGAGTGGCAAATCAAGCTCGCGAGCGAGCGCGACCAGTTTGGGGTTCACTCGTTGCTGTTCAGGGAGGCCATGGTCTTGCAACTCAATATAGAAGCGGTCACGCCCGAAAATCTCGCGCAAGGCGCGAGCAAATCGATACGCTTCGTCATCATTGCCGGCAAGCAAGTTCGCGGCGAGGGGCCCACTGAGGCAGGCCGAAGTGGCAATGAGCCCATCACTGTGCGCTGCGAGCATTGAAAGGTCAATACGCGGCTTATAGTAGAAGCCTTCGAGGCTTGCTCGGGTGGCCAGCTTCAGCAGGTTTCGATATCCCTGCATGTTCTCGGCAAGCAGCAGTAAGTGATATGACGACTTATCCTTTTCCTGCACGGACCGAGGGGCGAGATACGCCTCCATGCCAAGAATCGGATGAAGCCCGTGGGCTTTGGCCGCTTTGTACCATTCGATCAGGCCGTAGAGTACACCATGGTCAGTAATGGCAATATGCTCCATGCCGTACTCGCGGGCCCGCACCATATAGTCGTTGATGCGGCCAAGACCGTCTAACAGTGAGTACTCCGTGTGCAGGTGCAGGTGGACAAATCGCTTGCCTGCATCTGCTGGCACCACCATGCATGACCCCTTCCGCAATCACATTCTTTGCAGTCAAGTGTACGCCTTGCCAGGCTAATTCGCGCTGGTCAATTCTCCGGTCAACATCGGCCCCTGAAAACCTACACGGCGCACCTGACGAACAAGTAACTGCAGCATTTGGCGAAAATCTTCGCGCACGCCTTCGGGCACATCGGCGCTCTGGAGCACATCAACAACATCACGCAAGACTGGTTCATGCTCGAAAAGATGCTCAGCGCGCTGCGGGAGAAATCCTGCAGCAGCGAGCAGTTGGTCCCGCTCAGCTGGCGCGAGACGCAGCGCTTGGGCGAGGCGAATAACGGCCTCGCGGGTTGGCGCCCGTCGACCAGCCTCGAGTCGGCTGACGTAGCTGTGGTCAAATCCTGCAAGTTGCGCAAGGCGACTTTGCGAAACGCGAGCTGTCTCGCGGTACTCACGCAGCATTGCAGCGAACGAGCGTGTCACCGTCTGCATCGACCCCACCTTTCGCCACGAGCGAACCGTGTCCTCCTGACACTACTATCCTAGCATGATCGTGCCAATCAGTCAACCCTTGTCCTGCTTGTCCACAGTGTATTGCCTACAAGGCACAATGCTGTCAAAATATCCCGTGTCTTCGGGCATTGCTTGGGCAATCACGGAGCAAACAGGCACGGCACTGTGGCATTTAGCGGTGATCACGCGTATCTTGTCGTCGGCACAGTGCGAGTAGAAGACAAACGTGTTGAAGCGTGGACTAACACGCGATTACGCACAGGAAATGCTCTTTGCTCACAGACACTAGGGAATATGCGTGAATTGTAGCATTTTCTTAGGGTATCGCGATTTTCTTGGAATATTGCGTGAGGCTAAGGAGAAACGTGCGGAAACACTGGTGGTGAGCACTGTGGACAAAACGTCAGGAAGGAGTAGACGGGATAAGCACAAACGCCAGCAACAGAGAAGGTTGAAAGAACGCCAGCAGTCCAGAATAGGCAGTAGTCGTGGTCACCGATATCGCTACCCCATTTGCGATGTTTCATATCACATGCACCACTCCACCCGGGCATGTGCGGCGGTGCTGCCGGGTCGCAGAGGCAAGGGAAAACAGTGCTATACTCCGGCGGGAAGGATCGGAGATGGCTGAAGGTCCACCACTGACAGCATGGCCGATTGGCGAGTTGTCATCCCACATCGCAAAGCGCCAATCAGCACTCGGCGGAGGCGTTGCAGCGGCCATTGCAGCAAGTCTGGCAGCAGCCTTAGTCGAAAAGGTTGCACATGTTGAACAACGTCGGAATCAACTGAACGCCGCATTACTTGAGCATCTGGCGAGTACCGCCGCATCAATCAGAGTTGAGGCATTACGATACGCGGAACAAGATGCTCAGTCCTTGCGTGTATTGCTCGGCGTGCTCCGTAAGCAGGCTGATCACCCTCCCGCGATTGCTCAAGCAGCCCATGCAGCGGTTGATGCTCCGCTCGCTGTTATCGAAGCGAGTGTGCAGATCCTGACCCTGGGAGAAACACTGCGACAATACAGCTCACTCTTTACACGCAGTGACGTGATTGCTGCTCTGGCTTTAGCCCTCGCTGCTTTCGAAGCAGCCAAAGCGATGGTTGAAGCAAATCTTGCACTTTTGAGCGACGAAGAGGCTGGTGCGATACGCGAGCGCTTGCAGGCACTCGACAAACAGCGGGATGCAATCACGAAGTCAAGCGAATCGTCAGCCAGTGCCGAAACGTAACGCGAACGCGTTGGCAAGATGCGAAAGGGTGAGTATGAGCGCAAGCCAACTCGATGGGAGACCAATTGCACGCAAAATCATCCAAGCAATGCGAGAGGAATTTTCTGAATTAACCAAGCAAGGGTTGACAATTGCTTTAGTTCATACTGGTGACCCCTCAGCGCTTGCCTATGCCCGTGCAATTACTCGGACCTTCAGCGCCTTGTCCATCGCGGTCGTCAGCAAGCCCATTGATGAACAGTGCTCACCGGATGCCTTTATTCAATGCATTGAGCGGCTTAACCATGACCCTGCGATTACGGCTGTGCTCGTTCTTCAGCCGTTACCGGCTGGCATCCCGCGCGCATTACCATCGCAGATACTTGCTCCCCACAAGGACGTCGATGGGATCACGCCTTTTCACCAGGGACAGCTGGCACTTGGCGAACCAACCATTATCCCAAGCACTCCTCTTGGTGCGCTTGCCCTTCTTCGTTCGTATGACATCCCACTACGCGGCCGACACGCAGTTGTCGTTGGACGAAGCACCACAGTTGGACGACCACTCAGTTTGCTGCTGCTGACCCAAGACGCAACCGTCACGGTCTGCCACCGACAAACATCTAATCTTTCACAGATTACGCAGCAAGCTGACGTTTTGCTCGTTGCGGCTGGAGTCCCTAAGCTGATTACCCCTGAGCATATCCGAGATGGAGCAGTCGTTGTTGACTTCGGCATCCATCCACATGGTCGTCACGTTGTTGGTGATGTCGACCCTGCAGTTGCACAACGAGCAGCTGCTCTCACCCCTGTTCCCGGCGGGACGGGTCCGCTTACGACCGTAGCGCTCGCTTACAATTTCTTCCGGCTTGCTGCATGGCAGCGAACTGGTTCGCTGCCGACGCATGATCGTCTTGCCTGGTTTATTCCGTAGCGACTCCGGACGCCCACGGAGCACTGACGAGCAACCAGCATGAATAGCGAGAGAGACAAGCGATGGATGAGTTTACTGCTTCGCTGATTCGGGCATTTGCTTTCTGGTTGCCAGCTGGTACACTCGGCCCGTTCCTCGTAAGCTTGCGGACCCACGCTTCATTCCAGCAGGCCATCATTGAGGCAACGCTGTTTGCGCTCTTCGGCTTACTCTTCTATCCAACGCTTCTCGCCATGTTGCTTGTTCGTTATGTTAAGCCAGTGCCCGTTGAACCCATCGTCGGCGTCAGCTTTGTCCTCGCGACGTTCTCTGTCATTGGTCTCCGCCGCTATTGGCAATCATTGCAGCGTCCGCGTCGCTGAATGATCGACAGGGTTATTGGCGTGGTCCTGGGTTATCTGCTGGCCCAGCTGCTGGACAAGCTGAGCAAGCACGTCGTGATCAACGACTCCCCAGCCTTCGGCGCTCCGCACGAGCACTGCAACAGCGCGACTATCCCACAACGCAACGCAAACTTCAGCAAGTGACGCCTCACCCGATACGTCAATCCATTGGGAAGGCGAAAGCGGTTCACACAAGCGAAGCGTTACGGTATGAAAAGAACGAAGGGCAGGAGGCACACGAAGCAGTCGAGATGAGGGTTGCCCTGGTTGACCAATCAGTGCATAGCCCACACCGCGTGGCAGAAGCTGATCAAGATTCTCGTCGCTTGTAACCCGCACTGCCCGTGTGGCAACTGCAATCGCCGGCGTATCCCAGCCAATAAGCGAAACCGCGGCTTGTTGTTCGGCCAGTGGCAACGTTCGCCAGAGTGCAAATGACGCCCAGGCCAGCCAGCATCCGGCAAGAGCCAGCATTCCTCCCCGTTGGACAAGGACGAGACTACCAGTGAACCAAAGTAGCGCAATCGCGAGCGTGCGAACTCGAGCAGGAAATGGAGGCGAACACCGAGGACGAAGTTCCCCCCGGAGGAGGGCAAGGACGAAGGCGAAGAGGCGATCGCCATCTGTGCCTAAAGCAGGAAAGAAATTGAGGAGACCAACGAGCGCACTTGCAAGCGCGAGGAAGGTCATACCTTGCGATAGTGGCTGGATCCCAGCCCAGAGAGTTATTGTCGCAACTGATGCAACGAGCAGTGAACCGCAGGGGCCAGCGAGCACTTCAGCTATGGTGCCAAGCCGGTAATCATATCGGATCAGATGCCCGATCTCCCCGATGGGACTCCACCGCCACGCAGAGAGAGCAACGATATGCAAAACGCGAGCAACCAAGATGTGTGCATAACGATGGATAAGCAAACTGACGAGCCAGGCCCAACTTGTTAGGATGACAGCTGGCCCAATTGGCCGATGCTGCCACTGTGCCCACGTTGCCGTTAGGAGTAATAGTGGGAAAATCGCACCAACGAGCGAGAGGAGACGGGCGCGCCACAGAGCGTGCAGCGGAGATCCCACACGGATGCCTCCTCGCTGGCACAGCCCAGCGTCTGATCAGGACGCTGGATCGATTGATTACAGTCGCTGGTAATCTTCAAGCGGGACGACAAAGACCGTAGCAGCAGCGGGTTGCACAGTTCCCTTCGGTCCTTCTTGCTTCGGCGGGGTTGTAACATGGTGACGAATAACGTCGATGACGGTGTCAACATGAGAATCCTCAACTCCAATAAGTAAAGTCGTGTTACCTCGGCGAAGGAAACCGCCGGTACTTGCTAACCGTGTGGCACGAAAATCCTGTGCAAGCAGTGCTTCAAGGACAGCATCAGCATCCTCATTCTGCACCACGACAATAATGAGCTTCATCCCCACTCCAGTTCCTTCTCCGCTCAACCCGCCCCGGCGAGTATAGTGTGCCACGCAATTACTGGTCAAGGTGACGGGACTTCACCCCATCTCCTTGCGCACGTCGGGCATCGAGATAGTTTTGCAGTAAGAGCGCGGCAGCAACCGCGTCAATGACCTGACGTCGCCGTTCTCTTCGCTGGCCACTTGCAATGAGTGCACGCTCAGCCTGGGCAGTTGTGAGCCATTCATCCCATAAGACAATTGGACAAGCAATGTGCTCGCGTAACTGGGAGATGAATGCTCGGACAGTCTTCGCTTGGGTTCCTTCGCCGCCCCGCAGTTGACGCGGTAAACCAACAACAAGCCCAACCGCCTGGTATTGGTCGACAAGCTGGGCAAGAGCAGCAAACGGATCATTCCGTCGAGCATCGATGACCATCAAAGGACTCGCGACAAGTCCCAACTCATCGCTGATCGCAACGCCGATATACCGCTCCCCTACATCAAGGCCGAGGTATCGTTCGCTCATGATCCACCAAGGTCTTCACGGACCACAATCGAAACGTGGGAAGCGATATCGGGGATACGCTGCGGAGCCCATCGCGGTGATACAGCCACAGACACATCAGCAACACCTGGTAATGTTTGCACAACTGTTTGAGCCTCAGCGAGAGATTTCCCGAGTACGCGTTGTCGTATCTCGTTGATCTCAGCGGCGGAAATAACTTTGCGGGCCTGCGCATGCCCCGAGATCTTCCAAGCCAACTGTGTGCCAGGCATCGGTTCAGGATCAGTAAACGCGACCGTTCTCCCTAGCAGGACAACGTCGGTTTTCGCATTAGCGACAAGTCGTTTTCCAAGCTCCTCGCGCGCTTGTTGGTGGAGCGCATCAAAGTCAACCGCCGCCGCTTTCACCGTCATTTGTGCCACAAGTGTCACGCGATCGCTGACATCGCCAACTTTATGGTCATAGGAAAGCTGGACATCACTGCGCTGCAGGGAGCCGTCAAGTAAGCGCTCATGCGGCTGGAGCGCTCGTGCAATTGCGCCATCGACTTGCGCTTGCAGTTGGGCTGTTGCTTGATCGCGCAGGGCATCAAGGTCAGCTTGTGTGACGACCGGCTCTTTTCGCACCGTTCCCCCCGTAATTGGACGTTGATTGTTGTAGAAAATTCCGTTGTCAAGCTGACCTGAAACCACGCCAGCATCGGCGTTCCCATCTGGGCCGGCGGTAGTCGCCACGACGTGTCCGAGTGCTGAGCCAAAGGAGAGCGAGCCAAACGGATCGGCTGCCGCAATCGAAACGCCTTCAACGAGGCGATAGGATTTGCCGTTTCGCCCTTTCAGGACAGTACCGGCAGGGATGGTAACCGCTTGCGGATACGGATTGACAAACATGACTGTGCCCTCTGCAGCTTTATCAGGCACAGTACGCTCTCCTGACGCTTGCCGGGCCACGGTCGCAGTTAATGTCTGCTCGATCAGACGCGGCTGGACAGCATAATCAAGACCGGGAGCACTTCCCTGTACACCGTACGTTAGTGTCGCGTTTAAATCAATGACTTGCGGAGTAACGACAAGCGTGGCACGCGGGACAAAGAGCAAGGCGACCATTGCCGCGATGCCGCCGCCAATCAACAGGAACCCGAGCAACCCAACCACCAGCGTCCAGCGTCGCAGCGCCAGGCGTTGTTGCCGCGGCCGAGCGGTATGCGCTTGCTCTGCTTCCCGGACAGGAACAGTCTTGGGCGAAGCTACCGCTGTACGCTGCGGACTTTCGGGTGCAAGGACAACGGTACCAGTTGGGGAAACAAACATTGTCGGCTCCGGTGGACGAGCCGGACGATACGTCGCAAGTGATGCAGTCTCTTGGTCGCGTTCACCATCGGGAAGATCGAGCGCACCATTTTCCTCGTAGGTTGTAAGGGCAAAAGGTAAGCCAACGAGCTGAGCCAAGCTTCGACGGCGAACGTCCTCAGGATCAAGAACGAGCACACAGGCAAGTTGCCGTTCACGCGCTTGGGCTGCGAGTCGACGGAAGTCGGTCGCATCGCGAAGCGCTTGGCTTCCTCGCGGAATCCGGAGTTCAATGGTGATGGGGCGGCTGTCAGCACCGGCTGTGTGCTCAAGCAACTCCTGCAGTTGCTGGCCAGAGGCAATTGTTCGCCGGAGCACCCCCGATGCCGCCATGCCTGCCTCCACTTCGCTTAGCCCGTTTGTGTCAGCTGGAGCTGCCGGACCGCTTCGTCACGGGCGACGCGCAATGCTGCACGCAGTTGGTTGACGTCGACGCCACCACCTTGCGCAATTTCCGGCCGACCGCCACCTCGACCGCCAATGAGCGGAGCCGCCGCACGAATCACATCCCCAGCATTCGCTCCACGCCGCACCGCATCACGGGTCGCCATGGCAAGGAGCGTTGGCCGACCTTCAATCGCGCTCCCGAGAATCACGACCCCGCTGCCAATCCGCTCCCGCAAGCGATCACCAATTGTTCGCAGAACCTCAACACTTGGCGCTTCTACTTCAAGACTCACGACCTTCATGCCGTCGACCGAGACCGCATCGGTGAGAGCCTGGCTTGCTCGTTCAGTCGCAAGCTCAGCCTGCAATCGCTGGACACTCCGTTCAAGCTCACGCAAGCGTGACTGCACTTCTTCGAGGTGCTGAGGCAACTGCTCAACCGGAACATGCAATTGCTGCGAAAGTGCCGAAGAAACGTGGCGCAGTTGCCAGGCAAGCTCAACACTACGCGTCCCCGTCACTGCCTCAATGCGGCGAACACCGCTCGCAACACTTGACTCATCGGTAATCAAAAACAGGCCGATTTCACCGGTACGCGCAACGTGCGTACCGCCACAAAGCTCTTTGCTAAATCCCGGAATGGAAACTACTCGTACTGTGTCACCGTACTTCTCACCAAAGAGTGCAATAGCACCCTCAGCGATGGCCTCGCGATAGGGTTTGTAGGCAATGTCAACGGGGAGATCGCGCAGAATTTCCTCATTCACTCTACGAGTAATGGCATAGAGTTGTTCTTCGGTCAGAGCCGTCGGATGGGTAAAGTCGAACCGTAGCCGGTCAGGGGCAACGAGCGAACCAGCCTGCTGCGCATGCTCACCAAGCACCTGCTTGAGTGCCGCATGGAGCAAGTGCGTTGCCGTATGGTTCCGACGAATGGCAGCGCGGCGTTCACCATCGACAATCGCACGTGCCCGTTGTCCAACCTGCAAGAATCCTTCGCGGACCACAGCACGATGGACAATTAACTCGGGCGTCGGTCGCTGGGTATCCAGTACCTCCGCGATGCCAGTTGACGTCTCGATACGGCCAGTATCACCAACTTGACCGCCGGCTTCGCCGTAAAACGGGGTACGATCGAGGATGACCTCGATTTCTTGCCCTGCCTCGGCTTCTGTCAACGCCTCATTGAGCGAGAGCAAGCCGCGAATCGTCGCTTCGCTCTCAAGCTCGGTATATCCGGTGAAGACAGTCGGTTCTGCGCTGAACTGTGCATAGAGTGCAGCCCGTTCACGGACAGTGTCAGCAAAGCGACCAGCGCTTGCGCGGCTCTGCACCCGCTGGTGCTCAAGTGCTGCATCAAAGCCAGCGCGATCAACGGTCAGACCAGCTTCACGTGCAAGTTCGGCAGTCAATTCCAACGGAAAGCCGAAGGTATCGTAGAGGCGAAACGCTTCATCACCGGGAATAACCGTTTCCCCGGAACGCTGCAGCTGGTCGACAAGGGCTTCAAAGCGGGCAATCCCTGCTGCCAGCGTCCGTTGGAACAGGGCTTCTTCGTGGCTAATGACACGATGAATTCGCTCGCGTTGCTCAACGAGTTCAGGATAATAGGGAGAGAAGTGCGCGATGACGACGTCAGCAATATCGGCAAGGAACGGCCCCTCAAGTCCAAGCAAACGGCCATGCCGAATTGCACGGCGCAAGACACGGCGCAGAACATACCCGCGGCCCTCGTTCCCAGGAAAGACACCGTCACCGATCAAAAACGTGACGCCACGGGCATGATCAGCAATAACGCGCAATGACCGGTCATACCGGGGATTTTGCTTGTACTGGACGCCCGCTTTTTCAGCTGCTGCTTGAAGAATCGGGAAAAAGAGGTCCGTCTCAAAAACGGAACCCACACCTTGTAAGATCATGGCAATGCGCTCAAGACCCATGCCGGTGTCAATGTTCTTTTTCGGCAGAGGGCGTTGTGATCCATCGGGTTCCTTATAAAACTCCATGAAGACCAAGTTCCACGTCTCGAGAAATCGCCCGCAGGAGCAACCAGGGCGACAATCTGGGCGTCCACAGCCAAATGCCGGACCACGGTCGTAATGGATTTCTGAATCTGGCCCATTGGGGCCCGTATTCCCAACGGGCCCCCACCAGTTATCTTCAAGTTTGGTGATACGCTCCTCTGGAACCTTGATCGTGTCTCGCCAATAGACATAGGAAAATGCATCATCGGGATGCACCGTAGGATACCAGCGTTCAGCTGGTATCCCTAAACGCTCGGTAAGGAATTCCCATGCCCACGAGATCGCCTCAGCCTTGAAGTAATCGCCAACGGAGAAGTTGCCGAGCATTTCAAAGAACGTCAGATGACTTTCATCGCCAACTTCGTCGATATCGACGGTACGGAAGCACTTCTGAATCGACGTTAAGCGAGTATGGGGAGGCTTTTCAAGGCCTAGGAAATAGGGAACCATCTGCTGCATGCCAGCTGTGGTCAGCAGGACCGTTGGGTCACTCGGGATTAGCGATGAGCTTGGTACGTGCACATGTCCACGTTCGGCAAAAAATTCAATGAAGTACTTCCGGATCTCACTGCTCTTCATCGGTGCAACTACTCCTCGCTCTGGCTCTTGGACGGAAAACGCTTGGCGATCACGTTCTTCTCTCGCCTGTCAACAGCATCGAATTCTACCGGCGGCCAACGCTGTTCGCTATCGAGCCAGAGCACCTTGTGTACGTACACAGTATGACAGAAGCCTGGCGTGACGTCAATGCTGTCACGGAGCGGATGGGGATTGTAGGATCGGAAAGGTTGGGGGAAGAAGCCGGGCACGCTCTCGGTCACGAATGGCCCAATAGGAAGAGATATGGGAGAGGATGGACACCAGCGGAGAAGCAACCCAGACATTTTTTGCCCTCTTGCTTGTGCTGAGCCTTGGGCTTGCTGGAGGCACACTCGCTCGCCTTGCCCGCCAGCCAGTTCTTGCTGGCTATATTGTGGCTGGCATCATCCTCGGCATCGTACAACATACCTTCCACCTTGTTGCGGAATCGGAAACGGTTCAGGCCTTCGCTGATCTTGGAGTCACATTCCTCATGTTCTCGCTCGGTGCGCATTTTTCATTGCAAGAACTCTTCGAACTTCGTCGCATCGTCCTCCGGGCGGGCATACCCCAAGTCATCGGTACCGCTGTTCTGACAAGTCTTGTGATCATAGCCTTGGGCAGGCCAGTTGAGCAGGCAATCTTTTTTGGCGAAGTCGTCGCGTTATCAAGTTCCATCGTCGCATTAAGCGTGTTAGAGGACCGTCAGGCTCTTGGCGAGGCATACGCCCGCCTCGTACTTGGCATTGGTCTTACCCAAGACCTTCTTGTCGTTCCCCTCCTTGCCATGCTTTCCGCATTGAGTCACGGAGAAACGTGGCAAGCAGCATTTCTTGGCATTATGCGCTCACTCAGCATTGCGCTAGTTATGCTGGTCGTTCTGCTCGTCCTTGGTACGCGAATCATCCCGAGGATGCTGTATCAGGTTGCCCGACTTGGCTCACGTGAGCTTTTTCTCATTACCCTCATCGCCCTCGCGTTTGCCATCGCGCTCGCGGCTCAAGGCGCAGGCCTTTCCTTGGCGCTTGGCGCATTTCTGGCCGGCGTTGCCATTTCCGAATCAGAATTTGCTGCTCATGCGCTCGGTGAAATCACTCCACTACGGGATGTCTTCAGCGTACTCTTCTTCGCCGGGCTTGGTCTGCTCTTCGATCCACGCGCGATCACCACCGACTGGCAACTATTTCTTACCTTGCTTGGAATGACGATCCTCGGCAAATTGGCGGTGACAAGTGGACTCCTTACCCGTCTTGGCTATCCTCCTAATGTCGCAGTACAAGCAACGATTCCGCTTCTCCAGATTGGTGAGTTTTCGTTTGTGCTAGTCCTTCAAGCTGAAGCGCTTGGAGTGGTGCCATCTACTGCTGGCAAAACAGTGATCGCTGTGGTCATCGTGTCAACACTGCTTACCTCACCACTTGCGACGCTTGCACCGCATCTGGTGCCTTCTCTTTCGCGCCTCCTTGCTCCGCTTGCTCGTCCAACCCCGTCGCTTCTTCCTGATCGACCTGCGCCACCGTTACGCGGCCACACGATTGTCGCGGGATTTGGTCGAACTGGACGCGAGCTTGTCCGAGCACTGGAACGCCGGCACTTTCGCTACGTTATCGTTGATCGCGATGCCGACCTTGTACGACAACTGCGGCAACGAAATCTCCCGGTTATTTACGGTGATATCGCGAATCCGGAAGTTCTTCGCGCAGCTCATATTGAACAGGCACGCGTGCTCGCGCTTGCGATTCCTGATGCCTTTGCAGCTGAACGCGCCATTCGGCTAGCTCGCAGCATGAATCCCGTTCTCGACATTATCGTTCGAGCCGACCGGAGAGCCGATGTCCGTCGATTTGCCGAAGCTGGTGCAACCGAAGTCGTCCATCCAAGCTTCGAAGCGGGACTCGAGATGGTCCGCCATACGCTTCGGCGCTTTGGGGTAAGCATGCAAGAAATTCAAGCCCAACTTTCAGCCCGGCGAATCGACTACTATGAAGAAAGCACGCAAGCCGATCAATAGTCGCTTGCTCACAAAGCGTCTGGCTCGGTATACTATCTGATGCAAGCGCACGTGGTGCGCGATTATGCCGAAGTGGCGGAACTGGCAGACGCGCTACGTTCAGGGCGTAGTGGGGGCAACCCCGTGGGAGTTCAAATCTCCCCTTCGGCACCACCGGCCCGGGTTTCACCCGTGGGCGGCGCTGAGCAGGGTGGTCGCTGGCCGATTTGGCCAGAGGAAAGTCCGAGCTGCGCAGAGCAGGGTGCCCGGTGTAAGCCGGGGCAGCGGTGGCCGGTGACGCTGACAGTCCAGATTGGCACACAGCACCTGTGCTGTGTGAGAGCAACAGAGACGATGACCGGGCTGTGCCCGGGGTGAAAAGGGCAATCCTCCCCGCAGCAATCTCCGAGTGGGCCGCTTGGAGGTGGCTCGCCGAGGCCCGAGGATGAGAGCAGCCGCTGAGGTGACGAGGCGGCCGTCCACATGGCAGAATCCCTGTGGGCGAGAGAGATGACCACCACGAACAGAACTCGGCTTACTCGCTCAGCGTCGCCCTTTTCATTGTTGTGGTGCCTCTAGCTCAACGGCAGAGCGCTGGTCTGTGGAACCAGTGGTTACGGGTTCGAATCCCGTGAGGCACCCTCGCGATTGGACGGCTGTGTTTGCAGCAGCCGTCCAATTCGTTCCTTACGGACTATCGTAGCCGCCGAAGAGGAGCACGCATGCCGCCTGTACCCCAGTCCACATCACGGCGGCCCCCTCAGCGAAAATCGGCGACGAATCATCGCCCGGTTCGTCTCCTTGTTAGTGCCATGATTGGCTTTGCGCTCCTCTTCGTCAGCGTGAGTAGCGCGCTTCTGCTGGAATGTCAGTCTCGAGAGCAAACGAATCAGACAGTTGCGCTACCCAAAGTGACGCCGGGAGCAGAAGAGGCACGACTTCGTGCCCAGCTGACGGCTCAGCCGGATGATCTTGCAACGATCCTTGCCCTCGCTGATGTACTCACCAACAGTGGCCGTTATGAGGAGGCAACCGAACTCTACTCCAAAGCGATCACACTCCAACCGAATGATCCTCGTATTCGCCTCGCCTTCGGTCGAATGCTGCTCCTTGCTGGGCGATACGCTGACGCGCAAGCAGAGTTACAAATCGCAGCAGCGCTCGCTCCGCACGATCCAGCGCCATACTATTTTCTCGGGCAATTAGCCGAGCAAGAACCTGAACCGAATATCGCTCAAGCCAAAGCAGCATATGCAACGGCTGTGGCCCGGGATCCATCGAGTCCCTATGCGCGATTAGCCCAAGAACGTCTCAAGGCCTTGCAAGCGACTCCGACTCCAGCGCCATAACGCTGGTATCATGGCAGTATGGAAGGAGCAGCGATGGACAGGTCAGAAGCAAGCACACCACTTCCGGCTGAATTACTCGAAATCCTTGCTTGTCCTGCGTGTAAAGCACCAGTTCGCCAGGAAGGCAACCGCATCGTTTGCACCCGCTGTGGACGGCGCTATCCGATCGAAGATGATATCCCTATTTTGTTAATCGATGCGGCAGAGCTTCCGCCACAGCCGATGGCACCATCATCGTGAACTTCTGTTGACAAATACTATCCTTGTAGTGATCGTTCGAACTGTGATGTCACACGAAGCGAAGGAACCGATGGAAACGCGTATCGTCTCAGGCCGCCAACGCGATGAAGAGCAATCGCTTGAGCAGAGCGTGCGGCCACGGCGACTTGCTGAGTACATTGGGCAAGACCAAATTAAAGAGAGCTTAAGCATCGCTATTCGGGCAGCCCAAGAGCGTGGAGAGCCACTTGACCATGTGCTGTTCTACGGGCCACCCGGACTGGGCAAAACAACCCTCGCTGGTATCATTGCAGCTGAAATGGGCGTTAACCTACGGATTACAACTGGCCCGGCAATTGAACGTCCGGGGGATCTGGTCTCAATCTTGACCAATCTTCGCCCAGGTGACGTGTTGTTTATCGACGAAATTCACCGTCTCAATCGACTTGTTGAAGAAGTCCTGTACCCAGCGATGGAGGATTTTGCTGTTGATATCGTGATTGGCAAAGGACCAAGTGCGCGCAGCATGCGCTTAACGCTGCCGCGCTTTACCCTGGTTGGCGCGACAACGAGGCTGGCGCTGCTCACCTCGCCGCTCCGTGATCGCTTTGGAGCCATCTACCGCCTTGAGTTTTACCCGGTTGAAGCGCTCGTTCAGATTCTTGACCGCGCAGCGCAGATTTTTCATATCGACCTTACACCAGACGGTGCACGAGAAATTGCCCGGCGTTCTCGAGGCACACCCCGCATTGCGCTCCGGCTGCTTCGCCGGGTTCGCGATTACGCCCAAGTCCGGGCAAACGGACAAATCACGCAGCACGTTGCACAAGATGCACTCCGCCTCCTCGCAATTGATGCGCAAGGGCTCGACGAAGTCGATCGCCACATCCTCCGCACGATCATCGAAAAGTTTGATGGTGGTCCGGTTGGCATTCAGACGCTTGCCGCTGCAACAAGTGAAGAAATCGACACGATTATGGATGTCTACGAACCATATCTCTTGCAACTTGGGTTTATTCAGCGTACCCCGCGAGGGCGTATTGCAACACGACGAGCCTATACTCATCTAGGGATACCGTATCCCGCCGAGCGCGAGGCGGTTCAAGCTGCGTTGTTCGCGCTTGACAATGAGCGTGAAGGAGCTGATCCTGAACAATGACTGAGCCGCGAGCTGATGAACCAATTCGCATGGAAGACTATGATTACGATCTTCCCCCTGAACTCATCGCGCAGGAACCCATCGAACCACGCGATGCAGCTCGACTGATGGTCATTGAGCGCAAAACCGGAACAATTCAGCATCGCCGATTTTGGGAAATTGGCCAATTTCTCAATGCTGGTGATCTGCTCGTCGTGAATGATTCTCGAGTGCTTCCTGCTCGGCTCTACGGTCAACGAGCAACCGGTGGCAAAGTCGAAATCCTCCTGCTCCATGTTGGCGAACGCCTTGAAGAATGGGAAGCACTCGCACGGCCGGCGCGGCGTCTGCGCACTGGCGATATCATTACCATCTTCCCACGTGAAGAGAGTACAGCGGAGCCGCAGCCAGTCCGTATTCTGGAGAATCTCGGCGGCGGCCGTGTCCGCGTAGAATTTCCTCGCTCGCTTATTGATCGGCTCGAAGCGTACGGCCACATGCCATTGCCACCTTACATTCATCAACCGCTCCGCGATCCAGAGCGGTACCAGACGGTGTATGCCCAGCATCCCGGTTCCGTTGCAGCACCAACTGCAGGCCTCCACTTCACACCACGACTTCTGGAGCAACTGCAAGCGCAGGGAGTTGGGCTGGCACGGGTGACGCTGCATGTCGCTCTCGGCACGTTCAAGCCAGTGCACGTCGAAGATGCACGGCAACATGAGATGCATGCAGAATGGTATCGGGTACCAAGTGAAACGCTGGCAGCGATTCGCACTGCGAAAGCGAGTGGGCACCGGGTCGTTGCTGTCGGCACGACATCGGCACGAACACTCGAATCTATTGCAGAGCGGATCGGCGAAACCAGAGACATTGCCGGATGGACCTCGCTTTATATTTACCCAGGATATCAGTGGCGTGTTGTGGACGCGCTCATTACGAATTTCCACTTGCCACGCAGCACGTTGATGTTGCTTGTCAGCAGTTTTGCCGGGAGAGAACTCATCCTTCGAGCTTATCGGGAAGCGGTTGCTGAACGTTATCGGTTCTATAGCTTCGGCGATGCCATGCTCATTCTCTAAAGCCTCAGCATCGAGTAAGATCATACCGAACAGGCGCAGGCAGACGACGCGGCATCGCGAGTTTCATGCGACAACACCCTATAACCCTATAAGAGGGTGAATGTGATGTCGGGCAGGGAGTAGGGAGAGGAGCACGATCAATGGCACGGCCAACCGTGCTTGATGCCGCAGGAGTCCATCCAGCGCTTGTCCACCTTGGCCAAACCCACCGTAACCTTTCGCCAGCACAGCTTTATGAGCACGCTATCTATCGGGGCGAAGCACAGCTTTCCGCCGATGGAACTCTCGTCTGCTTGACAGGCACACGAACAGGTCGTTCGCCCAAAGACAAGTTCCTCGTCGCGGACACGACGACAGCAGAAACGGTTTGGTGGGGCGGCAACCAAGCGATTGAACCCGAACGATTCCATGCGATCTTGCAGCGTGTCGCGGCTTACCTCCAGGGACGCGACGTGTTCGTTCAAGACCTTGTCGTCGGAGCAGATCCACACTACCGGCGAGTCGTACGCGTGGTAACAGAGTTCGCATGGCATAACCTTTTTGCCCATAACTTGTTTATTCGGCCAGCAAGACGAAGAAGGCAGCCAATCACACCAGACCTTACCGTGATTTGTGTCCCCAATTTCCGCGCTAACCCAACGATTGACGGTACCCGTTCAGAAGCTTTCATCCTCCTCAACCTCAGTGAAGGAATCATTCTGATTGGTGGCACCGCGTACGCAGGTGAAATCAAGAAATCCGTCTTTACGGCCATGAACTATTACCTCCCCCGGCAGGGAGTACTCAGCATGCACTGTTCCGCGAACGTCGGACCTACCGGCAACGATACGGCACTCTTCTTCGGCCTCTCAGGGACAGGAAAAACTTCGCTTTCAACTGATCCGCAGCGACCAATGGTTGGCGATGATGAACACGGATGGTCAGATTCCGGGATTTTTAACCTCGAAGGTGGCTGCTACGCGAAAACGATTCGCATTCGTGAGGAATCCGAGCCGGTTATCTATGCTGCCGCCCGACGCTTTGGAACAGTGCTTGAGAACGTTGTCCTTGATCCAGACTCGCGCCAAGTCGATTTTGATAGCGATGCAATTACCGAGAATACCCGCGCTGCCTATCCCATTGAGTTTGTCCAACCGCATGTACCAGGCGGACAAGCACCGCACCCCCGGACGATTTTCTTCCTGACGGCTGACGCTTTTGGGGTGCTCCCGCCGATTAGTCAGCTTACTGAAGAACAAGCCCTCTACTATTTCCTTTCTGGGTACACAGCGAAAGTTGCAGGAACAGAAGTTGGCTTAACTGCTCCTCAGGCAACGTTTAGCACCTGTTTCGGCGCACCATTCTTAACCCTCCCCCCGGCGGTGTATGCCCAGCAACTCGGCGAACGCATTCGCCGGCATGGTGCAACAGTCTGGCTTGTCAATACGGGATGGACTGGCGGACCCTATGGCATCGGGCAGCGCATCCCGATTGCCTATACGCGTGCGATGATCCACGCCGTTCTCCAAGGCGAGCTTGACACAGTGCCAAAGCATGAACATCCAGTTTTTCGCGTCCTGGTCCCAGAGCACTGCCCTGGAGTACCTTCCCACCTCCTCGATCCACGGGCGACGTGGGAAGCAGCCGAGGCTTATGACCGACAAGCCCAAGCTCTTGCCCACATGTTCCAGGAAAACTTCCGGCAATTTGCGGGGACCGTGGATCCTGAGATTAGCACAGCGGGCCCTGTTCTCGGTGCATGAATCCCGATGGTCGTCCTGCTGCTTGTTCGCCACGGTGAGACGGTCGCCAACAGCGAACGGCGCATCCAAGGGCAACTCGATGAGCCGCTCAGCCCCACTGGCCGGACACAGGCCATGGCGTTAGCTGAGCGGCTCGCGGCTGTTACCCTTCACCGCTGTATTGCAAGCGACCTCTCGCGCGCTGTCGAAACGGCTGCGTTGCTTACGCACCCGCATCGTATCCCGGTCGAGCAAGATAGCCGCTTGCGCGAGATTCACTATGGCATTTTACAGGGACGAACATTTGCCGAGGCACAAGAACTTGTTGGTCAAGACCGCTGGCCTGATCGAACGCGGGTACCAGCTGCGATCCGGGCGAATCCACCTGGCGGGGAATCAGAACAGGCAGTGATCGCTCGTCTTCAGTCCTTTCTGCACGATCTGCAGCAGACGATCGCAAGTGCTCCGAATGACGAGATCATGTTGATCGTCGCCCATGGCGGATCGCTTCGTTATCTTCTTTGTCTCCTTCTTGCACTCCCGGCTCGGGCAGCCGATGCCTTTCCCTTTGCGAATTGTGCGCTCACGTGTGTTCGCTGGCAGCCTGGGCAACCGGCCCAGTTGCTGACCCACAATGACTGCTGCCACCTTCACAATGGGAAAGCCGCCCAAGGAGTTCTTGGGCGGCTCTGAACGCTGTGCTGTCGTCAATACGCACGCGTTACGCAGGGCGCCGCTGCAGTTCGCGATCTTGCCGCTGCAATGTGTTGATCAATTCCGAAGCCATCCGCCGATCGAGTTCTTCCAGAGAGCGGCCGTACAATTCGCGTGCCCGCGCATCGAGATCTTCGTCAGAGATGCCAGCAGCCCGAGCAATAGTGCGCAGGTACGACATCTGACGCTCGGTTGCGGCCTGGCCACGCCGGCCGACAGGGGAATCGACTACACGACGCTCGGCAGCGCCAAACTCAAAGTCAGGGCAGAACTGTGTGCCGTAGCCAAGGGCTGCGAGCGCACGGCCGAGCGCCTTGGTCTCGGCCTTTTCCAGGTAATCCTGGAAATCGTCTGCGGTTTCACTGCCCCATCCCGTCGCCGAACCGCCACCAGGGATCTTCACGCGAGCGCGAAAGACCGCAACTCCATCGCGATGCTCGACGAGCTCGGTGTCGATCTCCCCATCCGGATGCTCGGTTCGGAACCAGAGCAGACGCCACTTGACTTCAAGATAATCGCCACCGCCGACCTTGGTCAGGTACTTACTGGGATCAAAAGCTGGACGTTCGGGTCGATCCATGGATGAAACCCCTCTCAGAGTTGAACATCATTTCCAGATCAAGTGTAGCATATCAACCGATTGCCGCCAATGGCGAGGCACTGGAGCATCGCGCACGTCATGCTATAATGCTGACAAAGAGTGTCCGTACACGAGAGGGGAGACGATCGTGCAGCTCACCTGCGACCAAGTTGAACTGCAAAAAGCATTGAGCCAAGTTAGTCGGGCTGTTGCGAAGAAATCGACCCTCCCAGTCTTAACAAACGTCCTCCTAGACGCCTATGAGGATACCCTGCAGCTGAGCGCGACCAATCTTGAAATTGCGATGACGATCAGCATCCCAGCTACGGTTGTTCAAGGCGGGCAGTTAACCATCCGCGCTGATGTCTTCAGCGACTTTGTCAATACCTTGCCCAAAGATTCTATCTCCATGGAAACGACTGATCCGCTAACGCTTGCCATCAGCTGCGGCAAAGTAAAAGCCTCAATTAAAGGGCTTTCCCCCGATGATTTTCCTGCCCTGCCAACGTTTGGTGACCAGCAAGCAACAGCACGCATCCCCGGTGAATTGTTCAAAGAGATGGTTGGCCAAGTTTCATTTGCGGCAGCAACCGATGACAGTCGGCCTGTGCTTGCTGGTGTTTACCTTGAATTGCAAGGCACGACCGTGACTCTTGCGGCAGCTGACGGCTTTCGCCTCTCTGTGCGTGAAGCCGAACTCGACGAACCAGCAGCGGACAACCTCGCCGTCATCGTGCCAGCCCGTTCCTTGAACGAACTGGCGCGCAGTGTCGACGATAGCGACGTTGTTGAACTGCTCGTTACCCCAAGCCGCAGTCAACTGTTGGCTCGCGTTGGTCGCCTCGAGTTTCTTACTCGCTTAATTGACGGCCATTTCCCTGAATTCCGACAGATTATCCCGAAAACCTGGAATACCCGTGTCATTACCGGGCGGGATGACTTTTTCACAGCAGCTCGGCGAGCCCGAATTTTTGCTCAGGCTAATAATGATGTGGTGCGCCTTCAGCTTGTACCCGGTGATAGCGAACTCGACCCGGGACTGTTAATTGTTTCGGCCGAGGCAAGCGAGACAGGAGAAAATGAAGACTTGCTTACCGCCCGTGTCGAAGGACCCAAAGCACAAATTGCCTTTAATGGACGCTACCTTCTCGAGATTCTTTCAGCCATCAAAACGCCTGAGATCGCCTTTGAGATGACAACCCCAAACGCTGCTGGTGTCTTTCGTCCGGTCGGTGACAGTTCCTTTGTCCATGTGATTATGCCGATGGTGCTTGGCACACTCTAAAGCCAGGTACCGTAATGCTCCAGCAAAAGACGCGTTGCGATCATTGTGATGATCGCAACGAGTTGGCATGCTTGATACAGCGCAACGCGCTGAGCGGAGGTAACCGTGTACCTCACCCACCTCCATCTGGAGGAGTTTCGTTGCTTTCATCGACTTGATCTCTCCCTTCCTCCGGAGGGAATTCGGCTGATCGGCCACAACGGAGCCGGGAAGACCTCAGTACTCGAAGCACTCTACGTGCTCGCCACCTTCCGCTCATTTCGCACAAGCACGGAGCGGCAGCTTATTCATCGAGACAGTGGGCGCGACCTCGGGGTACAGCCGTACGCTCGCCTTGTCGCTCAGTTGCTGACTGAGGAAGGTGATCACCAAACCCTCGAAGTAACAATGACGATCGATGAAGAAAGTGGTACAGCCCGCAAGCGTGTGAAAATCGATGGTACTCCGCGACGGGCAACCGATGCAGTTGGCACGCTGCGCGTTGTGTTGTTCTCACCGGAAGACCTCGATCTTGTCCTCGGTTCACCGTCACTGCGACGGCGCTATCTCGACATCACCCTCTCCCAAATCGACCGACTCTATCTCCAGGCGTTGAGCCGCTATCACCGTATTTTGGAACAACGGAATAGCTTACTCAAACACCTTGCTACGCACGGAAGCAACAGCCGCACCCTAACAGAACAACTTGCCTTTTGGGACGAGCAACTTGTCGTGCACGGAAGCTACATTATTGCCACGCGCATCCAGTACATAGCACAACTCTCGCGCGCTGCACAGCGTGCCTTTCGCGCGCTTAGCCGGAACCAGCAGGAGTTTTCACTTCGCTATCACGCATCGCTTCCGTTGCCACCGCCTGTTCTTGAGCAATTGAGTGTGCTGGATCGAGAAGACGCACAAGCAACACTTTCTCCGCGCTACACCGCATTCTTACAGCAGATGCGGGCTGATGAACTTCGACGTGGCGTCACGCTCGCCGGGCCGCATCGGGATGACCTGCAATTTCTTCTCGCTGGCGAACCACTCGCCGACTACGGATCTCGTGGGATCCAGCGACTCGCAGTAGTTGCGACGAAACTTGCTGAAATTGAGCTCGTGTTCGCAGCGACACAAGAATATCCGGTTCTGCTGCTCGACGACGTGCTTTCCGAGCTTGATCCCATCAACCAAAACACTCTCCTCGAAGCACTCGCGCCCTTACCAGCGCAGCGCATTATTACCGCAGTCAGCAGCGCAGCCCTCAATCATCCGGCACTTGCCGCACTTCCCTGCTGGACTGTTACCGTCGATGCAGCCTCATCGCCACACCTTATCCAAGACGTTGTCGATATGCGGTAAGACGGCGCTAGGAAAGGCCTGTGAATGCATGCACAATCCTCGTGACAGGACAAACAGTTACGGGTAGGATATAGGAGGTGGCCAGTTGGCCCCGTGGCTAGGCGGCGTCGTACGTGTAGTGAGGAGCGCGATGAAAAGCCAAGCAGTATGGCGATGGCTACGTCAAGCGTCCATCATTGGGGCGGTAGCCTTAGCAGCGGCAGGCTGCGGTGTCGTCGGGCGAGGGCCAGCGTCAACGGCGTTGCCGGCTGGCGACAACGCCAAGACCATCTGGGACATGTTTATCTGGATCTTTTGGATTTCCGTTCTCGTCTTCCTGGTTGTCGCAGTAGTGCTTACGATCGCCTTGATTCGCTTCCGCGAGCGGCCTGGCGAGACACGGTTACCCCGACAAATTCACGGGAATACCAGACTTGAAATTGCCTGGACGCTTGTCCCGGTAGTTATCCTCGCGGTGATTGCCGTGCCAACGATTTCCAACATCTTCGCGTTCGATCGTGATCCAGGCCCCAATGCCATTAAAGTGAAAGTCATTGGCCACCAGTGGTGGTGGGAGTTCCAGTATCCCGATTACAATATTGTTACCGCTGACGATCTTCATATCGTGGTGAACCGCCCAGTTCTGCTTGAAATGACCTCAGCCGATGTAATTCATAGCTTCTGGCCACCGGAACTCTCAGGGAAGCGTGATGCGATCCCAGGGAAAACCAATCTCTGGTCATTCACGCCGCTGAAGACTGGAGAATACCAAGGGCAATGCGCCCAATTCTGTGGCGACCAGCATGCGAATATGCGCTTCCGCGTTATTGTGCAAACACAGGAAGAATTCGATGCCTGGGTCAAGCAACAGCAACAGCCAGCGGCTGATGTCAGCAATAACCCCCTCGCAGTCAAAGGTCAGCAGATATTCTTTACGCCCAGTAATGGCTGCATCGGCTGCCACATGATCAATGGCACCCAGGCACAGGGTAAAGTTGGACCAAACCTGACGCACTTTGGGAGCCGTGATATCATTGCAGGTGGGATACTGACAAATACACCGGAAAACCTCAGTAAATGGCTGACTGACCCGCAAGCAGTCAAACCTGGAGCGAAGATGGTACTCCCGCGCAAGCTGACGCCGGATGAAGTGCAGGCCCTCGTCGCATACCTCGAGAGCCTAAAGTGAGGGGATGGAGGATTCCATGGTCGAGTCGGCAGTGAGACTCGAACGGGCCCATTACGGTCGGCGGTCGAAGATTGTTGAATGGATCACGACCGTTGACCATAAGAAGATTGGCATTCTTTACCTCTGGACAGCATTTGCTTTCCTGCTCATTGCGGGGTTACTCGCACTCATCATGCGAACGCAGCTTGCTGTACCGGAAAACAAGCTGCTAAGCCCACAAACCTACAACGAACTGTTCACCATGCACGGCACCATCATGATCTTTATGGCAGTGATGCCGCTGAATGCGGCGTTCTTCAACGTGCTTGTCCCACTCATGATCGGTGCTCGTGACGTTGCTTTCCCACGGCTTAATGCCTTCAGCTACTGGACCTTCGCGCTTGGCGGCATCTTGATGCTGAGTAGCTTCCTCTTTGGAGCAGTACCCAATGGCGGCTGGTTCGGCTATACGCCACTTACCAGCGATATTCGCTACACACCGGGGCTGCATATCGACTTTTGGGTTTTCGGCCTCCAGTTGCTCGGCATCGGCACGCTCGTGTCAGCGCTGAACTTCTTCGTCACGATTGTCAACATGCGAGCTCCGGGCATGAGCTTAATGCGCATGCCAGTCTTCGTCTGGATGACTTTGGTCACCTCCGTCCTCATCTTGCTTGCCTTCCCATCCCTGACCGTTGGTCTCTTCATGATCATGTTTGACCGGCTGTTTGGGACGAACTTCTTCAACCCAGCCGCTGGTGGCGATCCGGTCGTTTGGCAGCACCTCTTCTGGATCTTTGGCCATCCTGAGGTGTATATCCTCGTTCTGCCGCCAATGGGAATCATCTCTGAAATTCTGCCGACGTTCGCCCGAAAGCCACTCTTTGGCTACCCCTTCGTCGTCTTTGCCGGCATTGCGATCGCCTTCCTCTCGTTTGGTGTCTGGGCACATCACATGTTCACCGTTGGCCTGGGCACTGTTCCGAATGCAGTCTTTGCGACAACGACCATGCTGATCGCGATCCCGACCGGCGTCAAGATCTTCAACTGGCTTGGAACACTCTGGGGTGGATCAATTCGCTTCACGACAGCAGCACTGTATGCGATTGCCTTCATCCCGCTTTTCACGATTGGCGGCATCTCTGGTGTCATGCATGCCAGTGTGCCACTTGACTACCAGCAGCACGATACCTATTTCATTGTTGCCCACTTCCATTACGTACTTGGACTTGGCTCACTCACGGCCATTCTGGCGGGCATTTACTTCTGGTTCCCGAAGATGTTCGGACGGATGCTTGATGAACGGCTGGGCAAGATTCAATTCTGGGTCCAGATCATTGGTATGAACTTGACCTTCTTCCCCATGCACTTCCTCGGCATTGATGGGATGGAGCGGCGATACTACACATGGCCAGCTGGCTTCGGGTATGAGCCTTGGCACCTGATGGCGACCATCGGCGCCTATATCCAGGCTCTTGGTTTCTTGATCTTCCTTGTCAATGTCGTGAAGACCTTCCGCCAGCCAGCAACAGCACCAGCAGATCCGTGGGATGGCCGTACACTTGAGTGGTCTATTCCGTCGCCTCCTCCAGCCTACAACTTCGCGCGAATCCCAATCGTTCGTGGCCGTGAAGCGTGGTGGCTTGAGAAGTATGGAACCAGCCATCAGCCGACCCGCCGTCCACAACCAGCTACGCAGCCACCAATCGCTGGTGGTCAGCCTGACAGTGAGGCCCATCATGCAGAAGACGACGCACTCCTCATGATGCATCTGCCCAATCCATCGTGGATGCCGCTTATTACGTCAATCGGGTTGACAATTATGGCGGCCGGTGGGATTGTCTACCGAAGCGAGTCATTCCATAGTCTTGGATTCCCGGTGATCGGTATTGGCGCGGTCATTGTGTTAATTAGCTTGCTTGGTTGGGCGTTCGAGCCAATCCATGGTAGCCACGCCCCTGAGCATGCGTAAACACTTGGATTGGCAAACGGCACGTTGCAGGAGAGGAAGGAGTAACCCGTGAGCGGAACGGCAGTGAGCCACGCTCCGGAAGAACACGCGACAAACACCGGTATTTCAAATAACAAGCTCCTCATGTGGACCTTCCTGGCCTCCGACTGCATGTTCTTCGGTTCTCTCATTTGGGTCTACATGGCGTACCGTGGGCGGAGCGTACAGGGGCCGTATCCTCAGGATGTCCTCAACATCCCTTACACCTCGGTGAGCGCTGCAGTTCTGCTCCTGAGTAGTTTGGCCATGGTACTCGCGCTTCACGGTATTCAGCACGGAAATATGCGCCGGTTTCGGGTTTGGCTCGCAGCAACTGCCGTTCTTGGCACGCTTTTCCTGGGCGGCCAATACTATGAGTTCACCGAGTTCTACCGCCACGGCCTGTCGCTGCAGCAAAATCTCTTTGGCACGACCTTCTTTGTCCTCACCGGATTTCACGGCACACACGTCGGTATTGGAGTGATCTGGCTGCTCATCTTGAATTTGATGTCGTTTTTTGGGAAGCTTACTCCAGCAAACGCTGAGCGCGTCGAGGTTGCTGGGCTCTATTGGCACTTTGTTGATATTGTCTGGATTGTCATCTTCACACTCGTGTACCTGATTCCATACTAGGGCTGTCCGGGCAGCAGGAAAGGCAAGGAAAGCAATGGCCAGCCGAGCGCCAGCATCAGCTACACAGTCGTCTCACCCAACGCAATTGACCTATGTGCGCGTTGCCGTAGTCCTCACGATTGTCACCGTCTTTGAAGTAGCAACCTATTACCTGCAACATGTTCTTGGACCAGTTATGATTCCGCTCTTGCTCACTCTCGCTGCTATAAAATTTGTCTTGGTTGTTGGATTTTACATGCATTTGAAATTCGATCCCCCACTGCTTCGCGGAGTCTTTGGCTGGGGGCTCTTCGTCGCGATGGCGATCATTGTAACGATGATTGCACTCTACAAGCTCTAGCAGCGTTGCAAGGAAGGAGCTTTCCTGACCGAACAGCCGCTGGCTTTTCCACGGCAAGATTCGTCAACGCGTCCGGCCTGGGACGCACACGTGGCTCGGGCCGGCGTTTCTCTGCCTAGTTCTAAGGTATTTGGTGATGACGTGTGCAGCTTGGTGGGAGGGGAACGTGTAGCATGGTCACAACTGGACTTGTCATTGCAATCGTGGCTGCACTTGCGGCAATTCTCTATGGCGCCGCTCTAGTACGCTGGGTTCTGGCTCAGCCAGCTGGCGACGAGCGTATGCGTGCCATCGCTAGCGCAATCCAAGAAGGCGCGGAAGCCTACATGCGTCGCCAGTACACTGTTGTGGCAATTGTCGCAATCGTCATCGCGGTTCTTCTTGCGCTGCTTGTGAGCCCAACGACGGCAATTGGCTTCCTCATTGGCGCTATTGCGTCAGCGCTTGCTGGTTTCATCGGCATGAGCATCGCGGTGCGGGCAAATGTCCGGACGGCCGAAGCAGCCAAGCGCGGGCTGGAATCCGCACTTCGTGTCGCCTTTCGTGGCGGCTCGATTACTGGCTTGCTGGTTGCCGGACTCGGACTCCTCGCGGTAAGCGCCTTCTATACCGTCACGCGCAACGTTGACGCGCTTGTCGGTCTCGGCTTTGGTGGAAGCTTGATTTCGGTCTTTGCGCGCATCGGTGGCGGAATCTATACCAAAGCTGCTGATGTTGGCGCCGACCTCGTGGGGAAGGTTGAAGCAGGCATTCCGGAAGACGACCCGCGCAACCCGGCCGTTATTGCTGATAATGTCGGAGACAACGTTGGTGACTGTGCCGGCATGGCAGCTGACCTCTTCGAGACCTATGCCGTAACCGCTATTGCCGCTATGCTCCTTGGTCATCTCGTTTTTCACAACGAGCAAGCTGTCGTCTTTCCCCTCGTCCTTGGCGCAGCATCAATCGTGACATCGATTATCGGCACCTTCTTCGTTCGCCTCGATCAGAGCCGCTCAATTATGCGGGCCCTCTACAAAGGGCTTGCGGCAAGCATGATTCTTGCGGCAATTCTCTTCTACCCCATTACCGCATGGTTGATGGGCTCAAACACGGTGATTACGAATACCCCAGTGACGCTCTATGGCATTACGCTAGCACTCTCAGCAACAACCAAGCTCTGGCTCTGTGCACTGATCGGCTTGATCGTTACCATTGGTGTCGTCATCTTCACGGAGTACTACACTTCAGAAAAATACAGCCCCGTCAAGCAGATTGTCCTTGCCTCTGAAACCGGGCATGCCACCAACATTATTTCGGGGCTTGCGGTATCGATGCGAGCCACTGCCTTGCCGATTGTCTTAATCGCGCTGGCAATCTACACTGCCTACAACCTCACCGTCACGCCAAATGCTCCGTATTCTGGGCTGTATGGACTTGCCGTTGCAGCGATGGCTATGCTCTCAATGACCGGCATGATCGTGGCAATCGACTCGTTCGGTCCAATTACCGACAACGCTGGTGGTATCGCTGAGATGGCTGAACTGCCGGACAGTGTCCGGGACGTGACCGATCCGCTTGATGCGGTTGGCAACACAACGAAGGCGATCACCAAGGCCTACGCGATTGGATCAGCAGGGCTGGCAGCGCTTGTCCTCTTTGCGTCGTACTTCCTTGAAATTAGTGGTAAGGTGCAGTTTGAACTTTCCAATCCACGGGTGGTCATTGGCCTGCTCGTCGGCGCCGCGTTGCCCTATCTCTTCGCAAGCATTCTGATGGATGCTGTCGGCAAGGCTGGCGGCGCAGTAGTTCAAGAAGTACGCCGGCAATTTCGGGAAATTCCGGGCTTACTTGAAGGGCGCGCGCGACCAGAGTATGGCCGCGCTGTTGACATTGTGACGCGTCGGGCTTTGCGCGAGATGCTTGTCCCAGCGCTGATCCCAGTGCTCGGTCCGATCATTGTTGGTCTGACACTTGGCAAAGAGGCAGTCGGTGGGCTTTTGATCGGTTCAATCACAACCGGTCTCTTTGTCGCCATCTCGATGACCACGGGCGGCGCAGCGTGGGACAATGCGAAGAAAGCCATTGAGGCGGGAGCACAGGGTGGGAAAGGCAGCTTTGCTCACCAGGCCGCTGTTACCGGCGATACTGTGGGTGACCCCTACAAGGACACCGCTGGGCCAGCCGTCAACCCGATGATCAAGGTCGTCAATATCGTTGCCCTTCTGCTGGTCGCAGCACTCAGCTGGTAGTCATCGTTCCACTTCGAAGACACGCCCCCACCGTCTCACACTCCAGACGGTGGGGGTATTTATGTGGCATGGTCGACGAGATTAGCGTGTAGCGGTTGGCGCGCAACCGCGTCTGCGATTTCAGCGCGTGTCGGCAGGGAAGGCTGCGCGCCCGCTCGCTGCACTGCAATTGCCCCAGCCCACACAGCCCAAGGGGCAAGCTCCTCCCAAGGCCATCCCTCAGCGCGAAGCGCCACAAGCGCGCCGATGAAGGCATCGCCAGCAGCCGTCGTGTCGACTACAGGAACACGTGGTGCTTTGACAAGGAACTGCTGGTGCTCAAAGCAGAAGAGTGCACCCTCCTGGCCAAGTGTGATGACCACAACCTGGGGGCCACGTGAACGGAGTGCAGCAGCAAGCTTGACAGGTGCATCATCAGCCAGGCCACTGAGTTGCGCTGCTTCGGCACGATTCACAACCAACACGTCGATGAATGGCCACAGTTCGTCAATCATCCCTGCTGGCGGGGTTGCATTGAGCACCGTCGTGCTCCCCTGCCCGCGCGCAAGTCGAAAGGCTTCAAGCACAGCCGCCGCTGGGATCTCCAGCTGAGCACACCAGATGTCAGCATCAGGCAGATTGCTTGTCCAAAGATCACGAATATCTGTGGGCGAGAGGGTCCCATTTGCCCCTGGAAAGACACTAATGGTATTTTCGCCATTGTCAGCGACGTGAATTACCGCAACGCCGCCTGGCACGCCATGACGTCGCAGTACACGCGTTATGTCAATGCCCTCTTCTTCAAGATCACGGATCCGTTCATGACTAAAGGCATCATCACCAACAGCGCCGACAAAGATCGTCTCGGCACCACAGCGCGCGGCAGCAATGGCCTGGTTTGCCCCTTTGCCACCGCCATAGACGGCGAAGCCGTTCGCCGTCAGGGTCTCACCCGGTTGGGGAAACCGCGGAACACGAACGACGAGATCGGTGTTGATGCTGCCGACAACGACGACCTGGCCCATCCTATACCCGTTGCGGTTCCCAGACAATCTGTCGATCGCGGCGCCAGAAGTACAGGACACGGCGGAGGAAGCAACCGCGCAGGACTGTCCACGCATGCTGGGCTTGCCGCAGTTCCTCAGCAGATAACGTGTGTTTGCCGTATTGTTCACGAGTATAGAGATCGGCAAGGAGACGAGCTGCATATCGTGCTTCAGGGAAAACGCGGCCAAGGAGGCGAGCAAATTCATACGGCGTCAAACTTGCGCGCCAAGGAATACCTGTCCAGCGTGCTGCTCGTTGCGCTTTCAACATGAGGCGCGCAGCCGGGCGCAATCCGCGCGTTCCCCACGACCACGCAAGGGCAAAGCACGAGAAGAGAAGCAACAGTGCAAGCACAACTCCTGCCACGATCAACGACGTGCGCGAGTGCGCTGCAGCATTCTGATCAGGAATTGGACCAACCGCCCCTGCACCTTCGGCGGCGAAGGGATCGTTCAGTTCAGCTCGGCGCGCATCAGCAGCTGAGGTGACACCACTTGTCCCACTCAGGACATCAGAACCGCTGGTGCTATTCGGCGCGTTGAATTCGCCACGGCCAACGATGGCTCGCGCCGCAGTCGGTTCAAAGGTAATCCAGCCGTAGCCAGGGAAAAATACTTCGACCCAGGCATGCGCATTTCGGTCACGATAGAGGAACCCATTGACCTGTGGATCAAAGTCGCCAGGATAATAGCCGGTGACGAGACGACTCGGAATGCCGAGAATCCGGAGCAGTTCGACCATAGCACTGGCGTAGTAGGTGCAGTAGCCTTCTGGCCGCTGAAACAGGACATAGTCCACGACGTCATCAGTCGGCGGGGCCGGAACGTTCTCGTTATAGGTGATGTGCTGGCGGAGGTATTGCTCAATTGTGACCGCAACGTCGTATGCATTGGTCTTCCCGGCAGCAAGCGATTGGGCCAGTTGGCGCGTGCGATCAGAAACAACTGATGGAAGTTGCGTATAGCGCTGGTAAATCGATTCGGGATAAATCCCCCAGTCGGTCACAATGACACCCTGATCGCCTGGGACAAACGTCGTACTCTCGCTAATGAGCGACGCAAGGCAATTTGGAATCCCACTCGCACAAGGATACCGTGGAGGCAGCCAGGCAGCGGAAGGATTGGGTTCCTGAACAGGGGCGGCTTCACTTGCTTTGCGCAACTGGTCAGGTGTTGCAGTGCTAAACCGAGCAGTAACGGTATACTGCGTTCCTTTCTTCATCGTATCCTGGACAAATGCAGCAGTCACATCGTTGTAGTCAGGAAGCATACCTGAAACCGTTATGTATCGAACACGATAGTGCTGGTTTACTGGACCAATAAAGAAGTGAACGCGGATGCCCTGCGTCCGCAACTGTTGCAATTGTTGGGCAATTGCACTCCATTCTGCTGGCAACGCTAACGTCGGTGATGACGACTCGGTTGCTGACGGTGTTGGAGAGGGCTGCTCTCCTGAGGGGGTCGCCTGAGGCGTTGGTGTAGCCGGCGGGGGTGTAAAGTCTGCTTGCTGGAGCAACTGAACGAGCGGCCAGAGAACTGGTGAGACTGAAGCAGCTGATGCTTGCTGGACATCAATGACCATCCGGTTATAGCTAAACCAACTCAATTCCACGCGCGACGGCTGATCAAGGGAAACAAGGTCACCGCTGGTAAAGAAAACTGGGCCTCGCGGCGAAAGAATCTCGATTTGGAACGTATGCGATTGTCGCGCTTGGTCTACCCATGCCGACTGAGGAAGGGGCTGATTTGCCGGTAAATCAAGCATCGGCGTCGTTGTTGTCGAGGAAGCAGTACTTGACTGTACTACCGATGCAGGCGGATTGCTCACAGAAGTCCGTGACTCCGGTGCGACGTCAGCAATCCACGTCCGCCCTGTAAACGTGCTGTAGCGCTGCGCAACCAGGTAGGGAGCGACATCGCCGCGAACTACTAAGACCGGATCATTGCTCAGTTGCAGCGGCCCCCCAACGTCAAAACTGGTACCGAAGCTCGCGAAGCCACCGACACCAAATGCGCCTCCCGGTCCACGGATGGAAGGAAACCAACGGGCCAGCGTATTTCGTGTCTCGATCCACGGTCCATTGACTCGCTGCCACATTGACGACATTCCATCATTGCGGGTCGTAAACGGGACAATCCAGCCCAAAACGAGTACGCCAAGAGCCAGATAGCTGAGTGTCCAGAGTGCCTGCCAGATCAATGACGGTGTGTATGGGATACCAAGGCGCCGCCAACGCAACTCCCGAAGCGCGAAGTGGACGCGGCCAACAAGAATCATCGCAAACAAGAGATAGAAAATGAGCAGTGCCACCGAAACCTGACGGGAGAACCCAAGATTCGTAAGCAAAACGATTCCTGGAACAATGACACTCAACCAGGCATGCTGGCGTCGGAAGACGAGCCAAGCGGGGAATGCGCCGATGAGATAATGCAACACCGCCATGAGTGCCAGGAACAAGTAGAAATCCTGCGCCTGACCACCATGGCGAACGGCGTATACCCATTCACTCCACCGTTCCCAAAGGAACGCAAGCTTCGCACGATCACCGCCGATGAAATCAGGCAATACGCCAACGAGCTGCCATGCAATAACAACGGCACCGATCGCGAGGTTACCAAGCCATGCAAGCCACTCAGGAATTGATAACGTCGCGAGAATAAGGCTTGCTATAACACCAAAAACCGTAATGATAGGCAAAATCTGGAGATCATCGCTCCAATTCGCTTGTTCGGTTGAGAGCGCCGCCAGCCAGCAGATCCCCAGCACTAACCAGACAGACATCCAGCCACTTGCTGGACGAAGCCGGCTGAACACGGCCGACATTCCGTACACTCCTTTCACCCGCTAGGCCCAGTTACTGGTTGCCAAGGTTGCTGACCAGGCTGGGGACGTCAGTGCTCGCGCGATGTCGTCACCATACTTGATCAGGATAGTCGGAACCCCAAGTGCAGCTAAACTCGCCACTGGTGCAAGCGTTTGAGGCTTTCCGCTTGTGAATGTGCTCGGCTCAATGACGATAGCAATACTGCGGATCTGCCGCTCGGCGAGGTCAACCAAGGCACGCACCCATGCTTCTTCGGGCGATGGCGTGATCACAGCAAGGATCGATCGGCGATTGACGAGTCCAAGATCTTCCGCCAAAACCTGATCAAGTCTCCGCATGCCGTCTGCCTGCAGCACGGCCAGGTGCTCAAGAATTTTGACAAGTTGCCGTGCCCCTCGATCAGCTGGAACAACAACTGGTTCGCGCGTGTTGAGAATCACGCCAACAGCGTGATTCTGATCGAGAAAGTACCGCGCGAGTGAGGCCGCAACGGTCACGGCATACTCCTCCGTCGAATCCAGCCAATAGCGTAACGGAAGACGACTGTTGCTTGTTCCCGCAACAGCGGGGGGCAGATGATCGGACGCAGGAGCACGGACATGATGGCGGCTATCACCATCAACAACAATCCAGAGGTCGGCTGAAGGATCAAGCTCAAACTCTTTCACCATCAGTCGACCGGTTCGTGCCGTGACTGACCATGCAATACGGTTAAAGCTATCGCCTGGCACGTAATCGCGCACGCTAGCGGCATTGGGAGTCACAAATGGAGTGCGTCGCTGTAGAGCGTTTCCGCCCGTTGATTCACCGAAGGGTAAGCGAAAACCCGTCAAATCAACCGTCGCTGGATATACAATGAGTTCATGTTCATATGGAACAACTTTACGTACCGAAAAAAGGCCAAACGGATCGCCGCTTGCCAACGTCATTGGTCCAAGGCGAAAACGGCCACGGCGAGCACACCACGTCTGCACTTTCCAATTCGCAACATCATGCGGTCCAAGACGAATGACACGGCTTACCTGATGGCCTGGTAGTGTTGACTGGTCCAGCACTTCTACCCAGAGCTTCGAGAAGCGGCTCTGATTTTCCACACGCAAGCGTTCTATTAATAAGTCGCCGACTTGGGCACGATCAGAGAGTGTCTGGCGAGTAAGCACGAGGCCACGCAGGCTAAGACGGCTCCAGAGATAGGAGAGCAGTAAGAGGCCGAGCAACATGAAGAACAGCTTGTCGAAAACTGACCAGCGATTAAGCTGTGCCAGTATGAGAAGCAGCAGTGCCAGCGCCGTCACTTTTATCCAGTTCATCGCCAACACTCAGCTAACTGCGAAATGGTAAGCGTGCCCACGGTGATGCAGGTTGAGCAGCCCGCACCGGCTGAGAACCCGGAACAGGAACACGCGCAAGAACGTCCTGGACAATGGACCGGCTATCAACATTGCGCATGCGGGCAGCCGGATTGACGATGATGCGGTGAGCAAGGGTTGGCTCAGCAAGCTCTTTGACGTCATCGGGAATGACATAGTCACGTCCCTGCATCGCTGCCCACGCTCGCGCAGCGTTATAGAGCGCGAGTGACCCGCGTGGACCAGCACCGAGATAGACTTCATCATGCTGTCGCGTGGCCTCCACCAGCGAGACAATATACTCCTTCAAAAGATCGTCAACCTGGACATGACGAACGGCTTCTTGGGCCGCAACGAGTTCCTCAACCGTCACCACTTGGCGAAGTTGCTCGAGCGGATGTTGATAATGTTGACGATCAAGGATTTCGACTTCACCACGATGACTTGGGTATCCAAGAGAAAGCCGGATAAGGAAACGGTCAAGCTGTGCCTCTGGCAGCGGAAACGTTCCTTCATATTCAATCGGATTCTCGGTCGCTAACACAATGAATGGAACAGGCAAGGCGTAGGTAACACCGTCGACAGTGACCTGATTTTCCTCCATCGCTTCAAGGAGCGCTGACTGTGTTTTCGGCGTTGCCCGGTTGATCTCATCAGCGAGCACAATCTGGGCGATAATTGGACCAGGTCGATACTCGAACCGACCAGTCTGCTGGTTATAGACGCTTACACCAGTGACATCAGATGGAAGCAAGTCTGGCGTAAATTGGATTCGCTTGAAGCTACAGCCAATACTCCGCGCAATCGCCTTGGCCAAAACCGTCTTCCCAACACCCGGCACATCTTCAATGAGGACATGTCCGCGACAAAGCAGTGCAACAAGGACAAGTCGGACTTCACGCGTCTTGCCAACGATCACGCGCTCGACGTTCTCGCTGATCCGCGTCGCAAGCTCCTGGACATCAACACTACTCATTGCCACTCCTTAAGTTCAGGGCACGAGTGCATCACAACGCTTGCGCATAGCCGACAGATTCATGCACGAATACTCACCGTGCACAGCAGACGGAGAGGAATCCGCCTGAATGATAGTGCACGTTGCGTCATTGACTGCCCCTTTCGCAAGGCAACCGTGATTATAGCAATTGCCGCCATGGCACAGACGGCTCACATCCCCACAGAATGAAAGCACCCCACTGTAACCAAAAAGAAAACGCCCGCTGAACAAGCGCTGCGTCCGTATAATCGCAGAGACAAGAATGTAAGGAGGACATGGTATGCCATCTGGGCGCTCCGCAACGCAACGGCCACGTCTGCTCCTCGTCGATGGTCATGGCCTCGCGTACCGTGCCTTTCATGCCCTGCCAGATACTTTGACAACAAGCAAAGGAGAGCCAACCAACGCCGTTTTTGGCTTTACGAGTATGCTGTTGGAAGCACTCAACCAACTGAAACCCGATTATGCCGTTGTTTGCTTCGACGCAGGCCGAACCTTTCGCCATGACCAGTTCACCGCATATAAGGCACACCGGCCAGAAATGCCAGATGACCTGCGACAGCAAATGGAACGCATTCGGCAAGTCGTTGAGGCGCTTGGTATTCCCATCTTTGCTCAAGAAGGGTATGAAGCTGACGACCTCATCGGAACACTTGCCCAACAGGCTGTTGCGCAAGGTTTCGACGTCGTCATCGTGACCGGCGACAACGATCTGTTGCAACTTGTGAACGGTCATGTCCAAGCCATTTTGCCTGGACGGCAACGCTTTGGTGAATTTCGCATTTTTGACCGAGAGGCGGTGCTTGCACGCTACGGGATCCCCCCCGAACGCATCCCGGACTTTAAGGCGCTGGTTGGCGACAGTTCAGATAACATTCCTGGTATTCCAGGAATCGGCGAAAAGACGGCAACCAAGTTGCTTCAACAGTACGGCTCACTGGAGGGGATTTACGCGCACCTTGAGGCAATTACTCCACCACGGATTCGTGAAGCCCTGGCTACGCATCGCGAAACAGTATGGCAAAGTCGGGACCTTGCGACAATCGTTCGCGATGCGCCAATGACGATTGACTGGGAACAATGCCGCTTTGGTTTGTTCGACCGCAACCGCGTCCTTGAGCTTTTCCGGGAGCTTGAATTCCGGAGCCTGGTCAATCGGTTGCCGGAACCGCGACATGCTCAGCCTCAGACTGCAGCAGCGCAGCCTCCTCTTGCGCAGCACTGCCAGATTGTTTGCGATCCTGACAGTTTAGCACGGCTGCAGGAAGATATCGCCCACACGCGCGCAATCGCGCTCGATGTCGAGACAACAGCTCTCCACCCCATGTATGCTGAACTGGTCGGCATTGCACTTGCGACAAGCCCCGAGCGTAGCTACTACATTCCCCTCGCCCACGCGAGCGCCGACGCACAACTGTCACGGGACGCGGTCCACCGTGCACTGAGCCCCCACTTCACACGACCAGATCTCACCATTTACGCCCACCATGGGAAATATGACGCGCTTGTCCTGGAGCGAGCCGGTTTTGCGCGTCCGCACATCGACTTTGACACCATGATTGCCGCGTATCTCCTCGGTGAAAGCGCGCTGGGATTGAAGGAGCTTGCCTTTACCAAGCTCGGGATTGAAATGCAGCAGATTGAAGAGCTGATTGGCAAAGGGCGAGCTCAACTCACGATGGACCAAACACACATTGCACACGCCGCCCGGTATGCCTGTGCTGATGTAGAAGCGACCTATCGCCTTGTTGACGTACTGCGTCCGGCCCTCGCCGAGCAGCAGCAAGATCGCCTCTTCCATGAGATTGAATTGCCGCTGATTGACGTCCTGATCGACATGGAAAAGACGGGAGTCGCTATCGATACCGACTTTCTTGCAACACTTTCCCACCATACTGCTGGACAACTCCGCCAGCTGGAACGCCGCATTTACGATCTTGCTGGGCATCCTTTCAATATCAATTCAACCCAGCAACTCGCGCATGTGCTCTTTGAAGAACTGCGACTCCCGCGGGGACGAAGAACGAAAACAGGCTACTCGGTCAGTCAAGACGTGCTCGAAACCCTGCGCGAAAGTCATCCAATTGTCGATGCGATTCTCGAATATCGACAGCTCCTCAAACTCAAATCAACGTATATCGACGCTTTACCACGGCAGGTACACCCGCAAACTGGTCGCGTCCATACGATCTTCCACCAAACGGTCGCCGCAACGGGCCGACTCAGTTCGTCCGACCCGAACCTGCAGAATATCCCGGTTCGGAGTGACATTGGCCAACAGGTGCGTCGAGCCTTCATCGCCGATAACCGGCCAGCGTTCCGACTCTTTGATGAACCAGCGGTATTTCTCTCGTGTGACTACTCGCAGATTGAGCTTCGCCTCATGGCGCACTTTAGCGGTGACGAAGCGCTCTTATCGGCCTTTGCGGAAGGTAAAGACGTTCATGCAACCACTGCAGCCGAAGTCTTTGGGATCGACATTGAGAGTGTTACTCCAGAACTTCGCCGGATCGCGAAAGTCGTCAACTTTGGCATTCTGTACGGCATGCAAGCCTTCGGCCTGGCACGTGATACTGGCATGAGTCGAAGCGAAGCCCAGCGTTTCATTGAACGCTACTTTCAGCGGTTCCCAGGAGTAAAGCGCTATCTCGACAGTGTCAAACAACAGGCAGCCGAACGCGGATACGTTGAAACGCTCTTCGGCCGACGCCGCTATGTCCCGGATATTACGTCAAGCAATCCAAATCGACGCCAAGCAGCCGAGCGGATCGCTGTCAACATGCCACTACAGGGCACGGCTGCCGACATTATGAAGCTGGCGATGCTTCGCATTCATCGCCAGCTTCGCGAGCACGGGTTACGCAGTCGCATGGTTCTTCAAGTGCACGATGAATTGCTCTTTGAGGCACCCGAATCGGAAGTCACTCAGCTTGCATCCCTCGTCATCCGCGAGATGGAACAGGTCGTGACATTGCGGGTGCCACTCGTGGTCGAAGCCAAAGCGGGCCCGAACTGGGCTGACCTTGAGCCACTGCAAATCAAACTAGCGCAGTAGCCCTTGCTCAATGCGCGACGAGACAGTACAATCCGTAACAGCGAACGTGGTGTGCGGGACGTGGAGGGTGTGAGTGTATGCCAATTTATGAATACGAGTGCACAGCCTGCCACCATCGCTTTGAGGTGACCCAGCGCTTTAGTGATGAGCCTGTGCGCACCTGCCCGCAGTGTGGTCAGAGCGTGCGGCGACTTCTGTTCCCGGCTGGCATTATTTTCAAGGGATCAGGTTTCTACATTACCGATAACCGCAAGAGCAACGGCGCATCCAGCGACGGTGCGGAAAAGCGCGAGACTGCGAGCGCAACATCGGAGAGCAAGAACGACTAGCATCGTTCGACAAACACACAAATCCGAAGAACTTCATGGAGAGGGCTTGCCTCTCCATTCTTTTCTGTTCGCAGCATCAAAGACATTGCTGCATCATCGTAGGAGCATCATGACTTGCGGCAAGTCCGACCATACCATAGTTGTTAGCACACTGCCCTTGGCAATAGCGGAGCTGGCCTGCACAATAGTCCAGCGAAGGTCAGTGCGGTGGTGGATAGGTGTGATCAATGGGGTTACAGATTACGACGACACTTGGGAGAGTCAAGGTTCCTTTTGAACCACTCGAGCCAGGCATTGTGCGCATGTACGTCTGCGGACCGACGGTCTACGCTGACGCGCACATCGGCCACGCAATGTCAGCGATTGTTTTTGACACCATCCGGCGTTATCTCGAGTATTCAGGCTATCAGGTTATTTACGCCACCAACTTCACGGATATTGACGACAAGATTATTCAGCGGGCAGCAACACTCGGCATTCCACCGCAGCAACTGGCAGAGCAACTGATCGAGGACTGGCTCGACGAAACAGCTGCGCTCAATGTCAAACCAGCAACAATCTATCCGAGAGCGACACAAGAAATCCCAACTATCATCGAAATGGTCAAGGGGCTCGTTGATAAAGGCTATGCCTATCCGGTCGAAGGTGGCGATGTCTTTTTCCGCGTGCGCGCGTTCCCGAACTATGGCAAGCTTTCTGGACGCTCCCTTGACGAGATGCTCGCGGGAGCACGGGTTGAAATCGATCCACGCAAAGAACACCCAATGGACTTTGCGCTCTGGAAAGGGGCCAAACCAGGAGAACCAGCATGGGAAAGTCCCTGGGGCCCGGGACGTCCAGGGTGGCACATTGAGTGCAGCGCGATGATTTATCGCCACTTAGGCCCACAAATCGACATCCATGGTGGAGGCGCAGACCTGATCTTTCCTCACCATGAGAATGAAATTGCCCAATCAGAAGCATTTACCGGAAAATCACCGTTCGTTCGATATTGGCTGCACAACGGGCTGCTGCAGCTTGGCGGCGAGAAAATGAGCAAATCATTGGGCAATCTCATCACGATTCGTGAACTACTGGAACAAGGAGGCGGGCAAGCCTTCCGGTTGTTCGTCCTTACGTCTCATTACCGCAGTCCACTTGCCTTCACCGAAGAAGCATTCGCCGCGGCAAAGCGCGGGCTGGCACGTCTGCAAAGTGCCGTTCGCGGGTACCAGCCTGACGAACCGTTACCAGCGCCGCCGGATGAGGAGATTGTTCGCCACGCGAATGAGACTCGCACCGGATTCGTTGCAGCAATGGATGATGATTTTAACACCCCAGAAGCATTAGCCCGACTTTTTGAGCTTACTCGCGCAATCAACCGCGCCCAGGCAACGGGTGCGAGCCGTGCCGGCATTCGCTATGCTCAAGCCACACTCTATGAACTCGCTGGTGTCCTTGGCTTGCGTCTTGATGAGCCTGAATCACCGCGTGGGCGCGAAGCTGAACCCTTCATCGAACTTCTGCTTGAAGTGCGTTCAGCACTCCGCGAGCAGCGGCAGTGGTCGCTCGCTGACCGGATTCGCGATCGCCTCAACGAACTTGGGGTGACGGTCGAAGATACCCCGCAAGGGTCAACCTGGCGCTGGACATGACATCGACACCCCCATCACGGTCACAGGAGTGGCTCTACGGGCGGAACGCTGTCTGGGAAGCGCTGCACGGCCGAAGGCGCCACCGACAACTCTTGGTGGCACAAGGGACGGAACACCACGGTCGCGTCCAAGCCATTATGACGACTGCGATGGAACGTGGTATCCGGGTACACCTTGTTCCACGGCACCAACTTGAGCAGTATGTGGGCCAGGTCAATCATCAGGGCGTGCTTCTTGAGACCAGCGCATATCCCTATGTCCACCTTGACGTCATCCTTGCACAATCCCACCGTCGCCCAATCCTCGTCCTTGACCATCTTCAAGACCCACAGAATGTGGCGACACTCATGCGCACAGCAGATGCCGTCGCTGTAGCTGGCATCATCATCCCCGAGCGGCGGACGGCGGGTATCACGCCCGCCGTTGTCAACGCGTCAGCAGGCGCGGTTGAACATCTGCTCGTCGCGCAAGTGGTCAATCTAAGCAGGGCGCTTGGAGAACTCCGCGAAGCGGGGTATTGGCTCGTCGCACTTGAGCCAGGGCCGACAGCGCACAATCTCTTCACCGCTGATATTCCGACTCCTGTTGGATTGCTTGTTGGCTCAGAAGGCAAGGGACTTGCGCCAACGCTCTTACGGCAAGCCGATGTACAGGTAGCTCTCCCAATGCGCGGTCACGTTAGCTCGCTCAACGCAGCGGTCGCTGGATCCATTGCCCTCTACGAACTCCTCCGGCGCGAATCACTGTAGACTAAAGCGCCCGTTTTTCGGGCTCGTTCCTGAATCTGGTAGAGTAAGGAGCGTGCGTGTGCTTGCACGCACGAGTACAGTTGCGGTATAGTAAGGCGCGAAGACCTCGCGTCCGTACGCAGAGTACCGTGACAGAGTGGCACAGTAAGGCGTGGTGCAGAGGAGGCGAGGGAATCGTATGAAGGTCATCTTGCTCCAAGATGTGAACCCGCTGGGTGAAGCTGGTGCAATTGTTACCGTCTCTGACGGGTATGCGCGAAACTTCCTCATCCCGCGTGGGTTAGCCGAGCCAGCGAGCCCCTCAACCTTAAAGGCGGCCGAACAACGCCTGGCTGCTGAGCGGCGACGCATCGCACGCGAAGAAGAAGCACAACGTGCGCTTGCTGAGCGGCTGAATGGCCTACGGATTGTTATCACTGCGCGGGTCGGTGAGCGAGGCCGGCTCTATGGTTCGATCACCGCGCAGGACATTGCTGACCGACTCAGTGAAACTGTTGGCGAAGCGATTGATCGACGCCGTATCCTCCTCGATGAGCCAATTCGCTCAATTGGGGAGCATCCGGTAACTGTCCAACTCGCAGGTCGCCTGCGCCCGGTTGTCACCGTTGTCGTCACCTCGCCGGAAGAAGCGGCAGAGACGACGGCTCCAGCAGCTTCCACCGCAGCAACGGCTCAGGCTACGGAGGAATCGGAAGGATAACGCGTATGGCGGACGTGGCAGCCGAACCGATTGAACAGCTGCCACCCCATAACATCGAAGCCGAGCAAGCCGTCTTAGGAAGCTTGCTGATCGACCGCGACGCGATTATTCGCGTCGCGTCGTTCCTTCGGCCTGATGACTTTTACCGGAGCAGTCACCGCTTTATCTACGAGGCTATTTTGACCCTCTACAATCGACGCATTCCGCCCGACTTTGTCACCGTTGTCGATGAGCTCGAGCGAACTAACCGGCTCGAGGCCTGTGGAGGTGTCAGTTACCTGACAGAGTTACTGCAAGTCGTGCCCAGCGCGGTGCATGTCGAATACTACGGGCGCATTGTCGAGCGTACCGCAACAATGCGCCGGTTGACCGAAGCTGGGGCAGAAATCATCAAGATCGGGTACAGTGAGCATCTCGACGTCGAAGAGGCGCTCGAACAAGCGGAGCGCGCCATTTTCAACGTATCCCAGCGGCGAACGACGCGTGATTTTGTCACCGTCGGCGATGTCCTTGAGCAGTACTTTGATAAGCTCGACTACATTCAACAACACCGCGGCGAAGTGCTTGGTGTGCCCACTGGCTATACTGACCTCGATAAGCTCACCGGCGGGCTCCAACGTTCTGACTTGATCATCCTCGCGGCACGGCCGTCGGTTGGGAAAACTTCGTTCCAGCTTGGCATTGCATACAACGCCGCAACCAAGCACGGCAAGACGGTGGCAATCTTCAGCCTTGAGATGTCGGCTGAACAACTGGTGCAGCGACTCCTCGCCATGGAAACGGGCGTTGATACCCATCGCCTCCGTCTCGGCTATATCGATGAGCAAGAGTGGGATTTGATCTCGCGCGCCTTTGGACGCCTCGCCCAAGCCCCCATTTTTATCGATGACACGCCCGGCATTAGCGTAATGGAATTGCGGAGTAAGGCCCGGCGGCTCATGGCTGAGCATGGACTTGACCTCCTCATCGTGGATTACCTGCAACTGATGCAAGCGCGCCGGACCGATAACCGTGTCCAGGAAATTTCCGAAATTTCACGGGGGCTCAAAGAGCTTGCGCGTGAGCTCAACGTTCCGGTGCTTGCACTCTCGCAGCTTTCCCGCGCGGTTGAAACGCGAACCGATCACCGGCCATTGCTGTCCGACTTGCGCGAATCCGGCTCGCTTGAGCAGGATGCGGATGTTGTCATCTTCATCTACCGCGAAGAACTCTACCATCCTGATACTGACAAGCGCGGGATTGCCGAGGTTATCGTTGCCAAGCACCGCAATGGCCCTACGGATACGGTGTACTTGCGATTCTTCGATCGTACCGCACGCTTTGCTGATCTTGAACTCTACCGCGATCCAGATCAATAGGAGTTCCCCATAACCGCTTGGAGGAACGTGTGTCAACGCCATTTGGTGCAGCGCCAACAGAAATCAGCATACTGCCACGCTCCTTCATCGAGCGCGTGATCCGAGAAGTGCGGGATCTCGCCGAGCTGAAGGTCATTTTGCTCATTGCAACGGCACAGCTCGAAGGTCAGCCCTTCTACGCGGCACCAGAGGAGTGGGTTCGCCAGCATCCATCGCTGCACCGCGGCTTACATCCCGTCGGCACGGATAGTTCCGCCGACGAAGCCATTCAGCGTGGTATTGAACGCGCCGTGGCACATGGATTGCTCGTCCGCATCCTGGTTCGCCATCCCCAGACTGGCGCAGCCACAAACTGGCTCCTCCTCGGCACGACACAGGCGCATCAGTACGTGCACCAACTGGCATACCATACCGTTCCCTGGCCAACGCCAACGAGTAGCCCAGCTCTCGTTGAACCAGTACGGCCGTCAGTCTTCCAGCTCTACGAACAGAATATCGGGCCACTCACGCCCCTGCTTGCTGAAAAAATTGCGGAAGCGCTTGAGGAATATCCGGTCGAGTGGGTACAGGACGCCATCGAAGAGGCGGTAAGCTATGGAAAACGGCACTGGCGGTACATTCAACGCATTCTGGAACGGTGGGCGGCGGAAGGACGGGAAACTGCGTCCACTCGGCGAAATCATTCCACTGCCGAACCGCTTGATCCAGCGAAATACCTCACCGGGAAATACGCGCCGCTCTTCCGACCAGAGCGAGACGTGCCCGGTCTGTAAGGGCGCGGGCTTCCTTCGGTTCGATGTCCCATACGGCCACCCGAATTTTGGCCGCCTTATTCCCTGCGAGTGCAAGATTCAGGAACGAGAGCGGCTTCAACGGGACCTGTATAAGGAACTCAGCGGCCTTGCTCATCTGGAGGACTTGACATTCGATCGCTTCGATCCGCTCGTTCCGGGCGTTCAAGAAGCCTATCAGGCGTGCCTCGACTATGCACGGAATCCTAACGGCTGGATTCTGCTGATCGGTCAATACGGATGCGGGAAGACCCATCTTGCTGCAGCTATTGCGAACTACTTGCTCGAGAATCAGCGGCTTTTCCCGCTCTTTACTGTTGTGCCGGATTTGCTCGACTATCTGCGAGCCGCGTTTGCGCCTGACCAAACGACGACCTATGACGAGCGATTCGAGCAGATCCGGAATGCCAGCGTCCTCGTCCTTGATGACCTTGGAACAGAGCATACGACGCCATGGGCGGCCGAAAAGCTCTATCAGATCTTCAACTACCGCTATAACCTGCACAAACCGACCATCATCACAACGAACTGTGATCTTGACCGGCTCGATCCACGCATCCGCTCACGCCTCTGTGATCGAGCCATCTGCCGGCATGTCTACATTGCCGCGGGCGACTACCGTCTGCGACGCGCACGGCTGCGCTTACCCTAGGAAACCGTCAGGAATAATCGGGACGAATTTCCCCTTTGCGTTCGTCGCGGCACAGTCCATGCTCACACTAACAGGCAGATGCAGCGAAAGGGCGCAAGGATGGCGGCAGTTCAGGCTCACCCCTTAACCGCAACACTGGTCACCTTCTGGGAACGCGCACTCAATCAGCCAGAGGTCCTCTCGGAAACTCAGCGTCAGGCAATGCAGGCAGCCCTAGCTAGCCAGCGCATGAGTGCGCGCGATCTCCTCTGGCGCGCCATTGGCGAGCACCCCCAGCAGTTTGGGCTCTACGTGACCCTCGCTGAACTCCTGATCCTGGATGACGAGCCTGAGCACGCCGCAACACTCTGTCAACGCCTGCAGGCCGTCGCTGCCTTGCAGCCTGTCCCGGAACTGAGCCGTGCGCTCTCCCGACTACAGCTGCATCTCGTGAAAACACTCGATCCTCAGACGTTGTGTGCTGTGGCGACGCACCTCATCACCGAAGGAGATGCGATAGAACAGGACACCTATCTCCCAACGCTCCTTGCGCTCCTTGCAGACCAAGATCGTGACAGAGCACGAGACCTTGCCGAGCAGTGGTTCACCCACACCAACCGGCCTCCAGCCTGGTGGTCGTCTGTCTACCATCATCTCTTGGCAACACACCGCGTGCCGGAACATGCTCCTGAGCCCGTTCCCACCCCACAAACCAGTCAGGAGTGGGCGTTGGCCCTCCTGTGGCACACGCTTCGCGCTCCGGAGGAGGGGATTGAAACCTTACAGCACCTGCTCGAACGGGTGCGGCAGCAGGAGCTTGACGTCGATGCAGTCTTGCGCACGCTTCAGCCCTTCCTTGCGCTCTTTCCGCCCGCATTGCCTGCCTCGCTTGTGACAGCGAGTCTATGGCTAGCGAGTGGCAACATCAGCGCTGCTGCACAGGCAGGCGAAACACTGCGCGCTGCCACCGACTGGCGTATCCAGCTCCTTGGGCATGTCATGACAGGCTACGCCCAGCTTGCGCTTGGCCATCACCAGGCAGCGCTGGAGCCAATCCACACCGCGTTTGCATTGCTCCAACGCCATCCCGAAGGCGTTGGAACGCTCGCACACCTCGTCACACCACCTGTAACCCTGCCGGTCATTGCCGAGCTTCTGTGCCGGCTCCTTGCCCAAACCGGTAAGCTCAACGAACTAGCCGAAATCGTTGCCAACCTGGTTGCGTCAGCCACGATTTCATCCGCGCAAGCGCAAGCATACGCGCGCCTCCTCATCCAACGGGGTGCACCCCAGCACGCTCGTCGGATTCTTCGGCAGGTCGCGGAGATCCAGCAACAGCAGCGCGACATTCGGGGGTATGTGCAGACCCTTCGCGAACTCGTTGTCCTTGCGCCTGATGACGCGGGTGTGCGGGACACATTCGTTCATGCCGCAGCAACACTGGGGATCGAGCCGGCGCTCAATCTCCTTGAAGAACTCGCGCTTCATCTCGGCACCCGTGGCTATCGCGGGGCAGCGAGCGCGTTGCTGCAACGCGCAACCGAGCTTGCGTTGATGTCTCCGCCGTCCTGGCCACGTATTCCACGGCTGTACGAGCAACTCATCACCTTTGCTCCGGATGATCTGACGCTTCGGCACGCTGCCGTGACCGCATTTATCCAGATCGGACAGCGCGATCACGCGAAAGCCCAACTGCGAGAAATCGCGCGGCTTGCCATCGCCCGCAATGAACCAGAGAACGCCCTTGCCGCACTCCACCAGGTTGTCGCCCTGGATCCGCAGGACCCAGAAGGCTATCACCGACTTGGTGAGCTCCTTGTCTCACTTGGAGAAATCGAGCAGGCCGAGCGCGTCTATCGGCGTTTGCTGGCACTCACGCCAAACGATGCCATCGCAAAAGCGCGGCATGCAGCGTTATCGCAGCATCAACGGTCGGCAGACGCATAAAGGAACACCTATGCTAGAATGAAGCTAAGAACTGGCGAGCAGGCCCACCCTGAAGCGAGTGATGATGCCGAATTTGCCATGGATCTTTTCCCGCCTTGATCTCCGTGCCCTTGTCGACATCTTCTCGGTCGCGTTGATCTTCTATTGGCTGCTCTGGGTCGCGCAAGGAACCCGCGCTGCCCAGCTCATTCGCGGTCTGCTTATTCTCATTGGCGCAGTTGTTGGTGCAGCGAATCTCTTCCATCTGCAAGCCCTCAACTGGTTACTGAGTCGCGCCCTTCCAGCCATCATCGTCGCTATTCCAATCGTTTTCCAACCTGAGCTGCGGCGGGCACTTGAGCGCCTTGGCCATACCAGTGCCTGGCTTCGCTCTCCATTGTTCTCATCAGCGCCCGACCTGCAGCTTGAGCAAGTTGTGGAAGAGGTTGTGCGTGCCGCGACCCAGCTTTCTCGGTTGCGCTACGGGGCGTTAATTGTCATCGAGCGTGAGACTGGTCTGCAGGACTACGCAGACCGTGGTATCCCCCTCGACGCCCAGCTCACCCGGCAATTGCTGGTCAACATCTTCTTCCCCAATTCGCCGCTGCATGATGGCGCCGTCATCATCCGCGGTAACCGGATCATTGCTGCTGGCTGTGTCTTGCCATTGAGCGATAACCCGTCATTGGACAGTCAGCTTGGCACACGTCATCGCGCAGGCCTAGGCATCACCGAAGAATCCGACGCAGTCGTCGTAATCGTGTCAGAAGAAACAGGGCAGATTTCCCTTGCCTATAGTGGGCGCCTCCACCGCAACCTCGACCCCGAACGGTTGCGCCGCATGCTCCGCGTGCTGCTCCGCCTCGAGCCAGTGCCTGAGCGTGTCCAGCCACGCGTGAGCCAGGCCGAACCCGAACGACTCCTCAGTGATGGTGCAAAAGACGATGCAAGTACGCAGCCTGAAACGACTGAGCAACAAGCCAAGGCTCCATCGCGCGTGGGCTAGTCTTCGTAGCCTCTTCAGCGCCGACAGCCTTGCCCGCTTCGTCATTTCGCTTGTCCTGGCCTTTGCGCTCTGGGCCTGGGTAACGGAACGGAACGATCCGGAAATTGCGCGAACACTTCCGGCTGTTCAGCTCACCACCCAGCATCTCAGCCCTGACCTGGCTATTCTCAGTGAGCTTCCTACGGTCGAGGTCCGGCTTCAAGGCCCACAGAGCGAATTGCAGGCACTCGAAAGCGGCAGCGTGACGGCGGTTGTTGACTTTAGTTCGGTGCATGCGCCAGGCACATACACACTTCCCGTCCACGTTCGTGCCCCCCGTTTTGTTCGCGTGCAGGACGTGGTTCCTGCACAAGTGACGGTGCAAATCGACAAGTTTGCCAAGCGTGACGGCATACCCGTTCAGCCACAAGGGCCAACGAGTACGCCACCGAATATCGTGGTGAAGTCACTGACTGTGACCCCAGAGACCGTCTCAGTCTCTGGGCCCCAGACTCTGGTCAATCAAGTGGTGCAGGCACAAGTGACCGTGCAGATCCAAGGACAAGCCGGCAGCTTCGACGCGACTGCGACTCCGGTGGTCGTTGATGCCAATGGGAATGTGGTAAAAGGGGTGCAGATCACACCGTCGTCAGTCACTGTCCACGTGATCGTCGACGTTCGGGGTTCCATTCGCCGGGTGATTCCGCAACTCGTCGGCACTGATCGTCTCGCACCAGGCTATGAACTCGCTGGGCCACCCACGGTTCTCCCCAACGACGAAGTGGTCATTGATGGCCCGCCGGATGCCGTCAATCAAGTCGCCTATCTGACTACCGTCCCAATCGATGTCAGCGGGTTACGCGAGTCCAAGATCTTCTGGGACGTTCCGCTGGACCTTTCGCATCTCCCCGCTGGCGTGCAGGTCGACCGCAAAACGGTCAATGTCGCGGTGCAAGTGCGTCAGGCAAGCGCAACGAAGACGATCCAAAATGTGCCCATTACGCCAATTAACGTACGGCCAGGAACGAAAGTCGACGTAACACCATCAACCGTAAGCGTCGACGTCGCTGGAGATCGGCCCCTGATTGACGCACTGACTGCAGGCGATATTGTGGTCACGGTTGATGTGAACTACGCAGAAAATGGGGTCTTCCAGCTTCCGGTGCGGGTTAGTGTGCCAGCCGGTGTTCAGTTCCAGCGGGTAACGCCAGACACCGTACAGGTCTCGGTGAGCCCAGCACAACAACAGGCGACACCAGCGCCAACGCCAACGCCGAAGAACCCGTAGCGAGGTAGCTACGAAGAACTTTCGATTTGATGTGCGAGGAGTATCGCTTCGGCGATCTCACGCATCGGCTTGCGTTTGTCCATGCTGAGCCGACGCATACGTTGGAACGCTTCCGCTTCGCTCAGCCCATGGACTTGCATGAGAATCCCTTTGGCACGCTCGATGACTTTCCGCGCCTCGAGCGCTTCTTGTAGTTCAACGACCTGCCGCTCGAGCCGTTGCATCTCGTGAAATTGGGCAAGCGCCAGCTCAATGACGGGCATGATTTCGCTCTCGCGGAATGGCTTGATGAGGTATCCTGCGACCCCGGCTCGCTTTGCCCGCTCGACAAGGTCACGTTCGCTGTAGGCCGTGAGCAAGACAACCGGTGCCAGCCCTTCGCGTGTAATCGTCTCGGCGGCATCAATGCCATCGATCTCAGGCATTTTGATGTCAAGGATAACCAGATCGGGCTTGAGCTTGCTCACCAGCTCAAGCGCGGTACGCCCGTCTGCAGCCTCGCCGACGACGTCATACCCAAGGGAGGTCAGCAACTCGCGGAGATCAAGCCGGATAATTGGTTCATCGTCCGCAATGACGATACGGGCTGGCACTGCCTCGACTCCCGTTATCCTGCCAGCTTTGGAAAAGCGCCTCGCAGTCTCCTGCGAGGCGTCGCTTCGTCGGGGCGAGAGGATTTGAACCTCCGACCTCCGGTACCCCATACCGGTGCGCTACCGGGCTGCGCCACGCCCCGGAATCTTGCTTTTCGAGTATAGCACACGATGAGCGCAGCGTGCGTGCCGCGATTGGCCAGTTGCCGCTCGCGGCACGCACCACCAACGCATCGGCTATTTGATCTCGACCTTGGCTCCAACAGCTTCGAGCTTGCTCTTGGCGTTCTCGGCCTCTTCCTTGGTGACACCTTGCTTGACCGGCTTGGGAGCCGACTCGACGAGATCCTTCGCCTCCTTCAAGCCGAGTTGCGTGAGCTCGCGCACCACCTTAATCACTTGAATCTTGTTGGGTCCGACATCGGTCAGCACCACATCGAACTCGGTCTTCTCTTCAGCGGCTGCTTCAGCTGCCTGCGCTGGGCCAGCCGCTGCTGGTGCGGCTGCAACGGCAACCGGCGCCGCGGTGACACCAAAGCGCTCTTCCAACGCCTTCACCAGCTGCGAGAGCTCAAGCACGGACATCTGCTCAATAGCCGCGATAATCTCCTCAATTTTTTCCTGCCCAACTGCCATCGTCTGTCCCTCCTACTCTGCTTCCTCAGTACGCCACGTCACGCGGCACGCGGTTACGCTGCCGCTTCGCCTTCCAGTTGCCGTGCACGCGCCTGCAAGACATAGAGCAGGGAACGCACGGGACCGGATAACACGCTGACCAATCCGTAGAGCGGTGCCTGAAGACCACCGACAACCTTCGCCACCAACTCCGGGCGCGATGGTAACGTTGCTAACTGCTCGACATCCTGCGGGCTCAGCAACTGGCGGCCGAGCAGTGCCCCTTTGACCGTCAGGATCCGCGAGGAACGAACGAAGTCGTTGACCGCCTTTGCCGTCGCCACGGGATCACCGGTGGTATAGATCAGGGCAGTGGGGCCCTCCAGCAACGGCGTCATGACTGTCGTCCCGACCCGCTCAGCAGCGATCCGCGTCAACGTGTTCTTGACCACCCGTAACTTGGCATCGTGCTGCCGAAGCTGGCTTCGGAATCCCGTCAAGTCAGCAACCGTCAGGCCCCGGTAATCCGCCACAATCACTAGCTGCGACTGGTCCAGAATCGTGGCAATCTCGTCGATCTGCTGAGCCTTCTCTGGTGTGGGCACACCTCCCTCCTTCCCATGCGAATGCCCACAAAAACGAGGCTCCCCTGCGCCGGGCAGACAACGCAGGGGAGCAACATACTGCGCTCCATCGTTCCCCGCGCCTCAGGTCGGATGATTAAGCGCAAACGCCCCGACCGTCTCCGGCGCACATGTCGTTGCAGCGAAGTGTAACACCTACCGGTTTACGCAACAAACTCCTGGGCTTCCGCCAACGTCTGGCTGACATCGAGCGGAACGCCCGGGCCCATCGTGCTGGCGACCGTCATTGAGCGAATGAATTGACCGCGAACTGCACCTGGCCGAGCACGGTTAATTGCATCAGCGAAGGTATACAGATTCTCCAGGAGTTGCTGATCAGTAAAATGTTTCCGGCCAATGACGGTATGAATATTTCCCGTACGGTCATTGCGGAACTCGATGCGGCCACGCTTCACTTCCTGGATCACCCCAGGCAAGTCCTCGGGAACACGCACCACTGTGCCGGCACGTGGGTTCGGCATCAAGCCGCGGCGACCGAGAATGCGCCCCAACGGCCCAACTTTGCCCATCTGATCGGCCATGGCGATGGCCACATCGAACTCAAGCCAGCCCGACTGGATTTGCCGGATGAGCTCGTCACTACCGACGTAATCGGCCCCAGCTTCTTCGGCAACGCGTGCCGCCTCGCCAACCGCGAAGACCAACACGCGCGGTGTACGCCCAG
>ERZ795042.121-NODE-121-length-70674-cov-597.292499_pt1 | contig 70674 bp, 51 predicted proteins | sample MGYA00375126_ERZ795042 | MGnify/ENA primary metagenome ERZ795042 (study PRJEB30171, sample SAMN05518105) | compost metagenome | isolation source: Feedstock adapted compost from Newby Island compost facility, Milpitas, CA | place: USA:Newby Island compost...
CCAGGGGGCGCCGGGCGGGCGCCGCGTCGAGAGGAGCCCGCCTGGCGGCCGTGCCTAGAGGAACCCGCCGGAGGCCGAGCCAGGTCTTGCCCGCCTGGCGGCCGTGCCATGAGGAACCCGCCGGGGGCCGAGCCAGGTCTAGCCCCGCAGGCGGCCGTGCCAAGAGGAGCCCGCCCGGCGCGAGGCCGGGCGGGCGCTGGACGTCTGGCGGTGGGCCGCGCTCAGGCGGCGGGGCTCACTCGATGATGTTGGCGGTGACGATCAGGAGCAGCTCGCCCGCGCGCTCCTCGGTGCCCGTGGTGCCGAACAGGTCGCCGATCACCGGGATCGAGCCGAGCACCGGGAGGCGGCTCTTCTCGATGACGATCTCGTCCTGCAGCAGCCCGCCGAGGAGGACGGTCTGGCCGGGCTGCACGGTCACAGTGGTCTGCACGTGGCGGTTCGAGATGTGGAGCTGCTCGCCCTCGAGCGCCGGCAGCCTGTCGGTGACCGACGCGTCGACGTTGATCGTGATGCGGCCGTCGGCACCGATCAGCGGGGTGAGCTTGACGACGACGCCGTAGTCGACCTCCTGCAGGACCGCCTCGCCGCTCGCGTTCGGCAGCAGGATGAAGACGGTGCCGCCGGACTCGAGCGTGCCGGTCTGCTTGTCGAGCAGCGTGATGTTCGCGTCGTCGACCCGCCGCGAGAGGCCCTGCGTCTCGAGCGCGTCGAGCACGGCCATGATGTTGAAGCTCGAGACGGCCGAGGCCATGTCGAAGATGAACGACAGGCCGGTGTCGAGCAGGCTGGCCTGCATCTGGCCGAAGGCGCCGCTGAAGTCGAGGCCGAAGTCCTGCGCGAACGAGCGCGTGACCTCCTGGATGCGCACCTGGATGTTCACCTGGCGCTGCGGCTGGTCGAGCTGCGGGATCAGCTGCGCGAGGCGCGCCTGCACGCTGGCCGGGCCGGTGACGATGATGCTGTTCGTGCGCGGCTCGGCGACGACCGAGAAGTCCTCGAGGCGGGCGGCCTGGCCCTCCTCGCCGCCGGCCACCAGCAGGCCGGTCTCCTGCAGCACCTGGGCGAGCTTGGTCGCGTCGGCGTTCGAGAGGAAGTAGGTGCGCTGCTCCAACGCGACCTGCTCGGCCGGCCGGTCGAACTGGTCGAGGAGCGTCACGACCCTGTCGTGCTGAGCCGCGGTGGCGGTGACGACGACCGTGTTGCCGGGCAGCGGCTCGGCCTGGACCTCGGGCATCACGCGCCTGAGCACGTCCACGACCTGCTGCGGGCTCGAGTTCACGCGGTAGAACCGCTGCTCGACGGGCTCGGCGGTGGGCGCCGAGGCGACGGCCTCGGTGCGGCGCAGGCGGGCCACGGAGGCCGGCGGGCCGACGACCACCAGGTCGTTCTCGAGCAGCGCGTAGTCGAGGTCGTTGAGCGTGAGCACCAGCTCCCACACCTGCCGGAACGGCTTGGGGTCGCCGATGTCGTAGACGATGACCTTCTCGGGCACGTCGTCGGTGATGGCCGTGAGGCCGACCGAGCGGGCCAGGCCCTGGATCATCGCGCGCAGGGACTCGCCCGAGGCGCCGGTCACGAACTCGACCGGCTCGTCGAACCTCGGGTCGTTCGGCAGCGGCGCGAGGGCGTTCTGCGCCATGGCCGCGCCGAGCAGTGCGAGGAGCGTGAGGACTGACAGGGTTCGCTTCATGATCACCGCCTGAGGTCCAGCGAGAGGGTGTGCGTCCGGTCTCCCTGCGTGAAGCGGGCCTCGTAGCCACGCAGGTCGGAGAGGATGATGTCGGTGTCGGGGAGGGTCTGGCCGAGCGTGAGGATCACGGGCTCGGCGTAGATCGTGCCGCGGAACACGCCGACGCTCAGCGGCCCGAGCACGGTGCCGGTGAAGCGGACGTCGTTGTCGCGCAGGTAGCGGCTCAGCGGGTCGGCGCCGACGACGAGCGGCGGCGTGACCTGGGCGGGGCTGGGGCGCGCGGCCGCGCTGGCCCTGCCCGGCCCGAGCGGGTCGGGCACGCTGGCGGAGGCCGGCGCCGCGGCGGCGTTGACGGGGGCAACGCGGACCTCGGCGACGTCGTCGGGCACGCGCAGCGCCATCAGGTCGGCGGGCGCGGGCGCCACCGGCTCGACGGCCGGGGCCTGGCTGCGCGTGTCGCGCAGGATCTGCGGCGTCGTGGGCAGCACGCCGCCGGGCAGCGCCCGCGGCAGCTCGGCCGTAACGGGGCCGGCAGGGGCCACGGCGCGCGGCGCCGGCGCCCTCACCGGCTGAGCGGGCGCCTGGGCGACGACCGGCGTGGCGGCCGGGCCGCCGGACGCCGGCTGGCCGCCGGCGACGACCTCGACGACCTCCGGGGCGGCAGGCGGTGCGGCCTGGGCGACCTCGGCGCGAGGCGCCGACGGCGGGGCCTGCACGACGACGGGGGAGAACGGGTTGATCGTCGCCCTGCGCGTCGCCTGGGGCCGCGAGGCGGCGTCGCCTTCCTCCGCGGTCGCGTCGGCGCGCGTCTCGGGCGGACCCTGCACCAGGAAGGGGAGCTCCTCGACCACCAGGTCGCGGGTCACGATCGGCGCGCCGTCGGCCACGACGACCGGCGGCGCGAGCGGCTGGGCGCCCGCGGGAGCGGCCGCCTCGGCGCCATCGGCGGGCTGGGCGGCGTCGGCCGCGGCCTCGCCGTCCGCCTCGGCCGTGGCGGCGGGCTCACCCGCCGCGCCGGGCTGGGCCGCGTCGCCGACGACGACCGGAGCCGGACCTTGGTCGGCCAGTGCCGGCGCCGTGGGCTGCCGGGTCTGGTTGTAGAGGTTGACCCAAACGAAGGCCGCTGCCGCGAGCAGCAGAGCGGCGATCAGGAAGCGGGCCGTCCGGGACAGTCGCATCTATTCCAGCTCCCCTGGGTCGTTGCCGGTGTAGACGTAGACGGTGAAGTCGTACGCCGCGTTCAGCAGCGGGTCGGCCGACTCGTTGTTGTCGACCGCCAGCGAGACCCTGCCGATCTTCGTGAAGCGCTGGAGGCTCTCGAGGCTCGCCAGGAACTCCATGGTCTGGCCGTAGGTCCCCTGCGTCTGCACGCTGAAGCCGATGGGCCTCACGTCCTGGACCTGCTCGCTGGCCGTGCCCTGGCTCAGGCTCTGGACGACGACGTCGGCGCGCGCCGCGGACAGCCTGAGCTGGTCGATGAGGCCGGCGATGTCGCTCTCGCGTGGGAGCTCGGAGAGGAAGATGCGCCTGTCCTCCTCGAGCTGCGCGACGGCCAGCCGCAGGTCGGGCAGGTTGCGCCTGGCGTCCTCGCCGCGCCTGATCTCGACGTCGAGCCTGGCGATGTCGGCCTCGAGCTGCGTGATGCGGTCCTGCGTCGGCCGGTACATGTAGAGGTACCAGAGCGCGCCGGCGACGAGGGAGAGGACGATCGCGATGATCGCGATGTCGCGCTGGCGCAGCCTGCTGAAGCTGAAGTTGCCGAGCCTCACCGCTGGTCCTCCGCGATGGCGCCGACCGTCAGGGAGTAGTCGTAGAGGTCGGTGTCAGCCTGCCGCTGGGCGCTCTGGAACGCGACGCCGTAGTCGCGCGAGCTCTCCAGCGCGCGGATGAACTGCGCGAGCACCTCGGTCGAGACCACGGTGCCGCTGATGTTCATCTCGGCCACGATGCGCCGGCCCTCGAACCGGTTCGCGTCCGCCCGCGGCGGCACGACGGCCGTCATGTTGAGCTGGCGGAAGTCGATGTTGGGCCGGCCGGAGGCACCCTGAGCGGGCAGCGTCTCGAGCAGGCCGGCGATCTCACCCGTCCACATGATGCGGTTCTCGCGCACCGACCGCGCGACGGCGATCAGCTCGTTGAGCTGCTGCTGCCGGGCGAGCAGGTCGCGCTGCTCGCGCAGGAACGGCTGCAGCAGGGCGAGCTGGTCCTCGCGAGCGAGCTTCTCGCGCTGGAGGTTCGCCTCGGTGGTGCTGGCGAAGTACTGCAGGAGCGAGGCGACGCCCAGCACCAGCAGCGGGAAGACGACGATCAGCAGCCGCCAGTACCCGGGCTCACGTACGCGCCTGAGGTTCTTCGGAAGGAGGTTGATGTTTATCATCGCGGACCGCTCCTACCGCCGGTCGCGACGCCGGCCGGGACGGGCTCGCGGTGGATCTCGCCGTCAGTCAACGCCGGCCACCCCCCGCAGCGCCAGGCCCAGCGGGACCGCGAACTCCGACGCCATCTTCTTGAGGTACTGGGTGTCGAAGCGGTTCTCGTCGACGTTGATCGTCAGCCACGGGTCCCCGAGCTCGACGCGGAAGCCGAGCGCGTCGCCGATGGCCTCGGGCAGGCCGCGCAGCTTGGCGCCGCCGCCGGTGACGACCATGCGGCTGATGTTCGCGTCGCCGCTCTGCACGCGGAAGAACTCGAGGGAGCGCCTGATCTCGGTGGTCAGCTCCACCAGCACCGGCCTCAGGGCCTCGTAGACGCGGCCCGGGGAGAACTGCTCGCGCTTGGCGTCGAAGTTGAGGAGGTCCTCCTCGTCCTCGGTGGGGATCGTCGCGGTGCCGTACTCGACCTTGACCTCCTCGGCGCTGTCGAAGTCCAGGCCGAACGCGCGCTGGATCGCGGCCGTGAAGTCGTCGCCCGAGACGTTGATGTTGCGGTTCATCAGCACCCGCTGTCCGCGGACGAGCGTGACCGTCGAGGTGGAAGCGGCGATCTCGAGGACGACGCCTACCTCGTTGGCCTCGGTGTAGAGGTCGCCGGCTAGCGTCGTGCGGGTGAGGTGCTCGCCCAGCAGCGAGCCCTTGAGCGAGCGGAGGAGCGCGAACGGCTTGACGTCGATCACGTACGGTTCGAGGCCCGCCTGCTTGAGGTACTCGACCTGCTGCGTGACCTCGTCGAGGCGCGCGGCGGCGATGACGACCTCGAGCTGCCCGCCCTCCTCGACGTCCTCGGGGTTGTCGAGGACGAAGTAGTCGAGCATGACCTCGTCGATGGGGAAGGGGATGTAGCGCTCCGCTTCCCACTTGATGGCCTCGTCGAGCTCCTGGACCGTCATGCGGGGCACGTGGATGTTCCTCGTGATCGCCTGACGGTTGGACACGGCCGTGACCGTGAAGCGCCGGCTGATGCCGGCGTCGTGGAACAGGGCCTTGATCTCCTCGGCCAAGCCCTGGGCGTCGGTCACCTGGTCGTCGTGGATGAGGCCGGGCGGCATCGGCCGCATGGCCAGCGCGCTCAGGCTGGGTGGGGTGCCGGGTCGCAGCTCCACCACCTTCAGCGCGCTCGTCCCGACCTCGAGACCGACGGCCTCGATCCTGGGACTCAGCCAGCGCGACAAGCGCTCGCGCAATGAGGACATAGGCGTCTCCTCCTCGTGAACCGGGAGGACTCTATCACGCAGTACTCATCTTCCCGCGTGAAATATGCCCACGCAGCCGCCGCTTCTCATGATGCCGTCGCGCACTTGGGGCCCCGGTAGACCGGTCGGTCTAGCCAGCGCCTCTCAGCCCTTCCTCATCGCCCGCGGCACGTCCCTCACGCGCGGGCCGGCGGACCGGCCGCGACCGCCGGGCCGCGCGGGCCGGCATCACTGCGCGGTCCTCGCTAGGTCGTTGAACCGCACGTGCGCGCTGTGGAACTGGACCTCGAGGGAACCGGTGGGCCCGTTGCGCTGCTTGCCGATGATTATCTCGGCGATGCCGTGCTTCTCGGAGTGCGGGTCGTAGTACTCGTCGCGGTAGATGAACATCACCAGGTCGGCGTCCTGTTCGATCGCACCCGAGTTGTGCATGACGACGCCGTCGGCCAGCCACGAGGCAGGGCCGGGGACGGTGAGGTCGTAGACCTCCTCGACGCCGGCCGGCGTGATCTCGACGATCTCGTCCCAGAAGAGGTCGTCCTGCGTCAGCGCGAGGAGACCCGGGTCGTCGAGGACCGTCGCGTGCGACGCGACGGTCGCCGGCGTGGGTGAGAACGAGAAGTGGGCCTGACCGCCGTGAGAGGTCCCGCGCGCCGCGGCGAGCTGACGCTGCGAGAACCCCTTGGCCTTGGCGATGGCTTCCGCGCGGTGGAGGACCTCCCGCGGCAGCGCGTCTCCGTCGGTACCAGGCACGACGTCCGCGAGCCACTCCGCCAAGCGCCTGGCCGGTTCGACCCGGGGGCCGTAGGCGCCCACGGCCTCGAGGAACCTCCGTTGGTGCTCGGCGCCCGATACGTCCACCTGCCACGCCTCGCCGGGTCGGCGCGGAGCCTCGACGCGCGCGACGATGCCTTGCCGCAGGAGCAGGGCCGCCACGTCCTCGGCCAGGCCGGCGCTGGCGGACGCGAAGTGGACGCGGGGACCGCCGGCGCCGCCCCTGGGAGGCACGTAGATGCGCCCGTCCGTCGCCCAGAGGTGCCGCAGGAGGAGCGCCTGCTGGGCGCGACTCAGGAGGAACGCCTGCTGCGGCACGCGCTTCTCGCGAGAGCGCTGCCCGAAGATGCCCAGCTCCTCCAGCCAGGTGCCCACGCCCGCGGGACGCCAAGTGTCGCCGTTCCCTGAGATCAGCAGCCGCCACCAGCCGCCACGGCCCGCGTACCGCTTCACCGCGCTCCCGAGCGAGCGCGCGCCGGCCTCCACGGTCGCGGCGTTGTCCTCGCTCGAGGTGGCGTAGCGGAGGGGCTGGCCCCTGAGGTAGGAGCCGCCGCCGATGAGCTGTCCCAACAGGGCGACGTGCGACGGGTCCCACTCCAGGGACCTGGGCGGGTGGGGCAGCCGACGAGCGATCGCCACGCGGTCGCCGGGCCTTAGGTCCTGGAGGCGGCGCCAGCCGTCTAAGGTGTACCAGAGGTGGCGTGCCGTCGTGCGCCGGACGCGACCGCTCGCCAGGCGGACGGCGAACACCTCGCGCTGGCCGACGCTCCAGACCTTGTCGCTGCGCGCCGTCACGATCCTGCCGGCCTCGTCCATCGCCAGCACCTCGGGCTGGGTGCCGACGAGTTCCGCGATCGGCACGCGACGACCGTCGGCCAGGTCCACCAGGGTGTCGCCGGTGACGCACTCCCTGAGGTCGGACAGCATCGGCCGCTTGTTCGGCCGGCTCTCGACCGCGCGCGAGAGCTGCGAGAGCACGAGGACGGGTATGTCGAGCTCGCGCGCCAGCGCCTTGAGTCCGCGCGAGATCGCCGAGATCTCCTGCTGGCGGTTCTCGCCCTGGCCGCGCGGGCCCGCCGACATGAGCTGGAGGTAGTCGATGAGCAGAAGGTCGAGGCCGTGCTCCTGCTTCAGGCGCCGCGCGCGCGACCTCAGCTCCATCACCGACATGTCGGCGTTGTCGTCGATGAAGATCTTGGCCTCCGACATGCGGCCGGCCGTGTCGGCGAGGCGCTGGAAGTCGCGCTCGGTGAGCTGGCCGTTGCGCACGCGCGACATGTCGACGCGCGCCTCGGAGCAGAGCATGCGCGTCACGAGCTGGATCGCCGACATCTCCAGCGAGAAGATGCCCACCGAGGCGTTCGCCTTCAGCGCGGCGTTGAGGACGATGTTGAGGCCGAGCGCCGTCTTGCCCATCGAGGGGCGAGCGGCGAGGACGTTGAGCGTCGACGGGTGGAGACCCGCCGTCATCTGGTCCAGGTCGTGGAAGCCGGTCGGCAGGCCCGAGACCGGCGTCGGGTTCACGAACCTGTCGTTGATCTCCTGGAACGTCTCCCTGACCAGGGAGCTCATCGTCTCGAAGCTGGCGCGCCGCTTGCGCGTCGTGAGCTCGAAGATGCGCTTCTCGGCCTCGTCGAGGACCTCCTCGACGGGCACCGCCTGGTCGTAGGCCGCCTGCATGATCCGGCCGCTGGCGGCGATGAGCTCGCGCAGCGTGGCCTTCTCCATGACGATGCGCGCGTAGCTGTCGGCGAACGCCGCCGTGGGCACGCCGTCGGCCAGACCGATCAGGTAGTTGATGCTGCCGACGCTCTCCAGCTCCCCAGACGAGCGCAGCTCCTCGGTGAGCGTCACCAGGTCCACCGGCTCGCCGCGGCGGTGGAGGCGCTCCATCGCCCGGAAGATCTTCCGGTGGGCCTCCTTGTAGAAGTGGTTCTCGGTGAGGGTCCCCTCGAGCGACGCGTAGACGTCGTTGTCGAGCAGTATGGACCCCAGGACGCTCATCTCCGCCTCGATGCTGTGGGGGGGAGTCCGGCTGTCCACGACCGGCATGGTACCACCGGGCCTGGTCGTAGAATGGCCGTCCATGGAAGTCGCCCTAGCCGCGGCGATCGCGTTCCTGACGGCGTTCCTCGCGGGGTCGCTGCCCCTCGGGGCCCGCCTCGTCGAGCGCATGTCAGGCTGGTCCCCGCGCGACGTGAACCCCCACCTGCTGGGCGTCGAGAACGTCACCAGGCTGGTCGGGGGCGGGGTCGCCCTGGCCGCGTTCGGGGTCGACGTCCTCAAGGGCATGGTGGGCCTCGCCGCGGGCGCCATGGCGGGCTGGCTGTTCACGGCCCTCGTCTCCGTGGGCGCGCTCGTCGACCCTCCGGGGCTGCATGCGGCCGCGCTGCTCGCCCTCACGGCCAGCGAGACGGGCCTGGTGGCCGCGCTGGCGGCGGCGGGCCTGCTCGGCGTGGTCGTCGGCCACCTCGCGCCCCTGCCGCTGCCCGGCATCGCGGTCGCCCCGCGGGGCCGGGGCAACGGCGTGCTCCTGGGTGGACTGACCGGTCTATACGCCCTCGGCGTGGCGCCGCCGTGGCTGCTCGCGCTGCCGGTGGTGGCCTGGGCGGCCGTGCTCGGCCGGACCGGCTACGTGGCCCTGGCCACGGTGTGGGCGACGCTGGCCCTGGGGGTGGCGGCGACGGCGGCGGCCTGGGCCGGGGCGGTGACCTGGGAGGTCGCGTTCGGGGCCGCCCTGCTGGCCGCCGGCATCGGCTGGCGGCACAAGGCCCACCTGGCGCGCATCCGCGACGGCACCGAGCCGCGCCTGGGCGAGCCGGCTCCCGTCCGCGGCCTGGACAACACGGTGCTGGCCGCCTTCATGATCCACCCGCTGAGCCTCGACGACGTGTGGCAGCCGGCCAGCCTGCGTTGGTTCCGGCACGTGCTCGAGCGCACCGTCAAGCCCGGCATCGTGCCGGTCGAGTGGGTCAAGCGGCTCTTCCTGCAGGTGCGGCCGCAGCTCACCGGCGTGATAGACGGCGTCGTCACCGCCGACGGCCGGCCGCTGCGCGTGCTCCTGATCGGGATGCCGCTGCTCCCCGACCAGTTCCGCAGCCACCCCGAGGACGCGCTGCGGCTCGCGATCCAGGGCGCCCGCTTCGCCCACGAGCTGGGCGCGGACGTCGTCGGGCTGGGCGCGTTCTGGTCGACGATCGGCGACAAGGGCCGCGCCGTGCAGGAGGCGGTGCCGGAGATCGTCGTCACGAACGGCGGCGCCTACACCGCCGCCACGGTCAGGGCCGCCGTGCCCGGACTGCTCAAGCGCTTCGCCCAGCAGGGCGTGAGCCTCAAGCGCGTCACGGCCGCCGTCGTGGGCGCCAACGGCGTGGTCGCGTTCGGGGTGGCGCGCATGATCGCGCCCGAGGTCGGCCGTGTCGTCCTGGTCGGCAGGGACAAGGAGCGCCTGAGCCGCAGCGCCGCCACCCTGCGCGCGAAGTACCCGCAGACCGAGTTCGTCCCCACGACCGACCTCCAGGAGGTGGCCACGGCCGACCTCGTGTTCACCGCCACGTCCGACCCCAACCCCGTGCTCTACCCGCAGCACGTGAAGCCCGGCGCTTGGGTCTACGACCTCGGCCGCCCCGCCGACGTGCACCCCAGCGTGCGCGACGTGCCAGGGGTCGAGCTGGTGCCTGGCGGCGTGGTGCGCCCGCCCGGGAGCATGCGCTCGGCGATCGACCTGCGCTTCGGCGACGGGCACGTGCCCGCCTGCCTCGCCGAGACGATGATCCTCGCGGCCACGCGCGAGTACGACCGCCGCAGCCTCGGCGGCACCACCCGCACGTCGGACATCGAGTTCTACCTGCGCGAGGGCGAGCGCCTCGGCTTCCGCATCGTCACCTCCGACCCCCACGTGTCCCGCCCCGAGGCCCGCGCGACCGGGCGCGGCCGGGCCGCGCCGCCCACGGAGTGAAGAGGTTCAGGCTGCCAGGAGCGACGGGGGAGTCCCCGGAGGCCGCGCGCCTCTGGGAGCTGGGCTGCGTCGGCGTCGAGGAGGTGAGCGCCGAGGACGGCGGCCCCGAGCTCGTCGCCTACTTCGCGGACGTCGTCGAGACGGGCCTCGAGGGCGCCTGGGAGGACCTCCCCGACGTCGACTACCTGGCGGAGTACCGCGCCGGCCTCGAACCAGTCCGCGCCGGGCCGTTGGTCGTGGCGCCGAGCCACCGCGCGGTGGAGTTGCGCGACGGCGAGAAGGTCGTGTGGCTCGACCCCGGCTCCGCCTTCGGCACGGGCCACCACGAGACGACCCGCATGGCGCTCGAGGCGTTGGCCGAGCTCGACATCCAGGGCAGGACCGTGCTCGACGTCGGCTGCGGCTCGGGCATCCTGGCGATCGCGGCGGACCAGCTCGGGGCCGAGGCCGCGTACGGGGTCGACGTCGACCCCCACGCCGTGGCCGTAGCGCGCGAGAACGCGCGTCGCAACCGCTCGCGCGCCAGGTTCGCCGTCGGCACGCTGGCCGTCCCCGGGTCGCGGCCCGAACCGAACCCCGAGGCGAGCGACGGGCTCGGCGAGGCCGGAACCTTCGCGCCGGCGACGGGCCTGCCCGGCCGCTGCGACGTGATCGTCGCGAACCTCTACGCCGAGCTGCACGTGGCGCTCATGCCGGCCTACGCCGCGCGCCTGCCGGCCGGCGGCACGGCGCTGCTCACCGGGGTCCTCACGCGGCTCGAGGACCAGGTCGCGGCCGCGGCCGAGCGGCACGGCCTGGCCGTGGCGGCGCGGCGGCACGAGGGCGAGTGGTCGCTGCTCACCCTACGCAAGGGGGAGGGCTAGCGTGCGGACCCGGCACGGCGCAGGGAGCACGGTACGGGGTTCCGGCCCGACGGGGGCCCGGGAGGGCCGGGCGTGACCGCCCGCCGCGCGAACGACGTACAGCGCGCCTGGTCCACCAGCGGCGCGCGCGTGGAGCGCGTCGACCGCGTGCTCGTCGACGCCCTCGGCGAGACCGTCGAGGTGCGCGGCCCCGAGGCGCACCACCTGCGTGACGTGCTGCGCCTGCGCCCCGGCGCCGAGGTGGAGGCGTTCGACGGGCGCGGGAGGTACGCGCGCGGGACGATCACGGCGGTCGACCGCGAGAGGGTGGTGCTGTCGCTGGGCGAGCCGCGGGCCTCGACCGCCGAGCCGCGGGTCGCGGTGACGCTGGCGGTGGCGCTCTTGAAGGGGGACAAGCTCGTCGACGTGGTGCGGCCAGCGACGGAGCTCGGCGTCGCCCGCTTCCGGCTGTTCGTCAGCGCCCACTGCGAGGCGCGCGACGTCTCCGCCGTGAAGCTCTCGCGCCTGCGCCGCGTGGCGCAGGAGGCGGCGAGGCAGTGCGGCCGCTCCGTGGTGCCCGAGGTAGAGGCACCCGTGCCCGTGGCGCGGCTCGAGCTCGACGGCGAGGTGGTCGTCGGCGACCCGGCGGCGGAGCAGGGTCTGGCGGCGCACGTGGACGACCTCCTGGCCGCCCCGGCCGTCACGTTCGTGACCGGCCCGGAGGGCGGCCTCAGCGACGCCGAGGTGGAGCACCTGCGGGAGCGCGGGGCCCGGGCGGTGCGGCTCGGCCCCCGCGTGCTGCGCGCCGACACCGCCCCCGTGGCGATGGCCGCGGCGCTGCTCCTCATGGAGGGGAGCTGAGGTGGCCGCGAGGGACCGGTACCCGGCCCGACCCCCGCGTGGAAGCGTCGCGCGAGGGGCCGCCGGCGGGCCGCGCGGTGCGGCGGCCCCGGGAGCCGCCGGAGGGCCCCGGGACGGGGCGCCGCGCGGGGTCACCGCGGCGAGCCGGGCGCTCGCCCTCGCCTGCGCGCTCCTCGCCGCCATGTCGGCGTGCGCACCCCTCTACCTGCCGCCGGTGCCTGAGGCGCCGCCGCGGCCGGAGCACACGCAGCTCGACTCGACCTCGAGCCTCGACGTCGTCGCCGGGCGCCCCGTGCTCACGCTCGTGCTGTCGCGCCTCGTCGGGCCGGAGGGGGGCTCGTGGCTCGACGTGCAGTGGTTCGGCCCCGGCAACGCCGAGGTCGCCTCGGCGTCGCTGTGGGTGACGCCCGCCGACGTGGGCCGCACCATCGAGCTGCCGCTGCCCGACGACGTCGACGCGGAGCCGGGCGAGTGGCGCGCAGTCGTGTCGCACCTGGGCGCGTACGTGAGGCAGTTCCGGGTCGACCTCGCGGCCGACCCGGAACCCGGTCCCTAGCTGTCGAGCGGGCGCCTCCGGCGCCCGGCGCTCAGGCGTGCGCCCGGCGCGTGGCCCGCGCCCTGACGCGGCCCGTCTGCCGCAGCCAGACGACGAGCGGGCTCATCACGAAGATGCTCGAGTACGTGCCGACGAGGATGCCCACCAGCAGCACGAGGCTGAAGCCCTGGAGCACCGAGCCGCCGAAGAGCAGCAGCGCGATCACGGGCAGCAGCGTGGTGCCGCTCGTCGCGATCGTGCGCGTGAGCGTCTGGTTGATGGCCAGGTCCACGACCTCGACGTAGCCGAGGTGCCGTTCGGTCTTGAGGTTCTCGCGGATGCGGTCGGCGATGATGATCGAGTCGTTCAGCGAGTAGCCGACGACGAACAGCAGCGCCGCCAGCACGGGGATGCTGAACTCGATCTGGAACAGCGCCAGCGCGCCCAGGCTGAGCAGCACGTCGTGCGCCGTGGCCAGCACGGCGGCCACCGCCACCTGCCAGTTCGGCCAGAACCGCCACGCCACGTAGAGCAGGATCAGCGCCAGGGAGACGAGCACCGCGTTGACGGCGCCACGGCGCAGCTCGGCGCCGATCGCCGGGCCGACGAAGTCGGCCGACAGCAGCTCCCCGCCTACCGCCGACGCCAGCCTGGCGCCGAAGTCGCCCTCGCCGCCGAGCTCGGTGGCGGTGAGGCCCGTTCGCACGATCACCTGACGGCCTCCGTCCGGGCCCGTCGCCTCGACGATCGTCGCGGCGGCGGGGTCGAGGCCCTCGACGCCCAGCTCGCCCACGGCCGTGCGGACGTCGGAGGTGCTCACGCCCTCGGGCACCGCGATGAGCACGTTCGTGCCGCCGGTGAAGTCCGTCGACATCGGCAGGCCCTTGACGGCCACCCAGCCCAGGGAGACGAGGGCCAGCAGGGCCGTGATCGGCACGAGGACGGGCCCGCGCTTGACGTACCTGGGCCCGCGGATGTCGAAGCCCTTCCACAGGAAGGTGCGCCGGTTGCCGAGCGTGAGCAGGTCGAGCACGAACGGCACGACCACCGTGTTCACGAACACCGACGCCACGATGCCGATGGCCAGGGTGGTGGCGAAGCCGCGCACCGGGCCGCTGGTGTACTGGTAGAGCGCCGCGGCCGCGAGCAGCGTCGTGACGTTGGCGTCGATGATCGCCGACAGCGAGGTCGAGAAGCCGCGCTTCATCGCCAGCCTGATGCCGCGGCCGGCGCGCAGCTCCTCGCGGATCCTCTCGAAGCTGATCACGTTGCCGTCGACGGCGGCGCCGATCGTGAGCACCAGGCCGGCGATGCCCGGCAGCGTCAGCGAGGCGCCGAGGCCCGCCAGCGCGCCGAAGATGAAGAGCATCGCCAGCAGCACGCCGAACGCCAGCACGCCGCCGAAGAGCGGGCCGTAGTAGGCGACGACGGCGACGATCACCGCCAGCCCGCCGATGATCGCCGCGGTGGTGCCGGCGTTGATCGCGTCCTGGCCCAGCGTGGGCCCGATCGAGCGGACCTCGGCGACCCGCAGGCTGATCGGCAGCGAGCCCGAGCGCAGCACGACGGCGATGTCGGACGCCTCCTCGAGCGTGCCGATGCCGGTGATCTGGCCCTCGTTCGTGATGCGGCCCTGGAGCGTCGGCGCCGTGATGATCACGCCGTCGAGGACGATCGCCATCCGCCGGCCGAGGTTGCTGCCCGTGAACTGGCCGAACTGGCTGGCGTACTCCGGGCGCACGGTGAACGTCACGGTCGGGCCGCCGGGCATGCCGGGCACCGACGAGAACGCCGCCGTGGCGCCGGAGATGATCTCGCCGGTGAACGCGGTCGGCTCGAGGTCGGCGAGGGTGAGCTGCGCGTCCGCGAGCCCCTGGGACTCGCGCCTGACGAGCCTGAACTCGAGCACGGCCTGCTGACCGATGAGGTCGAGGGCGCGCTCCTGGTCGTCGGCGGTGAGGCCGGGCAGCTCGACGACGATGTTCCTGTCGCCGGAGGTCTGGACCAGGGCCTCGGAGACGCCGAACTGGTTGACGCGGTTCTCGATGATGTCGCGCGCCGCGCTCAGGTCCTCGCGCAGCGGGTTCGGCTCCTCCGCCTGGAGGGTGACGCGCAGGCCGCCCTGGAGGTCGAGGCCGAGCTTCAGGGACGACTCGGCCGGCGCCCACGGCTGCCAGAGGTAGAGGACCGAGGCGACGACCGCCGCCAGGACGATGACGCCGGTGATGCCCCGGTTCATGCGACCGGGACCTCGACGAGCTCGTAGACCTCGATGATGTCGCCCTCCTGGATGTTGTCGTAGTTCTGGAGGCTGATACCGCACTCGAAGCCGGTGCCGACCTCGCGGACGTCGTCCTTGAAGCGCCTCAGGCCGGCGATGGAGCCCTTGTAGACCTCCTTGCCGCCGCGGTGCACGCGGGCCTTGGCGCCGCGCCTGACCACGCCCTCGAGCACGTAGGAGCCGGCGACGTTGCCGACGCGCGGCACCTGGAACACCGCGCGCACCTCGGCGCGGCCCAGCGTGCGCTCCTCGTACTCGGGCTCGATCTGGCCCCGGATCATCTTCTGCACGTCCTCGATGAGGTCGTAGATGATCCGGTAGGACTTCATCGGGATGCCGCGGCGCTCGGCGGCCTTGATCACGCTGCCGGGCGGGTTCACGCCGAAGGAGAGCACCGAGGCGCCCGCGGTGCTGGCCAGCAGCAGGTCGGACTCGGTGGGGGCGCCGACCTCGGCCAGCATGATGTCGATCTCGACCTCCTTGGTCGCCTCGGCCTCGCGCAGCAGCACGCCCTTGATGGCCTCGAGCGAGCCCTGGGTGTCGGCGCGCAGCACCAGGTGGATCGTCTTCTTCTTCGGCTTGCCGAAGAGGTCGGCGAGCGTGACGCCCTTGCGGCCGATCTCCTGGCGGCTCTGTTCCTCGCGGGCCTCGCGGCGCTCGCTGGTGATGCGCTTCGCCTCCGCCTCGTTGGCCACGCCCTCGACGATCGTGCCGGCCACGGGCTGCTCGGAGAAGCCGAGCACCTGGACGGGCGTCGAGGGGCCGGCCTCGTCGATGCTCTGGCCGTTGTGGTCGGTGAGGCGCCGGACCTTCGCCCACGCCTCGCCGCAGACGATGTAGTCGGCGACGCGCAGCGTGCCCTCCTGCACCAGGACCGTGGCGAGCACGCCGGCCCGCTTGTCGAGGATCGACTCGATCACCACGCCCCTGACGGGGGCCTCGGGGTCGGCGCGCAGGTCCTCGACCTCGGCGACGAGCTGGATCATCTCCAGGAGGTCGTCGACGCCCTGGCCGGTCTTCGCGGAGAGCTCGACGACGACGGTTTCGCCGCCGTACTCCTCGGGCACCAGGCCGACCTGCATCAGGTCCTGCTTGACCTTGTCGGGGTTCGCCTGCGGCAGGTCGATCTTGTTGATCGCCACGACGATCGGCACGTTCGCCGCCCGCGCGTGGGCGATCGCCTCGCGCGTCTGCGGCATCACGCTGTCGTCGGCCGCGACCACGATCACGGCGATGTCGGTGGCGTTCGCGCCGCGCTGCCTGATCGTCGTGAAGGCCTCGTGGCCGGGGGTGTCGAGGAACGTGATGAGGCCGTGCTTCGTCTGCGCCTGGTAGGCGCCGATGTGCTGGGTGATGCCGCCGGCCTCGCGCTCCGCCACGTGTGTCTGGCGGATCCTGTCGAGCAACGACGTCTTGCCGTGGTCGACGTGCCCCATCACGGTGACGACGGGCGCGCGGCGCGGCAGCTCCTTGCCGGCCGCCGGCTTCGCCTCGGCGGCCCGGTCAGGCCTGGCGGCGGGCTCTTCCGCGGCGACCTCGGGCCTCTCGGCCACGGCGGTCGCGGACGCCTGCGCGGCGCCTCCCGCACCCTCGGCGGGTGCCTGTTGCGCGGCCGCGCCGGACCCGGACGAGCCCGCCTCGGCGAGGAGGCCCTTGACCATCTCGGCGACCTCTGCGTCGAGCGTGCTCGAGACCGACTTGTACTCGACCCCGAGCTCGTCCAGTCGCGCGAGCAGCTCGGCGTTCTCGATGCCGAGCTCCTTGGCTAGCTGGTAGATCCTCACCTTCTCAGACATCCGTGCCTCCGTCCCGGCGTGCGGCGACGGCTGCCCGCCGGCCCGTGGCCGGCTCGTCCGGGAGCTTCGCGGCCTCCCTCAGCAGTGCCAGCACCTCTGCCGCCTGGGCCTTGAAGGCCCGGCTCAGCCTCTTCACGTCTTCCCCCTGCACCGCGGCGGCCGCGCAGGGACGGCACACCCAGGTGCCGCGCCCACCGAGGCGGCGGCGCGCGTCGTACACCCACCTGCCTTCGGCGTCGTGCGTCAGCCTGAGGAGCTCCGCCTGCGGCTTGGACTCCCGGCACACGACGCAGCGCCTCATCGGCACGTGGCGTCTCCTCCCCCGGTCGACGTTCTGCGTCGCCACCATGCTCAGGACGCAGCCCCCTCCTCGACCTCGTCCTCGGAGGCCGCCTCGGCGGGCTCCGCGGCCGGCTCCTGGCTCTTGGGCGCGCTGCTGAACAGCGCGTCGAACGCGCTGTGCGTGCGCTCGGCCTGCGCCTGGTCGGCGAGGCGCGAGGCGGCGGCCTGCATCGCCGCGTCGAGGTCGGAGACCGACTCGGACGGCTGCAGGTCGATGCTGTAGCCGGTCAGCTTGGCCGCCAGCCGCACGTTCTGCCCGCTCTTGCCGATCGCCAGCGAGAGCTGGTCGGGGCTCACGGTGACGCGGGCCTTCTTGTTCTCGGTGTCGAGCTCGATGTTGCCGACCTTGGCGGGGGAGAGAGCGTTCCGGATGAACTCGCGCGGGCTCGGGTCCCACTGGATGATGTCGACGCGCTCGCGCTGCAGCTCGGCTGTGACAGCCTGGATGCGGCTGCCGCGGTGGCCGATGCAGGCGCCGATCGGGTCGACGTTGGGGTTGTTCGACGTCACGGCGACCTTCGAGCGCTGGCCGGCCTCGCGCGCGATGGCCTTGATCTCGACGGTGCCGTCGGCGACCTCGGGGATCTCCTGGCGCATCAGGTACTCGAGCAGCTCGGGCGCGGCGCGCGAGACGAGGATCGACGGCCCGCGCGGCGAGAGCTCGACCTTCTGCACGTAGACCTTCAGGCGCATGCCGACCATGTAGCGCTCGCCGTGGATCTGCTCCTTGAGCGGCATGATCGCCTCGCCGCGCCCGAGGTCGACGAAGACGTTCTTCTTCGCGTCGGTGCGGGAGACGACGCCGGTCATGATGTCGCCGGCGCGGTCCTTGTACTCCTCGTAGACGATCGCCCGCTCCGCCTCGCGGATCTTCTGGGTGATCACCTGCTTCGTCGTCTGGACGGCGATGCGGGTGAACCTGTCGGGGTCGACCGGGAACTCCATCTCCATGCCGACCTCGACCTCGTCGTCGAGCTCGAGGGCCTCCTCGAGCGAGATCTGCGTGTCGGGGTCCTCCACGGTCTCGACGACCTTGCGGATGACCACGATCTCCATCTCGCCGGTGTCGGGGTCGAGGGTCACCTCGACCTGCTTGCCCGGCATGATGTTGCGCTCGAACGCCTGGGCCAGCGCGTCCTCCAGGTCATGGAGCAGCTGCTCCTTGCTGAGGTTGCGCTCCGCCGCGAGCATGTTCAGAGCGTCCACGAACTCCTTGTTCACTGCCTACACCTCACTATTCGGTTGTCGCCCCGCGCTGCCCCGCCCGCCGCCGCGCGGGCGGCGGGGGAGGGCCCCTCACGACGAGCCTGCCCTAGCGGGGCTTGTCCGGCCACTCGGCCAGACGGGCCTGCTCGATGTCCTCGACGGGGAAGGTGCGCTCCTCGCCGTCGACGAGGAAGGTGACGGCGCCGTCCTCCACCCGCAGGACCCGGCCGGTCAGGCTCTCGCCGCCGGCGCGGAACTTCACGAGGAGGTCGTGGAAGCGCTCGAAGTGACGCGCCGTGATCAGCGGCCGCTGCGCGCCCGGGGACTCGACCTCGAGCTGGTAGGGGCCCTCGAACGGGTCGAGCCTGTCGAGCTCGAGGCCGAAGACCTCCGACGCCCGGGCGACGTCCTCCACGGTGACCACAGCCTCGTCGAGCCGGTCGATGCGGAGCAGGACCCTGCGCTTGCGGCCAGAGGTGCTGACCGTTAGCTCGAGCACCTCGTAGCCGAGGGGCGTGAGCACCTCGACGGCAGCCTGCTTCAGGTCCACGCCTCACCCTCCGCCATCCCGCACGGAAAAGGGTGGGTTTCCCGAACCCACCCTCGCCGTTTCGGGACGTTGTGCACCCCGCATCTTAGCCCCTAGCCGCGCCTCAAGGCAAACGCGAGGCGACGCGCGAGCGCCCGCCGGTCGCCCGGGCAGCCACCTCCGCGGCGCGACGGGCTACCCTGCCCTGGTGGACGACCTGCTGCCCGAGCCGCTGCCCGGTCATGACGCCCGCGAGGTAGTGCGGGCCACGAGGGACCTGGCGCCGATCGTCGAGAGCGTGCTGCTGGTGATGTTCCCGTCGTCGACGCTCTACCGGTCGGACGACGACCCCGTGAGGCTGCTCCTCGACCCGGCGCCCGAGCGCTCGCGGCTGGCGAGGCTGAAGGACAAGCTGGTCGAGCTCGCCGCGCGGCCGGAGTGGCGCCGCAGGCACGCGATCGCGCGCGAGGTGAGCGACAGGGACGGCACGCGCCTCGAGGTGCTCACGCCCGTCGCGCCCGACGACTACCGGGGCGGTCCGCGCCTCGTCGGCCCCTTCTCGACCGAGGAGCAGGCCGACGCGTGGGGCGGCGACAACGCGGTCTCGACGCTGTCCTACGACACGTTCTTCACCGGCGAGGCGTGGCTCGTCGACCTCTTCTCCCTGCCCGAGACCGACCCGCACGGCATCGACGTCTAGCGCGCCCGCGGCCCCGGTTCGTTGACACGTTTCCCGGGGCGGACATAGACTCGCGCCCATGAGAAGCCTCACGGCTTCGGCGTCCTTTAGCTGCTAGGCGCCAGCCCCCGCGCTGCGCGCCCTCGACACCACTGCCCCCAGGGGGCGGTGGTGTTCTCTTTGGAGAGTGGAGTGGTGGACGACGCACAGGCAGGAGACCTACAGCGCGAGCTGGCGCTGATCGCCTCCGCGCCCGACCTGGAGGCCCTCCAGGCCCACCGGGTGCGGCTCCTCGGCAAGAAGGGCGCGATCACCGCCCGGCTCAAGGAGCTCGGCAAGCTGCCGCCCGAGGAGAGGCGCGCCGCCGGCCAGGCGATCAACGCCGAGAAGCAGGCCCTCGAGGAGGCGATCGAGCGCCGCCGCGAGGAGCTCGAGCGCGAGGCGGTGGCGCGGCAGCTCGCCAGCGAGAGCCTCGACGTCACGCTCCCCGGCACGAAGCCAGCGGGCGGCGGGCTGCACCTGCTGACGCTCGTGACGAACCGGCTGCTCGACGTGTTCACGTCGCTGGGCTACGAGGTCGTGACGGGCCCCGAGCTCGAGACCGACCACTACAACTTCGGGGCGCTGAACTTCCCGCCCGAGCACCCGGCGCGCGACACGCAGGACACGTTCTGGACGACCGACGGCCGCCTGCTGCGCACCCACACCAGCCCGATGCAGGTCAGGTACATGGAGACGCACACGCCGCCCTTCAAGGTCGTCGTGCCCGGGAAGGTGTTCCGCAACGAGGCCGTCGACGCCACCCACGAGGCGCAGTTCAACCAGCTCGAGGCGCTCGTCGTCGGCGAGCGCATCACGATGGCCGACCTGCGCGGCGCGATCGACGAGATGGCGCGCGCGATCGTCGGCGAGAACACGAGGACGCGCCTGCTGCCCGCCTACTTCCCGTTCGTCGAGCCGGGCGCCGAGTTCGCGATCTGGTGGACGAACCCGCGCACCGGCCAGGAGGAGTGGCTCGAGCTGGGCGGCTGCGGGATGGTGCACCCGAAGGTGTTCGAGGCGGTCGGCTACGAGGGCGTGACGGGCTTCGCCTTCGGCTTCGGCATCGAGCGCCTGGCGATGGTGCCCCACGGCGTGCCGGACATCAGGTACTTCTACCAGAACGACATGCGCGTGCTGCGCCAGTTCAGGGGGCGGCTGTGAGGCGCGCGCGAGCCCACGCCGGCGCCGCCGGCGCCCTCGGAGGTCGGCCGTGAGGGTCCCCGTCTCCTGGCTCCAGGAGTTCTTCGACGAGGCGCTGCCCGAGGTCGGGGAGCTCACTGACCTGCTGTCCGGCCTCGGCCTCGCGGTCGAGACGGTCCACCGCCTGCCGCCGGCGCCCGAGGGAGTGCTGGTAGCGCGCATAGAAGAGGTCGAGCCGATCCCCGGCACTAACGGGCTGAAGAAGGTCGTGGTCACGGTTCCCGGGACGGCGGTGCAGGTCGTGTGCGGCGCGCCGAACGTCGCCGCCGGCCAGCTCGGCGCCCTGGTGAGGCCGGGCGCGCGCCTGCCAGGGGTGCCCGGCGAGGTCGGCACGCGGACGATACAGGGCGTGGAGAGCGACGGCATGCTCGCCAGCGCCAAGGAGCTCGGCATCTTCGACCACGCCGCCGGGATCGTCACGTTCGGGCCCGACGCCCCGGTGGGCGCGCCGCTCGCCGAGCTGTGGCCGGACGAGACCGTGATCGAGCTCGAGCTGTCGCCGAACCGCGCCGACGCCTTCTCGCTGCTCGGCGTCGCCCGCGACCTGGGCGCGAAGCTCGGCTGGAGGGTGAAGCACCCGGCCGCGGGCCTGGACGCCGGCGACCCCGACCTCGACGACGGGCTCACCGTCGACGTGCAGGACGAGGCCGGCTGCCCGCGGTTCACCCTGCGGCGCGTGGACGGCGTGAGCGTCGGCCCCAGCCCGCTGTGGCTGCAGCGGCGCCTGGCGGCGCTCGGCCTGCGCCCGCGCAACAACGTCGTCGACGTCACGAACTACGTGACCTTCGAGCTCGGCCAGCCCTCCCACGCCTACGACCTGCGGGCGCTCCGCGGCGGCGTGATCCAGGTCCGCAGGGCGAGCGCGGGCGAGCGCCTCGAGCTCCTCAACGAGGAGACGGTCGAGCTGCACCCCGAGGACCTGGTGATCGCGACGCCGGCGGAGGCGGGCGGCAGCCAGGCGATCGGCCTCGCCGGCGTGATGGGCGGCCTGCACGACAGCGTCAGGCCGGACACGACCCAGGTCGCGCTCGAGGTCGCGCGCTTCGACCCGGTCACGGTGCGGCGCACGGCCAAGCGCCACAAGCTGGTCACCGACGCCCGCACGCGCTTCGAGCGCGGCGTCGACCCGAACCTCCAGCCGCTCGCCTCGGCGCGCGCCACCCACCTGATCGCCGAGGTCGCCGGCGGGACCGTGCACCGGGGCATCAGCGCCACCGGCGGCGACACGGTGCGCCCCGCCGTCGCCTACCGGCCCTCGCGCGTCCACTTCCTGACGGGCTTCGACGTGCCCGAGGAGACCCAGCGCCTCTACCTCGAGCGGCTCGGCTGCGCCGTCGAGGAGGCCGGCGCCGGGGAGTGGCGCGTCACGCCGCCCACCTGGCGCTACGACATCGCGCTGGAGGAGGACGTGGTCGAGGAGGTCGCGCGCCTGCACGGCTACGAGCACATCGGCTCGACCGTCCCGGCGATGCGCTTCGTGCCGCCCGCGACCGACCCCACCCATCGGCGGCTGAAGGAGCGGCTGGCGGCGCTGGGGTTCCAGGAGGCGATCACGTACGTGTTCACAGGCGAGGCCGAGCTCGAGCGCTCGCGCTCCCCGCAGGCGGTCGTCCGCATCGAGAACCCGCAGGGCCTCGACCGCGCCGTGCTCCGCACCTCGCTGCTGCCCGGGCTCCTCGGCGCCGCCGTGACGAACCGGAACGAGCCCGCGCTGGCGCTGTTCGAGGTCGGCCACGTCTTCGGCGAGAGCGAGGTCGAGCGCCTCGCCCTGCTGCAGCGCGGCCCGGCCCTGCAGGGCGGCTGGCGCCAGGACGTGCCGGGAGACTTCTACGCCTTCAAGGGCCGCCTCGAGACGCTGGCGGCCCTGATGGGCGCCGAGCTCGAGCTGCGGCCGGCGCCGCACCCCCAGCTCCACCCTGGCGTCTCGGCCGAGGTCGTGTGGGAGGGCCAGGTCGTCGGCTTCGCCGGCCGCCTCCACCCCGAGGTCGAGGCCGCCTACGAGCTGCCGGCGACCTACTACGCCGACCTGGCGCTGCCGCTGCCGGAGCGGCGCGTGCAGTTCCGCGACTACAGCCGCCAGCCGCACGCCGAGCGCGACCTCGCCGTGATCGCGCCGAAGGAGGTCACCTACGCCGCGCTGCGCGACCTCTGCGCCGCCGCGGCCGGGCCGCTCCTCGAGTCGCTGGCGCCGTTCGACGTCTACGTCGGCGCCCCGGTGCCCGAGGGCATGCGCAGCGTCGCGCTGCGTTTCCGCTTCAGGCACGGCTCGCGGGCGCTGACGGACGCCGAGGTCGACGCGGCTATGGAGAAGGTCATAAGCGCCGTCAGGGAGGCCGGATACGCTATCCGGGCGTGATCACCTGGGTAGACCTCGTCCTCGTCTGCGTCGTCGCGGTCTTCGCCGCCGCCGGCGCCCACCGGCGGCTCATCGGCCTGGTCGTCGGGCTGGGCGGAGCCCTGGCCGTGGGGCCGCTCCTCAAGCTCGGCCAGACGAGCCCCGGGGCCGCGGCGGTCGCGGCGGCGGTGCTGGGCCTGGCGCTCGGCCTCGTCGGCCGGCGTCTCTACGACCCCGGCCGGCGGCCAGTGTGGCCGTACCAGGTGGCCGGCGGCGTGGGCGGGGCGTTGCTCGGCCTCGCGCTGGTGGTGGCGCTGATCACGAGCCTGCCGATCTCGCGCTCGGCCCGCGGCTTCCACTACCCGCCGCACCAGCCGGACACGGCGCTCTACCGGACCCTCAACCGCAGCCCGCTGGTGCTCATCGGCCGGACGATCGTCTTCTACCCGGTCCTCCCGGCCGAGGAGCTCGCGAGGCTCCAGCCGTACGAGCAACGCGTCTACGCCGGGCTGCACGAGGTGTTCGTGCCAGGGGAGCCGTGGCTGGCGCAGTGACGCGCGCCTAGGCGGGCGCGACGACGCGCGGGCAGGCGAGCCCGGTGACGCGCGAGCACGCGAGCCCGGTGACGCGCGAGCACGCGCGAGCGGCGCCCGCCGAGTAGAACTGGGACAGCGCCGCTGGCGCGGGGAGGAGGCACGAGGCCCAGCGAGAGCCACGAAGGGACCACGAGGAAGCGCAAGCCCAGCCGCCGCTAGCGGCTGGTGACGAGGCGGAGGGCCCCCGGGCCCGTGCCCGCTTAGCGGGCGGGAGCCGGGGGATAGCCGGGGCCGAGGTCCCGGCGAAAGCGCGAGGGTATGTCTGCGGGCCCCTCCTGAGCCATCACCCCCTCACTCGTGAACGTCCGGGGTGCGACGAAGGGCGCGTCAGCGCGGGCTGGGCCGGCCCGCGCGGGCGCGAGGGAGCGGAGGTCCGCGCGGTCGGGCAGCGCCTCGTGCCGGCCGCGGCGGGCGCCGTACCGACACGACCACGGTTCCATCTCTCAGCGACCGAAAGGACGTTCCCATGTGCGGAATCGTCGGTTACGTGGGGGGTAGGCAGGCCGCCGACGTCATCCTGGACGGCCTCAGCCGCCTCGAGTACCGGGGCTACGACTCAGCCGGGCTCGTCGCGCTCGACGCCGGCCCGGACGGCCGCCGGCTCGCCGCGGTGAAGCGCGCCGGCAAGCTGCAGGTCCTCAAGGACGCGGTGGCCGACGGGCTGCCGACGGGCGGGCTCGGGCTGGGCCACACCCGTTGGGCGACCCACGGGCGGCCCAACGACGTCAACGCCCACCCCCACCTCTCCGAGGACGGCCGGCTGGCCGTCATACACAACGGCATCATCGAGAACTACCAGGCGCTCAAGCGCGAGCTCTCCTCGCGCGGGCACGTGTTCGCCTCCGAGACCGACACCGAGGTGCTCGTGCACCTGATCGAGGAGCGCTACGCCGTGCTGGGCGACCTGCCGGAGGCGGTGCGCTCGGCGCTCACGCGGGTCGAGGGCGCCTACGCGCTCGTCGTCACGCACGTCGACCACGACCTGCTCGTGGCCGCGCGCAACACGAGCCCGCTGGTGATCGGCCTCGGCGAGGGCGAGACCTACCTCGCCTCGGACGTCCCGGCGCTGCTGCCCTACACCCGTGAGGTCGTCTACCTACTCGACGGCGACGTCGCCGTGCTGCGCGCCGGCGAGGTCACGATCACCGACCTCTCTGGCCGGCCGGTCGAGCGCGAGTCGACGACGGTCGAGTGGGACGCGGAGGCGGCCGAGAAGGCGGGCTACCCGCACTACATGCTCAAGGAGATCTACGAGCAGCCGACCGTCCTCCAGAACACGCTCTTCGGCCGCTTCACCGGCGACGGGCTGGGCGTCGACCTGGGCCTCGGCCTGGACCCCGCGGCGATCGACAGGGTCGTGATCACGGCCGCCGGCACCGCCTCCTACGCCGGCATGGTCGGCCAGGCGCTGATCGAGCGGCTGGCGCGCCTCCCGGCCACGACCGTCGTCTCCAGCGAGTTCCGCTACTCCGACCCGGTCGTCGACGGGCGCACGCTGGTCGTCGCGGTGTCGCAGTCGGGCGAGACGATCGACACGCTCGAGGCCGTGCGCGAGGCGCGCCGGCGCGGCGCCCGCACGCTGGCGGTGCTGAACGTGAAGGGGTCGTCGCTGTCGCGCGAGGTCGACGACGTCCTCTACATCCACGCCGGGCCGGAGATCGGCGTGGCCAGCACCAAGGCCTACACGGCGATGGTGGCGGCGTTCTCGCTGCTGGCGCTGTGGCTCGGCCGCGCGCGCGGCACGGTCGCCGACGACCTCGCCCGCGAGCTCGTCAGGGGCATGCGCGAGCTGCCCAAGCTGGTCGAGCGGGCGCTGCGCTGCCGCGAGGAGGTCGCGCGCATCGCCCAGGGGCTGCTCGGCGCCAGGAGCGCGCTCTACCTCGGCCGCGGCGTGAACGTCGCCACGGCGATGGAGGGCGCGCTGAAGCTGAAGGAGATCAGCTACGTCCACGCCGAGGCGTACCCGACGGGCGAGATGAAGCACGGCCCGATCGCCCTCATCGACGAGACGATGCCCGTGATCGCCGTGGCCACGGCCTCGGCGCTCTACGACAAGACCGTCTCGAACCTGCAGGAGGTGAAGGCCCGCGACGGCCGGCTCATCGTCGTGGCGAACGAGGGCGACGAGCGCGTGCGCGAGCACGCCGACGAGGTGATCTACGTGCCCGCCACGCACGAGCTGCTCTCGCCCGTCGTGAACGTCGTGCCGCTGCAGCTCCTGGCCTACGAGGTCGCGAGCCGCCTCGGCCGCGACGTCGACCAGCCGCGGAACCTCGCCAAGAGCGTCACCGTCGAGTGAGCGGGGCCGCGGTCCCGAGCGGTCCCAGGGGGCGCCCTCAGGGGCGCCCCCTCGCCGCGGGCGGCGCGGCGCGCGGGGGCGGTGAGTGCGCGGCCCGGCGCTGAGCCGTGCAGTCTTCACCGCGCGCGCCGTACCGGCGGCCGTAGGCTGCCGCGGGGAGGTCTTCGAGACCCGATGACGCAGTCGGACCTGGAGCGCAAGCAGTTCGAGCTGATCCGCCGCCTCGTGACGGTGGAAGACGTCGTCGTGCTCGACGAGGTCGGGCGCGTACTCGACGCCGCCCAGGGCCCCGGAGCGCTGCGGCGGCTCGACGACGACGAGATCGAGGCGGTGCTGAAGCAGCTCCTGACGGAGTGAGCTAGAGCACCCCCTGCGACCTGAGCACCCACCAGACGGCCGCACCGATCGCCGCCCACACGACCCACTTGACGACGCTCGCGGTCCGCTGGCCGCCGGAGCGCATGAGGCTCTCGCGCGCTTCCGCCGCGTCCTGCCTGTAGGCCAGCCGCTGCGCCCGCCTCAGGTGCTTCACGCTCCGCCCCACGTCGCCCTTGCGGCGGTAGGCGACGCCCAGGTTGTGGTGGGCGTTGGGGAACTCCTCGTTCACCGCCAGCGCCTCCTGGTAGCGGGCGATCGCGCCGTCGACGTCGCCCTCCTCGAGGGCGACGTTGCCGAGGTTCGTCAGCGCGCGGTAGTGCCTCGGGTCCACCGCGACGGCCGCCTCGAAGCAGGCCTTCGCCGTCGCGCCGTCGCCCAGGTAGGCGTGGGCCGTGCCCCTCAGCGTGCTCGCCTCGGCCGCGAACCACGTCTCGCCCAGGCGGTCCAGCTCCGCCAGCGCCTGCTCCGGCTCGCGCTTGTCGATCGCCTCGCCCGCCGCGGCCAGCACCTCGACGTCGGCGATGAGGTCGTGCCAGGGCGCCAGGGGCGGCTTGTGCTCGAGCTTCGCGAGGCGCTCGCCGGCCTTCGCGTAGCGGCGCTCGCGCAGGAGGTCCTCGACGTCCGCCAGCGCCGTGAGGGCGGCCCTGACGGCGTCGTCGTCGGCCTCGGCCGGCTCGGTGAGCCGCCCCGTCGCGGCGTAGGTCGCCACGAGGTAGGCCTGCTTCGCGGCGCCGAAGCGCCGCAGCTCGAGGAGCTCGCGCCAGTCGGCGACGGCCGCGGCGGTCGCGCCGCCACCGCCGCCCAGGTCGGCGCCGCGTCCGGCGTCCGGGTCGGTCATCGCCGTGAAGGTATCACGGCCCGGGCGGCGGCCTCATACACGGCCGCGTAGCGCCGCGCCGAGGCGTCCCAGGAGTGGTCCTGGCGCATCGCCGCCTGCTGCATCGCCCGCCAGGCCTCGGTGCCGGGGCCGACGTCCAGCGCCTCGGCGGCGGCCCAGGCGATGCCGTCGGGCGAGGCGTGCTCGAACGCGAAGCCCGTGCGCATGTGCTCGACGGTGTCGCGCAGGCCTCCCGTGGCCCTGACGACCGGCAGCGTCCCGTAGCGCATAGCGATCATCTGGCTCAGGCCGCACGGTTCGAAGCGGCTCGGCATCGCGAACGCGTCGGCGCCGGCGTAGAAGAGGTGCGACAGCGGCTCGTCGAAGCCGATCGTCACCCCGACCCTCCCGGGGTTGTCGGCCGCCAGCGCCAGCGCCGCCGCCTCCAGGTCCGGGTCGCCCGTGCCGAGGAGCACCAGGCCCCAGCCCATCTCGATGAGCCGAGGAGCGGCGGCCAGCAGCAGGTCGATGCCCTTCTGCTCGACGAACCGCGACACCGACGCGATCAGGGGCAGGCCCGGCTCGAGGCCGTAGCGCTCGCGCAGGGCGACCTGTGACGCGGCCTTCGCGCCCAGGTCGCGGACGTCGTAGCCGGCGGGGATGTGCGGGTCGGTGGCCGGGTCCCAGGCCTTCACGTCGATGCCGTTGAGGATGCCCGTGAGCCGGCCCTCGAGGCTGCGGAACGCGGCGTCGAGGCCGTGGCCGTACTCCGGGCGCGTCAGCTCCTCGGCGTAGGTGGGGCTCACCGTCGTCACGCGCGTGGCGAAGCCCGCGCCGGCCTTGAGGGCGTTGAACCGGCCGTAGTGGTTCGCGAACGAGCCGGCCAGCTCGCCCGGGAGGCGCAGCCAGTGCAGCGTGGCCGCCATGTCCGACTCGCCCTGGTACTGCGCGTTGTGGACCGTGAAGACGGTCGGCAGGTGCGGGAAGCCCTCGGGGAGGTGCCAGCCGCGCGCCAGGACGAGGGGCAGGTGGCCCGTGTGCCAGTCGTGGGCGTGCACGACGTCGGGGCGGAAGCCCAGGCGCTCGGCCACCGGCGGGACCGACCGCGACAGGAGCGCGAAGCGCCACGGGTCGTCCTCGTAGCCGTACAGCCTGTCGCGGGAGAAGGCGGGATGGCCGACGAACGCCAGGCGCACGCCGCGGTCATCCAAGGTGCCGACGCCGACCGCGACGGTGCCGCCGTCGAACGGCACCTCGACGTCGCCGATCCACAGCGGCCGGGCGCCGCCGCCGAGGCGCGCGTACCAGGGCGTCACGACCAGCACCTCGTGCCCCAGGGCGGCCAGAGCGGCCGGCAGGGAGCCGACGACGTCGCCCAGACCGCCGGCCTTGCTGTAGGGCGCCACCTCGGCGGCGGCGAACAGGACCCGCATGAACAAGAGATTAGGCCGTCAACGCCCTGACGGACCCGCGACGACGGGCTGCGTATACTGCCCGTTGCATCGCGAGGCTGACGGTCTTCCGGCCAGCGGCCGCGCCCTTGGAGGCTTATGAAGCGCAGATGGATGATCTCCGGCCTGGTGGGGCTGATCGTCGCCACGATGGCCGTCTACGCGCAGGTGTCGCGCGACTTCGCAGGCGAGTTCCTCAACACGGCCGCCGGGCGGGCGCTCATCCAGACCTACGGCGCCCTGAAGAGCGGGTACCTGCACGACGTCGACGACGAGAAGCTGATCCGCGGGGCGATCAACGGCATGATCGGGGCGCTGGAGGACCCGTACACGGCCTACATCGAGCCCCGTGCTGCCGCGCGCGAGACGCAGGACCTCTCCGGCTCGTTCGAGGGCATCGGCGCGGTGCTGACCCCGCACAACAGGAGCACTGGCAAGGGCGTCGAGATCCTGACCGTCTACAAGGACGGCCCCGCCAGCCAGGCCGGCCTGCAGCGCGGCGACGTCTTCCTCGAGGTCGACGGCGTCGACGTCACCGAGTACACGACCTCCGAGGTGGCCGACATCGTCCGCGGGCCCAAGGGCACCGTCGTGAGGCTGAAGATGAGCCGTCCCGGCGTCGACGAGCCGCTCGAGTTCGAGATCGTGCGCGACACGATCCAGATCATCGACGTCAGCAGCACGATGCTGCCCGACGACGTCGGCTACGTCAGCCTCAGCTCGTTCAACAACCAGCGCCTGCACGAGCAGCTCGTCGAGCACCTGCAGCGCCTGAAGGACCAGGGCGCCACCTCGCTGATCCTCGACCTGCGCGACAACTCCGGCGGCCTGCTGACCCAGGCGATCCTCGTCGCCGACGAGTTCCTCTCGGGCGGCGACATCGTCTTCCAGCGCGCCCGCGGCGTCACGCAGCGCATCGCCTCGGCCGACCCCGCGGCCTTCGACCTGCCGATGGTGGTGCTCGTGAACGAGCAGTCGGCCTCGGCGTCCGAGATCGTGGCGGGCGCCCTGCAGGAGAACGGCCGCGCCGTCGTGGTCGGCGAGCGGACGTTCGGCAAGGGCGTGGCCCAGTCGTTGCTCTCGCTCTCGGACGGCGGGCAGCTCCGCTACGTCTCGTTCGAGTGGCTGACGCCGACGCGGCAGAGCATCGCCGAGCAGGGCATCACGCCCGACATCTACGCCGAGGACACGCGCTTCCCGAGGACGATCGTGGCCGAGGGCCGCGGGCTGAAGCCCGGGCAGACCGTCGAGATCGTCGTCGACGGAGAGGTCATCGGCACCACCACCGCGGACGAGGACGGCGAGTTCACGGTCATGGCGCTGGGGCCCACGCGGCCCGTCAGCGAGGTCCAGGGCCAGGCCGTGGTCGACCTCGAGTCCGACTCGGCCCTGCGCACCGCCTACCAGGCCGTCCTCGAGCAGCGCGCCATCGCCGCCTCCGCCTCCGCGGCCGACTGAGCCCGCCTCACTGTCACGCCCTCGCGCGGCGCCGCAGGTCCCTGCGGCGCCGCTTCCTTCCGTCCCGGCCGCCTGGTCCCGGCGCCGCGCACTCCGCCCTCGGGTCCCGGTCGCGGCAGTGGCTCCAGCGCTCCTGCCGGGGCTCGGCCGAGCGGCCCCCGTCTCTGACGACTCGCCCACACGGCCCCTGGCCGCGCTCCGCGTAGCCTGGGCGGCGTGATCGAGGTTAGGGGGCTCGTCAAGAGGTACGGCCGCTTCACGGCGGTCGACGGGCTGTCGTTCGAGGTCGCGGCCGGGAGGGTGCTGGCGCTGCTCGGGCCCAACGGGGCGGGGAAGTCCACGACGATCCGCGCCGTGACGGGGCAGGTGCTGCCGACCGCCGGGACCGTCACGGTGGGCGGCCACGACGTCACGAGGAGGCCGCTGGAGGCCAAGGCCCTGATCGGCTACGTCCCTGACCGGCCCTACCTGTACCCGAACCTCACGGGCCGCGAGCTGCTGCGCTTCCTCGGCCGGCTGCGCCGCGTGGAGGGGGCGGAGGAGCGCGCGCGGGAGCTGCTCGAGCGCTTCGAGCTCACGCGCGCCGCCGACGAGCTCGTCCAGACCTACTCGCACGGGATGCGCCAGCGCCTGACGTTCTGCGCCGCGCTGCTGCATCGCCCGCGGGCGCTGGTGATCGACGAGCCGATGGTCGGGCTGGACCCCCGCGGCGCTCGCGACGTCCGCCTGCTGATGCGCCGCCACGCCGACGAGGGCGGCGCCGTGCTGCTCACCACCCACTCCCTGGCCGTGGCCGAGGCCGTCGCCGACGAGATCGTGCTGATGAGCCGCGGCCGGGCCGTGGCGCGCGGCACGCTCGCCGAGCTCCGGCGCCGCGTGGGCGACGACGCCGCCGACCTCGAGGAGATCTTCCTGCGGCTGACCGAGGAGGCGGCCTGAGCGATGGCGCTCGTCGCGATGCGCCTGAGGGGCTCCCTGAACGGGCTGCGCCGCCGCCCGTGGCGCACGGTGATCGGCACGGCGCTGCTCGCCGTCGTCGCCTGGGGCATGCACGCGCTCACGGTCAGGGCGCTGAGGTTCCTCGACGGCTACCCGGACATCGGCACGATCGCCGACGCCGTGGCCCGGCGCAGCCTCGAGGGCCTCCTCGCCGTGCTTATGGTCGCCGTCGCGTTCTCCGTCCTGACCGGCGCGATCGGCACGCTGTACGGGTCGGTCGACCTGCCGTTCCTCCTCTCGCAGCCGGTGCCCGCGTACCGGGTCTTCGCGTTGAAGGTCGCCGAGACCTACGCCGCCAGCGCGATGCTCCCGGCCGTGTTCACGGTGCCGGTCCTCGTGGCGCTGGGGGGCGAGCGGGACGCGCCCGCCGCCTACTACCCCATCGCGCTGCTGGCGCTGGCGAGCCTCTACGCCCTGCCCGTCGCCGTGGGCGCGCTCTTGGCGCTGGTCCTGATGCGCCTGGCGCCGGCCGGGAAGGCCAAGGAGTTCGCCACGGCCGCCAGCGTGGTCGTGGCCGCGGGCCTGGTGTTCGGCCTGCGCGCGCTGCGCCCCGAGCAGCTCCAGGCGATGACGCCCGACGAGTTCGAGCGGCTCCTCCAGGGCTTCGCGGCGCTGCAGCTCGGCTGGCTCCCCAGCTCTTGGGCCGCGGACGCCGTGTGGCAGGGGCTGGCCGGACGCTTCTCCGCTGGGGCGACCCTGCTCCTGGCGCTCGCCCTCGTCGTCCTCGGCGGCCTCGTCGTGCTGTCCAGCCGCGCCTACGCCGCCGGCTGGTACCGGGCCGAGGGCGACGCGCCCTGGGGCGGCGGCCGCCGGCGCTCATCCGAGCGACCTCCGACCTGGGAGCGCGTCCTCGGGCCGCTGGGCGGCGGCCTCGTGGTGAAGGACCTGCGCCTGATGCTCCGCGACCCGTCCCAGTGGTCGCAGCTCCTCGTGCTCGCGGCGCTGGCGGGGGTCTACTTCATCAGCACCGCGAGCGTCTCCGTCGGCATCCAGCGCTTCCGCGACGTGATCGGGGCGATCAACGTCGCGTTCCTGGGGTTCCTGCTCGCCGGCGTGGGGGTGAGGCTGGCGTTCCCGCTGGTGTCGCTCGAGGGCGAGGCCGTGTGGCTGCTGCGGACGGCGCCCGTCCGGGCGTGGCGGATCGTGTTCGCGAAGTTCCTCGGCGCCCTGCCCCCGATGCTCGCGCTGGGCGTCGGCCTCGGCGCGGCGGTCGCGGGGAGGCTGGAGCTGTCGCCGGCGCTGGCCGTCGCGGCGCCGCTGGCGGGCGGCCTGGCGGCGTTCGCCACGGCCGGCCTCGGCGTGGGCCTGGGGGCGGCGTTCCCGCGCTTCGACAGCGTGAACCCGCACGAGGTCGCCGTGTCGAGCGGCGGGCTCCTGTACATGGCCCTGTCGCTGGCCTACGCCGCGCTCTCGACCCTGCTGTTCGCCTACCCCACGTGGCGGTCGCTGGTCGGCGGCAGGGACGCGTTCTCGTGGACGGCGCCGGACGGCCTGCTCGTGCTGGCCGCGCTCGTGCTGCTCTGCGCGCTGTTCACCCTCGTCCCGCTGCTGCTGGGCAGCCACCGGCTCTCGCGCTGGGAGCCCAGCGACTGAGCCGCGGGTCAGCGGGCCGGGCGCAGCGAGCGGGGAGGCCTCGGGCGGCCGCGCCTCAGCTCGGCCCGGCGCCCTCCAGGTCGTTCGCGACCCCGGCGAACGAGCGCCTGAAGTTCTCGCGGAACATCGCGACGAGGCGCTTCGCGGTCTCGTCGTAGGCGTCGGGCTCGGCCCAGGTGTCGCGCGGCGACAGCACCTCGGCGGGGACGTCGGGGGCCGCGGTGGGGTAGGCGAGGCCGAAGAACGGGTCCTGGCGCAGCGGCACGCCGTCGAGCCTCCCCGAGAGCGCCGCCCGCACCAGCGCCCGCGTGGCGGGGAGCGACATGCGCCGGCCCACGCCGTAGGGGCCGCCCGTCCATCCGGTGTTCACCAGCCAGGCCCGGGCCCCGTGGCGGCGCAGCCGCTCGCCCAGCATGCGGGCGTAGGTCGTCGCCGGCAGCGGCATGAAGGGCTCGCCGAAGCAGGTGCTGAACGTGGCCGTCGGCTCGGTCACCCCGCGCTCGGTGCCGGCGACCTTCGCCGTGTAGCCGGAGAGGAAGTGGTACATCGCCTGCTCGGGCGTGAGGCGCGCGATCGGCGGCAGCACCCCGAACGCGTCGGCCGTCAGGAAGACCACGTCAGTGGGGTGGTCGCCCACGCCGGTGTCTGAGGCGTTCGGCACGAACTCGATGGGGTAGGCGGCGCGCGTGTTCTCGGTCTTGGCGTCGGAGCGGAAGTCGACCTCGCGCGTCTCCGGGTCCACGACGACGTTCTCGAGGACCGTCCGGAACCTGTGGCTGGCCGCGTAGATCTCCGGCTCCTTCTCGGGCGAGAGGTCGATGACCTTCGCGTAGCAGCCGCCCTCGAAGTTGAAGACCCCGTCGTCGGACCAGCCGTGCTCGTCGTCGCCGATCAGGCGGCGGCTGGAGTCGGAGGAGAGCGTCGTCTTGCCCGTGCCCGAGAGGCCGAAGAACAGCGCGACGCCGCCGCGCCCGTCGAGCGGCTCGTTCGCCGAGCAGTGCATCGGGAACACGCCGCGGCGCGGCAGGGCGAGGTTCAGCACCGAGAACACCGACTTCTTCATCTCGCCGGCGTACTCGGTGTTGCCGATCAGCACCAGCCGCCGCGCGAAGTCGACGGCGATCACGGTCGAGGACCTGGTGCCGTGCCGCTCCGGGTCGGCGCGGAAGCTGGGGATGTCGACGACGGTCCAGCCCGCCCAGGTCGTGCCGGGGCGGTACCGCGGCCGGCGAGGCGGCCCGCCAGGCACCGGCTCCGGCTCGAGGAACAGGTTGCGCGCGAACAGCGCGTGCCAGGCGTACTCGGTCACGACGCGCACGGGCAGCCTGAAGCGCGGGTCGGCGCCGGCGTAGAGGTGCTGTGCGTGGAGGCGCAGGCCGCGGGCGTGCCGGTGCATGTCCGCGAGCAGGCGGTCGAAGTGCACCTGCTCCATGGGCTGGTTCACCTCGCCCCAGGCCACGCCCGCGCTGGCGGCGTTGCGGACGATGAACTTGTCGCGCGGCGAGCGGCCGGTGTACTCGCCGGTGTCGGCGGCCAGCGCCCCCGCGGCGGTGAGGATCGCCTCCCCCCGACGCACCGACTCCTCGACGAGAGCCGTGGCCGTCTCGTCGTACCTGACGTCGAGCCCGTCGAGCGGGAAGGCGTCACCCGCGCCGAGCTCGAGCGTGCCGCGCTGACGCTCGCTCATCCGTCCTCCGACGTACGAGGCTACCACCGCAGCGTGACGCCGAAGCTGATCACGCTGCGTTCGGTGGACAGCGACGACGACAGGTCGAGCCCGAGCGACCGGCCGACGTCGTAGGCGATCCCCAGGCCGAGCTCGGAGCGGGGCGCCGCCAGCACGCCCGCCTGGGGGAAGTCGAGGCGCCCGGAGACCTCGAGGTCGAGCGGGCCCAGCGCGTAGCGCAGGGCGACCTCGTTGGTCACGGCGAAGCCGGGGTCGTCGGGGTCGGCCGTGCCGATGCGGTAGCTGGCGAACAGGTCGGGGTTCAGGTAGCCGCCCAGGCGCACCGACACCCCGAAGGGCTCGGTGCCGCCCTCGAGGATCTGCGACAGCGCCGACGTGCGGATCTCGAGCACGTCGAGGCCCAGCGCCTCGCGCAGCGCGTTCTGCAGCTCGCCGAGCAGCAGCACGTCGACGGCGGTGTCGATGGCCCCCTGGGCGACGGCGCCGCCCAGCCCGCCCGCGCCGATCAGGTCGGAGCCGAGCTCGAGCCGGCCGAGGGTGACGAGCGACAGCAGCTCGGCCTCCGTCAGCGGCCTGACGCCGTTGCCGGCCGCCGCGGCGGGGTCGCCGCGGACCTCGATCAGCGCCTCGGAGGTGAGCGTCGGCCTGACGTCGAAGCGGATCCCGCCGCGCTCGTCGCGCTCGACGGGCCCCGAGAACGCCAGGTCGACCCGGAACGTGCGTCCCTCTGGCGCCACGAAGTCGACGTCGGTGGCCCCGGTGAGCACCCGCGCCTTCTCGAACTCGGTGTGGGCCCTCACGGCGAGCTCGGGCAGCACGCCGCGGTTCTCGCTGAAGGTCGCCACGGCCTCGTCCACGGTGAACTCGCGGCCGGAGAAGCGCAGGTTGCCGCGCAGCGCGCGCGCCTCGCCGGTGAGGCGCGGGTCGGCGCCGGTGCCCGTGAGCGTGAGGTCGAGCGCGGCCTCCAGCGACGCGAACGAGGTGGCCATCACCACCCGCTGCGGCGCCGTGATGCGCACGCCGTCGAACCTCAGCCCCGCGAGCGCGCCGGGCGCCGCCTCGACGGGCAGGCTCACCGGCGACGGCGCGACCTGCTCGGGCACCACGGAGTCGGCGAGGGGCTCCGCGGCGCCCGCCTCGCTGTCTCCTGCGGCGCCCGCCTCGCTGTCTCCTGCGCCGCCCGCCGGGCCCTCGGCGCCCGCGTCCGCCGCGTCCTCCGGCCCCTCGGCGCCCGCGTCCGCACCGGCGTCCCCCGGTCCCTCGGCGCCGACCTCAGCCGCGGCCTCCGCCTGCGCCGCGACGCCCGGGTCGATCACGACCTCCTCGGCGGCCACCAGGCCGCTCAGGGCCACGCCGCCCTCCTCCGCGACCAGCCTGAGGTCGGCCGAGAGGGTCGAGTCGGCGATCAGCAGGCCGGGGTAGGCGATGCGCAGGCCGGTACCGCCGCCGCGCAGGTCGAGGGGCACGAGGGTGCCCTGCACCGCCACCGGCGCGCCGAGGCTGCCGAACAGCGCGAGGTACGGCCGGTACAGCGGGTCCTGGGTGACGGAGCCGGTCACCTGGTCGATGCGCCCGATGCCCGGCACGACGAGCGCCCCTTCGAAGCGCAGGTCGGCCGCCCGCAGCGAGACCGGCTCGAGCACCAGGGTCGCGTCGCCCTCCAGGCGCAGGTCGCCCCGCACCGGTTCGAGGGCGCTGAGCGTCGCCCGCGCCGAGAGGGCCGCGCCCTCGAGGCGCACGTCGGTGTCGGCGAGCCGGTAGCGGGTGCCGGCGACCTCGAAGTCGAGGGCGTCGGTCCGGAACGCGACGCGCGGCTCGGCCAGGCTGCCGGACGCGGTGAACGTGAAGCTGCCCTCGGCGCCGACCCCGTACAGCGCGAGGGTGGGGAAGAGGCCGAGCAGCGGCCCGAAGTCGGCCTGGTCGGCGACGAGCTCGAAGTCGAGCCTGTCGGCCGCGAGCACGCCGCCGGCGCGCCAGTCGCCGCGTCCGGTGAACTCGGCGCGCTCCACCGCGAGGGCGCCGTCGTCGAACACGAGCGTGACGTCGCCGCGGGTGACGACGCCGGCGCGCTCCAGCGCCAGCTCCTCGCTGGCGAGCGCCACGTACCCGTCGCCCGGGGACGCCAGCGGCAGGTCCACGCGCGCCACGCCGGTCACGAACGCGGTGACGTCGCTGGGGCCCACGACGGCCTCGGCGAGCAGGTCCAGCGGGAAGCGCTCGAGGCGCGCCGAGCCCGACAGCGTCAGGTCGGAGAGCGTGAGCGACACCAGCGAGCTGCCGAGGGTGACCGCCGCGTCCACGCGCGAGGTCGGGCCCGAGAGCTGCACCGTGACCGGCAGGCGGGTGTCGCCGACGGCGAGCTCGGGGGCCACGAGCTGCCCGAAGACGAAGTCGCCCTGCAGCCGCACCACGCCCGACAGCGCTCCGGACACGTGCGGCGCCACGGCCGCGACCGCCGGCAGCCCCGCCAGGTCGACGGCGCGCAGGCGCAGCTCGACGTCGGCGTCCCCGCTAGCCGCGCCGGCCGCCGCGGGGCCGCCCGGGTCCGCCGGCGCCGCGCCCAGCGCGGCCAGCAGGCGCTCCAGGGGCGCGTCGCCGCTGACGGAGAGGCTCCCCGCCTCGGCGGTAACCGTGGCCGCGCCGCCCAGCCGGCCGTCCGCCAGCGAAGCGTCGGCGTCGACGGTCACGGCGCCCCAGCCGGGCGGCGTGAGCCGCACGCCGGAGACCGTCAGGGTGCCGGACGGCTGCGCGCCGGGCCCGAAGGCGACGCGCGCCGTGACCGAGCCGGCCGCGACGCCGGGGATCGGCTCGGCTCCGTCCTCGCCGGCGGGCAGCTCCAGGGCGACGTCGACCAGCGCCGCGCCCGTCGCCGCGTCGTAGGTCGCCTCCACCTCGCCGAGGCGCCCGCGCGAGGAGAGACGCCAACGGCCGTCCGCCGCGCTCACCTCCAGCGGCAGGACCCTGGCGGCCGGGTCGTTCGTCTCGAGCGGCAGCTCCACCGTGCCCTCGAGCGAGGCCGCCGACGCCGCCAGGGTCCCCGAGAGCGTCGCGTGGAACCCTGCCAGCGCGACGCCGAGGCCCTGCAGCTCGAGCGCCCCTCCGCCGCTCGCGGTCAGCAGCGCGGTCCCGCTGGCCGCGCCCGCGCCGGTGACGACGAGCCCCTCCCGCGCGACCCGGGCGACGAGCTCGGCCAGGTCGTCGGCGGCCAGGTCGGCGGTGAGCGAGGCCTCCGGCACGGCGGCGGGCGTGACGTTCAGGCGCGGCGTGAGGTCCGAGCCGCCCGCCGAGAGGCGGGCCGTGACCGGCCCTAACGGCACCTCCAGCGCGCCCGCGCCCGCGAGCCCGTCGGGGCGCTCGGTGAGCCTGAACTCGCCGCGCGGCTGGCCGGCCGCCGTCCCCAGGCCGGCGACGGTCACGTCGAGGCCCGGCGCCACGCGCCCCTGCACGCGCAGCGGCGCCGTGGCCCCCGGCAGCGCGATCGTCTGGTCGAGGGTGACCCCGGCCGTGCCCGCGGCTACGCGCCCGGCCGCCGCGACCCTCGCACCCTCGGCCCACGCGGCGGTGGCGAGCACGACCTGCGGCACGAGCTGGTTGCCCTGCAGCACGCCGGTAGCCGTCAGCACGGCGCCCCCGGCCGCCGGGGCCCGCGCGCCCTGCAGCGCCACCTCGCCGACCCACTCGCCCGCGGCGCGACGCTCGCCGGCGAGGTCCAGGCGCCCGCCCATCACCGTCCCCGCCGCGGTCAGCGTGGCCGCGCCGCCCGGGCCGAAGCCCGCCTCCAGCGCGAGGTCGACGCCCAGCTCGCCTCCGCCGGCGACGCGCCCCGCGGCCCGCCCCTCCGCGCCGCGTCCTGACGCCTCGAGGTCCACCGTCAGGTCGCCCGGTAGCGGGAACGCGCTCAGCACGGCGCGCCACGACTGGTCAGCCGGGTCGACCTCGGCGCTCACGCCCTCGCCGGCGAGCGATAGGGGCGCCCCGGCCGCGGCCGAGGAGAGCGTCAGGTCGCCGAGAGGCTGGCCGGACAGGGCGAGGCCCGTGAGCGTCCCGCGCAGCCAGGCGCCCTCGCCCGCCGCCGGCGCGCCGAGCGCGATGGCGGCGCTCCCCGACAGCGCGGGGGAGAGCGCGGCCAGCGGGCCCTCCATCTCGAGCCCTCCCAGGCCGGCGGAGACGACGCCCTGCCAGCCGTCGAGCCGGCCCGCGCCCGTGAGCGTGACCCGGCCCCCGGCGTCCGAGACGAGGAGCACGGCGTTGCCGGCGCGCAGCGTGCCGCTGGCGAGCACGTCGTCGCCGGCGACGGCGACCCTGACGTCGCTGGTCAGGTCGCCGAAGCCGAGCGTCGAGCGCAGGTCGACCCGGCCGCGCCGCGGCGCCGCCTCGAGCCGCAGGCTGCCCCTGAGGTCGCCGCTGCCCGTGAGGGCGGCGAAGACCACGGGGTCCATGGCGCTGCCGCCGACCTGCAGCGTGCCGTCCACGTGCGCCGGCACGCCGGCCACGCCCACGCCCGCGGCGTCGAGCTGCGCGGTCACGCTGACCTGCCCGAGGTCAGAGAGGTCCGGCGCCACCAGCACCACGGGGCCGCGCAGGAGACCCGTCAGGCGCGTGTCGCCCAGGTCGAGGTCGGCGAGGTCGACCTGGGCCCTCAGCGCCGCCCGCAGCCGCCCGTCGAGGGAGGCCGAGCCGCGCAGGCTGCTCGACCCGCTGCTCACGACCAGGTCCTCGACGGCGAGCCCGCCCGTGGCCGAGCCGCCGGTCACGCGCAGGCTGACCGTCGGGACGTCCCTCAGCGGCAGCACGCCCCTCACCGGGAGCTCGTCGAGCGCGCCGTCCACCGCCCAACCGTCCGCGCCCGCGGAGGCGCTGAGGGCGAGGCCCTCGCCCGCGAGCTGGACCGCCAGCCCCCGCGCGCTCGCCGTCAGGGTGCCCGCCGCCTCGACGGCGCCCGAGACGACGACCTCGGCCGTGAACGAGCCCTTCAGCGGGAGGTCCGCCGGCACCGCGGCCGCGAGCCGCCCGAGCGGCCCGCCGTCAGCGCCCCGACCCGCTTGTCCCTCGATCGCCAACCGGCCGTCGCCAGCGCCGCGCAGCTCGAGGGTCACGGGCGCCGCCTCAGGCGGTACGGGCCCGCCGACCGCCGTCAGCGTGAGCCCACCGCCGAACCCGTCGGCGCGGCTCCAGCTCAGCCCGGGCCCCTCGACCGCGACCTCGGCGGCGGCCAGGAAGGGCGCGAACGTCGCCACCGCGGGGGAGACGTCCCCCACCGCGCGGACGCGCGCCGCGCCGTCCGCGAGACCGTAGCTCGCCTCCAGGCCGAGCCAGGCCAGGCTCGCCTCCAGCGGCTCGCCTCCCAGCCGCCAGGTCCCCTCCCCGGCCGCGACCAGGGCGGAGCGTCCGCCGGCACCGCGCGACCCGGCTGAGGCCTCGCCATCACCTCCTTCCTCCGCCGCGACCGCCTCGTCCCGAGGCGCGGCCGCGACCGTGCCGCCGAGGTCAAGGGCCGGCGACAGCGTCCCGGCGCCCGCCACCAGCAGCCGCTCCGAGCGGTCCAGCCCCGGGACCCCTGAGAGCGCGGCCCGCAGGTCGACGAGCTCGACGTCGCCCCCGCGCGCCTCGACCCGACCGCCGAGCGTGCCGGTGAGGCCGTACGGCCAGCCGTTCAGCTCGCCGGAGAGCGCGGCGGTGCGCAGCCCCGGCTCGGGGGTCGCCAGCTCCGCCTCGAGGTAGGCGCCCGGAGCGTCGACGTGCAGGCGCCCGCGCTCGAAGGCGTCGTCGAGCTCGAGCCACGCCTCCACGGGCTGACCGCCGGCCAGGCCGCTGACGACCACGCGCCGGGGCTCGTCCCAAGCCAGCCGGCCCAGAAGGTCCACGCCGGGCGCCGCGAGCGTGAACGTGAGGTCGTCGGGCGCCGAGCCGACGAGCGAGACCTCGGCACCGCCCACGGTGCCGGACACGTCGACCGTGAGTCCCGCGGTCGCGGGATCCGTGCCTAGGAACGCTCGGCCGGTGGCCACCAGGTCGACGTCGACCCCGTAGGCGGCGCCTATCCTCGCGAAGTCGACGGTGGAGACGTCGAGCTCGGCGCTCAGGCTGCCGCCCGTGCCGCTGACCACGGCCACCGCGACCGGCGCCACGCCCGGTGCTCCCGGCAGCGAGGCGGCGAGCTGGCCCGCGTACGCCGCACCGTCGCCGGCGAGGTCCAGGGCGAGGTCGATCGGGCCGGCCGTCGGCACCTCGGCGCGGGCCCCGGCGGTGAGCCGCCAGCCAGTCTCCGGTGCCCACTCGGCGCGCGCGGCCACGGGCGTCGCGAGCACGGCGGAGACCGCCCCGGCGGCGGGGGGCAGAGCGGCCGCGACCGCCGGCTGGTCGAGGGTCAGCTCGGCCCAGGCGGCGCCCAGGCTCGCCTCCGCGACCGCCTGTACGCCTGCGCCCTCCAGGGTGGCGGCGGCGAGCGGCGCGGCGAGGGTGCCGCCCACGTCGGCGCGCAGGGCGGCGGGCTGGCCGAGGAGCTTGAACGGCAGCTCGACTCGGCCCTCGAGGGCGCCGTCCGCGGCGACGCGGACGTCGATCCAGTCGCCTGCCAGGCGCGGGGCGCGGCCGTCGGCCGGGACGGTCAGCGTCGCGCTGAGGGGCGGCACGGACAGGTAGGGCTCGCCGACCAGCGCGCCGCTGGTCAGCGCGACGACGACGCCGGCCTCCGGCGCGGCGTCGAGGGCGGCCGTGACGGCCCCGCCCAGCGCCTCGGCGCGGCCCTTCAGGCGCGTCTCGGGGGCGAGGGTGCCCGAGGCGTGGAGGGTGCTCTGGAGCGGCCCGGAGGCGGAGACGTCGAACAGGAGCTCGGCGCCCGCCCCTGTGAGGCGCACGTCGGCCGCTGCGGGCTCGTCACCGGGCAGGACCAGCGCGGCGGTCAGCTCCCCGAGCCAGCCGGCGCCGGCCCTGAGCTCGAGCGCGCCGTCGACGGTGACGCTCAGGCCCGTCGGCGCCTGGGAAGGGAGGTGAGGTGTCAGGTCGGCCTGCCTGGCCGTCACGACCAGGTCGCCGGCGTCGTACGTGGCGGTGAGGCCGTCGCCGAGGGAGACCGTCGCGCGCCGGGCGAGGAGGTCGGCGGTGCCGCCGACGGCGAGCGTGCCCGTGGGCCTGGCGTCCGCCGGCAGCGGGGCCGCGAGGAGCTCGGCGGGCAGCGCGCCGCTCACGACGAGCTCCGCCAGCGTCCCCTCCGCCTCGACCAGCGGCGGTCCGCCGGGGCGGGCGAGCGCGAGCCTGAGGCGCGTGGAGGCGGGGCCGTCGAGGCGCACGCGGCCCTCGGGCACGTCGAGCGTTAGCTCCAGCTCCTCGCCGGCGTACTCGGCGGGGACGGTCAAGGCGCCCGCCACCTGCACCGCGTCGCCGGCCAGCGTGAGCCGTGCCTCGCTGTCGGCGAGGCGGAGGAGGGCCGTGGGCGCGCCGGACCAGGAGGCGCCTAGCCGCCACGGCGTCGCCGGCACCGTCGCCGGGCCCGCGGCCACGGCCGGGAGCACGCCCTCGCCGCTGAGGCCGCTTGCCGTGAGCGTGAGGCCCTCGAGCGGGCCGGCGTCGAGGGTGAGGAGGGGCGTGTCCGCGGAGAGCGCGGCGAGCGGCACGCGGCCCGAGCCGACGACCGGCACGCCGGCGAGGTCCGCCTCGAGCGCCGTGGCGAGCGCGTCGCCCTGGCCGCTGACGCTGGCGCGCGCGACGAGGGGGGAGCTCAACGTCAGCGCGGCGTCGCCGGTGACGCCGGCGACCGCGCCGTCGGCGACCCTCGCCTCCAGGTCGAGCTCGAGGGTGCCCTCGGCCGGCGGCGCGCCGCCCGTGGCTAGACGCCAGAACGTGGCGACGTCGACGCGGCCGGCCGCGGCGACCAGGCCGGAGCCGGCGTCGTACCGCGCGGAGAGGCGCTCCGGTCCGCCCGGCCCGACGCCGGCGGCGAGGCGGAACGGGCCCTCCCAGGAGACCGTCGCGTCGACCGGGAGGTCGCCGAGGGAGCCGCTGAGGTCGAGCCCGGCACCGCCGTCGGAGACGCCCGCCAGGCGAAGCTCGGCCGGCAGCGTCACCGCGCCGTCGCCGGCGTCGGCGAGGGTCAGCTCGAGCGCCGCGGCTCGGCCGGCCTCCCCGAGGGGCACCTCGGCCCGACCGGACGCCGCGAGGGAGAGCGTCGGCGGTCCGCCCTCCGAGCCGACGACGGTCACGGGCAGACCGTCCAAGGCGACGGTCAGGCCGGCGGGCCCCGCCTCGAGGCTCAGGTCGCCCGCCTCGGAGGCGGCGGTCGCGCGCCAGCCGTCGACGCTCGAGCCGAAGGCCGCGACCAGCGCGCCGGCCTGCGTGGCGAGGGGCCCCGCCGTCAGGCCGGAGTGGGTGACGCGGCCGCGCCAAGACAGGCCGTCCGGGCCGTAGACGAGCGAGCTCGAGGGCACCGTGACGCGCGCCGCGACGTCGCCGCCGACCAGCTCCAGCCGGGTGGGCTCGACGATCACGTCGGCGACGAGCGCGAGGGGGCTCAGGTCGAGCGCGCCCGACACGACCACCGGGCCGAACTGGCCCACCAGCCCGGCGATCCGATCGCCTTCCAGGACGCCGGAGGCGCTGCCGCGCAGGTCGACGCCAGGGGCGAGCCCCGGCAGCGTCACCGGGTCGTCACCCTCGATGCCCAGGGACACGCGGGCGCCTAGTAGCGATGACGGCCCGGACAGTGCGAGGGAGACGACCGTCCCGTCCGGCAGCGGGGCGAGCCCCGCGCCGGTGACCGTCGCGCCGCCCTGCAGGCGGTCGCCGGCGAGCACCAGCGCTCCCTCGAGCTCGGCGCCGGCGGCGTCGGAGCCGGAGACGAAGCCCTGCCACCCGTCGGGGTCGAGGCGGGCGTCGAGGCGCGCCTGCGCCTCCCGGCCGCCGATCCGGCCGCCCCAGGCGAGCTCCAGCTCGCCGTCCTGCCTGCCGTCCAGCGCCAGGCGCAGACGCGCGTCGACCGTCCCCAGGCCCTCGCCGAGCGCGTCCAGTCCCACGCCGCGGGCGGTCACGCGCAGGTTGTCGCCCGTGTCGTCGGGCCCGGCCTCGAAGCGGACGTCGCCGCCGCCCAGCCGGGCGCGCCCCTCGGCCCTGATGCGCCCGTCGCGCGGGAGGCGGAAAGCGGTGCTGAGGTCCTCGAGCGGCAGGCCCTCCACGGCGCCGTCGCCGTCGGCGGTGCCCTCCAGGACCACGTGGTCCCAGCCGCTCAGGCGCAGCGTGACGTCGGCCGAGCCCTCGAGCGCGACCGGCGGGCCGTCCGGGTAGCTCCCGCGCAGCAGCCACGCCGCGGCCTGCGCGAGCTGAGGCGTGGCGGTGGCCTGGGCCTCCCAGCGCTGCGCCTGCACGTTCACGACGCCCCGCGCGTCGACCCGGCCGCCGAGCGCCGTCCCCGTCAGCTCGGCGGTGATCACCGGGTAGTCGAGCTCGACGTGACCGGAGACGTCGTCGGCGAGCAGGCCGATGTCGTCGACGGCGCCGCCGCGGACGTCGAAGCTGCCGGTGATCGCGCCGCCGCGCACGCGCAGCGTCCCGGTGACCTCGCCGGCGGTGACGCCGCGCCACCACTGGCGCGCCAGCGTCGCGTCGGCGCGGTCGATGAGCGCGTCGAACGCCCCCGTGAGCGTGTCGAAGCGGCCGGTGAAGGCGGCCGAGCCGTCGGCGGTGGTGACGGTAGCGGCGAGGTCGAGGGCCGTGCCCCTCTGCGTCACCTGGAGGTCCGAGACGTTCGCGTCGGGGAGGGTGAACGGGAGCTCCTCGACGTCGACGGCGACGTCGTCGAGCGACAGGCGCCGCAGCCGGACCACGATCGGCCCCGGCGCCGCGCCGGGTCCGCCGGCGGCGCCCGTGAGGAACCGGGAGACGTCGAGGCTGCCCCTGGCCCCGTCGACCTCGATGTCGAGAGGGAGCTCGCCGCCTATCAGCGAGGGCAGGAAGTAGCCGACGTGGAGCCGGTCGACGTCGACGTCGATGCCGGGGCCCTCGGCCGAGGCCCCCAGCAGCGTCACGCCGCGCCAGGCGTTGCCGGCCGTGCCGGCGTAGGTGACGCGCGTGCCGCTCAGCTCCAGCTCGGTCACGACGCGCTGCACGATCAGCTCGCGTACCGGTGGGAACGCCGGGAGGAACACGATCAGCGCCAGGACCGCCAGGACGACGACGGCGAGGATGGTTGCTCTGCGGCGTGACATCGCGGCCAGGCGGTTCCGTTCGCTTGCTCCGGCGAAGCGCGCCGGCGGGCGGCCAACAGGTGGAGAGCGGCAGGATTCCCGTTCCCTACGCGCTTCTCGTGACAGGCAAATCTACCACGAGCGCGTGTGAGGGCCGGTCCCCGCGGTCCGAACCCGTCTCCGCCACGCGGCGCTACCATTACGGTCCATGCGGAGCAGCGGCGAAGCGGCGGCAGGCGGGCAGGCGGACGGGAGGCTGCGGCTCACCGCGCTGGTGCGCGGGCGGGTCCAGGGCGTCGGCTTCAGGGCGTTCACGCGGGCGCAGGCGCTGGTGCTCGACCTCGCCGGCCACGTCGAGAACCTCGACGACGGGCGGGTCGAGGTCGTGGCCGAGGGTTGGCGCGACGACCTCGAGCTCCTGCTCGTGCGGCTGCGGACCGGCCCCTCGCACGCCGAGGTCGAGGACATCGAGGTGATCTGGTCCGAGCCCGTGGGCCTCAAGGGCTTCCATGTCTACTGAGGCGCCCCTGGCGGACGCGGTCCGCGCCCTCGCGCCCCTCGGCGCCGACAGGCTGGCGGCGGTGCCCGGCGTGCTTGGCCGGATCGCGCGGGAGAGGGCGGAGGACTACGCGTCGCTGCAGGCCGACGCTTGGATAGAACGGTCGGTCAACACGGCCGATGCCGCGCCCGCGCCGCTGTCGCCACGCGTCCAGGGCGCGCCGCTCACCGGCCGCGCCGCCTTCACCGCCGCCCTCCGCCGGGCGGCCGGCGCCAGCCTCAACGTCATCGCCGAGGTGAAGCGTTCGAGCCCGTCGCAGGGCGCGATCGCGGACCTCGACCCCGTCGCGGCGGCGCGCCAGTACGAGGCGGGCGGGGCCGCGGCGATCAGCGTGCTCACCGAGCCGCGCCACTTCGGCGGCGACCTCGCGCACCTGGCGGCGGTGGCGGCGGACAGGCGGTCCTGGCCGCGCTACGTGCCGCTCCTGCGCAAGGACTTCACGGTGCACCCGGCGCAGCTCGTCGAGGCGGCGATCGCGGGCGCGGACGCCGTGCTCGTGATCGTCGCCGTCACCGGCGACATGACGCGGGACTACGTCGCGGCCGCGCACGCCCTGGGGCTCGCCGCGCTGGTCGAGGTCCACGACGAGCGGGAGCTCGAGACGGCGCTGGCCGCCGGCACCGACGTCATCGGCGTGAACAACAGGGACCTGACCACGCTCGCGGTCGATCTCGGCACCGCGCCGCGGCTCATCGCCAAGGCCCGCGAGGCCGGGTTCGAGGGGGTGCTCGTCGCCGAGTCCGGCTACCGGACGCGCGAGGACCTCCGTGAGGTCGAAGGCCACGCCGACGCGGTGCTGGTGGGGACGAGCCTCGCCGGCAGCGGCGACCTCGCCGGGGCGCTGAGGCGGCTCATGGGTCGCTGAGCCGCCGGTCGGCCCGCGGGGCGTCGGGGCGCGTCTGGCCGGCGCTCGTCCCCCGGCGGAGTCGGCGACCCGGCCAGCCGGGCCGACCCACTCCCTCACGGTTCCCTCGCGCGCACCCTCCTGCAGTATCCCGGTGCCGGGATAGCAGCGCTGGGGCCCGCGGTGGTCGGGGGCGCGTCCTGGAGGCGGCAGCTCGGCATATGTGAGGCCGAGGCAGTATCCCGCTAGCGGGATAGTGGAGGAGGGTGCGGGGCGTGGCTCCTGGCCTCCTCGCACCACAGCTCGAGTATCCCGCTAGCGGGATAGTGGAGGAGGGTGCGGGGCGTGGCTCCTGGCCTCCTCGCGCCACAGCTCGAGTATCCCGCCAGCGGGATGGTGGAGGAGGGCGCAGGGGAGGCCCGGCCCCGCAGCCGAGCGGCAGGCGGCCAGCCGGGGACGCGCCACGGAGCGCTTCCCCCCGCGACCGGAGCGCGGAGGCGCCGGGGCTATACTCGCGCTCATGTCTAGCGACGACCGGGCGGCCTCCGCGGAGGGCGCCTCAGCCGTGAAGGAGCGGCGACCGCTCACAGCGAAGCTCGACAACGGGCTGATGGTCGTGTACGAGGCGATGCCCTGGCTGCCTTCGGTCAGCGCCACGCTCGTGCTGCCGTTCGGCTCGGCGAGCGACCCGCAGGGGCTGGAGGGCACGGCGACCGTGCTGCACGAGTGGGTGCAGCGCGGCGCCGGGGACCTCGACTCCCGCGCGTTCTCCGACGCGCTCGAGGACCTGGGCGTGAGGCGCGGCGGTGCGGCGAACCGCGAGAGCTCGAGCTTCAACCTCTCGTTCCTCGCCTCCGAGCTCGAGGCCGTGATGCCGCTGCTGGCGGACATGGTGATGCGGCCGCGGCTCGACGACGCCGAGTTCGAGCCGTCGCGCGAGCTGGCAGTGCAGGAGCTCGAGTCTCTGGACGACGCGCCGACGCAGCGCCTCTTCGACGTGCTGCTGGCGGCGTTCGTCACGAGCCCCCAGGGCCGCAGCCCGCTCGGCACCGCCGAGGGCCTGGCGGCTCTCACCGCCGAGGGCGTGCGCGCCGAGGCCGCGCGGGTCCTGCGCCCCAGGGGCGCCGTGCTCGCGCTGGCGGGCGGCGCCGACTGGGACCGCGTGCTGGCCGCGGCGCAGGCGGCGTTCGGCGCCTGGGAGGGCGAGGGCCCCGAGGTCCCCGCCGTCGCCGTGGCGACCCCCGGCCGCCGGCACGTGGAGGCCGAGTCGTCGCAGGTGCAGATCGGCCTGGCGTTCCCCGCCCCGCCGCCGGGCACCGACGAGGCGTACGTCCACAACGTCGTCGTGAACGTGCTGTCGGGCTCGAGCGGCGCGCGCCTGCACACCGAGGTGCGCGAGAAGCGCGGCCTCGTCTACTCCGTGAGCGCCTTCTACCGGTCGCTGCGCGGCTTCGGCATGACGCTCGGCTACGCGGGCACGACCCCGGAACGCGCCGACGAGACCCTGGAGGTCTTCCTCGCCGAGCTCGACCGGCTCGCCGCGGGCGTGACTCCCGAGGAGGTCGAGCGCGCGAAGGTCGGGATGCTCTCCTCGCTGGTGATGCAGGGAGAGTCGTCGAGCGCGACCGCGGGTCGCCTCGCCAGCGACGTCTTCAACCTGGGCCGCGCGCGCACGTTGGAGGAGATCATCTCGCGCGTCCAGTCCGTCACCGTCGAGGACGTGAACGAGTACCTCTCCACCCGCCGCGTCCCCGAGCCCACGATCGTCACGCTCGGCCCGGCGCGCGTGCCAGCGGCGGTGGCCCCGTGACCCGCCGCGCGTCCGCGTCTAACACAGGGGAGGTCGCCCCGTGACCCTCGACGCCCCCACGCCCATGGCCGGTGAGGTCGCCCAGCGCCTGCGCTTCGACAAGGCCGTGCTCCCGAACGGGCTCACCGTCATCGGGGAGCACAACCCCGGCGCCGCCAGCGTCGCGGCCGGGTTCTTCGTGCAGACCGGCTCGCGCGACGAGCAGGCGGAGCTCGCCGGCGTCTCGCACTTCCTCGAGCACATGGCCTTCAAGGGCAACGAGCGCTACACCGCCGACGACCTGAACCGCCTCTTCGACGAGCTCGGCGCCCAGTACAACGCCTCGACCTCGGAGGAGCGGACGATCTACTACGGCGCCGTGCTGCCCGAGCGGCTCCCCAGGCTCCTCGACCTGCTGTCCGAGCTGATGCGCCCGGCGCTGCGCCAGGAGGACTTCGACGTCGAGAAGAAGGTCATCCTCGAGGAGATCGCGATGTACGAGGACCGACCTCACTTCCACGTCTTCGACGTCTCGGCGCCGCGGTTCTGGGCCGGCCACCCGCTCGGCAACAGCGTCCTCGGGACGCGCGAGAGCATCTCCGCGCTGACCCGCGACCAGATGCTCGCCTACTACCAGCGGCGCTACTCGCCCACGAACCTGGTGCTCGCCGTCGTCGGGCGCTACGACTGGGACGCGGTCGTCGACCAGGCCGAGCGGATCGCCGGCTCCTGGCCGGCCTTCGACGCGCCGCGCGAGCGTCCGCCGGCCGCGCCCGCCACGGGCCGCGAGGGCGTCGTCGACCCGAAGCTGAGCCGCGTGCACGTCGCGTACTACGCGCCGGGCGTGGCGATCTCCGACCCCCGGCGCTTCGCCGCCGCGGTGCTCGGCTACGTCCTCGGCGACGCGACGGGCTCGCGCCTGTACTGGGAGCTGGTCGACAAGGGCCTGGCCGACTCGGCCAGCCTGGCCCACGAGGCCCACGAGGACCAGGGGGCGTTCGTCGGGTACGTGAGCAGCGCTCCCGAGCGCGCCGAGGAGGTCATCGCGCGCTACGTCGAGGTGCTGCGCCGCGCCCAGGACGAGCCGCCCACGCCCGACGAGTGGCGGCGCGCCCAGCGCAAGCTCGCCACCGGCCTCACGCTCCGCGCCGAGACCCCGCTCGGTCGCCTGCCGTCGTTCGGGGCCACCTACCAGTCGCTGGGCGTTTACCAGAGCGTGGCCGAGCTCGTCGACCGCGTCATGAACGCGCGGATCGAGACCGCGGTGGAGCTCCTGCAGGCCCGGCCGTTCGACTCCGGCTACGTCTTCACCCTCGGCCCCGGCCAGCGCGCATGACCGCAGGCCGTGTTCTCATGGAGGGCGTAGGTAGACTCGCGCGATGCGGGTGAGGCGGTCGGTTCTCGCGTCGGTGACGGCGTTCCTACTAGCTTGGGGCCTCGGCCAGGAGGCCGGCGCCGGTCCTTCCCACGGTCAGCCCGAGAGGCCCTTCGCCGGGCTCGTGATCGTCTCGCACGGTCGCCAGACGATCGACCTCGTCACCGGCCTCACGGTGCTGCCCGACGGCGGCAGCCTGGTAGACAGGCACACGGGCGTCGAGGTCGACGCGCAGGTGATCAGGTACGTGGACGGCGACTACATCGAGGCCGCGGGCGTGACCGTCTCCGGCGCGTTCGGCGAGGTCGTGGCGGATGCCCTGCGCATCGACGTCGAGAACAGCCTCCTCATCGCCACGGGCGAGCTGCGGCTCTCCCGCGACGGCCTCGTGGTCACCGCGGCGACCCTGAGCTACCACGCGCTCGAGCAGGTCGTCGTGTTCGACGGCGGCGTGACCGGCACCGAGCCCGCGTTCTTCGCCGACCGCCTGCTCCTCGACACCCTCACCGGCGACGTCCTGCTCGACGGCCGCTACGAGTTCGCCGGGGACCTGTTCACGATGCGCTCGCCGGCGGCGGGCGGGCGCCTGCAGCTAAGCCTGAGGCAGAGCGGCGACGAGATCGTGTACGCGGCCACGACCGAGGTCAGCCCCGCGCTGCTGGAGCGCTTCAGAGCCTATCTTTAGGCGGTGACGCGACGGGTCCACCGGGCGCTGGCGGCGCTGGCCGTCCTCACCGCGGCGGGGTGGGCGGCGGCGCAGTGCAGCCCTGGCCCGGAGACCTCGCAGGTCACGATCCCGAACTACCTCGCCGTCTACTACCTGCACTTCGTCAGCCTCCCCGAGCTCGACGAGGTCAGGTTCTACGGCGGCGTGTGCGTGACGGCCGTCGGCGGCGAGTGGACGGTGATCGCCGACGAGGTCGTCGTCACCGGCCTGTCCGGCGACCTGGGCCTGCGCGCCGCTTCGCCCGAGCTCTTCTGGGGCCAGCTCCGCATGTCGGCCGAGCACCTGGCGGCCACGACCGAGACGCTGGCGCTGCAGGAGGCGACGGTGATCGCGCCCGACTTCTCCGGCGACGCGGAGACGATCGTCCTCGACCTCGTGAGCGGCGGCATGACCCTGACCGGCTTCACGCTCGCCGGGCAGGCGTTCGCCGTCAGCGGCCAGCGCGCCGAGCTGATGGGCGAGACGCTGTCCGTCAGCGGCCCGTCGGTGACGACCTGCATCGGGCTCGAGGAGGCGCCCTACGCGATCGAGGGCGTCAGCGCGACCGTCGACCTCACCACCCGCACGGTCGACCTGCGCGGCGGCGCCCTGCGCGTCGGGGCGCTGAGGATCGGCCTGAGGCCACGCATCGAGCTCTCCGAGGAGAGCCTGGAAGCGTTCACGCTGCCGGTGCGCGTGCAGAACGTCGACGACCGCGGCGACCCCTCGCGTCCGGGCAGCGGGATCGGCGTTCGCGTGGTCGGCGTGCCCATCGACGGTGAGGGCGCGGCGTCGCTCGACGTGGGCGCCACCGGCATCGACCAGCCGCATCCCCTGGGGCTGGTGGCGCTGGTGAGGCTCGCCGCGACGCAGGGGCAGCAGCGCGCTTCGGCGACCTTCGGCCTCGAGGCCGGGCTGCCGCTCCTCGACGTGCAGGTCACGCGGAGCCTGGCGCCGTGGCTCGACGCCACCCTGGCCCTGCACTCCGGCGCCGAGCAGGAGGGCACGCCCTACCACGAGGGGAGGCTTGGGCTCGCGGCGCGGAGCCGCGACCTGCTGCCCGGGCCCCCGTCGCTCTCCCTCAGCGCCGACGCCTTCGCGGCGGCCACCGCGCTGACGTCCCTCGACGACCTCGCCAGGCCGCAGGTGTTCGGCACCAGGGTCGGCGCCGGCGTGGAGGCGAGCGCCGGCACCGGCCGCACCGCCGCTGGCACGCTCAGCGTGCGCGTCCGCGCCCAGGCGACGCTCTACCCGAACCACGGGGCGGTGCAGTGGGGCGTGCGCCTGAACCCCTCGTGGCGCTACGAGGCGGCGCCGCTCACGCTCTCGCTCTCCCACGACGCGTGGCTGACGAACGCGGCCTCCCCGTTCGCGGGCCTCGACCGCCTGCAGCCGAGGGCACGCACCTCCGGCTCCCTGCGGCTCGAGGGAGAGCTGGCGCGCTGGGAGGGCGAGAGGACCCTCAGCGGCTACGTCGCCGCGCGCGCCACGCACGACGCCCTGCCCGTGAACGGCGAGGCGGCGGGCGTCACCTCGGCCGTCGGCGAGGCGGGCCTCACGTACGACACCGGCACCTGGGAGCTCGAGGCGGGGGTCAGCGCCCAGCTCGCCGGCGTCCTCGACCCCGCCGAAGGTCGCGACGCCTACGTCGCCTACACCGCCGAGGCCCGCCTCCCGGGCTGGCCCGTCCTGCAGGAGGAGGGTACCGCCGGGCCCGTCGTGCCCGAGGGCGCCTTCGCCGTCAGGACCGAGGCGGTCCAGGGCCTGGTGCCAGAGGACCCCGGCCTGCGCCGGCTGGAGATGTCCGTGGCGGTGCCGCTGGCGTGGGAGAACGTCGAGCTGCGGCCGGGCATCGGCTTCGACTTCGCGCCGCTGATCCTCGGCGGCGAGGCCCCGGTGCTGACCCTCCACGCGCTCGACCTCACCGTCGTGACCTGCTGCGGCTCGCTGACCGTGGGCTACGCGAACCAGCGCGGCCGGCTGTCGGCGTCGTTCGCCATCGACATCGAGCGGCGGCCACCCCGGAGGTAGGGGTCGGGCGCCCGCACGGCGCGGGTATCATGGCCCGCCATGGAGGTGCGCCCCGCGTGAAGCTGGTCGACCGCTACGTGCTGCGGGAGGCCCTCCCACCGTTCCTGTTCGGGCTGGTGCTCTACTCGTCGCTGGCGGTGGTGTCCGCCACGATCCCGCGGCTGCAGTGGATCGTCGGCACGCCCATCGCCGAGCTCTTCGGCTGGCTGGCGCTGCAGCTCCCGCAGGCGCTCGTCCAGACGCTCCCGATCGCCCTCGTCCTGGCCGTGCTGATCGCCCTCGGCCGCCTGGCCAGCGAGCACGAGCTCCTGGCGATGCAGGTGGGTGGCGTGCCGCTCACGCGCGTAGCGCTCACCTTCGTGACCCTAGGCGCCATCAGCGCCGCGGCCGTGCTGGCGATGAACCAGTGGGTCCTGCCCGAGACGAACGCCCGCACCGCCGAGGTCTACTGGCGCCTCACGACGGGACGCTCGGGCCTGTTCCGCCTGGCGCGTCAGAACCTGCCCATCGACGACTTCCTGCTGCACTTCGAGAGCACGGGCGCCGGCGGTGACTCGCTCAGGGGCGTGAGGATCGAGCGCTGGGAGGGCGACGTGCTCACGCTCCTGCGCGCCGACACCGCCAGGTTCGATGGGAGCGACCTGGTGCTGACCGGCTACCGCATCGACAGGCTCGACCTCGGCGCGCTCGACCAGCCCGTCAGCGACCCCGCCCTGGCCCTGGCGAACCTCGTGCGGCTGCGGAACGTGGCGACCGACCCGCAGCAGACCCTCGTCGTCACGACCTCCTACACCGCCGACGACCTCATCGCCCGCTTCTCCGGCGGCGGCTTCGAGGACAGCCGCTCCCTCACCGAGCTGCGCCGCGACGCCGAGAACGCCCTCGTCTCCGCCGACGAGCGCCGCCAGGCCCAGGTGCTGCTGCAGCGCAAGCTCGCCGAGCCGTTCACGAACCTCGCCCTGCTGCTCGTGGCCGTGCCCCTGGCGCTGTCGTACTCCCGCTCGCGCGGCGTGGCGTTCGGCGTGAGCCTCGTCGTGACCCTCGTCTGGTACCTCTTCTACACGTTCGGCCAGCTCTTCGCGCAGACGGGCGCGCTGCCGGTCTGGCTCGGCGCTTGGGGCGGGAACGTCGTCTTCGTGGTCCTCGGCGCGGTGCTGCTGGCGCGCCGCAGGGCCTGAGCGCCGCCGGCGGCGGGCCCGCCTAGGCCACGTGCGCCCTCAGCCAGGCGCACAGCCGCTCGCCGTCGGCGAAGACCTTGGCGATGCGCTCTAGCGCCTCGGGGCCGTACATCCACTCGGCCGGCTCGTAGTCGGCGCCCGCGAAGACCCCCTTGCGCTTGAGGAGCGCTACGCGCGGGTGGTCCAGCGGGAAGCCCTGCGGCGCCCGCTTGAGGGTCTCGCCCTCGAGCACGTAGCCCAGGGCCGTCAGCTCGGCGAGGATCTCCTCGAGCTGGCCTCCGGCGCGATCGTCGGCGACCGCGCGCCGGTAGCGGGCGAGCTGGTCCTCGCGCATCTGGTAGGCGCCGAACCCCACGTACATGCCCTCGCGCGAGAGCTGCACGTACTGCCCGCCCGGCACGCTGGGCCCCCGACCGCCGAAGAGGAGGCCCTGGTGCTCCTTGTACGGCCGCCTGTCCTTCGTGAAGCGCAGGTCGCGGTAGGGGCGGAACATGTGCCACTCGCCGAACGCCCCCTCCAGCTCGCGGGCGAGCGCCTCGAGCGGCGCGCGCACGCTCTCGAGGTAGCGCTGCTTGTTCGCCTCCCAGAAGGCCTTCGAGTTGTCCACGTGCAGCTCGGCGTAGAAGCGGAACGCGTCGGGCGAGAAGCCGGCGAAGCGGTCGTTCGTGGGCACCGTGTTCCTCCTGGCGGCCCTGGCGGGCGCCCTCCCGGCGACCCCGTCGGGCGCGCTCCTGGCGACCCTGGTGGCCGCCCTCTCAGCGACCCTCCCGGCGGCCCCACCCGGCGTCCTTCCGGGGCCCTCCTACACTATCCCGCTACCGAGATACCAGCGGGGGAGCCGGGAGCCACGATGGAGCCGATGCCCATCGCTCTCCCGACCGGTCGAGCCAGGTGGCGTGGTATCCCGAACCCGGGATAGTGGAGGAGGGGCCGGGATGTGGCACGAGGCAGGCGGCCCGGCGCGGACCCGGGAGACCGTCCCCGACCACACGGGGCGGTCCGTGGCCGAACCGTTAAGGGCGGGCTCACGGAGCTCGGCGCGCCGGGAGCGCCGGCAGGAACGCGCATGAGCCCAAGCACAACGACGATGGGAAAGCAAGGGGGGATCCCTGAGAAGTGGGCCCCCGGTGGTACACTCGCGGTCTGATGGAGGCGACGGTGGTCAGCGTGCCCGAGGAGCTGCGGGCGGCGACTAGCTACCTGGCGCCCGAGGACGCCAGGCGACTAGCGGAGGCGTACGCCTTCGCCGAGCGCTACCACCGTGGCATGACGAGGAGGTCCGGGGAGCCGTTCATCACGCACCCCGTGGCGGTGACGGTGATCCTCGCCGAGATGCGGCTGGACATCGACGCCCTGCGCGCCGGCCTGCTGCACGACGTCGTCGAGGACACGCCCGCGACCTTCGAGGGGATCGAGGAGCGGTTCGGCCCCACGGTCAGGAAGATCGTCGAGGGCGAGACGAAGATCTCGAAGCTCGCGGTCAGGGCCTACGAGGACGAGCAGGCCGAGAACCTCCGCCAGATGCTGCTGGCGATGGTCAGCGACGTGCGCGTGATCCTCGTGAAGCTCGCCGACCGGCTCCACAACATGCGGACCCTCGAGCACATGCCGCCGCACAAGCAGCGGCGCATCGCCGAGGAGACGCTCGAGATCTTCGCGCCGCTGGCGCACCGGCTGGGGATCAACCACATCAAGAACGAGCTCGAGGACCTGGCCTTCTACTACGTGGACAGGCAGCGCTACGAGCAGCTCGAGCGCCAGGTGAGGAGCCGGCACATCGAGCGCGAGAAGTACGTGCAGGAGTCCATCGAGCTCCTGGCCGAGCGCCTCAGGTCCGAGGGGCTGAGGTTCGAGCTGTCGGGCCGCTCGAAGCACCTCTACTCGATCCACCGCAAGATGCAGCGGGACAACCGCACGCTCGACCAGATCTTCGACCTGATGGCGATCCGCGCGATCCTCGACCCCGAGCCGACGAACGGCAGCGGCATGGCGCAGGAGGACGCGGAGAAGGCCGTCTGCTACCGCGCGCTGGGCATCGTGCACAGCCTGTGGACGCCGATCCCCGGCCGGTTCAAGGACTACGTGGCGGTGCCCAAGCCGAACGGCTACCAGAGCCTGCACACGACCGTCATCGGGCTCCTCGGGCAGCCGATCGAGGTGCAGATCCGCACGCGGCGCATGCACGAGGTCGCCGAGTTCGGGGTCGCCGCCCACTGGGCGTACAAGGACGGCATCCAGGACCCGGCCGAGATCCAGAAGCGCCTGGAGTGGATGAAGCAGCTCCTCGACGTCGACCGCAGCGTCGACGACGCGGAGGGCTTCGTCGACGCCGTGAAGACCGACTACCTCTCCGAGCGCGTCCTGGTGTTCACGCCCGCCGGCGACGTCGTGAACCTGCCGCGCGGCTCCACGCCCATCGACTTCGCCTACCAGGTGCACACCGAGGTGGGGCACAGGACGATCGGCGCGCGCGTGAACGGCGAGATCGTGCCGCTCACGTACAAGCTGCAGACGGGCGACAGGGTCGAGATCCTCACGAACCGCTCGAGCCAGTACGGCCCGTCGGCTGACTGGCTGAACCTCGTCGTCACGCGCAGCGCGAAGCAGAAGATCAGGCACTACTTCCGCGCGCAGGAGCGGCAGCAGCAGCTCGAGTCCGGCAAGCGGATGCTCGAGCGCGGCCTCAGGCGGCGCAGCCTGCCCGTCGCGCCGAACATGACGAAGGCGAAGCTCCTCGACGTCGCCCAGGAGCTCCTCGGCGCCGACGACCCGGACGAGCTGTTCCTCGCCCTGGCGGCGCAGCGGCTGACGCCCAAGCAGGTCGTCGAGGCGCTGGTGCCCGAGCTCGTCAAGGAGCGCAGGCCGCAGCAGCCCGCCGAGCACCCGCGCAAGAGCGTGTCCGGCGTCTACGTCGACGGCCTCGACGCCCCGGCGAACCTCGCGAACTGCTGCAGCCCGGTCCGCGGCGACGACGTGATCGGCTACGTCACGCGCGGCCGCGGCATCTCGGTGCACCGCGTCGACTGCCCGAACGTCAAGCACCTGATGGAGACCGACGCCGACAGGTTCGTGAACGTCACCTGGGACACGCCGGCCGGGGAGGTGTTCCCCGTCGACTTCGAGGTCGTCGCGGTGGACAGGCCCGGCCTGCTGAAGGACGTGCTCGACGTCATCAGCTCGATGAACAAGAGCGCCTTCCGCGTCCAGGCCGACGTGAACTCGAACATGAGCGCGCGGATCATGTTCCGCATCGACGTCAAGGACCACGCCGAGATCGAGTACGTGAAGGACAACATCGGCCGCATCCCCGACGTCACGCGCGTCTACCGCTCGAAGCCGGGCCTGAAGGCCTGAGGCGTACGCCCCAGGCCCCGGGCCTGGGTCCCTGAGCCCGAGCCGCTGTGCCCGGAGGCAGATAGCAGCGCCAGCCGGAGGTGCCACGGGCGCCTCGCGGCCCGCCTGGTCGGGACCTTCGTCCCAGCGGCCCCGGATGTGCATCTTCTCGCATTGCTCCGGCGCGCTGGCCATGAGCATGGCGTGAGACCGCCGTGATACCTTGCGTCCGACACGCGTTCGTCGGCGCGTCCCACGGGTGCGCGGCGGCGTCGTCGTGCGTGGGCGCCGCGGGCCTTACCGCGGTGCCGGCGCTAGGAGGAGCCCAAGTATGTTCCGTAGACCAGTACTCACCCTCGCCCTCGTGCTCGCCTCGCTGGTCCTGGCGGCCTGCAGCACCGGCACCGAGAACCCCCCGCCCCCGCCGCCCGGTCCGCAGCAGGCGACGGTCGAGGAGGCGGTCGAGAGCGCCAACAACCTCTTCGCCGACCTCACGGCGGTCATGGTCGGGTTCTCGACCAACGACACGCTCCCCGCGCTGATGATAGGCCTGTACGAGTGCGGATCCAGCGACGTCGATCTCTTCCCGGTCTCGTTCCCGGCGGTCGCGTTCTACATGGCCGACTGGGACTCGGAGATCTTCGACTACGTCAACCTCCGTCCCGCCCACGGCACGTTCAGTTACAACCCCTCCGACTACACGTGGGACTACTCCGAGGAGCCCAGCGACGCGCTGGTCTGCGTCTACCCGGAAGGCGGTGAGGAAGGCGGCGTGCCGGTCGAGGTGCGCTTCGCCTTCAGCGACGTGCAGGAGGCCACCGCCTACTCCTTGATGTACCTCCCGACGGTCGCGCCGGGCGACACCATCCAGGTGCCCGGCTCGGTCCGCATCACGGTCAAGAAGGGTGACAAGACGCCCCTCGACTTCACGCTCGAGCAGACGCTGGCCGACACGACCTGCGGCCTGCTCGCCGAGGCGCGCACCCTGAGCGTGACGGGCGGCTTCGGCTCGGGCGCCCAGCAGTTCTCGCTGGCTACGTTCGCCCTCGACCACAGCGTGGACGGCCACCTCTCGGTGACCTTCGAGGGAACCTTCAAGAGCGGCTCCGTCACACTGCCCGCCCAGTTCGCCGGCGAGTTCGACATCGAAGGCTTCACGCGCGACGAGACGACCTGCGAGATCGCCTCGATCGAGAACCTCAGCGGCGGCAGCGTCGAGTTCAGCGTCGGCAGCGGCGTCGCCTCCGTGGGCGCCAGCGCCAGCTTCTCCGTCACCGTCGACGAGATCGAGGGCACCAGCGTCTCCGTCGACGACGTGACCCTCACGTTCGGCGGCAAGACCGTCGAGGTCACCGGGGGCGAGACGCTCGCCGACGTCGTGCTCACCTTCGCCGACGACGTGTCCCTCTCGCTCGAGGAGTTCCTCCAGCTGCTCACGCTCCCCTACTTCGGGATCCCGATCATCTGACGGCCTGAGGGTCGAGCGAACGTTTGACGGCCGCGCCGGGGCCAGCTCCGGCGCGGCCGTTCCGTCCAGGGGTGGTCGAGCCTCTGCGAGCTCGATAGGTCCCTGACCCTCGAGGCGGTCGTGGCGACCGCGGCGCAGCCGGGGCCCCGTAGCGCGCTCGGGCCGGGCGGCGTCATACGATGAGCGGCGTGGACGGGACGGCCGTAGACACCGTGAGCGTGCTCTTCGTGTGCATGGGCAACATCTGCCGCTCGCCCACGGCCGAGGGCGTGTTCAGCCGCATGGTCGAGGAGGCCGGGTTGGCCGAGAGGGTCGTCGTCGACTCGGCCGGCACGCACGACTACCACGTGGGCGAGCCGCCGGACAGGCGCGCCCAGGCCGCCGCCGCGCGCCGCGGCTACGACCTGTCGCCCCTCCGGGCCCGCAAGCTCGGCCGCGACGACTGCCGGCGCTACGACTACGTCCTCGTGATGGACCGCGGCAACCTGAACCGCGCCCGCTCCATCTTCGGCGGCACCTGCCCGCACGTGCGCCTGCTCATGGACTTCGCCCCCGGCCGCCCGGAGCGCGAGGTCCCCGACCCCTACGCCGGCGGCCCCGAGGGCTTCGAGTACGTCCTCGACCTCATCGAGGACGCTTGTCGGGGGTTGTTGGAGGACGTGAGACGGAGGTTGGCGGGGGAGAGCGCCGAAGCGGTCTAGCCTCCCCGCTCCTCCTCTGGTTCGTCGGTCACCGAGCCCGCGCCGGCGTCGTCCTTGCGCCGCCTGAGCCTCCGTACAGGGGCCGTGACAACGGAACCGGCCTGCGTGGCAGCCGACCCGACCGTGCCGGCGACGTTGACGACCGCCCCTCCGACTTGCTGACCACCCTTCACGACCGCGCCGGCTACGCTCGTCGCGGCGCCCGCTACCGACCTGGCGGCGGCCTCGACGAACGCCTTGGTGACCCGCGTGGTGCCCGTGGCTACCGTGCGGGCCAACAGCCCAGCAGCCTTCGCCTCGGCGCTCTTCCACACGGTGCGCCGCACCGGCCGAACCGTGGCGCGGCAGTACTCGATGGCGACCATGCCGACGCGCAGGGTCAGGAACGCGTTGACGGAGCCCTGGAACAGGGCGTTGGATACGAACCCGGCCGCTGACGACATGCCCGGTATGGAGGTCATGGTCTGGCCCATGACGCTGCTTAGGACGGGCTGAACGTGCTGCGCCAGGTCGACACGGTCGAGCTGCGAGGAAGCGGCGGCCGTACCGAGCACGTTCGCGTACAGGTAGCCGATCTGGCGCGGAGACGGCCGCTGCTGGAACACGTGCGCGATGCGCCACACCATCTGGAACTGCGTGAACGCGACGACCAGGGTGTCCAGCGAGCCGTACTGGGAAACGGCGGTGCCCAGGAACACCCGTGACGCGGTCTGGGTAACGACCTTCTCCGCCTCCGCGGCGAGAACCTTCAGCGCCGCCAAGAGGTCCCCTTCGGTCTCGAGCGACATGCCAACCAGGAGCGGGTTGCGTCGGCAGGCCCGCAGGTAACGCTGAACGATCGCCTCGTGCTCCGGACCACTGTCTTGAGCCGGTGGGACGAGGGCCGGCTCGAGTCGCAGGAGGCCCACCAACGGAACAGCGACCAAGCCCACCAGTACGAAGGTAAGGACGACGGCCGTGACTGTCCCGAAGGCCGGATGCAGGGTCGATGCGAGCGCCACGAGCTGTGCCACCTGCGAGAGCACGAGCAACACGAGCAAGACGGTCGCGGCTACCAGCAGGTAGCGGCCGGCACCCTTCAGATAGGTCACCATGATGACCCCCCTCTTGACTTTCGCGTCTAGCTTAGGAGTTCAAGGAGCGTGTGGGCGCGGGGTCGGGGGAGTTGATAGCCCCACCGGTGACCAGCGGCACCTGACGATCACCCCTTAAGGCTGCTTCTTCCGACCTGACCTGGTTCGGGGGTCGCCACCGCGCTGGGCCGGTGGGGCAGAGGCGATGCTAACACGCCGGCCAAGTCGGTCTAGGTCGCCTTCCCCCCAGATGGGGGAGTTGTGATTATTCCGTAAGAATCCCGTGAGTCGCCGTTCATATGCTGGCCTCACCGGCCGAAGAGGTCGGAGCAATACCCGGCCGACCCGACGTTATCCATCCCTATCGGGAAGGCCAAACTGAGGAGGACGCAAATGCGTCAGAACGCCAAGGGCTTCACCCTGATCGAGCTGCTGATCGTCATCGCGATCATCGGCATCCTCGCCGCGGTTCTCATCCCGAACCTGCTCAACGCCCGCGCCCGCGCGTTCGACACCGCCGCGCAGACCTGCCTCAAGGAGCTCGGCGTGCAGCAGGAAGTCGTCGCCAGCAACTCGCCGTTCAAGTACGATGACACCGGCTGGCAGTACGGCGACGAGGAGACCGGCGGCGTGAAGATTCCCGATGGTGTCGACGCTTCGGGCGAGCCGGTTACCGCTGATGTCAACGCCTGCGAGGATGTCGTGGTGGAGGCGACGATCGCCCCGGACGGCTCGAGGTACCGGTTCGACGGTAAGCACCTGCGCGGCGCGACTACGTACTTTATCGAGAACGGCACCGGCGTCTCGGTCGCCCCGTAAGACTCTAGACGGCTTGCTTGAGTGGGCCGCCCCTCAGGGGCGGCCTTCTCTTTGATGCTCCTTGCGCGGGAGTGCGCTGGTAACCGGGTAACCTTCCGCCCTCTTGACGGCGATCTTCGTCGCCGTAGGGTCGAGTCATCCCCGAGCCCCGGAGTAGTACCAGCGCACTCGCTCGGCCACACATCCCCCTAGCTCTTCCGCTGGTAGTATCTGCCCGACTGCCTACGATGCAACCTTTTTGAACACTAGTTGGGTCTTGCACCTGCGAGACCGGGAACTGAGTGGCGCGCAGCCGCCGCCCTGCTGTTTCCACGGAATGCGCCTCCTGTCATGCGCGGGGACACGTGGGAAGGGACGGAAGAGACAACGGATATTGGGCCTGGAGAGGCCCCCGGACACGTGTGGTGTCAACTGAGCTCTAGGCTCTTCAACGGCTTTACAGCATCGTCATCAAGGCATGAAGCTGCGCGGCTCGATTGCGCCCCGTACCCTCTGTATATCGTGTTCTTCCTGGCCCCTGAGCTGCGCTGGTAGCGAGGGAGCCATCGTTCCTCCAAGATGGGAAACGGCTGTAACCCATTGGGATCGGAGTGGACGATGGCTCATCTGGAGGATATGCGACTGCCGGTGGTTGCGCGTGAGGCGCTGGTCGATGACCCGAGCTTCCTGCGTGAAATGGTCGAGGCGGTGCTGAATCGATTCTTGGATGCGGAGATCACCGAGCACTTGCAGGCCGGCCCTTATGAACGCTCCGAGGGGCGCGCTGGCTACCGCAACGGGTACAGGAGTCGGCAGCTCAAGACGCGCGTCGGCACGTTGACGCTGGCGGTGCCGATGGATCGTGAGGGGACGTTCAAGAGTGAGTTGTTCGAGCGGTACCAGCGCAGCGAGAAGGCGCTCGTTGGGACGTTGATGGAGATGTACCTCGAGGGTGTGAGCACCAGGAAGGTCAGGGACGTCACCGAGGTGTTGTGCGGCACGAGCTTCAGCAAGAGCACCGTCAGCCGCCTCGTCGGCCTCCTTGACGGGGACCTGGCGGCGTGGCGCGAGGGGCCGTTGGACGCCGCCTACCCGTACCTCGTCGTCGACGCTCGCTATGAGCATGTGCGCCAAGGTGGTCAGGTGGTGAGTCAGGGCGTGCTGATCGTGAAGGGCGTGCGTGACGACGGTTTCCGCGAGTTGCTGGCTGTCGAGGTGGCCGACACGGAGAGCGAGGCGACGTACGACGGGCTTTTCAGGCGCCTCAAGGACCGCGGATCGCGCGGCGTGAGGCTGATCACCAGCGACGATCACCGCGGCCTGGTCAACGCCATCCAGAGGCACTTCCAGGGCGTAGCCTGGCAGCGTTGCCAGGTGCACATCGCTCGCAACGCCCTCGGGAAGGTCGGCAGGAAGCATCAGAAGACACTTTCCGAGGACATCCGCGCCGTGTTCAACGCCCCCAGCCTCGAGTGGGCCAGGGAGCTGAGAGACGAGGTCATCGAGCGGTGGGCTAAGACCCATCCGGCCGTCGCTGAGTGGCTGGAGACGGCGTTGGAGGACGGCCTGGCGTGCTTCTCGTTCCCCGAATCACACCGGCGTCGTATCCGCAGCACCAACGGCCTGGAGCGCTTCAACCAGGAACTGAAGCGCCGTACGAGAGTCGTGAGGATCTTCCCGAACCCAGAAGCCTGCCTGCGGCTCGTGACAGCGTTGTGCATCGAGCAGAGCGAGGAGTGGCTCGCCAGCCGGGTCTACCTGGACATGAGCAGGCTTGAAGACGCTGCACCTAGCGCCAGCGAGGAGGAGGTGACCAGCATGGCGGCATGACCCCCCACCGGCCTACGGACTTGGAGGAGGAGCGAAAGTCCAAAGGCTACGGGACTTGACTTTACGCCCAAAGCGATAAGCTCCGGAACCACCCGTAAAGGGGTATGAGAGAAGTGAGAGCTAGCGTAGCGTTGCTGCGGAGGCAGTATGCGTTCTAGCAGGGGCATCGCCATCGTCATCGTACTACTCGTAACCGCGGTAGCCTTGATGGCTGCAGTAGGCGCTGCAACCATCTCTACGCTTACATCGATGGAATCGGCGTCTTCGGAGCGGCGAGCGAACGCCGCCCAGTTCGCGGCAGAGAGCGGATTGAACAGCTTGGTAGCCAGGAGCAGGGCGCCGGAGTATGAGTTCCTATCCACGGACTCCTCGGTAGCCCAGTGGCTCGCTCGTGTAGGGTTGCGGTCGTACACGCTCCCCGGTGGGTCGACAGTCAACCTCAGTGTTCTATACGAAGATTCGTCGCGAGTAACCATGAGAGCTGAGGGCATCGCGGCCAACGGCTCGAGGCGGGTTGTGCTCCAAGATTACGAACTGGGCGTGGACAACTCTGTGCCGGGCTTGTTTGCGAATGCAGCGCTCGTCACGCAAGGGGACTTTCACAGCACTTCGGCTAAGTCGACCATCATCGGCCGTGACTCCAGCCCTGCATCGTGGATCTTCACTAATCGGCAGATATGGGAGGCGCTCGAGGGCGAGTACTTCACCACTAGCCACGCGTGCGGCGGTGGGCAAGTCACGTTCAAGGTCACCGACTCAGCAGCGAATCCTGCGGCCGATGGGATGATAGACGTCGCCGCGATTCCCGTTGGGACTTGTCCGGGTGTCACGGCTCTGGCGGCTAACACCATGGGTACTCTCCTCCCGTTCGCCATTGCCAGCTCGGTCGACTCCATGGGCCGTCCGGTGGGAACAGCGTTTAGGCAGACCATCAAGGTAACCGACACTAGCTTGTACGCCCCAAGTAACGAGATCTTCATCGCCAACGGGACGGCGACCATCGAGGACGTAGGCGTTGGCACCATCGACATCTCATGGGACGTGCTCCCCACCGGTCCAGTGGCGGAAGCCACCCCGATCCGTCAGCACATCCCCTCGGTCATCGCGGAAGGTTCGCATGGCGGCACGGACTGCCCAAGCGAGTCCAACTCCAAGTTCCCCCAGGGCTGCTTCTTCGCTGACTTGAGCAACATCTGGGAGAAGACGTTCCCTGGCATCTCGATGGGCGAGATGCTCGACCTGGCGCAAGACAACAACGCGCATTACGGGCCTACGGCGGGGACACAGGGCGACTGGCCCACGGGCCCGGTCTCTGGAGTCACCTGGATCGATGGGGCACAGACCGGCGACTTCAACAGCGGCGGCAGTGGTGGTGGGGGCAATGGAAACGGAAAAGGCAATGGTAACGGTGGCGGAGGAAGTGCAAGCTCGGGCGGTGCGCTGTGCGGAGAAGGCATCGTCATCCTGAACACGGGCGTATTCGGGACGAATGCTGAGAATACCTCGATCAACCTCAATGTTTCCGGATGCGAGTTCAAGGGTGTGCTCTACGTCATCGGCGACCTCGGCATCCAAGGCAACCTCGAAAGCTTCTCGGGCACGATCATCGTTGAGACCGGCGTGGGTACCAGGGTCCAGGGCAACGGTGAGAAGTCCTTCTACGATCCGGTCGCCATCAGGCGGGCCCTGGCGCAACTGCCTCCGCCTGCTGGCAAGCCGGGCTTCGTCGGCGCCATCCCCTCCACATGGAGGTTCGGCGAGTGATGCAACGCCGCGGGGGCATGACGATGCTCGAGCTGCTTCTCGTGTTCGCGGTCATCGCGATAGTGACAGCGATCGCCACACCGAACTACCTCGCTTGGCGTGCTGATGCCACCAACCGTGAGGTCGTAGCGCTGATCGAGCGAACCCTCTCCGACGCACGGCAAGACTCGAAGAGGACGTCTTCCGATGTGATCGTGGCGTTCACAGATGGCGCTAATCGGTTCGTAGTCGGAGGTCGAAGCATCAGCCTGCCGAACGGAAGCCGTATCGAGACGGAGGACGGCGACCCCGTGTCAGTCACGTTCCGGGGACTCATGGGTGTCCAGGAGCCCTTCGAGCCGGTTCGAATCGACGTGGTTACAGGCGGTGGCCTCCTAGAACGCACGGCGGCTGTCACCATCATCCCGCCCCTGGCGAAGACGGCGATGACGAGATGAGGGATCTGCATCCAGAGATGAAGCGGCGAGAATCCGGACTTACCGTGATCGAGATCCTTGTCGCCCTCGCGCTACTCGCGGTGGTTTCAACCGCTATCGTCGGCCTCTTCTCCATGCTCTCGAGGACCGTTCGTGTCTCGAGCGAGGACGTTGACATGTCGCGAGTCGTCAGGACGGTTGGCGACGCGATTCTTGACGATTGGCGGATACCGGCCGAATGGATCGGAGCTACGGTAGGCGGCTACACCCTGTCCGAGTTCGTGACTACTGAGACAGGCGGTCGTTGCACCGGCGGCTGGGCGACTCCAGACATCGAGGACGTCAGAGTCGTCACGATCAATTGTGGCGCAGCCGATAGCCCGTCTCGCCAGACCTACGTCTTCGAGGTCGGATCACCCAACTTATGATTCGCGTTGCGTTCGATCGAGCTAGAAAGTCGTATGGGTCGGGCCATCGTGCGGATGGCTTGACCTTGCTAGAGGTCCTTGTGGCCATCGGCCTCTTGGGTTTCATCTTCGCCGGTGTGCTCGCACTGACGCGTAGCACGCTCGGGTTCACGAGCGTCACTACTTCCGTTTCTACCTCGGTCGAAGACGTCGCCCAGGCTGAGGGATACCTGGCGGACGTTTTCAGGTCCGCGAAGGCCGTATCGATGTCGGAGACGCTTCTGGGTTCTGGCGGGCCTATCGTGGATTGCGGCGCAGACCCTGGAACCTGCATCTCCGTTCTGACACCGGTTGTCGATACTGCTGATCCTGGTCAGCCCATCGTTGACTTCGACCTCTCCTTCTTCAACGTGGAGCCCATCGGCACGCTGTACGCGACCGACGGACTACCGCGCGGTTTCGAGGGGGAGGAAACGCTGGCGCTTCTCGAGTACCGGGTTCAGAACGTCTGTGCGATCGCAGGCACAGCCCCTTGTTCTAGCGCGCCGATCACTCTGTCAGCTGCTCAGCGGACCTTTGACGGCACTCCTGGATACCTCGTTGGTGGTCTGAGCGCGACCGATGCCGATGGCAATGCCGTTGAGACGTTTCGCGTGTTGACGAACGAGGCTGGGGGCGCGCGGTCCCTGGTCCTGCAACTGGTGACTAGAGCAGACTCTCGCGAAGGCGACTTCTACACGGTCAGTCGCACTCCTGTCGAGCTACAGGTGACCGTACGTGGTTTGAGCAACTAGCGCTCGACCGCTGACTTAGAAGTGGAGTCACCCTAACCAGGTGACTCCACTTCTTATGGCCCCGCCACGGCGGGAACGAGTACAGATCGGGTATGCCTCCATAGCACGCCCCAATGGCTCTCGAGGCCATGGATACCGTTAGCGCTGCAACGCCCAGATCGCCGTCACGTATCCTCCGGCTCCACCTGCTTGGATGCCATCCCCTGTACGACCCCGAACTCAGCCCCCTGCGGGTCGGTGACGACGGCCATGGGTCTGCGCGAGCCCGAGATGCGCTCGTCGGTGACCTCGGCCCCGAGGTCCTGGGCCTGCTCGATGAACGCGCCTAGGTCATCGACCTGGAAGTAGGGCCGCCAGCGCGCGCCCACCTGTGTACCCTGCGCCGCCTCGGACGCCGGCACGATGCCCGCGACCATTCGCCGCACCTCCAACTCCTTGCGCTCGAGGTTGAGCGCGCCGTGTGGGCTCCCGCCCTGGCCGCGCTCCTCGACGGGCACGGCCTTGACCTCGAAGAGGGTCTCGTAGAACCGCGCGACCCGACCCGGGTCGTCCGTCACAAGCTCGCTCCACACCTGCCCGCCATGGGCCGCGCCCAGGGCGCCGGGCTCGAGCTTCTTCGGGTGCCACAGCACGGCCGTCGCGCCGGTGGGGCCCTCTAGGACAGCGGCTTGCCCGAGGCCACCGAGGTCCATCTTGCCGCTGATCGAGCCGCCCGCCTGAGCGGCCCTCTCGACCAGGTCGTCGATGTCGGGGGCCGCCAGGCAGAGCCACCAACGTGGGCCGGCGAGGTCGAGCGCTTCCATCATCCCGAAGCCGGCGGCGAGCCTGCGGCCCTTCACGGCCCAGAGGTGCTCGTCGACGTCCTGGAACTCCCAGCCGAACAAGCGGCCGTAGAAGTCCTGGGCGGAGCTGAGGTCGTCGGTGGCCAGGTCGGCGCAGATCGGGTCACCCGGGGCGTACTGGCCTTCGATCAGCTTGAGAGGCATCGCTTCCTCCTCCGTGGTCGTTTCCGGCGGTCTCGCTTCTCGTCAGTGACGCTAGCAACCTTCCATGAGTCAGCCGGGACGCCCAGCGGACTGCTGTGAACACAGTTCGAATGACGCCACAAGGGCTCTCCCTCTTGGGGGAAGAGCGTCCTGGACGTGACGAACAGGCAAGTCCGCCCAAGCAGGCAGCCCTACATTGCGAACGCGCCAGCAACGACCACCTGGCTCCTGGGAGGGGAGACGCGTGAAGGACAGGTCGGGGATATCCGTCGTCGAGCTCGTCATCGTCCTTGCGATCGCCGGCATCCTGTTCGCGATTGCACCGCTCGCTATTCCTCGCGACGGACTCGCCGTCAGCCAGGCGGCTGAGGGCCTCATAGCCGACACCCAGCTCGCGCGCTTCGAGGCGATAAGCAGGGCGGCGTACGTGCGCCTGGCCGTGGAGCCCGATGAGGATCGCTACCGACTGCTAGAGGTGACGTGGAACGGCACGTCGTGGGACGTCGTCCGGGTCCTGAAAGAGGTCCGCATGGCCGACGACAGGACGCAGCGCGTGAGGATAACGTCAGCTAACTCGACCAACGACTTGATCTACGACCCTCGCGGCAACCCGATCGGGCTCGGCGTGCAGACAGTGGTCCTCGACACGCCGTCGGGCCGCAGTGAGACCGTGACCATCAGCCAGCAAGGAAGGGCAACGAGATGACCGGCGCGCGTTCGAGTCCGGGGATCACGCTCATTGAGGTCCTGGTCGCGATCCTGTTCATCGCAGTGGTGTTCCTCGGCCTCGTGGGCATTCAGGTCCTCAGCCTCCGCGTGACGCGCAGCTCACAGCAGGCCTCGGATGCGACACAGCTGGCAATCGAGACGCTCACCGCTCAGACGGTAGCCGTCCAAGCGGACTTCGACGGTTACCAGGTATGTCCAGGTGTGAGCATCTGCTCAGGGTCCGTCGTCAGAGCGGGCAACACGGCGAACTGGTCGGTCTCTCGTCCCAGCGGGTACATGTTCGACGGGCTGCTGCTGGTGGACGTCCAGGTCACGGGCGACGCCGAAGCGCAGATGACGACCTACGTGTCGTGCATGGACTTCCAGCCTGAGAACGGCATCACGCCCACGCTCCTACTCCTAGGCGTGTGCGCACCGGTGCCGCCATGAGCCACTGCGTCCTTCCGTCGATGCGGAGCCGTTCGGGCCTCACGGTGGTCGAGCTGCTGATCGTCGCCGCCATCGTCGTCATCATCCTGGCCGTGCTGACAGCGTTCTTCGCCGGTCAGACCCGAGTATCCTGCGGTATCCAGGACCGCAACGAACTGGAGAACAAGCTGAAGACCGTCGCGGAGCTCGTGATGCAGGACATCCAGCAGGCCGGGTCCGTCGCCACGTACGCGTCGAGCGTCCCGACGTACGCGCTCGTCGAGCTCGGGCCGGGCTGCTCGCGCAGCGAGCGCAGCGGGTGCGTGGTGACTTCGGGTGACGGGAACGTCGTCACCACGCTCTACCTCACTTCTCTCGTGCGCCCCAATGGCGCGACGTGGGAGGCAGGCAAGAACGCTGCGTGCCGACAGGTCGACTACGACATCATGAACGGGATCTTCTCCCGCCGCGACGTGGCGTGCGACGCCACGCCTGCGGGCTTCGAGGGCTTCGACCTCGCGAGCGGCATCACCGACGTGACGGTGCAGTTCACGTGCGGCGTCGTGGCGGACGAAGAGAGCGAGATCAAGGGCGATCCCTTCACCGACCCGAGCCTCTGCTACGCCGCCAAGAGCTACCCACGCGAGGCGCTGATCAGCGTGACGGGCGTAAGCCAGGGCACGAGGAACCCCATCACCTCTACGGTCCAGCTCAGCACGCCGGTGCCCAACCTCCGCCCTCCCGTCGTCTTCGACGTCGAGGAGCCATGAGGGTCGTCGTGACTCGGGGGATCTTCGAGGGAGGTCTCGGGTGAGAAGCGAGCGCGGGTTCATCCTAGTGGCCGCGATCCTGATCGCGGCGGCGGTCGCGGTCGTCGTCCTTGGAGCCAGCTTCACGGCGCTCGTCGACCGCCAGACCTCCACCCAGCAGCAGACGTCAAACGCGGCCTACCACGTCGCCATGGCCGGCCTGAACCAGTACAAGACTCTCCTGCTGCGGCAGCTCTCCAGGGAGTACGGCGAGACCAGAGAGGGCTGGTGCGAGCCGCCGCTGGCAGGTGGAATCGAGGAGCCAGGCGGCACCGTGGTGCTCCTGCCTGGGGTGCTGAGCGCGCCACACACCATCGGCCCGGGTTCGTACCAGGTCATGTACGAGCTGAGCGGCCTCTACATCGTCCTGACGTCGATCGGGACGGTGGGAGGCGACCAGACCGTACTCCAGCTAGTGACGACCAGCGGAGACGGCCCGGCGAGCGCCTGGGACAACGCGCTCATGGCATCGGGAGCGTTGGAGGGCAAGGGTCAGAACAGCGGCAACGTGTGGATTATCGGATCGATTCACATCGTCGGCGACTACAAGCTCGATGACTACCTGACCGACCTGGACGGCACGGGGACGCTGGGCATATACGACCACTACGCGGGTGAAGGGGAGCAGAGCTCCGTAGTCGAGCGAATGGAGAGCTTGGTCGCGGAGATCCCCGACACCCTGTGCACGCGTATCAAGTCGAAGACAGGCGACCTCATCCTCGCCAGCGGGTCCGTGCGCATCGGCACCATGGACCATCCCGTGCACAGCATCCACATGCGAGACGGCGCCGTCTACCTGGAGGAGGGCAACAACATGACCCTCCTCGAGAACCACTTCGACACGAAGCTCGTGGACCTGCTGTACCCGGAGGACTACGGCATGGTCAGCCCGTACGAGGCATGGGACATCCCGCTGCCGCAGTTGGACCCCGACTTCCCCAACGATGTCACGCCCGCGTTCACGCTCACAGCGGCGTGCTGTCCCGAACTGGCCGGCGACCTCAGTGAAGGAACGCTGGTGCTCCCTCCCGTTGCGGTCAGCTCGTTCACGTGCGGCGACGAGGCTGCCGGGATCTCCTGGGACGGCACAGTCATGACATTCAACGGCGCCATCAACGTGGGCGCGGTGAACGTGCGGATCGAGGGCAACCTGCTCTACGCAGGCAAGGGAAGGCTCCGCCAGGGCAGCGGCATCGCCGACCGCACCAGGACGTTCTATATCGGAGGAACGGTCACCCCTGTGGGCGCCACCTACCTCGAGCACGACGTTCTGAGCCTCGAGACGACCGGCAGCGTGGAGTTCGACGTCAGCGGACCGGGGAAGAACCCTCCGGTCGCGATGCTCATCTACGCCCAGGAGGACGCGATCTTCTCGAAGCAGGTCTTGCTTGCGGGCTCGGTGATCGCCGACGAGTACACCATCAAGAACCAGGTGCCGAGCATCGCCTACCACCCGTCGGTCAGGGAGGTAGCTGAGGAGCAGGGCTTGCCGGGGACGTGCACCGACGAGGAGTGCAACCCCGGGGCCCTCGCTGACATCTCGATCGAGAGGCGGGACACCGCGGCGATCGACTAGGCACGATCGCTCACGTAGTGAGGCGCCGCTACGAGCTTGTAGCGGCGTCCCTCGTTCCCACCTTCGACGAGCTCAGTTCTAGCCCGACCTACGGCTCACTGACGGCGTCTACCGCCCCCTCGCCGTAGGTCCGCCGGTAGTACGCCTTGTACCGCTCGAGGTTCTCCTCGGTCGGCTCGCCCTCGGCGCCCATGTTCAGCGCCAGGTACTCGAGGCAGTAGTGCCAGCCGGGGAGGACGTCGAGGGCCGACTCGAGCGTCTCGACGTCGTGCGTGAACGTCAGCACGCTCTCCTGCGTGTCTCCGCCCTCGCGCGCCTCCATCCGGATCTCCTGCTTGCCGCGCATGCCGGGGTAGGGCGCGTCGGGCGGGCCGTCGACCTGGTAGGCGAAGACGTGCGGCGGCTCGTAGGCGGTGAGCGTGCCGGGCGGGGTCTCGGGCGGCGGGGTGCCGTCCGTGCTCTCGAACGCCTCTGTCACCGGGTCGCCCACCACGCCGCTCGTGCGCAGCTTGGTGGGGTACCAGGTGTCGAGCCGCTCGGGCTCGGTCAGCGCCTCCCACAGGTCGGTGACCGGCCTGTCGTACGCCCGCACGAACCTCACGCGGTAGCGGCCGTCCGGCGCGCGCGTCAGCGTGCCGGCGCCCTCCAGGGTCAGGGTCTCGTCCATGCGCGCAGCTTAGGGCCGGAACGTGAGGAGGTGTCGTGGGGGACGCGAGAGGGCGTTTGGCAGGGCACCGCTGCGGCCGCACGGCGCCTGACGTGGCCCCGGAGCGCCCGCTAGCTCACTGCCTCACCCGCTCGAGGTCACGCTTCAGCTCCTCGATCGTCAGCAGCCGCGTGGCCGCCTGGTCGTAGACGAGCTGCGCCCGCGCGCCCGCCTCCTCGTAGAGCCGCGTCCAGCGGTCGCGCTCCTCCAGGCCGGCGTTCAGCCGCACGACGACGGCGC
>ERZ795042.124-NODE-124-length-69052-cov-18.834471_pt1 | contig 69052 bp, 54 predicted proteins | sample MGYA00375126_ERZ795042 | MGnify/ENA primary metagenome ERZ795042 (study PRJEB30171, sample SAMN05518105) | compost metagenome | isolation source: Feedstock adapted compost from Newby Island compost facility, Milpitas, CA | place: USA:Newby Island compost facility...
TCGGATCCGAGGCTAGCTGGTAGCGGTTATCCACAGATAGACGCAGGTACCTTTCTAAGATATTGGGTAGCGCCCTGTGAATAAGGACTAATCCTCTACGCAGGAAAGCCTCGAGCCATATGACGAACACCACCCACAGCAGCATCAGCACTATGGAACCAAGCTGGTCCATCAAAGTGGCTGTCCAGCGATCGCGCCCCACCGCTAGAGACAGGATGGTTGTTCGCCACACGAGGGCTGCATAGAGTCCCAACGCTCCCAGACAGGCCCACACAAGATAGCAGGCCAGATAAGATATCCAACTCTTCCTGGGGGTACCTTGCAATGCGACCACCTCCTCTCCACAAAACCTCCCCGGCACGGGCTATAGCTGTAGCTCGTAAGTACCACTGCCCACCTCAGCTACTAGGTGCCCATCCTCGTAACGGATGTGATCGAGCTGGGAGGCAGCTCTAGCCATCGCCTCCTCATCCCCCGCCAGCTTGATGGTCGCTCGCGTGTTGGGCGGCACCACGAAACGGTACCTCACTCCATTCCCCTCCCTGCGCCAGGAGGACTCGATCGTGCCGTAGATCGAGTGATACTCCGCAGAGACCCAAGCCAGTGACCCTCCCACTATCGGGCTGAGGATGAAGTGCTTGTATCCGGGATGTGCTGAGATGGGTTGGATCCCTGCCAAGCCTCCGAACAGGAAGTCGCACACGGCGCCGTAGGAATAGTGGTTGTGAGATCCCCGGGGGTTACCTTCCTGATCTATTCCCCACCAGGTCTCCCAGATGGTCGTCGCTCCCTTCGTGACGGCATACAGCCAGGACGGTGGCGTTGTCTGCTCCAGAAGCCTGAAGGCCACGTCCGTGTAGCCGTGCTCGTGCAACACCCACAACAGGAACGGGGTAGATAGAAAACCAGTGTTCAGGTGGTAATCCTTATCACGAATTATCTGGACCAGACGATCAGCGACCGCTGGACTATGGGCCTCGCTGGCGAGCCCTAGCGCTAGGACACGGACGTAGGGAGCCTGCCTATCACGCAGCACCTCTCCGCGCATGTCCTGTATCCAGCCATCATCGCGCACGAAATAGCGGTCGTACACCCTCCTGATGGACTCCCATAGGGCTGCATATCTCCTATGGTCGTCCTCTCTCCCAAGGACGCGTGCCATCTCCGCCAGCAGGCGAGAGGAGTAGGCATAGTAGGCCGTAGCCACCAATGGATCAGCGTACTTGGCTCTCTCCTGCCAAAAAGTCTTTATGACCTCGGGATCGTCGGGCATCGGTAGATCAGCTTCAAGCCACTCGCCCCAGTGGAAGCCCGTATCCCAGATGTACCTAGCGTCCAGCTCTCCATTCACACGGTTATGATAGGCTGGGTGGTCACTATAGTGCTGGTTTGGTCTCCGAGCACAGGTATCCATGTAGTCCACCCACGCCTTGGCAGAGGCGTACTGTCTCTCGAGGATCGTGCGGTCGCCGTAGCATAGGTAAAGCGTCCAGGGTACTATGGTAGCGGCATCTCCCCATCCGGCAGAGCCATCTATGGGAGACGGCTCTCCTGGCCGAGGTCTCGGCATCAGCTCGAACATCTCCTCCGGTACTCGGGAGGATAACCTTTCCCACTCCTCTGGGTTGTGCAGGATGGATACATTGGGCACAGTGCTGGGCACGCAGCCACTAGAGAACTGCTCCGCCTCCAAATCTGCCAGCCACTTCTCGAAGAACGGGAGGACGTGCATGAAGTAGGTCGAGGTCTTGCAGTAGACTTGAGCGTCCCCGGTCCAGCCAGCTCTCTCTCGCGTTGGACAGTCGGTGGGTATATCCACGAAGTTGCCCTTCTGGCTCCAGCGGGTGTTAGACACCAGCTGATTGATAAGCTCATTGGCACAACGGAAGTCACCGGTCTCCTCCAGGTCGGAGTACACAGCTACCGCGAGGAAGTTCTCCGGAGAGACCTCTCCGGGGTAGTTACGCAGCAGGACGTAGCGAAAACCGAATATCGAGAAGTGGGGGCTGTACGTCTCTGGTTCACCGCCTCGCGTAATGTAGTGTACCTCCTGGAAGTCCTGAATCTGCCCCATGAACGCGAGGTTCTGGAGGGTGAAGTTACCCTCGCTGTCCAGAACCTCCCCATGCACAAGCACTACCTCTACGCCGGGTGGTCCCTCCAGCTGCATTTCCACCCAACCAGCGATGTTTTGCCCAAAGTCCAGCACTATCTCTCCGTTGGGGGTGCGCAGGACTTTGGGAGAGAACCTCTCTCGACGCCGGACCGGCAGGCTACGGTTGGCTATTAGGTTATCCAGCCCCAGATCTACCTCCTTGACGGGCCGCCAACCGGAATCATCGTAGCCTGGCAGGTCCCAGCCATCCAGTGTGAGCCGAGCGTCGTACACCTCACCAGCCTTGAGGTCGGATTTCAATATCGGGCCGGTGGTGGTACGAAATGTGCCGTCGGTGCAGACCACCTCAACACTCCCATCAGCATACCGGAGCACTATCTGCCCAAGGTACGCTAGCCTATAGCCCCAGTTGTTGCGTAGGCTAGCTGCCCCAGTGGATCCCCTCCACCACCCGTCGCCCAGGATCACGCCCCAAGCGTTCGTGCCAGTCCTCAGGAGGCTGGTCACATCGTACGCCTGGTATTGCAGGCGCTTGTGATAGGATGTGCACCCGGGATTGAGAACGGTGTCTGTGACTTCAAGGCCGTTGATGTAGCACCTGTAGAGCCCATGGGCAGTCATGTAAGCTCTGGCGCTGACTAGGCCGGGACGCACTTCAAACTCGCGTCGGAGGTACGGAGCAGGCTTGAAAGCGTCCGGATCCACCTCTCCCTCCGGCTCGATCCAACGGGCCTGCCAGTCTGAGACGGATAGCAGTCCCATCTCGAAGTACGCCGGCTCGCTGAACTGGGACTCCTCCTGGTCATCCCACACCTTGACTCTCCAGTACACCCTCTCGGTGGAGCTGAGAGGCGGGCCGCCGTAGGGTACGTGCTGGGACTGATCCGACTCTACACGCCCCGAGTCCCACAGCAACTGCGAGAAGTCGGGATCAGGCGCCGCCTGGATCCTGTAAGCACTCTGCCATACATGCTGGCGATCGCTCTGCAGCTTCCACCCTAAACGTGGCCTGGCAGCATCGATACCTATGGGATTGCTCATGTGCTCGGTGCGCAGGTCATAGGCTACTAACATTCAACCCTCCTTCTACAGACCGACGCCCCCGCAGGGCCAAGGTCGTCTATACTTTGTGTGATGTTTTGTGCTTTTGTGAGCTAGATTATAAATATTCAAACACTACAATTCAATAGTTATTACAAGTTATCTGCGGCCACCCTGGCAAGGAAATGCCAAGAACGGCAATATCCTCCTAGCGATCCATGCCCGCCGTGGCTATGCTGGATATACATCGTAGGAGGTGCTAGATGGCCAGGAGCGTGATCAGCATAAACACCGGCTGGTGGTTTCGAAGAGGAGACGATGACAGGGCGATGCTCTCGGGAGCAATCCATGAGCATTGGCAGCGTGTTGACCTCCCGCATACCTGGAATGCTGTGGATGGTGCCGAGGGGCCAGATTACTACCGCGGGCCTTGCTGGTACAGGAAGGAGTTCTACCTCGGTCCAGAGGCCAGAGGGCGTAGAGTCTTCATTGAGTGTCAGGGAGCCAACACCGTGGCCACGGTCTACCTGAACGAGCGACACGTTGGGGAACACCGGGGTGGGTACTCGACCTTCAGGTTCGATCTGACGGATCATCTAGATAGCAGCGGCGAGAACCTGTTGGCTATCAGGGTCGACAACAGCCCCTTGGGGGACGTCTATCCCCAGATGGCCGATTTCACCTTCTTCGGGGGGCTGTACAGGGATGTGCAGCTGGTGGTGGTGGATCCGGTACATTTTGACCTGCTAGACCATGGATCCAAGGGCATCTACATCTACCAGGACGCGGTTGACGACTCTCACGCGCGCTTACGCGTGCGTGCGCGGGTGGTGAACGAGCATCGCGAGGCGGCTACCGTCACAGTGTATGCAGAGCTACGAGATGCCGACGAGCGACCAGTAGCGCATGCTGGCCAGGAACTTGTCCTATCTCAGGGCGAGCTGCGGGAGGTGTGGCTGGCCTTCGAGCTAGCGCATCCGCACCTCTGGCAGGGGAGGGAGGACCCATACCTTTACCGAGCGAGGCTTAGCATCACCAGCTACAACGATACCCTCGATGAGGTCGAAGTAGCGTTTGGTCTGCGGACCTGTCAATTCGATCCAGACAGGGGGTTTTTCCTCAACGGCCGTCCCCTGCGCTTGAGGGGAGTTGCCCGCCATCAGGACAGGGCCGGCAAGGGATGGGCTATATCTCCAGAGGATGAGCTGGAAGATCTGGAGATCATCAAGGATATGGGGGCCAACGCTGTTAGGCTAGCGCACTACCAGCACAGCCAAAGCTTTTATGAGCTGTGCGATCGTGAGGGCTTACTGGTCTGGGCCGAGGTACCAGTGATCTCCGCTCTTGCTCCGCTGGACCTTGATGGGGCCAACGCCAAGCAGCAGCTGGTGGAGCTAATCCGCCAAAACTTCAACCATCCCTCCATCATCTGCTGGGGTGTGCAGAACGAGATCCAGATCGGAGGCGACAAGCCTGAGGCTAGGCAGTTGGTGCAGGAGCTGCATGCTCTGGCCAAGCGAGAGGACCCCACTCGTCCTACTGCTGCCGCCAACGTCATGTTCCTGGACGTGCGGGACGAGTACAACCACATCACCGACCTCGTAGGTTACAACCTCTACTATGGATGGTACACGGGCCGAGTAGAGGACATGTCCGAATGGATCGACCGATTCCGCGCTGACAACCCCAAAGTACCCTTGAGCATCTCGGAGTACGGGGCGGAAGGTATCGTGCGCTACCACAGCAGCGACCCGCGGCCAGGCGACTACAGTGAGGATTACCAGGCGCTGTACCACGAGCGGGCGTGGAGCATTCTGGAAGAGCGTCCGTATCTGTGGGCTACATATGTGTGGAATATGTTCGATTTCGCATCGGCTATGCGTGACGAAGGGGGAGTACGCGGCAGGAACAACAAGGGGCTGGTCACCTATGACCGCAAGATCAGGAAGGACGCCTTCTATTTCTACAAGGCACAGTGGAGCGAGGAACCCTTCGTTTACATAGCTGGCAGGCGCTACCTAGAGCGCTCCGAGGAGAGAACTGCTGTCAAGATCTATAGCAACTGCCAGCAAGTGAGCCTCGAGGTCAACGGCCAGCCTTGCGATCTAGTGCGTGAGCGGCCAGGTGTGTTCGTATGTCCGGCAGTGGAGCTACAGCCGGGCGGCAACGTGCTCAGGAGCGTAGGCACCAGCCCCAAGGCAACTGTATCTGATACCATCGTGCTGTACAGGGTCACCAGCCAAAACCCAAGCTATGTTGCTCCTCCCAGGAAAGGCTTCGAGGTACCCAACTGGTTTGAGCTACCCGAGGATGAGGGCGAACCCTTGTCAGAAGATGCAGGAGGCTACTCTATCCATTTCACCATGCGAGAGCTGCTGGATGACGAGCGTTCGAGAGAGGTGCTGTATAGGTATCTCGGCAAGCTGGATGAGCATCCATCGTTCTCAATGGTGCTCGACATGCCCCTAGAAACTGTGCTGGCGCTGGCGCCCAGCAGGATCGATGACAGGTTGTTGAGGGCGCTAGCCAAAGATCTGAGCAGGATCAGGAGATGTTGAGGTATCTCCGGTACTGGGAAGGGGTCATGCCCTGCAGCTTCTTGAAGACCTTCGTGAAGTAACTGACGTCGCCGAAGCCGGACATCAGCGCCACGTCTGATATCTGCAGCGTCTTGTTGCGGAGAAGGTATAAGGATTCGTCTATCCTGAGTCTGTGGACGTATTCTACCAAACCTAAACCCGTCTCCCGCTTGAACTTCTTCGAGAGAGTGTACGGACTGACTCCTAGTTTCTTAGCCAAGCTCCTTAAGTCCACGGCCTCGGTGAAGCCTAGGCGCAGATGATTGATCGCGAGCTTGACGATAGGGCTGTATCCCTTGACTGCGAAATGCCTCACGGCATCGCAGTAGTCAAGCGGCATCTTGTTGACCACCTGCTGCAGCTGGTGGGTGTTGATGCAAGACTCTATTTCGGACAGGTACCTGGTGGACAGGCTGTGCAGGTACACTGGTGGCACACCTCCTCTTTCCGCCGCCTCACGCAGGAGGGTGTCGTACACTATACACAGGTCCTTCAGGCTGCGCACGGGGTCATGCGTCAACCTGCTCACAACGTGCGAGGTATCGAGCTTGGGCACATCCTCCGCTAGCATGGCCTCGAGCTTCCGCCTATCTCCTGTCTCCACAGCACGCAGCATTCTGTCCTCAAAACGATAGCTAGCTTCGATAACGTCCTCCAGACCAGCAGCTTGAGTTACGTCGATGTCAGGACGTGCTACCCATCTCGGCCCCTCATAATACACCTCCTCAAGCTCCATGTCCGAGCTCTCTGGTGCCAGCTGGGCCGTGAGGAGCATTTGGACAAATTCCGCAATGATCTGAGCTCTGTAGAGTCCGATCACTGGCAGCGACAAGTAGTACTGTTCGAACATGTGTCGCAACGTCAAAGGCCAATGGTGGTAGCGTAGAAGTTCGTCCAGCGCCGGGGGAGAGAGGGACTCGAGCAGGAAAGGCCCGACAACTACCAGTCCTCCGCTGCTTACCGGCGCCGTTATGAACCGCAGCCTGTACGGGTTGTCATGGAGCAACACTTTGCGGGTTGCCATAGACCTCTCGAAGGCGACTAGTGAGCGTGTCTCCGGCAGGTAAGCTTCTACAGCTGGTGTCTTTCGAGTCAAGATGTACTCTACAACCGTCTCCCCCTGGGGACCCAAACACAGCGTGTCCATGTTAGCGAAGTGGTAGATATACCTACATACCCTGTCTACCTGCATTCCGCGCCCCTCAAGATTGTTGGCAAGATTTTACCATTATGGGCAATTTTATTCTAGATGGCTGCTTCCCGGCGTTGTATAGTACCCACAATCGCCCATCGGTGCAGGAGGATACGAAACATGACTGATCAAGCTATGGCGAGCCATGACTCCGCCAGGTTGAGCCTGGCGGAGAAGATCGCGGTGGTGATAAACGGCGCCACCGGCACGTTCCACAACCAAATGATCCAGCTCTTCCTACTCTTTTTCTACACAGACGTCCTTGGAGTTAGCGCCAAGTTCGCATCTCTACTGTTTCTCGTAGCCCGTGTGATCGACGCGTTCCTGGGACCAGCGTTCGGGATTTTTGTGGACCGCACGCGCACGCCTTGGGGAAAGTACAAGCCCTGGTACATACTGACAGGTGCCCTTATAGGCGTCTTCGGTTGGCTAAGCTTCACCAGGCCGCCTCTAACAGGATCTTTGCTCCTGGCGTACGTGGCGCTAACCTATTTCATGTACAGCGGCCTCAAGCCAATGGAGCAAGCGCCAGCCAACGCCCTCCTGAGCACCACCACTAAGAGTCTGCAGGATAGGCTAGCCATGAACCAGGTAGGCTTTGTGCTCATCATGGCAGCTGCGATCTTAGCCCAGGTGGCAGTACCGGTCCTGTACCCGAGGCTGGGAGGATCGCCGTCGCAGGGCTTTTTCATCATCATGGGAGTGGCAGCCATCATAGGGTTAGTGGTCGCTGTTTTCCAGCTAGTGACCATCCAAGAACGGTATGCTAATACCCATACCACCGACAGCAGAGTGCCATTGCGCGAGATGGTGAAGATAGTCCTGACAAACAGATACGTCCTTATCCCATACATGTTCGTGTTCGCGATCAACCTATCCGCAGGTATGAGGTCGGCGCTCACTATATACCTATTCAGGTACTACTTTCATAGCACAGAGCTGATGGCGGTGGCCGGGGCAGCAGGCTTCCTGCCGATACTGCTGGGGGTCGGGCTCAGTCGATGGGTAACGAATACCCTTGGGGTCCGCGGGAACTTGGTGCTGGCCACGTTGGTGGGAGCGATCACTAACGCCCTGGTGCTGCTCATGCCGCCCAGCCCCACCGGAGCCTGGATCTACATCGGGATCACAGCTGTCGCTGGGCTCTTCCAAGGCATATCTATTCCGGCACAGGGCACCATGCTTCCGGCGGCTATGGACTACGTGGAGTGGAGCACGGGCAGACAGCTGCAGGGCTTTTTGGGATCGCTGTATGGATTCTTCCAGACGCTAGCCAACGCTCTAGCCAGCGCGATGGCGGCGGCTTCACTGTCGATCATAGGATATGTCCCGAACACCGCGCAGAGCCGATCCACTTTGATGGGCTTGCTGTTGGCCATAGGTGTGGTGCCTGCTATCTTTACCCTCCTCCAAATGTCGGTGATCTGGTTCGATCTCTCCGAGTCCAGGCAGAGCGAGATCGAGATGGAGCTGCGGCAGCGCAGGCAGGGCTCAGCCTTAGAACCGAAACCTACAATCCAACTGTGATGTCTCGCTGATAAGGAGGATTTAGTGATGCTGAGGGAGAACATCGATCTGGACTGGCGCTTCACGCCGGGCGACCCCCCATTGGTGGCCGCGATGGCCTCGCAAGACGAGGGTAGGGTTGTGGACCTACCCCACGATTTCACGATCGAGAGCAACCCACATCCCAGCGCCCGGGCTGGGCAGGCCACCGGATACTACGAGGGCGGCGTTGGCACCTACACGAAGATGTTATTCATCCCGGCAGAGTGGCACGAGCAGCGCCTGCTAGTAGAATTTGATGGCGCATACATGGAAGCCATGGTCATCTGCAACGGTCACCTGGTGCGCCGCCACTACCACGGATATACCCCATTTCATGCTGACTTGACACCCTACATCCATCCGGGTGAGGAGAATCGCTTGACGGTAGTAGTGCACAATGATGCCCAACCTAACTCGAGGTGGTACACAGGCTCCGGGATCTACCGGCACGTGGACCTGTTGCGGGCCCCCATGGTTCACCTGTCACCGTGGAGCATCTTCGCTCGTACCACCCACATCATCGGTGGCACCGCAGTGTTAGCTGTTGATGTGAGTGTCGAAAACCACACCGCTCGGGATCGGGACCTTTGGGTGCAAGTACGCGTGGCTCGGGAGGTCGACGGCACCATCGTCGGCGAGGCCAGAACCAAGCTGCGTGCCCCGGCCAGTTCGGCCGCTGTAGCACGTACGCAGGTACAGGTGGCAAGTTTCCTGCCCTGGGACCTGGACCACCCCAACCTATATGTCATTACAGCCGAGCTGGAGGACAGCGATGGGGTGCTCGACGTCGATAGTACCCTCTTTGGGATACGTACGCTGTCTGTCGACGCACAACACGGGCTAGTGCTGAACGGCCGCCCGATCAAGTTGCAAGGTGGGTGCGTCCACCATGACCATGGGGTCCTCGGAGCAGCAGCGCTCCGTGATGCCGAGTTCCGGAAAGTAAAGCTGCACAAAGAGTATGGGTTCAATGCTTTGAGATCGGCTCATAACCCACCGTCCCGTGACTTTCTGGAAGCCTGTGATAGACTCGGTATGCTCGTGATCGATGAAGCATTCGACGTATGGGCTATGCCCAAGTCTAGGCATGACTACAGTCGATACTTCCTGGACCACTGGCGTGAGGACCTGTCGTCGTTCGTGCTGCGCGATCGTAATCACCCCTCAGTGATCATGTGGTCCATCGGCAACGAGATCCCTGAGTTCGCCGGGCTATCTGGAGGGTTCGTGCGTGTCTCTGAATTAGCCCACCAGGTCCGCTTGCTGGATCCCACGCGGCCAGTTACCAGTGCTCTGTGCTCGCTCTGGTTCGGACTTGAGGATCGCGAGCAGGCCAAGTTCTTTCAGGAGATAGCTAAGCAGGCGGACACGGGGCTCTCAGCTAACCTTGACTCCGAGTACGGGCGAAGCATATGGTTGGATCGCACGGAGGCTTTCGCCGCGCATCTGGACGTAGTGGGATACAACTACCTACAACATCAGTACGCACCCTCAACCGAGCGCTACCCGCAGCGCGTTATCTGTGGGACGGAAAGCCGGCCTATAGACGCTCTGCGGTATTGGGAGGCAGTGGAGAGCACGCCGCAGGTCATCGGCGACTTTGTGTGGACCAGTCAGGACTACCTCGGTGAGGCCGGTATCGGCAAGGTGGAGTACCTGGAGGCGCTGCCGGAAGTCAGCAGCATACATCAGTCCCTCTACTTCTCCCCGTATCCCTGGCGGCTGGCCAACTGTGGCGACATCGACATCTGTGGTGAGCCTCGCCCCCAAATGGCCTATAGGCGGATCGTGTGGGGGTCTCAGGAGACGTATATAGCCTGTCGCCACCCTGAGCACTTTGGGAAGCACGAACTGATTTCTCCCTGGGGATTTCCCCATTACGAGCGATCGTGGACCTGGCCCGGGCACGAGGGTGCCCCCATAGAGGTAGATGTGTTCTCAAACGCCGAGGAGGTGGAGCTCCTGCTAGATGGCAAGGTCATGGGGCGGGCCCCAGCCGGCAGGAGCCACGAGTGCAGGGCCAGATTTAAGCTCGAGTACCAGCCAGGAACGCTGGAGGCGCGAAGTCGCGTGAAGGGAGAAATCGTCTCTACCGATCAGCTGGTAACTACGGGTGCTCCAGTGGGGTTCAGGCTGGAGCCCAGCGCTCGCCAGCTCGTTGCCGACGGTCAGTCCTTGCTCTACGTGCGAGTCGAGATCGTGGACGATCGGGGTAGGCTCGTTCCCTACGCCCATCTGCCGGTCCTGGCCCGGGTGGAAGGAGCTGCCACCTTGGCCGGCTTCGGATCAGCTAACCCGGTGACTGCCGAAAACTACACCAGCGGCAAGTTTACCTCGTACCAAGGGAGGTTATTGGCGGTCGTAAGGGCAGGCAAGGTCCCCGGCACAGCCGTGCTACATCTGGAGGCAGAGAAGCTGCGTCCAGCTCAGCTCAAGATCGAAGTGTCTGACAAGTCCTAGGAGGTTGGGATGCTAAGGTTTAACGATGCCTTCTTGATAGGTGCTGCTACTTCTGCTCATCAAGTGGAGGGTAACAACGTCCACAGCGACTTCTGGGCGCTCGAGCAGGGACCACATTCGCCCTTCAAGGAGCCTTCGGGAAGCGCTGTGGACCACTACCATCGCTTTCCACAGGATATCGCTCTGCTGGCTGAGGCAGGGCTGAACGCCTATCGCTTCTCGATTGAGTGGGCCAGGATAGAGCCTAGACCGGGCATATTCGACCCCAAGGAGGTAGATCACTACAGACAGGTACTGGCATGCTGTCATGCACATGGCCTAACTCCCGTGGTGACGCTCCACCATTTCTCGTCACCTAAGTGGCTCATCGCAGAAGGGGGATGGGAGAGCGAGGCTACCGTGGATAGATTCGAACGCTATTGCAGGTACGTCGTCACGGAGCTGGGCAGCTACATACCTTATATCTGCACTATTAATGAAGCCAATATGGGTCTACAGATAGCTCGCTTGATGCGAGAGTACCAAATCGGTGCGCGCAGACAAGCCGCCGGGATCCAGGTAGGATCCAATCCAGAGAGCATATCGACGGCTATGAGCACCAATACTTTTCTGGCCCCCCGCACGCCTCGTGGTGATGCCATCGTGGCCAGGTGCCATGTTAGGGCTAGAGAGGCGGTCAAGGAGCTGGCTCCTAACATCCAGGTGGGTCTAACTCTATCCCTATATGACTACCAGGTCCTGCCGGGAGGAGAAGAGATGGCCAGAGGACTATGGGAAGAGGACCTCCTCCACTACCTGCCCTACATGGAGGGCGATGACTTCCTCGGGGTGCAGAACTACACCCGAAAGGTGATAGGACCCGATGGGGTACAACCCCTGTCTCCCCACGCACCCGTAACCGATATGGGCTACGAGTACTATCCTGAGTCGCTGGGCGGCGTCCTAGGGTTCGTCGCTCGCCACTGGCCCAAACCTATCTTGGTCACGGAGAACGGCATCTCCACCCGAGATGACGGCCAGCGCGTGCAATTCATCCGGCGGGCATTGCTGTCCTTGCACGACTGCCTCTCGCAGGGCATCGATATCCGAGGGTACTTCTATTGGTCTCTTTTAGATAACTTCGAATGGCACCTGGGATACGCCCAGCATTTCGGCCTCATAGCAGTTGACAGAACCAACTTCGAGAGACGCCCAAAAGAGAGCCTGTACTTCTTGGGCAGAGTGCGCACTCACGGTCTAGACTGGGACCCATAGAAGGTACTAGGAACAAAGTTATTAGCACAACTACTATCACAATGGGCCCCTACAAGAGATGGCTGTCATCCCCTCACCCACTTAGTCCCACGCCTGCACATCATCGGCAGCGGAGGGCGGAGAGGATATGACACCGGATCTGGGTAGGGCAGTCCTAATGTGACCTTAGTCTATTTATGTCAAATACACCACGGGCGCTTGGTGGCTCGGGGCTCACAGGTGGCCGCCATGGATGGGGGATCTGGGCAGTGACCAGATGTGAGCCAGGGCAAGCCTGGTGGCTGGGGAGAACTCCTCTCCCTGGATGTAGCCCAGCAGCTGGTCCAGCAGGTACACGGCCTCGGGATGGCAGGGATACTCCCCCAGCAGCTGCAGCGTCGTCATCAGGAACCTGCCCCTGCCCACACGTCCCTCGAACATGTACCCCAGCTTCCTCGCCCTGTGCCAGTTGTCCACCACAGCCACGATAGGTCTGAGATCCGAGGGCAAGACCTCCATCCCCACCGCCTGGGCACCCTCCACGAGATGGTACCACTGCCAATCGGAGTGCCCATCGTGGGGGAAACGCCGCATGAGGGGGTGGTCCTCCACAACCAGGCCCATCGTGGTGCGCGGTTGGTTGGGAAACCACAGGTAGGTCCAGAAGAGGGATTCAAAACCTGTGGGTATCGCGTCCTGCAGCTGGTCGTTCTCCGCCAGGTACACCACAGTGGCCCCGTTGTACATCTCCTCCACATAGCGCACGTTCAGACGATCGGTAAGGATCACCCCGCGGTGGTGCTCACAACGGTCAATGACCTCCATCTGATTGTAGTAGTCCGCCAGCCAGGCGAGGCCTGGGCTCAGCCGCACTCCTGCGCCCACCTCTTGGGTCCTACCTGTGGGGAACACCCAGAAGTCCCAGGAGTTGTGCACCTGGCTGCCCTCCAGATGAGCCCGCAGCGTTAGCTTCTTGGGCCCTGTAGGCATCCTGAGGGCCAGGGTTCCCACCTCGTACAACCCCCCAGGCGGCACGTCTCCCACAGCCAACTTGCCCCAGGCCAGGACGTCCTGGCCTGCCGCCAGCTCCCAACGCACATCACCGCGCAATCTGTCTGGACCATAGTGGGACAGGAGCAACCTGGCCTCCATCCACCCACCCTCGGGGAAAGTACGCCTCGGACACGCGCACAACAGCACCGTCTCGGCATTGAACTGCCTGAAGACCTCAGCTGATGCGTGTCCCTTGGGTTCCCAGAAAACGTCCAGCACGCCGTTGAGGGCAGTGCCCTGTCCAGGGAAGTCGGTCAGGTTGAGCATCTGTAGGCCGCTGAGCTCCGGAGTGCGCCTGATCCTCTCGAACTGCTCCTTGATACACACCAGTTGCAGTCGCGCCGATGCCCGGTAGTATCTATCCGCTTCATCGAGCAGCTGCTTGGCCGCGAGAGCATCCATCGCCTGGGCCTCCCAGGAGGGCTCGATCACTCCGGTGAACTTGGGGGATGAGTCCAGCCTTGTGTACATGTCCATCTGGGTGTGCTCGTGGGCGATCACCGGCAGCCGCCCACCGGCAACCCTGGTGGACCAGGTGGTCGTGCTATCCGGGGTCGTGCCCCGGAAAGACCTGTAGGAGTTGAGGTCGGTCTCCCTGTCCGGCTCCTCGGGCAGGTGCCCAAACCCGCTTTGGTCCAGGTACAGCCTGGAAGGGTCCAGCTCCCTGCCCCTGCGTACCAGCTGGTTGAGGAACGGGCTGTACCGATGAGAGGCTCCGTGAGGTGCAGATTGCAGCAGCTCGTTGCCCATGCAATGGATCACTAATGAAGGATGCCGCTGCAGGTGCAACACCACCCGCTCCAGCTCCGATCTCAGGAAATCGCCGGCACCAGCCAGGTACCGAGGGTCGTTGCAGTTCCCCCAGTTGGGGAGCTCGTTCTGCACCAGCATCCCCACCTCATCTGCGGCCTCATAGAAGGCATCTGGGGGCGTCCAGGAGTGCAGCCTAACATGATTGAAACCGTAGTCCTTGGCCCTCCGAAACTGCTGCAGGTACACGCTCTTGTCGTGTGGAGGATAGCCGGTGAGGGGAAATATGCAGCAGTCCACGTACCCACGCAGGTAGAGGGGCTCGTCGTTGAGGTACAGCTTCCTGCCGCGCACCTCAAACGTGCGTAGCCCGAACCTCGTGTCCACGACGTCCACACCTTCCTCCGTGGTAAGCTCCAGATGCAGTTCGTAGAGAAAAGGGTCGCGGTCCGACCACAGCCTAGCATCCGGCCCTAACTCGAGGGTCAGGGTAAGGCCCTTCACTCCCGGTTGGGCTATCTCCAGGGGCATCTTCGCTCCAGCGATCCTGCGCCCCTCGACTTCAGCCCTGGCCTCCACCGTACCCCTCGCCCCAGTGGTGGAGGCCACCGAGACTTCGCAGCGCACCGTGCGCCGACGGGCGTCTGGGAAGATCTTCAACCCCTCTATCCAAGTTCGCGGGGTGGCCACCAACCTCACAGCGCCCACGATGCCACCCCAGTTTGTGGCGGTGTGCCTCGAGTGGATGTGGGCCTCGTAGTTCAAGATCCCCTCTACCTTATTGTTCACTTTGATGGCCAGCAGGTTAGGTTCACCCGGATGAGCGAGGTCCGTCAGGTCGAACCTATGGGGGGCGCTCAGCGAGTCTCCAGAGCCCGCATGGGTACCATTGAGCCACACGCCCGTCGTCCAGTTGACCCCCTCCAGCTGCAACCAGATCTTCTTGCCGCGCCAGCTGTTTGGGATCTCCACCTGGCGCACATACCAGGCAGCTCCTTCGTAGCTACGCTTCTTGCTCCAGCCGATGATCTGCTCGGGAGGACGCTCGCCGTAGCCCTGTTCCTCCCAGGAGCCGGGCACTAGGATGCGCCCGCTCTGCAGCCTCCTGTACCACTCCTCAGCTTCACCTCTGCCATTGGGATCCAGCGCAAAGCTCCACTCACCCGTGAGGTCCAGCTGCTCCCTGTCGTGGGAGGGCAGCAAGCCAGGATAGATCATCATACCAGCATCACCTCAATCCCAAGATCTCTGAAGGGCTGCACAGCTTCCTCGGCAGCCCCTGTGTCCGTGATGAGTATGTCCACCCAATTGGTGGGGCATATCAGGGCTGTGGCCAGGGCACCCAGCTTGGTGTGGTCGGCCACAACTATCTTCTGCTTGGCGTGCTCGATGAGTGCCCTGTTGACGGCCGCCTCCTCGGCGTTCCAGCAGGTGAGCCCTTTCTCAGCATGGATACCGTTGACGCCTATGAACACCTTGTCCACGAAGAACTCGCTCACTGCACGGATGGTGAAGCTGCCGACCAGAGAGAACCAACTGCCGCGCAGGAAGCCGCCGGCCACGAACACGGTCAGGTCCTCGCGATTGCTGAGCTCCATCGCCACGTTTACCGTGGTCGTGATCACGGTGATGCCCCTGCGATGGCGGATGCTCCTGGCCACCTGCGTGGTGGTGGTGCCAGGTGTCAACGAGATGGTCTCGTTGTCGGCCACCAGGGAGGCGGCCGCCAGGCCGATCCTCCTCTTGGCCTCGCTCTCTCTGCGGACCTGGGCCTCGAAGGAGGAATCGTGCAGGAAGGGCTCGTACAGCATCCGCTCGGCAAGAGAGGCGCCCCCGTGCGTGCGCCGTAGCAAACCCTCCCGCTCCAGCTCCGCCAGATCGCGGCGAATCGTGGCCGGAGACGCCCCAAGCTCCTCCACCAGCTCCTCCACAGTGACCTCGGCTCGCTCCAGCAGCCGCTGCAAGATCTGCTCCTTGCGCAGCTGGGAATGCTTCGTCTTAGGCTCAGCCATCGTAACCTCCCATCACGAGTGCTGCTGCTCCCAGCAGCGCTGCGTCGTCTCCCAGCTCTGCCCCCCTCACCTCCACCCTGCCCTTGGGGTATGTCCAGGCGTGGGCGCGCACGTGCTCCCTCACCCTGGGCAGCACCAGCTCTCCCCTGGCCATCACCCCACCGCCTATCACCACCACCTGAGGGTCGTAGGCGTGGATCAGCGTCACCACCCCGCTGGCCAGGTACCGCAGCCAACGCTCGAACACCCAGCAAGCCAGCTCATCCCCCCGCTCCACAGCACCCAACACCCTCTCCACGCTCAGCTCGCCTCCCACAAGCTCCGAGCCACAGCCCCTCCCCAGGTGATCCGCCATCGCGTTGACCAGTGCTGTGGCCGAGGCGTACACCTCCCAGCACCCTATGTTCCCACAGGAGCACAGGCTCCCGTTGACGTCCACCGTGAAGTGTCCCCCGAGGATCCCAGCGAGCAGCCCAGAGCTCCTCAGCAGCCTGCCGCCGGCTATCACCCCGGTGCCCACCCCGGTACCGATCGTGACGCACGCCACATCGGAGTAACCCCGACCAGCCCCGTACACCCACTCCCCCAGCGCGTACACCCGGGCATCGTTGTCCACCTTGGTGGGCACTCCAAAAGCTTCCTGTAGATACCCCCCGACGCTGACCCCCTCCACGTCCGGGATCTTGCCGTTGAGCTGCAGGACGGTGCCGGTGGAGGGATCTATCACCCCTGTGAAGCCCACGCCTATCCCTCCCAGGTCGTGCCCCCCAGCTAGCTGCCTGCCCAGCTCCACCAGCTTGTCCAGCACGTGCCGGACGCCCAGATGCCCCTCCGTGGGCACCACCAGCCTCCGGAGCACCCTGCCGTCCGCACTCACCAGCCCGCTCTTGATGCGCGTGCCCCCCACATCGTACGCTAGGTACACCTGGCTCATACCTTCTCCTCCTGCGCCATCATCCTGGTCTCCACGAAACTCAGCACCGCCTCCACCTCGGGCAGCGGGCACGAGGGCACCTCGTACTTGGCCAAGTTGACGTGCGCCGCCGCCACTCCCCAGCGGGCGGCCTCCAGCACATCGCCCGTCCGTTCGTAGGCCCAGGCGAAGGCCCCCACCATGGCGTCGCCGCACCCCACTGGATTGATGCCCTCCGAGCCCGGCAGGTGGCTGGGAACCGGGGGCACTGGCAGGTGCCAGGCATGTCCCCCATAGGCCAACACGGCCCCCTCCTGCGCCATGGAGAGCAGCAACACCTCGATCCCATGTCGGGCGGCAAACTCCTGCGCTGCCCCCACCCTCTCAGCCATGTCCCTGGGGTATCCTCCCATGAGCCCCCCGAACTCCTCCAGGTTGACCTTCACCATCCATGGACGAGCCCCCAGCGCGGCCTCCATAGGCTCCGAGTGCGCGTCGATGATGACCCTCACTCCGTGCCCCCTGGCCACCTCGATCGCCGAGAAGTACAGGTCCTGGGGCATGCCGGCGGGCAGGCTGCCGGAGAGCACCAGCAGGGAGGCCGCTGGCAGCTCCCGCCTGAGCAGCTCCAGCAGGGCCTCGTGCTCCCCTCCCCCCAGCCGCGGCCCCCCATCCACGATCTCGGCCACCAGCCCCAGCTGCCTGTCCACCACCACCACGGAGGACCTGTTCTCGACGTCGATCTCCACCGCCCGGTAGTCTATGCCCTGGCGGGCGGCCGCAGCCCGCCACCGCAGGCCGTTGCCTCCGCCCAGCACCACGAGCGCCCTGCTCTCCCCGCCCAGCTGCCCCACCACGCCGCTGACGTGGGCGCCCGACCCCCCAGCCTGGTCGAAGCTCAGGTGGCTGCGCATCGTCGCCCCGGGACGGAACCCCGAGACGACGTACACCCTGTCGGTGGAGGTGTTGGGAGATACCGTCAGGATCATCCTCCCCATTCCCCCAGCAGCCAGTCCCACAGAGCCCTGTGCTCCTGGGGCCTGGAGACGTAGTCGTAGCAGGAGGGATCCTCCATGAGAGCTCGGACCATCGGCAGATCGGGCTCCAGGCAGGCTTGCCGGCCCCGAGGCACCGACACCCTCCTGGGCTCGGGCACCCGTCGGTAGCGTGGGTTCCTCTCCAACCCACCATCCGCCAGCACGTAGTACGCGGTACCCCCAAGCTCCCGCAGCGGCTCGTACAGCAGCCTGGCCTCCAACGCGTACACCGCCCCGAGCACGAGGGGCTCCTCCCCCGTGTTGACCACCACGTGCACCCAGCCCGGAGGGATGGGCACCTTGTCCCCAGGTCCCACCGGCACCAGCAGCACCCGCGACACCTCCGGGGAGGCCACGTCCTGCAGGTACATCAGCCCGCTGCCGTACCAGAACTCGTACACCTCCGAGTAGGCCAGCTCCGTGCCGGGCGGACAGGAGTGCACGTGCCCCTGGCTGCGCACCCGTTCTCGCCCCACGGTGCCGGCGGCGTAGACCACCGCCCCCAGGCCAAGGCCACGCTCCTCGAGCGCCGCTCGCCCCAGGCGGATGTGCATATATATGGTGTAGAGGTGGTCCGGGCCCTCCGCTTGGGGGTCCAGCAGCATCTGCCGGATGTCCGCCTTGCGCCGCACCTCGGGGGGATCGCTCGTTATCCCCTCCCCAAAGCGCAGCTCCAGCCCGTGCGGGTCCAGAGCCACCTCAAAGCCTGCCACCTGCGAAAGGTCTATCAACGACATCTTGTCACCTCACTTCTGCATCTTAGCTAGTGCTTCCTGGGCGCTCAGCCCCTCATGCACCACGCGCTGGAAGGCCTCCAGCGCCGCCCTGGGATCCTCCGCCTGGTAGATGTTGCGGCCGAACATGATGCCCCCGCAGCCGACCCTCACGCACACCTCGGCCACCTCCAGCGCCTCCCGCAGCGTCTCCTTGCGAGGCCCTCCAGCCACCAACACCGGCACGGGGCAACCCTCCACCACCCTGGCCATGGCGTCGCCTTCCCCAGGGTAGATGCACTTGACCACGTCCGCCCCCACCTCCGCCGCCACGCGCACGTACATCCCCAGCACTCCCACGTCCGTCCTGTCCTCCGGGTGCGTCTTCTCCCGAGCGCTCCTGGGCTCGATGATCAGCGGCAGCCCCAGCCGCTCGCACTCCCGCGCGATGCGAGCGTTGCGCTCTATCTCCTCCCGCTCGTCGTGAGGGTCGGCGTGCCCCACGAACATGTACGTCATCACCGCCGACGCCCCCGCGGCCAGCGCCTCCTCCACCGTCGCCAGCGCCACCGACACGCCCTCCGGGTAGGCCAGCACCCTGCGGCTGAAGTTCTGCCAGTCCAGGTGCAGCACCAGCGCCGGCGCGTCAGGCCCCACGAACACCTCCTCCAGGTGCCCCAGCATGCCCGGGGAGACCATCAACCCCTCGGCCGCCCGCAGCGCCGACGCCCTCCACCTCATCTCCTCCAGCGTGATCATCCCCTCCATGGGCCCCATCAGCAGCCCGTGCGAGTAGGCCACCACGATGGCTCGGCCGCTGGAGGGCCTAAACAGCCTGCCCAGCCTGATCTTCTTGCCAGTGCGCGCGTCCATCCGCTCATCCCTCCCAACAGTGTTGTAGCCACTCCACAAGGTCCAACACCCTCAGCTCAGCCCCCCGGGCCACCAGGCGGAGGTTGCGCCGGGCGTAGGGGGAGGTGGTGATCACCGCCTCCGCCCCGGTCTCCAGGACCTCCACCAGCCGCCGCCGCGCTATCGCCTCGACGGCCTCGGGATAGGGGTAGCCGAAGGTGGGCCCCGATGGCAGCGCTTGCTCTCGCTGATAGCGCAGCTCTCGCAGCTGCGCACCGGTACGCCTGATGAGCTCGCGGGGAGGATCGTACACCCCCAGCCCCCTCCCCAGACGGGAGGAGTCGTGCAGGGTGACCACCCCCTCGTACCTCCAGGGTGGCAGGCCGTCCCCAAGCCCGCACAGCCACTGCGAGATGTGCACCACCTCGCACCCGAGCTCCACCCCGAGCTCCGGGCAGATGCGCCGTAGCGCGTAGGCGGCCTCCGCCGAGTCCGCGACCACCAGCCGCGCCCCCAGCTCCTGGAGGCACCCGGCAACCTCCCTGGCGGCGCGCTCGGCCTCGCCCCACAGCCCCAGGTCGTACAGCTCGTAGCCCGTGGTCACTCCGGCGAGCAGCCCCACCTCCGGGCGCACCCGCTGGGCCACCCGCCGGCAGGCCTCGGCGACCTCGGGCGAGAGCGCCAGGGTGGAGGCGTCCACCAGCAGCACGACCTCCCCGGATGCCGTCCACCGCTCCAGCTTGCCCCAGGGCGTACCCTCTGAGAGGTAGGCCTCCCTGGCCCGCTCCACGTACTCGGGAGCCAGCCCCCGCCGCACCAGCTCCGCCCTGGCCGCCCGCAGGTAGGGAGTCTCTTCCGGGCAGCCCTCCTCGGAGTAGCGGTACACGGAGAAGGCGCACTGGGCGCCGTCGGTGAGCGCCGCGTACAGCACATCCCCCAGCTCCCTCGACCAGTCCATGTGGCCCGTGAGCACCAGCCACAGCAGCAGCGCCCGCCGCGACACCGTGTGGGCGTGACTGCCCAGCGCCCACACCTCGGGAGTGGCGAAAAGCTCCTGCTCGTGCGCCATGGCGTTGCGCCGGATAGCTTCCCTGTACCTCTCAAGCATCGCCCACCTCCGGGTGCAGCCCCTTGCCGGGGTTCATGATCCCTCCAGGGTCCAGCGCCTGCTGTAGCCGCCACAGCACCCGCAGCCCTGAGGCTCCCCACTCCCTCCCCAGCCACCGCGCCTTGGCCAGCCCCACCCCGTGGTGGTGGGAGAGGCTGCCACCCAGCGACAGGCAAGCCTCGAACGCCACCTCCAGCACCCGCCAGTAGGTGTGGGCCACCGCCTCCTCGTCCTCGGCCTCCGCGGAGAAGATCATGTACAGGTTGGCCCCCGTCAGATAGGCGTGGGAGAGGTGGCCGTAGACCTTCCCGCGCTCCCCCACCGCCGCCAGCATGGCCTCCCGCATGCCCTCGTAGACCCTGCCTAGGCAGCTCCAGTCGGCCGACACCTCCAGCGCATCGGCCACCCCCCGAGACTCCAGCAGCGGGCGGACCAGCCCCAGGGTGTTGAACCGTCGACTCCACCACAGCTCCGCGGGGCCATCCCCCAGGTCGCTCCACCCTTGTCCCCGGCATGCCGCCTCTATGTGCTCCACCTCCAGCGCCACCATGTCGGCGTACCCCTCGCAGCCCCACAGCAGCAGGCACTCCCCGGCTCGCCCCCAGGGCTCAAGGTAGGGGGCGGCCTCCACTGCGTCGTACAGCCTCACGATGGCCGGTCGCAGGTCGCGCTGCAGCACGCGTCGCACCGCCTCGAGCCCCCGTTCGAACTCGCCCACGGCGTAGCACCGCCAGCGACGGACCTCGGGCAAGGCGTGCAGCTGGAGGGTGGCCTCGGTGATGATGCCGTAGCACCCCTCGGAGCCCACGAACAGCTGGTCCAGGTCCGGACCCGTGGCAGCGCGGGGCACCCGAGGGGTGCGCACCACCTCGCCATCCGGCAGCACCACCTCCAGCGCCAGCACCATGTCCTCTATCTTGCCGTAGCGGGTGGAGGCCACCCCGGCAGCCCTGTGCGCCAGCCACCCGCCAAGCGTGGAGGCCCGCATCGACTGGGGGAAGTGCCCCAGCGTCAGCCCCCTGGCATTGAGGCGGTCCTCCAGGTACTGCCCGCTGATCCCCGCCTGCGCGCGCACCCATAGCGAGCTCTCGTCCACCTCCAGCACCCGCCCCATGCGCTTGAGGTCCACCACCAGGGCCGACCCATCCGCCAGCGCGCCTCCCACGATGCCCGAGCCCCCACCGTACGGCACCACCGGTACCCGGTGACGCTGGGCCCAGCGCAGGAGCACGGCCACCTGCTCGGTGGTCTCGGGCCAGGCCACGGCCCTGGGCAGCCAGTGGGGCCGACCGAGCACTGCGGCCTTCAGCTCCAGCGGCCAGGCATCGTGCGAGTAGGCCAGCCTGTCCACCAGAGATTCCGATACCTCTAAACCCTCTCTCCTCAGCTCTTCCAACCCTACCTCCAATGACCAGATCTAGCCATCAGGTTACTACACGGGCTCCACATTGTCAATCATTTAAGAGATATATAATCATATTTATGATTATATTTGGCTCAAAAAAGCATAAAGTATTGACATAGCGATCAAGCTGTGTTAGAGTCTAGCCAAGACGTAGTGCAAGCAGGGGTTAGATATGGCAGGAGGTATAGCTAAGAGTGGTGGATTCAGAGGTCTGAGGGGCAGGGAGAGCCTGGATGGGCTGCTCTTCGCGGGGCCAGCGATCCTGGGGCTGCTGATCTTCACGGCCTATCCCATCATCTACTCGTTCTACCTGAGCTTCACGGAGTACAACATCATTAGCCCACCGCGCTTCGTGGGGCTCGCCAACTACGAGCAGATGCTCCTCCAGGACCAGCTGTTCCGGACGTCCCTGAAGGCGACGCTCTACTACAGCGCGGTTAGCATCCCAGCTAGCCTGATCCTGAGCTTCCTGGTGGCGCTCTTGATGAACCAGAAGGTGAGGGGCATCGCTTTCTACCGCACGATATGGTACTTGCCCAGCCTGGTACCGGCTGCAGCGGGAGCCGCGCTGTGGAGGTGGATCCTCAACAGGGACTTCGGACTGCTCAACATCATGTTGGGTAACCTGGGCCTGCCCACCCCAGGGTGGCTGATAGAGCCGCGGTGGACGATCCCTTCACTCGTGATGATAGGCCTATGGATGGGCTTGGGGAGCACCATGCTGGTGTTTCTCGCGGGTCTGCAGGGGGTACCCACCCACCTGTACGAGGCGGCGGAGATAGATGGGGCCAACTTCTGGCACAAGTTCCGACACATCACCATCCCCATGATGTCTCCGATCATCTTCTTCAACCTGATTCTAGGGATCATAAACTCCTTCCAGGTCTTCACGATCGTCTACCTTATATACACGCCCACGGGCTCGGGCAGCGCTGGCCCGAGCGACTCGGCACTGTTCTACATGGTGTACCTGTACCGCAACGCCTTCCAGTACTTCAAGGTGGGCTACGCCGCGGCCCTTTCCTGGGTGCTGTTCCTGATCATAGTCGTGCTGACCTATCTGATGTTCAAGTTCCAGCACCGCTGGGTGTATTACGAAGCTGAGAGAGCGGGGTGATGCCATGACCACGGTAAGAACTGCGGAAGGCTACACACAGGCACGCAAGGGCGTGCTCCTGGGCAAGAGGGCTCGGAGGTTGATCGGTAGCGCCATAGCCTACGCGCTGTTGACGCTCGGCGGACTATTGATGCTGCTGCCCTTCGCCTGGCTGGTGAGCAGCTCGCTCAAGGGGCCCAACGAGATCTTCGTGCTGCCCCCGGAATGGATCCCCAATCCTCCCAGGTGGAGCAACTACACTGAGGTGCTCTCGGCGCTGCCTTTCCTCAGGTACCTGCGCAACACCTTGACGATCACCTTTCTGGCGATGATCGGCCAGGTGACCACCTCGGCGATGGGCGCCTACGCCTTCGCGCGCCTGCGTTGGCCGGGCAGGGACTTCGTGTTCGCGGTCGTCCTGGCTACCATCATGGTGCCCTACACCGTGACCCTGATCCCCACATTCATCCTGTTCAAGGCGCTGCGCTGGCTGGACACCTTCCTGCCGCTGATCGTGCCCTACTGGTTCGGAGGCGGCGCCTTCTTCATCTTCCTGCTGAGGCAGTTCTTCAGAACCATCCCGCTGGACCTGGACGAGTCCGCGAGGATAGACGGCGCCAGCTCCTGGGTGATCTTCACCCGCATCATCCTGCCCCTCTCCAAGCCCGCCCTGGCGGTGGTGACGATCTTCTCCTTCCTATCGCACTGGAACGACTTCTTCGGCCCCCTGGTGTACCTCTCCTCAGCTGACAAGAGGACGCTGGCACTGGGCCTGGCGGCGCTGCAGGGTCTGCAGTGGGGCCGCGACATGACCCATCTGGTGATGGCCGTATCGGTGATCATGATAGCTCCCATCATCTTGCTGTTCTTCCTAGCGCAACGCACCTTCATCGAAGGCATAGTCCTGACAGGCATCAAGGCATAAAACTACAGGAGGAAAGTCATGGCAGGTACTTACAGCAGACGCAGTTTTCTGAAGCAGATGGGGACGCTGGGCGCGACCATCGCGCTGGGGGGAGCCCTGAGCTCCTGTGGCAGCTCGGGTGGTTCGGCCAACACCCCCAGCACGGGCGGCAGCGCCACCCCCATAGCCTCCAGCCCGCCGAGCGGTGGCTCGGCCAGCGGCACGGTGAACTTCTTTGCGAGGGGAGACGAGGCCATCTTCAAGGTCTTCCACAGGCTGCGTGACGAGTTCCAGAAGAGGGAGCCCAACATCCAGGTCCAGATAGAGGAGGTGCCAGGAGACTTCTATCAGAAGTTCCAGCTCAAGCTCGCCAGCGGCACCCCGCCCGACTGCCTGTTCGAGTGCGACTGTACGATAACTTCCTCGATCAGGGCAGGAGCCCTGGAGCCCTTGGACAGCTTCATAGCCAACGACGCCAGGTTCGACAAGAGCGACTACCTGCCCATAGCCTGGTACACCTCGGAGTACGAGGGCAAGACTTATGGCCTGCCCTACGACGGAGGCTCCATGGCGATGTTCTACAACAAGGATCTGTTCAAGCAGGCGGGCATACCACCCCTCAGCCCGGAGGAGCCCATAACCTGGGACCAGCTGTTGGAGTACGGCCGGAAGCTCACGCTCGACCGCAACGGCAAGCACCCAGGCGAGGCCGGCTTCGACCCTCGGCGCATCAAGCAGTACGCCTTCGACCCCCAGGCATCCTGGGTTCCCTGGCTGTGGGTCTGGGGGAACGGAGGCGAGGTGATCACCAAAGACGGCAAGGTACCCCTGGATGAGCCCGCGGCCGCGGAAGGCCTACAGTTCGTGGCCGACCTGGGCACCAAGCACTACATCTCCCCAAGCCCTCAGTTCCAACAACAGGGGCAGATCTCCTTCCTCAGCGGGAACGTAGCGATGGTGTTCGATGGGGTGTGGGCGATGGTCCGCTACCGGGACGCCAAGTTCGAGTGGGACGTGGCACCCTTCCCCAAGGGCAAGGTCAGGGTGTCCACGGGATGGTACTCTCCCCTGTCGATGACCGCCGCGGCAAGGAACAAGGAAGCTGCCTGGAAGTGGATCTCCTTCTGCTGCTCGGAGGAAGGACAGAGGATAGTTGCCGAGCTGGGGCAGAGCGTCCCACCCCTGAAGAAGCTTGCCAACAGCCAGGTGTTCCTCAACCCCAAGGTACCACCAGAGCACAAGCAGGTGTTCCTTGATCAGCTGGATCAGAGCATCCTGAGGACGCCAGGAGACAAGATGGGCAAGTACTTCGGAGGCTACGTCGTGGAGTTCCGGGACATATTCAACCCAGCGTGGGATGCGGTGCTCAGGGGCGACAAGCAGGCAGCAGATGCCATGAAGGAGGTGAGACCCAAGCTGGAGAACCTCCTGAAGACCGGGAAGGTCTCCTGAGGGAGCGCTCGGTGGTGGCCGGAGTCCATGCCGAGGCCGACGACGAGCTGGGCAGGTACGTCATCGGTAGCACGGCGCTCTCCTTAGAGCTGGTCAGGGATGACCTGGGGCGTCTCAGCCTGGCGAGGGTGGCGTGTGGGGGCGGGGATTGGAGCCCGTCCCCCAGTCCGGTGCTGAACGTGTCCTTGGGCTCGCGCGCACTGGACGAGCTGTGCGAGCTGCGTGGGTGGGCGTCGGCGGAGCCATCCGGCGAGCAGGCGCTGCACATCACCGGCCAGCTTGGAGATACCCCCGTTCGCGTCCTGCTGACTTTGAAGGCCTATCCCGATTCGGGTGTCATCAGCTGGGACACAGAGATCCAGAACATCTCCGACCTGCCGGTAGCGATCGGCAATCCCTCCTCCCTGCAGCTGACCTGTAGGCCGACCGGCGACGCTACGCTGAGCGTGCTCAGAGGAGGGGCCTACGACGACGGGCTACCGCCCAAGGGATACGCCCTGCAGACCCTGGACAGGCTGAGCTATAGCCTATCCAGGCCGAGGGTCTACGCCTCCGCAGGGGACGGCAGGTCCACTGGGGAGTTCGTCCCCTGGTTCTGCCTACAAGGAGGCGGCAGTGGGGTCATGGGGGCGCTGCTCTGGTCCGGCCACTGGCGGATGGAAGCTAGGTACACCCCAGCGGGTGCGAGGATAGCGCTGGGACTATCTAACTTCGAACACCTGCTGGCCCCCGGAGGCACTCTGCGGCTGCCGAGGGCCCTCTTGCTGGGGTTCTCGGGGGACCTGGACGAGGCAGCTAACGCCCTGCGCGTATGGGAGCTGAGGTATCTCGCGCCTCCCATCCCAGAGGACTGGCCCTGGGTACAGTACAACCACTGGTACGCCTACGAAGGGGATATAGACGAGGCTAAGCTGCTGGCCGAGGCGGAGATAGCTGCGCAGGTAGGATGCGAGGTCTTCGTCATAGACGATGGCTGGTTCGCCGGCAGGAGGCCCGATTCCTACGTCTCAGGGTGGGGGCAGTGGCGGGAGGACCGCAGCCGCTTTCCCTCGGGCTTGTGGGGCTTCGGCGAGCGCATCAGGCAGCTGGGGATGCGCTTTGGGCTGTGGGTGGAGCCCGAGCGTGTGGACATGCAGGGGGAGGTAGCCAAGGAGCATCCCGATTGGCTGGCGGCAAGAGACGGGGTGCCCATCACCCGTAGATGGGGGGATGAGATCGCGGGGCACCTCTGCCTGGGCAACCCTGAGGTCCAGGATTGGATGGCGAGCGAGGTGGTCAGGGTGGTGCGCGAGTACGGTGTGCAGTGGCTCAAGTGGGACTACAACATGGGGTACGGCGCCGGATGCAACAGGGAGGACCACGGCCATCAGGCGGGCGATGGGCACTACGCTCACACGATGGGGCTGTACCGAGTGCTGGCAACGGTGCGGGAATCCTGCCCCGGGCTCATCATCGAGAACTGCGCTAGCGGCGGCCACAGGGCAGACCTGGGCATGCTCGCTCACTCACACATCCAGTGGCTGTCCGACTACACTCACCGGGCTGCGTCTTGTCGGCAGCATGTGCAGGGGGCGGGTTACTACCTGCCGCTGCAGTGGCTCAACGCTTGGGTGCTCGAGGGCGCAGATGCCTGCGAGCTTCGCAGCAGGATGGGCGGTGCCTTGGGGATCTCCGCCCGCCTCGGCAGCTGGAGCCAGCAACAGCTGGAGCTGCTCGCCCGAGGGATAGCCGAGTACAAAGCCGTGATAAGGCCGCTGCTCTCCGGGCACAGGTACCTCCTGAGCTCTCCCTGGCATGAAGGCTGGGACGTGTGGCAGCTCTGCCACCCACGCTCGGGAGAGTTCACCATCCTGGCCTTCCGAGACTCATCGGCCATAAGTAGCGTTAGGGTCGCTCCTAGGGGCATCTCTCCTGAGGAGGACTACATCCTAATGAATCTGGACACCGGAGAATCCTTCCAGATGCACGGTAAGGGGCTGCTGGAGATCTCTGTGGCTAGACATGCTAGCGTGCTTCTAATAGGTAAGCTGGTATCGTGAAGTTTTTACACGAGCGCTTCCACGGTAGTTTTGTCTGAATAGTCCTATTGCATATAGAATATACACTATGTAGTGCATACCCTCTCCATCCTAGGATTGAGACCGTGATCGGGAGGTACAGCATGGATACATCACACAAACTGTCAAGGCGGGATTTCCTAAAGGCCAGTGCTGGCGCTGCCGGTACCTTAATGGCGCTGTCTTTAGCCCAAGCTCGTGCGATGAGGGCTGTACGGCAGCGCGAACCTATGCATACGGAAGTTCGAGATATAGACGGCACACCGGTCGTGTTTCAGTATGGCCAGCCAGTACCATCATTTGACACTTGGAGGGAGAGGGAGCCGTGTCGAGAGTACATCGACCTCAACGGCCTATGGAAGTTTCGGTTCGATCCAGCAGATGAGGGGCTGTCGAAGGGTTGGCATACTCCAGGCCACGATGACTCGGGGTGGCATAGAGTACAGGTACCGCTACCTTGGGATCTGTATGATACTCCCAACTTCGGGTCATATGATGGTAGCAGATACGGCACTGGCACAGCCTTCTACGATGGCCATGCCTGGTATAGGAAGCAAGTCCATATTCCAGCTAATTGGAGTAACAAGATCGTCCGGCTGTTCTTTTTGGGCGCTAACTATAGGACTTGGGTATACATCAACGGCCAGTTGGTGGGTGTGCACGAGGGAGGACACACGCCATTTGCCCTAGACATTACTACCCACATCCTCAAGGGGGAAAACACTATCGCCGTTAGGGTATATAGGAGGCCGTGGTGGAGCTCCTACGATCCCTCAGTGCCTAATCCAACACCCATTACTGACGATCGAGAGTTACCCTACAAACCTGTTGACTACTGGCCGTATGCAGGGCTAATCAGAGATGTCTACATAGAAGCTACGTCGCAGATCAACATAGTGAAACTACTCACCGCCACGAGCGCAAGCACGCTAGATCTCAGGGTCATAGTACAGAACAACAGCCATAAGCACCTCACTAGAACGTTATCTGTAGACCCCGGCGAGGGGACTGGAGCAGCGCCCCAGTCGAGAGTTATACAGCTGTCGCCTAATCAGGTGACGGCCGTCCAGTTCACATTCGAGCTACCAAGCGCTACACCGTGGGATACGGCCCACCCTATACTCTATCGATTGGTGGCCACGCTCTATCCTGGGAGAGGGGATAGAGGGGTGGGGGATCGACGTCCTCCTGAGGATAGTCTGTCCGTGCGTTATGGCGTGCGAAGCGTGGAGGTGCGCAATGGCAGGTTGCTGCTCAACGGTAGACCAATATTCCTGAAAGGGGTTAACTGGCATGAAGAGACGGCAGAGCGTGGGCGATCGCTAACGCTCGAGGAGTACGACAGAGAGCTAGGATTAGTGTTGGATGCGCATGCTAACTTTATAAGAAACTGTGTCTACAACCGCCACCCTTATGTGTACGAGTTCGCCGATACACATGGCCTGCTTGTGCTCGATGATATAGACAACATGTGGCTCGACACAGCACAGGAGGCCCTGCAGACCCAGAGTTATGGATTATCTCGGGCCTTAGCACTGATGATGGCCTGGAACCAGGCAAACCATCCATCAGTGATCATGTGGTGTCTGCAAAACGAATCACAGATCTGGGCGGACACTCAGGTCTACAGAGAGTGGATCAGGGACATGAAGGAGGCGGTGCAGGGCATCGACTTGCAGCACAGACCCGTGACTTGGGCCTCTTCCAGCAGCTGGGATCCAGCGTTCGATCTTGCGGACGTCATAGGATTCAATGAGTATTTCGGGTACTTCTATGGTCAGGATTCCGATCTTGGGCCGGTCCTTGACGCCGTACATGCCTCGCATCCCGACAAGCCCATTCTCATTACAGAGAACGGTACGTGGTCCATCTACGGTGATCACGGGTCCGCGGAACAACCAGGCACAGAGGAATGGCATGCTGCCAAGTTCCTAGCACATTGGCAGCAGGTGACGGATCCAAGCAGGCTAGGCTTCATAGCTGGATATACGTTCTGGTTGCTTAAGGACTACAAGGAGCGTATGACCTATAATCGCAACCTGAACGGCATCTCGACCATGGGTTTGGTCACGTTCGATACGGAAGCCCACAGGTTGGTCTACAACGAGTTCAAGGGAGCTGCCAATCCGCTGCCATAAACATTCGAAAGGCATCTACGGCGAGCCTTACTTCGTTTCGTGTCTGATTCCCATGGTAAGCTTCTCTGCCTCTATCAGAGGAGATCGCGGCATAAGGGAAGCGATGGGTGTTGGTAGCCTCCGTACAGCTTACCACACGTAGCGACCTAAGATTACAGGAATAGGAGGCCCTTGCGGGCGGCGATCGCCACGGCCTCCGCTCGGCTGGAGGCTCCGAGCTTTGCGAGGATGGAACCCACGTGGAACTTCACCGTGTGCTCGCTGATGCCCAGCCTCGCGGCTATGGCCTTGTTCGGTAGTCCGTCAGCCATGAGGGCCAGCACCTCGACCTCCCGCTGCGTCAGGGGGACCTCCTCGGGCTCGCGCCGGACTATACGAGCTGCCAGGGTGGGCGCGACCACGGAGAGCCCACTGGCGACTGCCCTGACTGCGGCGATCACCTCCTCCACGGAGGCATCGCGCGGGAGGAAGCCCACCGGATGGCCGCTCCCCAGTAGATTGGCCTCCAGCCTATCACCAAGGATAATCAAGCCTTGCTCCACGCCAGGAGGATGACCTCCCTCGGGGGCATCCAGCAGGAGCACGTCCACCCCCGCGGAGGCCACGGCCCCTGGGTCTTCACCCTCGGCCACGACCTCCACCTCCGGCTGGCCCGATAGCATCGCCCTCAGGCCAGCCCTCAGCGCTGGGTAGGGGGACACCAGACCGACCCTGATCATCGGCAGCCCTCAGGCCGCGGTCCGGAGGTCCGGCTCGAGCTCCAAGAGGATCGCTCTCCCGTCCCTGAGCAATCTCACCCGCAGGGGAGAGGGGGATGAGGTCCTGAGCGCCCGCTCGAGATCCCCTACGCTCCGGACATCGCGGTCGTTGACGGCCAGCAGCAGGTCGAAGCGCTGGATACCGGCACGCTCGGCCGCACTCCCAGGCTCCACACCTACGACCATGACGCCGCCCACGGGAGCATCGACCACCCGCACGCCGAGGAAAGCCCTGGGACGGAACGCTTCCTGAAGGAAGGCGGTCACCTCTGCCGAGGGGACGGCGAGCGACAGGCCGGGCGTGATCACCATCGAGTTGAGCCCGATGACCTTGCCGCCAACGTCCACCAGCGGCCCCCCGGAATTGCCCGGCACGAGCGACACGTCCGACTGGATGAACGACAGGGGGCTGCGCAGCGCGCTCACGGGCCCCACAGCCGTCACCACCCCGGCGGTGATCACGTCCCTCACGCCAAAGGGGGACCCAGCCGCCAGCACGAGCTGGCCCACGCGCACCGAGCCGGAGTCGCCCACCTCCACGCTGGGCAAGTCCCGCAAGGGTATGGAGAGCGCGGCCAGGTCCCGCCTGGTGTCCCTCGCCAGGAGAGTACCCCGCACCTCCTCGCCGGACCGCGTCCGGACCTCGGCCTCCTGCTGGGGCACGACGTGGCTGTTAGTCACCACCAGGCCGCTGGGGGACCAGATGACGCCTGAGCCCACCCCGTGGCGGGAACGTATCATCACCACACGATCGAGTAGTCTCTGCGATAGCTCAGCGGCCTCATCCGAGGCCGCAAACACGGACCACCTACCAAGCATCGCCTAGCTCCTTTCCCCAGGGACCACCTGGAGTTCCGTCAGCTGGCCACCTCTTAGGACCCTGATGGGCACCGGCCGCCCCACCCTGTCGTGGGTGAGGAGAGCCTGCAGGTCCTCGGGACCGGAGAGCTCGGCGTTATCGAACGCCAGCAGCACGTCTCCCAGCAACAGCCCAGCCCTATCCGCCGGGGAGCCGGGCTCCACCCCCACCAGCAGCAGCGCTCTCCCCTGGCTGAGCCCCAGGCGGGCCCTGAGCGATTCGTCGATCGCCACCGGCTGGGTGGCTATGCCCAGGTAGCCCCTCTTGACGCCCCCGCTGGCCAGCGCCTCCACCAGCCTCTGCGCCGTAGCCGCCGGCAGGCCGAATCCCGCTCCGCCGCTCAGATGCCAGCTGTTGATCGCCACCAATCGGCCCCGCACGTCCACCAGCGGCCCACCTGAGAAACCGGGGTAAAGCATCGCGTCGCTGCGCACATAGGCATCCAGCACGCCCCCGGTGGCGGTGCGCCAGCGCCCACCCAGGGCGCTTACCACGCCCAGCGAGGCCATGAGTCCCGAGGGCCTGCCCAGGGCCAGGGCTATCTGCCCTACGCGTACCTCGGACGGATCTGCGAGCACAGGGGATGCGAGCCCCTCAGCCTCTACCGCCAACAGCGCCAGGTCCGCGCCGGGGTCGCGCGCTAACAGCCGGGCTCGATGGGACTCCCCGTTGGGCAACGTCACGCGGATGTCCTCCTCTCGCTCCAGGGTGTGGTCAGCGGCGACTATCCTGCCGTCCGCCGACCACACTATCCCTGAGGCCGGGTGCCCACGACGCGCGTCCACCCGCACCACCCACGTGCCCGCGGCCTCCACCACGTCCGCCAGCTGGTCGGATAGCTCCGCCAAAGCGCCTTGCTTCTCTGCCATGATAGATCACCTCCTTGAGTCCTTGCCTCAAGGATAGCCCGCGGGAGATGGCAGGGGTATCCCTCGTTCGGCTAGGGGAGCACCTACCCGTTCTTCCAGGTTATGGGCTGGTAGGAAGGTCCTCCAGCAGCTCGATGATCGCCCCGGAGTCTTCCAGATAGGCGTAGCGTCCGCCGGTGTAATCCCCTCGCTGCAGAAGCGACAGCCCCTTAGCCTCCAGCGCGGCGATCACCTCCTCCATACCCTGCACGCGGAACGCCACGTGATGGATGCTCTCCCCATGCGCCTGCAAGTGATCCTGCCAGGTGCTGGGGCCGTCGATGGGCTCTATCAGCTCGAGGTCCACCTGCCCTAGATGGAAGAAGGCCAGCTTGGCGCGGGCCGGAGTCGGTGCCCCGCGATACTCGGTGTGCGCCTGTTCCCATGGGGCTGTCACGATCACCTCGGGCATTGGGCTGCCCAGCAGCGCCGCCCAGCGGCGCGCCGCCTCCTCTATGTCCTTCACCACCATGCCCACCTGCACGATGGGCCCTAGCGCGCTCACGTCCGACAACTCCTCACCTCCCAACGATGCTATGATCGACATTGTCTCACGAGAGGGGTGAGCGGGGCAACGCTACGCCAGGTTCTCCCCGGGAGGCACTATACGGTCCAGCTCCTCCAGTTCCTCCTGGGATAGTTGCCAGCTCGCAGCTGCCACGTTGTGCTTGACCTGCTCGGGACTGGTCGCGCCGGCTATGACCGAGGCCACGGCCGGGCGGGAGAGCAGCCAGGAAACGGCCAGATCCAGCACGGTGCGTCCCCTTGCCTCGGCAAAGGCGATCAGCGCCTCGACCTTCTCCAAGACCTCGTCGCGCAGCGACTCTGGCCTGGATGCCAGCCTGGTGCCCTCGGGAGGGGGCTGTCCTTTGCGGTACTTACCAGTCAGCAGGCCGCTCGCGAGCGGGAAGTACGGCAGGAACGCCAAGCCCAGGCGCTCGCACTCCCCCAGCACCTCGCGTTCTGCCTCCCTGTGGAGCAGGTTGTAGTGGTTCTGCACGCTCACAAAGCGTGCTGTGTTGGCGCTTCTCGCGGCATCCTCGGCCTCCCTCAGCTGCTGGGCAGAGAAGTTGGAGCAGCCTATCTCCCGCACCTTGCCCTCGCGCACCAGCTGGTCTAGCGCAGCCAGCGTCTCCTCGATCGGCACGCTCGGGTCCGGCCTGTGCAATTGATAGAGGTCGATGTAGTCGGTGCGCAACCTGCGCAGGCTGGCCTCCACCGCCACCCGCACGTATGCCGCGCTAGCTCCCTGGCCCTGCCCCTCCATAGGGTTGCCGAACTTGGTGGCGATCACCACCTGCTGCCGCCTGCCCTCCAACGCACGCCCTATGAACTCCTCGCTCTGTCCACCACCGTACACGTCAGCGGTGTCCAGGAAGTTGATCCCCGCGTCCAGCGCGGCGTCTATCACCCTCTTGGTGCCCTCGTAGTCCAGCCTACGGCCGAAGTTGTTGCATCCCAGGCCTACCACAGATACCTCCAAGCTTCCTATCCTGCGAGTCTCCATAAGCCCTCCTTGGTTTTTGCGGCCCTTACAGCCAGATGCATGCCACGCTGCCAGTATGTACAATAGCTACGATCTGGTTACGCTCGGAGGTAGACCTTGGAAGGGGCAGTATTGGCGCAGGGGTTGACCAAGCGTTACGGCCGCAACCTCGCGGTGGACGGCATCGACCTGGTGCTGAGGGAGGGCGAGATAGTCGGCCTGCTGGGCCCCAACGGCGCGGGGAAAACCACCACGGTCGGGATGCTCACCGGCCTGCTGCGACCGACCGCCGGTCGCGTGCGCATATGCGGCCACGACCCGGAGAGGGAGCCGATCGTGGTCAAGAGGCTGATCGGCTACGTGCCGGACGAGCCCTACCTTTATGAGAAGCTCACCGGCAGGGAGTTCGTCACCCTCATGGCTGAGCTGTACAGGGTGAGGGGGCCAGTAGCTGCCATGGTAGATGAGCTGCTAGAGCGCTTCGGGCTGAGGGAGGTCGCTGACTCGCAGATCGGGAGCTACTCTCGGGGCATGCGGGAGAAGGTCGCGCTATGCGGGCAGCTCGTCCACCAGCCACAGGTGCTGTTCCTGGATGAGCCCACCGTTGGCCTCGATCCCCGCAGCGCGCGCCTGCTAAAGGACACGCTCCGGGCGATGGCTGACGAGGGCCGCACCGTGCTGATCTGCACGCACATCCTGGAGATGGCAGAGCAGATCTGCGACCGGGTGGCCATCTTGGACCGCGGCAGGATAGTAGCGCAGGGATCGTTGGAGGAGCTGAGGGATGCCGCCAGGGCCGGAGAGGACGCGACCCTCGAGGACGTCTTCCTGCGGTTGACGCAGGAGGCGGAGGGCGTGCTGGAGGCCTAGGCCATGTGGCATTATATGCGGACCTTGCTGACTCTAAGGATCAAGATGCTCCTCCGCCCATCCCCCCGGCAGGGCTCCCGCAGGCCCTGGCTGGGGCTTGTGAGCTCAGCAGTCGCGGTGCTGTGCGTGGCCGCCGCAGTGCTGCTCGTCATCGTATCGCTCTTCGGGGAGGCACAAAGCGGGGGCTACCTGCGAACTTTCCTCCTGTGGTGCTCGACCGCCGGCGTGACGTTCCTATTCCTCATGGCCGTACCCGCGCTGCTAGGGGCGCTGACGACGAAGGGAGATCTGCGATTGCTCCTCCTGACGCCGGTAGCCTCTTGGTGGGTGGTGTTGGAGAAGCTGATAGCATCCTACCTGCGGTTGCTGGGCCTGGCGTTGCTGCCCTCGGCGCTGGTTGTCGCCGGGCTCGGGTTGACGTTCGACCACCCGTGCAGTTACTGGCCGCTGGCTATGCTCGCAGTCCTGCTGCTGCCAGGGGCGCCGCTGGCAGCAGCGACGCTGCTGACGGTGGCGGTGCTGCGGTGGATCCCTCCGGCTCGGGCAAGGGCGATCGCCTCCCTGTTGGGTGCTGGGCTGGGGCTGGCATATTACGCGGGCTCGCAGCTGTTGGCCCAGAGGGCTGTCGAGGTCCTTGGCTCGGGGGCAGTGCTCGAGTGGCTTGGACGCCTGCCAACGAGCTGGCCTGGGCAAGCGCTCGCTCTGGCTCTACAGGGAGACGAACTGATGGCTGCCGCCTACCTGCTGGGGACCGCCGTGACCTCCGCGGCCGCCGGAGCGCTGGGGCTCTGGCTCTCCGTACGGGTGTTTGAGTTGGGCTGGGCGTCCTTCCAGGAGGTAGCCACCAGCACGCGGGCGCATAGATCCGGGCGTGATCGCGCGGGTGCTCGCCCTCCCTGGTGGTCGCTAGCCTCCAAGGACTGGAAGGAGCTGCGCAGGGATCCCCAGCACTTGGTGGGGCTGCTGTATCCGCTGGTGATCTTCGGCGCTGGCGTCTACCGTAGCCTGGCGGTAGCCTCCACCAGGGGTGAGGGGTGGCCGATCTTCGCGACGATAGACATGGGCATGTACTTCATGATCATGACGCTTGCGCAGCCAAGTATCAACCGGGAGGGGAGGAGGCTCTACCTCCTGGCCCTTTGCCCCCTGTCACCGAGGGAGATCTTCGTGGGCAAGTGGCTCTACGCGGCCGTACCTCCCCTTGCCCTGGCAGCGGCCCTTGACATCGCGTACGGGCTGTGGGCTGGCCTGCACCCACTGGCGACCATCTACATGCTGCTCATCACTACGTTGCTGGCTGTGACGCTGGCTGGCATCCTGCTCTGGGTGGCTGTCAGGTGGCCGCGCCTCGACTGGCAGGACGCTGGACGACAGGTCAGCTTCGTGGCCAGTGCGGTGGGCGGCTTGGCAGGGCTAGGGGTGCTGGCGGCCGTGGCGCTGCCTGCCCTGGGCGCGTTATGGCTGTGGGACACCCACCCGCTGCTCGCGCTGCCTTTGGGAGCGCTGCCGCTGGCGACGAGCGGGTTGGCTATCATGGTCCTGCTGGCCCTGGGACCGCTCCAGCTGGAGCGGCTGCTCAGTCCCTCCTGAGCCAGAGCAGTTCGCTCGCCCAGTCTCCCCAAAGCGGCAGCTCGAGGCCGTGGGCCATCAGCACGTCACCCCTGAGCTTGACTCCCAGAGGCTCGACCTGGTACGTGGCATCGGGGTCAAGGCCTCGCAGCCGCACCCTCGGCATGGGATCCATCAATCTGTGCACGGGCCTCAGCACGAAGCACACCGACTCCCCACGCTCTGGGGACACGTACTGCACGGCAGTCACGTCCCCCTTGCGAGGGGAGGACAGCCTGTACTGGTCACCGAACTGCACGATGTGCCTGATCTCCTTGTACCTGGCTACCAGCCTACGAGCCTCCTCCAGCTCCGACTCAGACCACTTCAGCAGGTTGCCACCGATGCCCAGTCCCCCCATCATCGCGCAGTGGAAGCGAAAGCGCAGCGGCACGGCGCGGTTGGAGAAGTGGGAGGGAGAGTCCGTCACCCAGCACATCATCGTCCGGGCACAGTAGGCCATGGAGTAGCCCTCCTGGATCCACAGGCGGTCGTAGGCGTCGGTGTTGTCGCTCGTCCATACCTGGTCGGTAAGCGCCATGATCCCCAGGTCCACCCTGCCTCCGCCCCCTGAGCAGGACTCAAACGCGACGCGTGGGTGCCGCTCCCGCAGGGTGCGCAGGATCCGGTAGACGGCCTGCACATGCCGCACCCACACCTCCCGCTGCCGCTCCGGCGGCGCATCGGGCCAACCAGGCTCCGAGAACGGGCGGTTCATGTCCCACTTGATGAAGTCGATGTCGTACTCCGACAGGAGCTTGTCCAGCACGCTGGTGATATGTTCCTCGACTTCCGGCCGAGCCAGGTTGAGCACCAGCTGGTTGCGGCTCTCCGTGCGTGGCCTCTTCGGGAAGTGATACACCCAGTCAGGATGGGCTCGGTACAGGTCGCTGTCCGGATTGACCATCTCAGGCTCCACCCACAGCCCGAACGCCATCCCAAGGTCCTTCACTCTCTGTATAAGGGGACCCAACCCCTGGGGGAACTTCTTGGGGCTGGGGGTCCAGTCGCCCAACCCAGCGCGGTCGCTGTCGCGGGCGCCGAACCAGCCGTCATCCACCACGAACAGCTCGACCCCCAGCGAGGCGGCTATCTCCGCCAAGCGGGACTGGTTCTCCTCGTTGATGTCGAAGCCCGTGGCCTCCCAAGAGTTGTACAGCACCGGCCGTGGCTGGGAGGCGAACTCCCTGGGCAGCACCCTCTCCCGCTCGAACCTGTGCAGGACGCGGCTCGCGTCCCCCAGCCCCCCAGAGGTGAAGCCGCCGAAGAATGAGGGGGTTCTGAAGCTCTCGCCTGGCCCCAACCGCCAAGCGAAGTCAAAGTCGTTGATGCCGCCGGAGACCTGAACCCTGCCGGTGGTGTCGGCCTCGACCGCCAGCTTCCAGTTGCCGCTCCAGGCCAATGCCCCGAACCAGACCTCGCAGCTCTCCTCGAGGGGTTCTCCCCGGGTGATCGCGTACCACGGGTTGGCGAAGTGGCTGGTGTGTCCCCTGCGGCTCTCGAGCACCTTCTTGCCCGGGGTCACGGGCTCCTCTATGACCTGGGTCTCCGCACCCCAGCGGCCGGCGAGGTGCACCAGGGTATAGCTCCCTCCCGGGGGCAGGTGCCAAGCGGCGGAGAGCACCTCCTCCAGCTGCACCGGCTCCCCCGACTCGTTGACCACCTCAGCGTACCTCTCGAGGAGGTCATAGCCCTCGTGCAGCCCATAAGCCAGCCTCACCAGCAGTGGGTAGGCTGGATCCCGCAAGGTGACCTCCAGCCAGCTGACCCCTCCCGCCTCCCAGATCCTGTGCGAGGCGTACTCCAGCAAGGCTCCCCTGCTGCCGTCCGCAAACGAGAGCTTCAGGCACGGCTCCTCGAAGTACAAACCTCCCCAGGCGGGGTACTCCAGCCCCAAGCTCCCCATGAAGGGGCCGGTGAATTTGGCGGCCCGCCCCAACACGTCCGCGTCCCCCAGAAAGGGACCAAAGTGCAGGTGCCGCAGCTGGCCCTCCTCGTCGCGCCGCAGCGCGTAGCAGAACCTCTGCCCGGCTATCCACCAGGTACCATCTCTCTCAACGATAGGCATCTCATCCTCCTCCGTGCTAGATTGGCCATCGCTCCAGTTTGTATGCCATATCCCAGAACATGTACTCCATGCGGCAGCTGGTCAGGAAGTACTCCGCCATACGGGCGCGCTCCTCCTCGCCGGTGCCCTCTGCCCATCGTGCTATCCTCTCCCCGAACTCGCCGCAGATGTCACCTACGGTGGGGCTAGCGTAGAACTCTATCCATTCCTTGAATGGATGGGAAGCGTCCGGAGCCACCTCGGCCTGCAGCCGCCGACCGATCTCCCAGTAGGTCAGCGGACAGGGATACAGTGCGCATAGCAGCTCCCCAAGGGTCCCGCTATGAGCTACGTGGAGCATATGGCGAGTGTAGCTGTGGGCGGTCGGCGCCAGCTCCGCGTCCCCGGCCAGCTCCTCTAGCGAGCAGCCAGCCACCCGGGCGAAGTTGTTGTGGGGGTGATGCTCGCTGTCCAGGATGAAGCCTATCTGGCCGTTGAAGAAGGCTATGTCCTCCCGACGCCGGCTCTTAGCTATGGCCAGGCCGTACACCTGACAGAACACCGTGAGGTACTGAAAGTCCTGGCGGACGTAGTGCGCCAACTGCTCGCTAGCCAGCTCGCCGCGTGCGATCCCTTGCACGAACGGGTGCTGATAGATCGCCTCGAACAGGGGGTCGGCCCGCCTGCGCAGCTCGCCAGCGTATCCCAGGTAGGCTCGATGCTCTTGCTCCATAGGGCAACTCCTCCCAACATGCAGCAGGTTCGTCCTAGCATCATAGCAGGCTCACACCCAAGCTGTGAACCCCGAGAGCCCGGTGATCGGGATCTCAGGCCTTGGGCTCGACCCGCAGCAGGTTGTTCACCCCCTGCACCCCTGGTACCCGGCGAGCTATCTCGGCGACCACCTCTCGCTCGGCATCCGAGGAGACTACCCCCTCCAGCTCCACCGCCCCCAGCAGGGAGGTCACCTTCAGGTCGCGCACCGTCACCCTGGAATCCCCCTCGATTGCCTTGGCCACCTCCTGGGTAATCTCCTCGTCGGCGAAGAGGCCGTTGTCGACCCCAAGCACGCCCCTCACCCGCCAGGCCAGCTCCTCCGCTGCCTGACGCAGCTCCCGCGTCCGCACGTGTCCCCGCAGCCTGACGATGCCCTCGTCCACCTCCACGTGCACAGCGTAGAAGTCGACGCCCTCGAACCGAGGGTCCTCCCTCAGCGCCTGGTAGACCTCCCCCAGGATCTCCACGTCGGGCCTGTACTCCGGCAGGAGCTCCACCTCGTCGCAGCTCACCCCCAGCTCTATCTCCTCCGGCGTGATCCGCGTAGCCCAGGAGAGGGGCACGATGATATCCCTCGGGGCCAGCATGCCGGCCAAACCCCGCCGGACCACCACGTGGGTAGCGCCCCCGAAAGACCTGTCGAACAGCACGAGGTCCACCCTCCCCACGGTCCCTCCATCGCACCTGACGACGGTTCTGCGGGTGATCTCCACACCCGTGGAGGCGGTGCCATGGTTGGCCGTGGGCCTGTGTCCCAGCTCCTGGGGCACACCTTCCAGGGAGTACACCGCTTCTTCCTGGGAGTAGGCCGTGCGCTCCGAGCTCCAGCCCCCGGCCACCCCCACGTACGCGCGAGGGTCGTAGGTCGAAAGCTTGCGGCTGGAGCACTCCTCACGGAGGAAGATGTATCCCTCCTCCTCGCGCTCCACCAGGTCGATCGGCACCAGCCGCTCCACGTCGTCCCGGCCACGCACCACGAGCTGGCTGATCTTGCCGGCCACGGGATCCACCACCACCTTGGAGAGCGCGCCGATGGTATCCGCGCCGCAGACCACATCCCGGCCGATGCGGAGCTCCAGCCTCCGTCGGTCTCCCTGCGGGGGCTCGGGATAGCGACTGCCCGCCAGGGACGGCACCTCCACCCGCAGCTCCCTGATCCGGACGCCCTCCATGGCGAGCACCTCGATCCGGACGCCGGGCAGCTCGAGCACGTCCCCCTCTCGGGGCACCCTGCCCAGTCGCTCGTACACGAGCCCTCCGAGCGACACGAAGTCCTCATGGGGCATCTTGATCCCGAGGACTCGCTCGACATCTGCTATCCCGGTGCTTGCGCGAACTATAGCCACGCCGGGGCGCACGACGCGCACCAGCCGCTCGTCCTCCCGGGAGTACTCGTCCGGCAGAGGGCCCGTGAGCTGCTCGAGGACGTCCTCCTGGGTGGCGATGCCCGCGAGTCCTCCCCTTTCATCCACAGCCATCACCAGCTGGCTCCTCTGTGCACGCATCACCTCTATCACCTCGGGCAGGGGCAGCGACTCCGGCAGCGTCGGGCAGCCGCGCGCGAGGTCGCCAGCCCGCGCCTCCTCGCCGCGCACCAGCGCCCCCAGCACATCCAGCGCGTGCACCACACCCCTTGGGTCGTCGATCGATTCCCGGTACACCACGAGCCTGCGCCTGCCATGCGCCAGCATCTTCTCGGCCACCTCCTGCAGCGAGGCGCTCTCCTCCACCGCCACCACGTCCACCCGGGGGACCATGGCGTTGCGCAGCCTCAGCTCCCCCAGCGTCAGGGCCGAGATGAGCCAGTCGAGCTCCCTGCGCGGTATGGCCCTGCCCCTGGCAGCCGCCTGCAGCGCCCACAACACCTCCGTGCGGCTGCGGGGGGGCAAGATCGTCAGCAGCCTGTACACCAGCCACCGCCTCAGGCGATCCAGCATGTTCAACCTCCGTGCGCGTAGTCAGCTATAGTTTACCCCAAGCTGAGGGCTTGCCAGCGCCCACCCAGCCGTTGTACCCTGAAGGCTAAAACCCAGGAGGAGGCGAGCATGTACGTAGGGATAGAGGAGGTGCACCTGATACACCACAGCCACACGGACGTGGGGTACACACACGATCAGCCCGTGGTGTGGGAGCTGCACCAACGGTTCCTGGAGAGGGCCATAGCGCTGTGCAAGGAGTGGGAGGGCAGCCAAGAGCCCCACGCCCTGCGATGGACGGTGGAGAACACCGGCGTGCTGCTGCGGTGGCTGGAGGGGGCATCCGACCAGGAGGTGGGGGAGCTGTTGCGGTTGGTGGAGGCGGGCAACATCGAGGTGACCGCTATGCCCTACAACATCACCCCCCTGTACGACACCGACGAGCTCTGCCAGGGGCTGCAACCAGTGGCGAGGCTGCGGGAGATGGGGATCCCCATCAGGTACGCCATGCAGTCGGACGTCAACGGCCACAACTGGCCCCTGGTGGACGTGCTGCTGGAGGCGGGCATCGAGGGCTTCTCCATGGCCACCAACATCCACTTCGGCGGCTCCCCCCTGCGCTGGCCCAACGCCTTCTGGTGGCAGGGACCCAGCGGCAGGAGCATCCTGGCGTGGAACGGCTGGGACTATGGCTTCGCACGCGACGCCGGCATAGATCGCGACCTCCAGGAGTTCCGCGACATCTGGTGGCCCAGGATAGAGTCCTGGCTGCGCTCCCAGGACTACCCCCTGCCGGTGCTCATGCTGCAGATCTACGACGCCTTCGGGGACAACGCTCCCCCCAGCCCTACCCTACCAGAGTTCGTCCGCAGGTGGAACCAGGAGGTGGGCACCCCCAGGCTGCGCATCTCCCTGCCATCCCATTGGTGGCGGGCGGTGAAGGAGCATGCTGACCTGCTGCCCACCCATCGAGGGGATTGGACGGATTTTTGGAACTTCGGCTGCGGCTCCAGCGCCAGGGAGACGGCGATCAACCGCGCAAGCCGCGGCAGGCTGAGGGCGGCCGATGCGCTGGTGGCTGCCCTGGGGACGCCCACGCGGCGATGGTCAGGGCTGCGGGATGAGGCTTGGGAGGCGCTCATGCTGTGGGACGAGCACACCTGGGGAGCGGACATCAGCGTGCACCAGCCCCAGGCGGAGGACACCCTCTGCCAGTGGCAGCACAAGGCCTCCTACGCCCACACCGCCAGGAGCCTGTCGCTGCTGCTGGCGCGTGATGCCTCCGCCGAGCTGGGCAGGAGGGTGAGGGGGCAACAGGGTGATATCCTGCTCTGCAACTCCCTGCCCTTCCCCACCAGGGTCGTGGGTCCCCTGCGAGGGGCACACCTCCTGCCCAGGGGGAGGGCGGATGATCCCACCGCCGCTCGCCACTGGGCCAGCAGAGACTTGGGGATGCGCTGGGCGCTAGCAGAGGCCGTGGAGGTCCCGGCCTGCGGCTACAAGGTGGTGTCTCGGGAGCTCCTGGCATCCCCCCTGGGCGAGGGAGAGGAGCTGGTGGTCCAGACCCGTCGCCACAGGGTGGAGTTCGATCCCCAGCGGGGAGGCATCAGGTCCTGGCACACCGCCCTCAACGGGGAGTTGGTGGACCCGGACTCCCCCTACACCCTGGGCGGCTGGGTGCACGAGACGCCGGTAGAGGAGCCGGGGCTGGAGCACCCTCGCAGAGCGCTGTGGGCGCCGGTGGAGAGGCGCCTGGGCCTCGCCAGGGGTTGGCGAGGGCGCTGGCAGGCCCGGAGGTCGGGGCCCACCAGGCTGCTGCGGCACGTGGTGTACAGGTGGTCCTGGGGCGTGGAGGTGCTCCAGGAGCTGGAGCTGCCCGTGGGAGGGCAGCTCATGGAGAGGACCATCATCCCCCACGACGAGGACTGGCTGGAGGTGGAGGCTAGCTGGGACATGGGGCAGCACACCTACCCCGAGGCCACCTACCTGGCCTTCCCCCTGGCCCTGCGGTCCCCACGCGCCAGGGTGGACGTGGGCGGCCAGGCGATGCGGGTGGACGAGGACCAGCTGCCCAGGGCCTGTCGGGACTACTACACGGTGCAGGGCTGGGTGGACCTGGAGGGGATCGATGGGGGCGTGACGATCGCCTGCCCAGATGCCCCGATGGTGCAGCTGGGGGGCTTCACCTTCGGCTGGGACCAGCAGCGGGTGGAGCTGGAGGCTCCCCTGGTGCTGGGATGGGTCACCAACAACTACTGGGAGACGAACTTCCGGGCCCACCAACCCGGCAGGGTGAGCGCCAGGTACAGGCTGCTGCCCTACAGAGGAGAGTTCCAGGAGGCTAGAGCGCACAGGCTGGGGCTGGAGATGGCCCTCCCACCACTGGTGCAGCCTCTGTGGGAGCCGACGGGCGGCGAGCTGCCAGGGGAGGGCAGTTGGCTGCAGCTGCCTGAGCTCCCGGTGATAACGCTCCATATCTGGAGGGAGGGAGAGAGGGTGCTGCTACGGCTACAGAACGCGGCCGACGAGGAGAGCCTGGCGATGGTGGGCTCTGGGCTGCTGCGGGTAGAGGCCGCGCACAGGTGTGACCTGTGGGGAGGAGAGTTGGAGGAGCTGCCCGTGCGTGACGGTGGCGTCGCCCTCGCCATGCCCCCAAGAGCCCTCGCAACCCTCTCGCTGACCCTGGCCAGGGACTAGCGCACGCGCAGGTAGCGATAGCCGCTAACTGAGCGGAGGACATCCCTCCCGTTCCCTGGGAACACAGCCCTTACCCTGTAGCGTCCGGCAGGCAGGGAGACAGTCCTGCTGTAACGGGAGCTGGACGACAGGGTATCTCCCAGGGAAGCGTAGGCCCTCCAGGTGTACTTGCCATCCACCAGCACTAGCCTCTGTATCTGGACATCCACGTCCCATCCTGGGTAGCTCCCGACCACCCGGCCGGTGGCCAACGGCAGCTGCTCCCCCGAGTACACGTACCAGCTACCATCTCGAGCTGAGTACCCCCCAAGGGACAGGGAGATCTCGGTGTCTCTCAGCCCGCCGAAGTCCGTCGTCCAGAACCAGCCGTAGGTCGAGCTATAGGCTCTGCCTATACCGATGGCTCTGTAGTACGGACTCTCCATGTTCTGGCGATGCCCCGCAGATCCCATCCAGGCTCTAAAGGCGCTCTCCGCGGAGCCATAGCCCAGCGCCAGGTTCTCGCCCTTGGCGGTGCTGTAGGCGTACCCGAAAGCCGCCATCCGCTCGAACGGGTCCCTACCCTTCGAGTCCGTGTGCGAGAAGTATCCTTTATCGGCCATATCGCGGCTCATCCACTCCGCGGCCCTGGTCAGACTGGGAGACAACTTGAGCTCCGGCAGCCCTAGCTCAGCACGGTGGGCGTTGATCAGCCTGAGGAACTCGCTCTCCTCGCTATCCAGCGCCTTGGCATGCGGGGCTGCAACCGCTGGGAAGCTCAGCAGCAGGCAGACCACAAGGATCAGAGCCTTCAGTATGACGCGGTCTCTCAAAACATCATCTCCCTGTACATCTACGACTTAGCCAGTATAGAGGAGAAGCTGCCAGCGGTCAGTGGCCAAAAGGTCCTAGGACAAGGGTATCGATGGTCCTGGCTTGCGGGGGCAGCTGGCGGCTGGCACAATGGAGGACGAGCTATCCTGGGAGGTAGAAGGATAAGAGGTCCAGACGTCGTGATCTACGGAGGCACGAGCGCCGGGGTGATGGCCGCCGTACAGGTGGCGCGCATGGGCCTGAGGGCCCTGATCGTCGAGCCTGGCTACCACCTGGGTGGGATGTGCGTGGAGGGTCTGGGCAGCTCCGACATCGACAACCACCCGGAGTTCCAGAACAGCCCGGCGGTGGGAGGACTGGCGCTGGAGTACTACCGACGCATCAGCGAGCGCTACCACCGGCGAGAGGCTTTCGAAGAGATGCTGGCTGCTCGCCGCAAGGTGCCGGAGCTGTGGAGGTTTGAGCCTCACGTCGCGGAGGAGGTGTTCAACTCCCTGGTTAGGGAGCACGGCGTGATGGTGATCCTCGGGAAGCGGCTGGATCAGGAGCACGGCGCGCGCCTGGATGCCAACGGGAGGATATCGGCGCTGCGCTGCGAGGACGGCACTCAGGTACCCGGCACCGTGTTCATAGATGCCACTTATGAGGGCGATCTACTGGCTGCTGCAGGCGTGTCCACCACGATAGGTCGGGAGCCCAACCGCCTCTACGGGGAGACGCTCAACGGCATCCGGGGAGAGAACACCTACCGTCAATTCGAGGTTCGCGTGGACCCGTACTGCACGCCGGGCGACCCACAGAGCGGGGTCATCCCTACAATCCAGGACGAGCCCTTGGGAACCCCTGGCGAGGGGGATCATAGGGTGCAGGCTTACTGCTTTCGGCTGTGCCTCACGCGCGACCCAGCCAACATGATTCCCTTCAGCAGGCCGCCGGGCTACGACCCCTGGCAATATGAGATCTACCGGCGGTACGCGGAGGCATGCGGGCATCTCTGGATACCTGCAGCCAATATCCCCCACGGCAAAACGGACCTCGGCAGCTGGCACGCCCTGTCGGCCAACCTCTACGGTATGAACCACGCCTATCCCGGCGGGAGCTACGAGGTACGCGAGCGGGTGCTGCGGGAGCATCTACTGTTCACGCAGGGGCTCTGCTGGTTCTTGACCCACGACCCCCGAGTGCCGAGAGAGGTCAGAGAGGAGTGGTCGCAGTGGGGGCTGGCCAAGGACGAGTTCGTGGACAACCATGGCTGGCCTCGCCGATTCTACGTCCGCGAAGCTCGCCGCATGGTGAGCGACTACGTCATCACGGAGCACCATACGTCAGGACGAGCGAGCGTACCGGATCCCGCGGCGGTGGCTTACTGGCCCCCAGACATGCACGCCACACGGCGCATCGTCCGCGACGGTGCCGCTTACAACGAGGGGTTCGTCTTCGGTGAGCGCAAATGGGGCCCGTTCGGGATCTCCTACCGCGCGCTGGTACCGCGATCGGAGGAGTGCGGCAACCTCATCACCCCCACCACCTTGTCCGCAAGCCACGTAGGCTACGGGGCGGTTCGGCTGGAGTGGACGTTCATGGCGCTCGCTCAGGCGGCCGCTACGGCAGCAGTGATCGCGATCGAGGACGCCGTGAGCCTGCAGGAGGTCAGCTATCCCAAGCTGCGCGCCAGGTTGCTTGCGGACGGGCAGGTGCTGGAGCTGGGGTAGAGCTCTACACACCCCATACCTCGCGCAGGAAGGGCCAGACATCCCTCCCGTAGTAGCGGTGACCGCCAGGCTGTGCGCTCAGCCTGCACAGATCGCCAGCTCCCAGCAGCTCGTAGATCTCCCGCAGTTGCCCGAATGCACGCCTCGAGGCCTCGATCGGGAATATCGGGTCCGCCTCGCCGCATACCGCCATGAACGGACGAGGCGCCACCAGTCCCGCCACATCGGCCATCTCCCCCAGGGCCAGCAGCCCTGGCACATAGTTGCACGCGCAGTGCTCTATTAGCCCTATGGAATCGATGAAGGTACAGAAGTAGCAGCTGGGCACGCAGACGCCCACCCTCTCATCCACTGCGGCGGTGAAGAGCGACACGGTGCCTCCGCCCGAGTTGCCTGTGATCGCGATACGTCGAGCGTCCACGTCCTGTCTGCTGATTGCCCAATCGATCAGCCTGATCATATCCCACACCCTCTCCCCTAGCAGGGTCCGCCCGAAGAGCAGCGCCCTGTACTGCAGGCGGGCGCATGAGCTGAAGGTCCCCTGCCGAAGGTCATCTGGCAAGCGCATCTCCCAGAGCCCACGCATCCCTGGGGCGATCGCCAGGTACCCTCGGCGGACCGCCTGGCGGGCCACATCCTGTTCGAGCTCGTCCACCGCCCGCTGTATTTCCTCGGACTGAGCTATCCCCACCGCGGCCTGCCTGCCACCCGGCTCGTGCCCGTGCGGGGTGATCACCACGGGCAGCGGTCCGTCCGTGCCCAGGGGCCTGAGCAGGTAGAACGGCAGCGATACACCTGGCTCCGTCTCCAGCAACCAGTCCTCGCGCACGTGATCCTCCAGCTGCTCCACAGAGAGACGCTGGGCGCTCGGAGGAGCCGTTGGTACCCGCTGTCTTATCGCCTCCAGCCCCAGAGCGCGCCTCAGGGCATGTCGGAAGGCGTACTGCCAATCCACGACCTCCCGCGTACTGCCGGCACTAAAGCCGTACCTGCGGGGCGTATCCCCCTCCAAGCCCCTCACGTAAGCTTCCAAAGTGAACATGCTCTCAACCTCCGTCCAGCACTTAGCGACTATATTACCGCGAACACGGGCCGAGGTATTAAATTAGTCACCTACTTGATAGCCGCCTGTAAGCTAGATTTCATCTCCGGACGTCATAATGCCCGAGAAACAACCAACACAGGAGGCGAATTAAGTTGAGAGACTCCACAAGACCCGGATGCCTTGGGACGCTGCTCGCGTTGTTGGGGATCAAGCCACGCAGCACAAGCACGCACGTGTACAGGCTGAGGGATGACTTCCTCAGCCCGGCGGAGAGCTCCTTCTTGCGCACTCTGCTTGCTATCTGCGGCGACGGCGTGCTCGTATGTCCCAAGGTGAACCTGGCGGACCTGGTGTACGCTCCCAGGCAGGAGGGCCAGTTTGCTGCCTGGAACAGGATCAACCGCAAGCATCTGGACTTCGTGCTGTGCGACATGGATAGCTTGCGCCCGAGGCTGGCCATAGAGCTCGACGACAAGTCCCATAGCCGGCAAGACCGCAGGGAGAGGGATGACTTCGTGGATGGAGTCCTCGAGAGCTGCGGGCTTCCCTTGCTGCGCGTGCCCGCACGCCGAGCGTACAACCTCGCTGATCTGAGGGAGGCGATCGCTAGGGCTTGGTCGGGGACGCCGATCTCGGCAGCCCAAGTGGAGAGGTCGCACGCCGAGCGCAGGTGCGAGAGGTGTGGGGGTCTCATGGAGCTACGGAGCTCCAGCAGGGGGCAATTCTGGGGGTGCACCAACTACCCCAGATGCAGGCACACGCTCCCAGCTTAGGCTGCAAGGAAACATACGTACCTCAACTTACAACCCCTTGCACCCCTCGTCTTAGCATCGTTGACGAGAGCTGATAGGTGGTAATTTCATAGGAAGTTACCCTCCTCGCGGCGGGGGGAGCCCAGCTCCTCCACACGCATGTACTGGGTAGTGCGGAGGACGTAGAAGCGCACGGAGTCCGTGTCCTCCCGGATCACCCTGCGCACCTCGGACAGCAGCGCCCTGTACTGCGCCTGCGAGAGCTCTCCCTCGAGCACGGAGTTCTGGATGTGCACGAGGTACTTCCTGCCCACCTTGAGCACCTTGCTCACCCTGTCCACGCCCACATCGTAGGTCATGATCACGAACACGCTACCACCTGCTTACGTAAGGTACGTAGGGTTCATCCCCCAGGAGGTGCTTCTCGAGCTTGTACAGCTCCAGGCGTATGAGCCTGCGGTAGGAGACCGCCCTGCCCAGCCTGGGATGCTGGAAGGTGTCCCTTAGGCGCTCCTCGTACGCCTCCACGAACGCCTTGCGACCGTGGTCGTTGAGGAACACTCCCGAAGAGTCTGCTCGAAAGTCGCTGGCCTTGATCTCTCCCCGGTTGACAAGGCTAAAGATCACCCGGTCGACTATGACCGGCTTGAATATCTCCGCCACGTCGAGGTTGAGGGTGTACCTGCGGTGGTTGGTGGTATGCAGGAAACCTATGCGGGGATCCAGGTGGGTGCGGTAGATCTCGCTCAACACCGTCACGTACAGCAGGCTGTTTCCAAAGGAGACCAGTGCGTTCACCCTGTTCTCCGGAGGCCTGCGAGTCCTGCTGCCGAAGCTGAACTCGTCGCTGCGGAAGATCTCGTCCCAGCAGCCGTAGTACGCCTCTCGGCAGCGCCCCTCCACCGCCATCAGCTCGCTGGTGGTTCGGCAGGCTTCCAGAAGCGGGGCAGCGGCTTCCATTTCGGTCAAAGTGCTTGAGAGGCCGGCACCTCGGCGGTTGTAGTAGGCGAGCACCTTGCGCATGTTCTCTATGGACCCGCCCACGAACGACCTCGCAAGCTGCATCCTCTTGGCATCGTCCAAGTAGTGGGCTGCCTGCTGCAGGGTCATGTAGCCCGAGACGTACTGCTCCCGCGGCATGTACGAGCCCGCCCAGTAACCGTAGTAGTTGTAGATGTGCAGGGGGATGCCGTGCTGGCTGAGGAAGTTCAGGAGCTTGGCGTTGACCGTTACCTCACCGAAGACATGGATCTCGCTCGTGGTCTCCACGGGCACGAAGCGCTTGGCGTTGGCCGTGACGAACCGTAAGGTGTTCTGCTCCCTCTCGAGCGTGCCAGCGTTGAAGATGTAGACCGGCTTCCTCATGCCCAGCAGAACTCCTCATAGGCACAGCTACCGCAGTAGCGGATCTTCCGAGCGTCCGGGGGGCGTTCGGCCTGCATAACTTCCTGGATGCCTCGCATGACCTCCTCAAGCTCCGCCTGCGCCTCCGGGGTTAGCTCAACTACCTCGCGCTTGCGCTCCTCTGGCACCAGCACCTCCCCCTTGGCCTGCACTCCCTCCTGCTGGAGCCGCCACAGATAGTAGCATACTTGGAGCCTGGCGGCCCTCATGTAACGGGAGGACTTCTTCACCTCCGATATGACCAGCTGGCCCTTTTCGCGTCGGATGCGGTCTATCCTCATGCCAGGCAGCTGCACGTCCTTGGCGGAGCGCTGGTAGTGCTCAGCCTCTATCTGCCTACCCTCCGCCAGCAGGTCATACTCCCTCTCAGGTTCCACCTCGTGGGCCATCAGCCACACCTGCCGAGGACAGATCGCATAGTACCACACCAGCGTGCCTGTCACCTCATCGCTCATAGCATCACCGCCTCGTCTCCCAACTTGTCCAGCCTAAAACCCGTCTCCAGGTCGTAGTACTCGGGCAAGTCGTCCATGCTTATGTAAAAATGCCCCTCTATCTCAGGATGCTTCGGGGGTGTGTTGGCCAGAAGCCTGTGAGCGTAGGGCGAGATGACGAACTCCCCGAGGCGGCTGTAAGCCTCTCTCAGCCGTGTGCGCGCCCGAAGCTTCTCATCCACACCCGCTGCAGAGGCTCTAGCGTAGGCCTCGCGCGCCTCCAGCAGCCTCTCCAGAGCCATGTGGCCGATCTCCCCCAGCTCGACGATCACAGGATAGGCTTCGCCCATCTCTTCAATGTGCCGATACTGCGAGACCGAGACCTCGCCCTCCTTGCCGCGAAAGTTGAGCTTGTGCATGGCCCATATGTACGCCCGGTATTCATCGTCCGTCAGGAGATCGGGCAGCAGCGCGAAGTACTGTTCTATGTCCGCGTACAGTTCGGGCTCGCTCTTAGGAGAGGAGAGCAGCTCCTCCATCTTCCTGGTGAGCACCCTGCCGTATATGCGCTCGGCTAGGTAGCGCTCTCGCTCATCGCGCAGCCCGACAACGTAGACCGGGCGATGGTCGTCGGCAGCCCAGGAACGGTTGCAGCGTCCAGCTGCCTGCACGATAGAGTCCAGCGGCGCGTGGTCCCGCACGACGACATCGAAGTCCAGGTCCACTCCAGCTTCCACCACCTGAGTGGAGACGACGATGGGGCGAAGCTCGTCCTTGCGGTGCCGCAGGATCCTGGCGAGGCCGGCTACCCGATGGCGTCTCTGCCAGGGCACTACGTTGGTCGACAGGTGCACCAGCATGCGCCCCTCCGGGGAGTAGCCATCCCAATAGCGGTCCCAAGCATCCGCAGACCTCTCCAGCTCTGAGGGCTCACGGTAGCCCTCCATGCTGTCCCAGGATGCCAGTTGCTGATAGAAGCTCACAGCGCTGGGTATGGTGTTGAGGATCACTAGCACGGAGCGGTATCTCTCGCCCAGCTCGAGCACCAAGTCCTGCAGATCCTCGAGCGACCGCACATCCGCTCTCGGGACGATCTGTGTGCGGTCCAATAGCCCGAAGTACTTATCCGGCTGTGGCAGCACCTCCCGGGCTTCGGGGAGTATGCGTGGGCGAGTGGCAGTCATCTGGATCACGGTGCATCCCAGGTGTTTGGCCAGCGTGGTGATGATCTCGCGCACCAGGCACCACTGCTCGTAGGGTATGCTCTGGATCTCATCGAGGATGATGATGCTGCCGGCGACGTTGTGCAGCTTCTTCAGCCTGCGGTTGGAGTTGGTTACCATGGACTCAAACAGCTGGACGAAGGTGGTGACCACCACCTCAGAATCCCATGACTCCACCATCAGCAGCTGCTCCTCCGTGGGTACATCCTCCTCAGAGCCATCATTTCCCCGGATGGTGGCGAGGTGGTGATGCTTGACGAGGTAACCCAGAGGATCCCTTGAGTACTCCGGCAGCTCGCTGATCACCCTCTGGATCACATCATGGTTCTGGTCGATGATGTTCGTGAAGGGTAGAGCGTAGATGATCCTTGGCGTCCAGCCCTGGGCATCCCGGATGCGCTCCCGCAGCTTGAGGGCCGCACCGAGCGCCGCCAGGGTCTTGCCCGAGCCGGTTGGCGCCGTAAGGCTGAAGATGCCAGGGAATAGCTCCTCTACCGGCGTCTCCTGGAAGAAGCGTGTGCTCTCCTGGAACACGCCGTCCCTGATATCGAGCAGCTCGGCTCGAGCCACTCCCTGGTGCTCCCGCCGCATGCGCTGCACGTACCGCTCGACCAGCTCGTACGGGATGTCGTAGCGGGGCGCATCTCGCGTCCCCACTCGCGAGGAGATGTGCTTGTCGGCATCTATCAGGGCGGAGAACAGCAGCAGCGCGTGCCAGTAGGTGCGCATCGCCCCGGGATCCTCCGAGGCAAAGAACAGGTCCATGTAAGCCTCATACAGATCCCTCATCAGGCTGGGGACCACGTCTCCCGAGAGGAAGCCCTCCACCTCGGGCACGCCCAGAGCACTCATCTCGGAGATTATCTGCCCTTTGTGCTCCCCCTGCATGTTGGCTATCTGGGCAGCTATCGCCTCGTACTCGGCCTTTATGCCTCCGATCATGCGCTTGTAGAACGGGCTATCCCGCAACTGCTGCTTACTGGGCAGGATCATGGACGGGCATACCAAGGCGCCGTGGTGCCTCCATATCGCCAGAAACACCAACAGGGCAGCTTCCCGGTCGCTGTGCCAGCGCTGGCGGCAGACGTAGGCGCCCAGCAAGGCCGAGACCGGCGCGTGGTGGGTGTACTCGGGCTTGGGGGGAGGTTTCTCCAGAGGGGGAAGCTTCTCCTGGAAGAAGGTGGTGTACTTGCCGAAGTCGTGGGTGGCCCCCGCCACCCACGCAAGCTCGGACAGCCTCTCGGAGTCGGGCCAAGGCCCCACCAAGTACCCTCGAGCGGCCTCCGCCACCACCCTTAGGTGGTCTGCTAGGAGCTCCTCCGGATACTCCCTACCCCCTCTGGTCTCGGCTGGCCTGGCGATGAACTTCATTCCGACATGAATACCCCGTGCTCTGTGAGCTGTCCTCCATCGATGTCGGTGTAGGTGACGGTGAATACCGGCACGGACACCTTGGCCTCGATGGGTCTGTTGTGACGCTGCTCGTACACGAAGTTGCCTATCTGCAGCAACCTCCTGTCGTTGTCCAGGGCGATCGGCATGCGCTCCTTCACGATCTGTGCGTCCGCATCCGGCAACGGCAGATCCACTATCTTGTCGGCGTTGATCACGGTCGAGATGGGCAGGACCTCCTCCCGGACCCCCAACTCCCAGTCCTCGACCTCCGCTACGGGCTCGATCACCGCCGGGCATTCCGTCATCCCGAGATAGGGTGGGTACACTGCTCCCGATCGCAGGTAGCCGGCAAAGCGTTCCAGCCAACCCTCATCGCGGTGCGTGAGGTAGACTCGATAGCGGAGCTGGCGGCGTCCTGACGCCGGGAAGACCCACTCTACCGGTGTCAGTGTGCGCTCCCTGCTGCCATCGAACCCACCTGCATTCCTGGACCACACGTTGCCCTCGGTCATCACGTAGTTGACGGTCTGCATCACACGGCGCACCGGCACACGTACCGACAGCGCGATGTCCGCCACACCTGGTGCCAGGTGCTCGGCATAGGTGTTCCTGTGCCCCTGCCGCTCGTACCCCATTATCCCCGCTATCAGCCCTGCCAGCACGGTCCTCGGCGGAAACGGGTAGGACAGGGACGAGGAGTTGGTGTAGAACTTGCGGAACATCGCATAGGCGCCCGCTAGGTCGAATATGATCATCTTGTTGGGCACTTTCTGTCCCTCTACGAGAGTGTTTGCAGCTTATCCCCGAGCACCCCAGTCAGGCGGTCCAGGCCCCGGAACGTCACATCGGGATGTACGTAGAGCCTGGCCCCTGCCAGACCATCGAGCCTGACGGCTATCCTGTCAGCCACCTTCTCCAGGTTGATAACGTAATCCCTCACATCGCGCAGCGTGTCCAAGGTCTTGCCTTGGACTGGCTCTAGCACCACGTCCTCGCGCAGGTCGCCGACCCTGTAGGGATAGCCCTCACTGTACTCGAGTCGCAGATAGAAGCGAGGTATCTGCCCTATCTTGCTCCTGGAAGTGGCCTCGGTCGGGATCGCTTCCAGCATGGCCCTGTCCAACGCTTCCAGGTCGCTCTCTCGCAGCCCCGTATGCCTGGCTCTGTTGCGGCTGACTATGCCGTGAAAGCCTATGAGCGAGTACAGTACCCGCCAGTCCTTGCCGAACGTGCCGTAATCCCCCTTCCCTTCAGTATCCCTGCCAGCGAAGTGGCTGGATATGGTCGCGGAGTTGTTGATCTCCACCCTGTGGAGAGAGTAACCCCAGCTGAACTGCACCGGCCCAGTGAAGGTGATAGAGCTGTTCTCCATGGGCATGGTGGCTCCAAACAGCCGGACGTCCATCAGGCGGTCCAGCAACCAGGATCGGAACTCCCCGCTGTTGCGCGCCTCCTTCGTCGACAGCTTCTGCCCGCTGGTCCGGTTGTACTCCTCCAGCAGCACGCTCATCCTGCCCTTGGCATCCGTGGTGGTGCCGTCCTCGTTCTTGCGAACCCATATATCCTGTCCATCATCGAGCCAGTAGTCCCGCAGGTAACGCTTGAGCCGGACATCGGATACCAAGTTCCTTCCGGTCACGGAGTCCATGCGCGGTCGGTTCTCATCGTCTGGATCGCCGTTGGGATTGGTCAGCTTGGCATCGTACAAGTAGAGGATATCGCTATCTAGTATCGGCATATGTGTTTACTCCCCATTCGATGTAGTTATGGCTTGTGCCCCCTCCCTCGAGCGGGACCGGGCATGCTTCATGGCCTGGAGGGTGGAGTGGCTGTACCCGCTGAGGATGTAGTACACGTTCTCGGCGGGGGTGAGGTTCCAACGGGAGGCGTACTCGCTCAACAGGCCCTGTGCCTGAGCGAAGGCTTGCTCGTTCCAGGGGGTGAGCACTTTGTACTGCCTCATCTTGTCGAACAGCTCGACCGCCAGGCGCTGCACGCGCTGCAGGGTCATACCCTCGTAGTTGAGCTTGTTCAGGATAACCTTCTCACCCGAGCCGTTCTCACCCCCCATGGTCGCCTGCTCTCTGGCTATGTCGGCGATGATCGTGCCCAACAGGTAGAGCGCTGTCTGCTGAGGGGTGTACCTCAGCCTCGACAGGAACTCCCTCTGCTCGTCCGAGAGCATGAGGTCTTGTAGATAAACTTGGTCCATCTCTTCCTCCTTCAACTGGCCCATGCCCCTAAGGAAGGCCAGCAGTACGTTCGTTTGTGCCAGGTATCTCAGTACCGTCCAATCTCGCTCGTCATCTTTGGGGATGCTCACCTGGTAGTTGGGGTTGCCGAACATATAGACCCGCACCAGCTCTAGGAACGCCTCGACCAGCTCCCGCCTCTCCAGCACCCCGCCCTCTATGATCGAGGAGTAGAAATCGAGCACGGATTTGACCAGCAGGTCGGTACCGCTCTTGCGCACCGGCAGCAGCCATCCAAGGTTGCTCAGGGTTAGTCCGTAGCGGAAGCCGTACAGCTCGGGGAACAGCTCCGAGATATCGTCCAAGGCACGCCTGATCTCCTGCAGCCTGTACTCGGGCACATCCTGTATGAGGCGAAGCACCTTGAAGTTGGCCTTCTGCTGCTTGTAGAAGAGCAGATTGATCATATAGCTGCCTTCATCAGCCTGCCTCTGCAGCGCCAGATCCACCCGCTCCTGCAGGCCCAGATCGTAGTCCACCCGAGTCTTGAGATCTCGGATGGAGATCAGCAGGTTAGGAACGTACCGATCTGACACACCGCCGGCGAATACATCTGGGATCAGGTAGCCATTGGTACGTATGCTCCTGAGTTGAAAACCCAAATACCTTTGGATAAACCTCTCCCCCACGAGAAGCGACACATAAGCTTCTCGGCCTATAGCGAGATTGGCCACGAAACCCTTGTCGGTAGCTCCTGAAGCAAATCCTGGCTTATCGGTAATGTAGTACTTGAACTTGAAACGAGTCATATCGGTGGTAACTTTGTCGGGCTTGCCAGTGATATGGCACACGCCATCTACCGCGTTCTCGAAGGCGCTGTCCACGAACGAGCTCTCAAGGTAGGCTTGATAGTTGGTATCATCTACAAGAAGTGCACCATCGATAGACAATGTGAACAGCACGACGTCATCCCCTATCCCCAGTGCTGACTTAACCTCCTTTGCCACCAGATCCGGCAAAGATTTGGAATCCCCAGCATCCCTCACTGCGCGCCGCAGATCCTCCAGCGAGGATCCCTCCAACCCAAGCTTGTGCAGGTCCCACAGCCGCCTGTGGCGAGAATAGCTGGATCTGTTGCTTATCCCCAGATCACCAGGATCACCCAGATCAAGGTAAAAGGTCTTGACCAATCTGTCCAGCTTGTCAGCCAGCGGCGTGGAGGCGATCTGAGGCCTGCTGAGCAGGTTGGGCACTACCTGGGACACCAAGTAGGACAAGTTACTGGTAGTTACCCTGTCCTGAGGGTTGTTTGACGGGGCATTACCTATCCATAGATACTTTTCAGCTGATTCCGACCCAAGTTCGAAGTAGTTGACACCAAAAGCCCCATTAGACAGACCGAAATCAAACACAGCTATGACGGGTTTGTCGTCCTTTTTCTTTGGGGTAGGGATCTCAGCTGCCAGCGACTCCAAGAAAGCACGTGTGCCCTGGCCTTCCTTGCGCACGGCTTCCCCTATCTGGTAAACGCTCTCGATCAAAGGACTCTCCTATCCCCAGCCAGGAGCTGGAAGTACTGTGACCTAAGATGTCACCTCGATCTGCTCCCCAATATAAGTCCCTTTGGGAATGGTGTCAATATAGATGAATAAATTGTCATCTTGTCGCTTATGTAAAATCGGCACCGAACAGCGTTAGCTTGAGCGAGGCTCAGGTAGGCCACCCAGCACTACCAGGTGGTGCCTGGCACGCGAGAAAGCCACGTACAGCACCTGCGAGAGCTTCTCCCTATGGATGTGATGGGGCTCGACTACGATCGCCACATCAGCCTCCAACCCCTTGTAGGCGTAGATGTTCCGGATCGCTACGTGCCCTGAGTCCGGTTTACCCCACGTGAGCCGGAGGCCGTGACCTACGTCTGTGCCTTCCTTCAAATCGCTGTGCCTGGAGCTGCGAGGCGTGAGCACCACTATCTGGGACGGCGATAGCCCCTGCTCGCGGAGCTCTATGATCTCCCGTCGCAGCGCCGCGAGCTGTGCAGTAGGCTCGCACTCCACAACCTTCGGGGATAGCCCCTCAGGACCCAGGCAGCTGAGGCTATCGGGATCAGAATGGTACTTGGCCGCGAGGGAGTGGATGGCCTGCGTGTTGCGGCAGTTTTGCCTGAGCATGAGGTGCGGCCTGGGGATGGGGAAGTCAACCTCCGGCACGAACAAGTTCTGGTTGCTGTCGTAGAAGATGTATAGGTGGCCTTCGCCGGGATCCTTCAGCAGCCCCAGGAGGGGCTCCCAGCGAAGCACGTGGAAGTCCTGCGCTTCGTCGACCACCACGGCATCGAACTTTTCCTCCTGAGGCATATGCCCCAGGGCAGCGTCCAGCAGCTCCGGCAGGGTCTCTCGGTAGAACTCGGTCTTCTGAGCCTCGGGCAGCCTTTCGGGATCCGGCACCGACACGCCATGGCGCTTGCAGAGCTCGATGGCCACGCCGTCGAACTCGTCCACGTGCAGGTTATCGGGTAAGCCGCCCAACGTCTTCGAGAGGCTCTCACGTACCCAATCAGCGAGAGCCCTGTTGTGGCAGGTGAAGAGCACCCTGAGCCCCTGGCTCACCAGTCGGTAGGCTTGCTCCATCGCCAGGAAGGTCTTGCCCGAGCCCGCGCATCCCGCAACCGCTAGTCGCCTGTACTCCGACATGGCTAGAAGGATGTTTCGCTGGCTCTGCGTAAGCTCCTCGAACCTCCTGTTCTGTGCCTTGATCAGCGCCAGGAGCCCCAGCGGCGGGGGCTCGGAGGATGCGGACAGCAGCCGTACCAGCGCCGCCCGTGCCTCACCCTCAAGCTGCCTGCTAGGATCCCCTCGGCCGAGCGCCCTGCGCACCCAGGAGCCCAGATCTTCTAAGTCGGTGGAGTCCATCACCTTGTGCCGGGGCAACGGCAACACATCCGCCATATCCGGCAGAAGATAGCAATCGGGGAATGCCACGGCGTACTCGAAGCGATAGGACCCCGCCCATCGAGCCGTGGTGTTGGCTGTTCTCACCCGCTGCATCAGCGAGTACATGTTGGCCTTAGCCTGTTCGAAGGGGCTCTCCTCGAGAAGGTGTTCGTTGCTGTAGTACAGTCCTGTGTCGGGATCGCGCCACACCTGGCCGCCCTTCACCTCTAGCACTAGGATCCCGCGCGATGGATCCAGGATCACGAAGTCAGCCTCCCGGTCGCGACTCAGCCCCCTACCATCCACCGGCGGATCCTGCCAGCAGACGCTGTGGAACACCGTGATCTCGTCCGGCAGCTGTCGCCTGAGTTCCTCGAACAGCAGCCTCTCCGCACCGCTGGTGGTGCTCCGCTTGATCTCCCTGGGGTACATCCGTGCCATGGTCATCACCCGCCTATCAAGATATGTGTATTATAAACCTAGCCAGGGCGATCCCGACCCGTGAGGCCAACACCAGAGAGCACATGCGACTGAGGGCAAGCATCCCCTTTACGGGACATCCTCGGGGAGTTGCGAGAGCTTACCCCCTGTCGGGAGGCACATGGATCCCGCTCGTGGCACATGCTGTGTATACCCAGGTGTGCACGCAGGGGATGGGGTTTGCCGGAGAGTTCCACCGGCATCAGCCCCTGAAGACCCTTTGCGTATTTCTCTGCCTGATCGGGACCTAAGCCACGTCCGTCTTCACCGCCTCCCACACCTTGCCCCAAGCGGGTGCGAGGGCCGCGGCCAGCTCTATCGCCTTGACCATGCTCTCCTCGCTGGCCATGCACCTCCCAGCTATGTCGAACGCCGTGCCATGGTCCACCGAGGTGCGTACCACCGGCAGGCCGACGGTGATGTTTACCCCCTTGTCGAAGTAGAGGCTCTTGAAGGGCACGTGGCCCTGGTCATGGTACATCATCACGACAAAGTCGTACTTCCCTTGGACGGCCTTCGGGAAGAGTGCGTCGGCGGGCATGGGGCCCTCGACGTCGACTCCTTCCAGCCTGGCGGCCTCGATCGCGGGTCGGATGATTTCCTCGTCCTCACGCCCGAAGAGTCCTCCTTCTCCGGCGTGAGGATTCAGCCCTGCCACGCCGATCGTCTTCCGCTCCCTGCCCAGGGCGGTGGCAAAGCTATGCGCTAGCTCGATTGTGCCCTGCACCCTGTCGACGGTCAGCAGCTCGATGGCCTCCCGCAGCGACACGTGCGTCGTCACGTGGAACACGAAGATCTCGCCGGTGGTGAGCACGAGCGAGTACCGCTGAACGCCGAAGAACTCAGCCAACAGCTCTGTGTGGCCTGGGTAGCTGTACCCGGCCAGGTGCATCGCCGCCTTGTTGAGGGGAGCTGTGACGATGGCATCTGCCCTGCCGTCACGCGCCAGAGCGGCCGCGACCCGCACGCACTCCACCGCCGCCCTCCCGGCCTCGGGCGAGAGCTGTCCGGGCCGCACAGCGGAGACGTCCGTGGCTATCTGGAGTACTTCCAGCGTCCCGTACTCGCAAACAGCCTCATCGGGCTCCCCCACCTGTCGGACCGACCTCACCTCCGGGGCGCACGTGAGCTGGCGCTCCATGGTAGAGGTGTCCCCCACCACGATCGGCCTGCACAGGTCGTACAGCTCCCGGCGCGACAGCGCCTTCGCTATCACTTCGGGACCTATACCCGCCGGATCTCCCATAGTTATCGCTAGCAAAGGTCTATCTCTCACCAATCATCTCCTCCACTTTGATCACTCCCCACCACAGTGCCTCCTCTCGACCAAAGCTGCCAGCCTTAGTCACCACCGGCAGGCCGTCGTAATCCCCGCCGACCAGGCGTCCACAGGGCAAGCCCGGCACGACCTCGCCCAGCAGCGCTACTCCTGAGGCCCCGATGGCCTCTAGGACGGCCCTCGCCGAGTCGCCGCCGGTGACCACCATCCCAGATACACGGCGCGAGCGCAGTGCCTGCGCGGCCCGCTTCGCCAGATCTCCAACATGATCCCCGTCCGTGCCCTCATCCGGGGTGAGGAGGACGATCACCCTGCTGGACCCGTCGGGCTCCTCATCATTCCCAGTGCGCACCAGCGCGCAGGACTCCTTCTCCAGAAGCAGGCGCACCTGCGCCCGGGCGGTAGGGTGCAGCGAGCCCACCACCACAAGCACTTGAGGCGGCGGCAGCGCCCGGGCCCAATGAGGAGCGAGTGCTGAGATCAGCCCCGCGGAGCCGGCAAGCAGGCAGCTGCGGCCCAGGGCCCGTGCTCCGTCGGCTACAGCCGCGAGGTCCTCGCCGGAGCAGGCATCGGCCACGACGACCCTAGCGCCCGATCGCCTCAACGCCTCCAGCTCTTGGACGATCACCTCATGGCCACTGCGCACGCTCCGCAGCCCCAGCAGCCCCACCGGCAGCGAAGTCTGCGCCCCGAGGATCTCCGGGACGTAGCTGGAAGCTCCCACCTCGCGTCCCAGGGAAGTAGCAGTCACGGGCGTATCGTTCACCAGGAGATGGCCTTCGACCACAGTCCTGCCCTGCTCAGGGAAGGCCGGGCAGAGCAGGACGAGCTCCGCGCCGGCCGCCCGCATGGCGGCCTCGAGCTCGGCGCCTACGTTCCCCCTCAGGACCGAGTCCACCTTCTTGTACACCTCAACGGCCCCCATCCGCAGGCAGTGCTCCACAACCCCGGCAACGATCTCGCTCGCCATAGCCGGGGGAAGGTGGCGGGTGTCGGTGTCGAACGCCTCGACGTCGTACCAAGCTGAGGCATCTCCGCCTATGCTCACCCGCGCCCGCAGGCCGCTTGGCAGGCATCTAGCCGCACTGTCGGCGGCACCGGTCAGGTCGTCAGCCACGATCGCGTACCACAAGGGAAGGCTCCTTCAGCCCTGGCAGCTAATATTCTTGAGCCTATTATGCGGGTTTCATCCGCGCGGTCAACCCCGTGACCAAACAGCTACCTACAACGTTATGGAAAGCAAGTGGTGATATCACCCCAAGGAGAGGTCCCGTGGAAGGCCAAGACCTTGGCGACAATCAGCAGCAACTCATCCGGGTGCGATGCGGGTCACCGTCTGTGGACCGTAGCATCGAGGGCTCCCTCAGGATGCAGGGCTTCGAGTTCTCCGCCGATGCAGCTATGAACTTAGTGGTTGACAAACCTCGCGGCTACGCCCTCGACGTGGTGGAGAGGGTGCTGACGGAGAGACCCTCATATATCCCACTGTCCGCACGCATCTGAGCCGCAAGCATCGGCAGATACTGTGCCACGGGTCGATGGGGCAAGGCAACGGCCCAGCGCGAGACCACCCCCACTGCGAACTGAGCACGTGCGTACTCTGAATCGAGCACCTATGTAACTGGTGTGCTCTCAGCTGAGGTTTACGATTAGGTACGGGCAAGATGTGGATGCGCAAGCAGGAGGAGCATCATGATCCGCCCCGTGCGCTTTGCGCTCATTCGCCCGGGCTTTATCTGGCCGCGGTGGCGCTCACCCTCTTTCCAAGTGGTGCCTCAGCCTATCACGGAGACCGCACAACTGGAGGAGGCTCTCGCTGGTACAGAGGTGGATATCGCTTGCAAGGAAACTATGGGGGGAGAGCGATAATAGAGCAGGACGATCCGACAACGCTCTGCATAATCTCTGACAAGCCCAGCTCCACCAGTGCTTGGGTAATGGTCTGGAATAACCAGCCGGCACCAGATTGGGAGTGGATCCAGGCGGGTTGCGTCGTGTTCGACCATACCCTGAACGATGCCTACCCCACCAAGGTGTCCGATGGGTGGATCGGCCAGGATGGAGCCCATGGCATTGACGCTATCTTGGCGCGCCTACTGTCACCTGGCTCGATTTCTGCATTTACTGGAATCGCTCCCTCGCCGACTGCGTCTGCTATACGGCGGACTTCATCAACCCGCAGGGATACAGGACATGGATCAGTACCGTAGACCGCATGCGGTTCGATAAGCCAAGGATAGACGCTTTTACGGAGACGAACTACACCTATAACCGTATGTGTGGCGGGTCGAGCGACCCGCCGATGTTCAGCAGGATATGGCGATCGACCACCGAGATCTGCGCGCGATGGGGCCTTCAGCCACTACGTTCCAAACAGCAGGTGTGTGGAGGGCACCTTCCAAAGTGAGTACTGGACCTTCGACGACAGGCGGTAGGCAAGGAGGAGTACACGGTGCGCAGGTTAAGCAGGTTGCTGGCAGGAACAGTTGCCCTGGCCGTCTCGATGGCCCTGGTGCTTGTGGCTTATGCGGTGCTGGCTGGAGCCGGGAACGAGAGCGAGGGCTCACCCAGCCGCTCCCAAGAGGAGTGGGCTGATAACAGGAAGGTCAGCGGGCTGAGTGCCAGCATCACCCCTACCTCCATCACAGAGCCCGTCCTGTTTGAGGACATAGACCTCCTGCTCTCCCCAGCACCCGACCCACCCAAGATAGGCAGGGAGGAGGCCATCCAAATGGCTAGCAGGAACAGGCCGGGAGGTGCGCTGCACAGCGAGCCCAGGGCGTTGCATGGGCTAGCCACACGTACCCTTGAGCCCTATCCCGACGGGCCAGAATCCATCCACAACGCTCCTGTCTGGATGGTTATCTGGGACATGGCAGATGGGATAATCATAGGGCCTGTGACGGATCAGCCTGTACAAACCATACCATCGAGGGTGTACGTCCTGGTGGATGCCGATACAGGTGAGCCCTTGGCCGAGTTCCAGCGGAGCATTCAACTGCGTCCACCCCAGCTCTGGTCCTAGCACTTGCGGGCGCTGATGCCAACCCCTACACTGGAAGGGATACTAACCGTGGATAGGGGGTGCATATGCGAGCGTATGAGCTTAGAGACCTGCAAGCTGGGACGCCAACGCTCGTCGAGCGGCCCACGCCCTCTCCCGCGCCGGGGCAGGTGCTGGTGAGGATGCATGCCACGAGCCTCAACTACCGCGACCTGCTTATAGCCCGCGGGAGCTACAGAAGGGGATCGCCACGCCTGCCGTTGGTACCGCTGTCCGATGGCGCCGGCGAAGTGGTGCAGGTAGGAGAGGGAGTGACTCGCTTTCGGACGGGGGACAGGGTGGCAAGTGCCTTCTTCCAGAGATGGGTGGATGGTCCTCCGGATGAGTCCAAGACCTCATCGGCGCTGGGGGGAGACCTGGACGGTGTGCTGGCGGAGTACGTAGTGCTCGAGGAGACGGGCGCGGTCCACATCCCGGACTTCCTGTCGTTCGAGGAGGCGGCGACGCTGCCCTGTGCCGGCGTCACGGCCTGGGTCAGCCTGATGGTGCTGGGCGAACTTCAGCCCGGACAGACGGTACTCGTGCTGGGAACCGGTGGGGTGAGCATCTTCGCGCTCCAGATCGCCAAACATGCAGGAGCCAAGGTCATAGTGACCTCCAGCAGTGACGAGAAACTCGCGCGGGCTCGTCAGCTGGGCGCCGATGCCGGTATCAACTACCGAGAGCAGCCCAACTGGGATGATGAGGTGCTCAAGCTCACCGGCGGCCTGGGCGTTGACCACGTGGTGGAGGTGGGCGGCGCCCAAACGCTGCCTAAGTCGCTCAGGGCCACGCGTGAAGGAGGCCACGTCACGCTCGTAGGGTTGTTGAGCGGTGCTCCCGGGGACCTGGAAGCTGCGAAGGGGAACGACAAGGATATCCGGGTGGACTCCGTCTACGTCGGCAGCTTGCGCGACTTCGAGGAGATGAACAAGGCGATCGAACGCTGGCAGCTGCGCCCCGTGATCGACCGCGTCTTCCCCTTTGAAGAGGCTCCGGAGGCTTACCGGTACCTCGAGAGCGGCAGGCACTTCGGCAAGGTCGTGATCAGGCTGTTGGGCTAGGTTCTGCCTGTGTCAGTGTACACCACCTCACCGTCGTGCCATATGGGGTCCGACTCCAGCACGGATCTCAGCATCTGGTACTCCTCGTCCTGCTCGGGGCTGTCGGCATTGCGTATATAGGACTCCCTGTCCGTAAATAGGGCCACCAACCAGTACTCATTGGGATCGGCGTCGGAGCGCAGGACACAGGACATCAGGTGTCCCGGTATGTCTCTGTGCCTCATCCTCTGCCCTTCCATAAGCGCCTCCAGCGTCCCCTCCATGCCCGCCCGCACCCGCAGCTGGGCTATAGTGCCGTACATATGTCTCCTCCTCGGTTGTACGCCCGACCCTCACAGCATACACCCTGGCCGCACCGCTAGGGTGGACCAGGGGTATAGGGAGGGTTGAGAAAAAGTGGGGTGATTAGCTGTGCTCGTACACGGGCTCGGAAGGTTCCTTCCGTGTGGCGCGCAGGGAGGCCACCACCGATACCCCCACCAGGAGAGCTATCACCGCCAGAGAGATCCAGATAGGCACCTTGTAGATATCGCTCAGGAGCATCTTAGCGCCGACGAACACCAGGATGCCCGCCAGGCCGTACTTCAGGTACACGAACCGATGCATCATCCCCGCGAGGAGGAAGTAGAGTGCCCTCAGACCCAGGATAGCGAAGGCGTTGGAGGTGAACACCAGGAATGGCTCGCGAGTGACCGCGAAGATCGCCGGGATGGAATCGATCGCGAAGATGACATCGGTGGTCTCCACTACTATCAGGACCGCCAGCAGCGGCGTGGCCCACAACCTGCCGCCCTCGCGGATGAAGAACTTCTGACCCCTGTACTCCGGCAGCATAGGTATGAGGCGCCTGACCAGCCTTAGGATAGGGTTCCGCTCGGGGTGTACCTCCTCATGCCTTCTGGTAGCCATCCTCACACCCGTGACCACCAGCAGCGCACCGAACACGTAGATTATCCAGTGGAAGGACTCCAGCAGGGCGGCTCCCGCGGCGATGAACGCAGCGCGCATGAGGATGGCACCCACCACTCCCCAGAACAGCACTCTGTGCTGGTAGGCAGCCGGCACCGCAAAGTAGGAGAATATCAGCGCGAACACGAAGACGTTGTCCACCGACAAGCTCTTTTCTATGAGATAGCCTGCCAGGTACTCTCCCGCGGCAGTGGGGCCAAACCACAGCCAGATGAGCCCTCCGAAGGCCAGCCCCATCGCCACCCAGATCGCGCTCCATGTCGCGGCCTCCCGCATGGAGACTACGTGCGCCTCCCGGTGGAACACAAAGAGGTCGAGCAAGAGGAAGAAAGCTATGACGCCCAGAAATACGGCCCAGATCCAAAGGTCAACAGACATAACAAAACCTCCAGCTAGTTTCTAGCTGAAGGTCTCTCTTGGCTCATCCAGCCGGCGACACCGGGCCCTACGGCCGTACTGACGATGGCGCCTGACTAAGATACTCCCCCTCAGTCGGTCAAAGTCTACCATTTCAATGGACAAATGTCAACCCTTGAGCACTCGGGCCCCTGGCCTCACCTGCCGGTCGCTGAGAAGTGCTGGTAATCTTTGGGATCCGACCAATAGCCGCCCCATCGCCAACCTATACGCTCGAAGGACCTCACGACGACGTCCCCCGGCTTGATCATCCCGGGGAGGGCCTGCGTGCGATCCAGGTAGCGCTGGCCAGCAGGGGGCAACACCACGCCACTAGCCGTGACGTAAGGATTCTGCACGGGGTTGATGTCTATCGCCCGGCCGTAGGAGTGCTCCGACCACACACCGGGACGCCCCGTCACAGCACGACAGTTGAAGGCCGAGGTGTTGTTGGCAGCCATGGACCTGTCGTCGTCCCCGCCGTAGACGTCCACCAGCTGCATCCTCTCGATGGGAAACTTAGCATCGTACAGCTCGTGCATCACCTGCACTATCGCATAGGCGTACCTCTCGTGGATCACTAGCTCCCCCATATGGGGTCTGCCATCGAAGCCCCAGTACCGGACGGTGACCAGCCTGAGATCCTCAAGCGGCACTGGGCATCCGGGCCTCCAGGAGTAGCGCATACGGTTGCGAGTGGCAGCATCTATACGACCGACATAAGCCACAAAGTCGTCCTGCGGAGGCGTAGGAGTGGGCGTCGGGGTTGGAGGGAGAGGAGTTGGGGTAGGGGTTGGCGGTACCCGCGTCGGGGTGGGCGTGGGCAGGGCTGTTGGAGTGGGGCGAGGCGTTGGCGTGGGAGGCACCTTGGGCATCCTGCTCTCCCTGTGCCTCGCGCGGGCCCGTGCGTAGGCCCTGTTGGCCGAACTCCTGTATACTTGGCTCAGATCCCGTCTCCCGCTCACACTACGACCCTTGGGGGTGGGGGTTGGCGGGATGGGAGTGTGCGTCGGGCGCACCACCTTGCTGGTCGGCACGGCGGAGGCCACCTTGACAGGCGTGGGCGTAGCGGTATGGGCGGCGGAAGACGGCCGGGACACGTCCTCGGCTAGTACCCAGTAGCCAACCGCGCTCACCAGCACCAGCGCCGTAGCTGCCAAGATCACCCTTGCCAAGTAACCCATCCAGGGTCTCGATCTTCCCTGCTTGCTGTGGTAACCTCTCATACCAAGCAATATAACCCCTCGATGGCCACGTTGCCAGCAATATGTCACAAACCTCACAGATTATGTTAAACTCTGGAGATCGAAGGAGAGGAGACATGGAAGAGCCTAAGCTTTCCACCAACGCGCTGATCGTGCTGGAGGAGAGGTACCTTCGGCGCAACGCCAAACTGGAGATCATAGAGACACCGGCCGAGATGTTTTGGCGCGTGGCGAGGGCGGTCGCGGACGCCGATGCGCTCTACGGTCCGCGATCACAGGTAGCCGCCACTGCCGAGAGGTTCTACCAGGCAATGGCGCACCTGGAGTTCCTACCCAACAGCCCTACTCTCATGAACGCTGGCACGCCTTCCTCCCAGTGCATGGCCTGCTTCGTGTTGCCTGTAGAGGACTCGCTGGAGGGAATCTTCGACACGCTCAAGCTCGCGGCGCTGATCCAGCAGACCGGGGGAGGCACAGGCTTCTCCTTCTCGCGCCTGCGGCCACGTGGGGATGTGGTCCACTCCACTGGGGGTATTTCCTCCGGCGCCGTGTCCTTCATGATGCTCTACAACGCCATGACGGAGACGATCAAGCAGGGGAGCAAGCGCAGAGGCGCCAACATGGGGATCCTGCGCGTAGACCATCCCGACGTCAGGGAGTTCGTGACGAGCAAGCGAGACAGGCGAGCCCTCAACAACTTCAACATCTCGGTCGGCGTCACCGATGAGTTCATGCGTGCCGTGGAGAAGGGCGAGAAGTATCCGCTAGTCAACCCGCGCGATCGCTCGGTGTGGGAGCATGAGGACGCCAGGAGGATATGGGAGCTTATAATCCAGGAGGCGTGGGACAGCGGCGAGCCCGGGCTGGTGGCGCTGGACACGATCAACAGGCAGAACCCCACCAAGCACCTGGGAGAGATCGAGGCGACCAATCCCTGCGCCGAGGAGCCGCTCCACCCCTACGAGGCCTGCTGTCTGGGCTCGATCAACCTCAACGCGGTAGTGACGGGGCCTCCGGAGCGAAGACAACTGGACTGGCACAAGCTAGGGGAGCTGGTGGATCTCGGAGTGCACTTCCTGGACAACGTCATAGATATCAACCATTACCCCGATCCCAGGATCGAGGACATATGTCGCCGCAACCGCAGGATAGGGCTGGGAGTAATGGGCTGGGCGGATTTGCTCTTCCAGTTAGGCGTGCCCTATGACTCAGAGGAGTCCCTCTCGTTGGCCGAAGAGCTGATGAGCTTCGTGGAGGATAGAGCGGTAGAGGCTTCGGTCAAGCTCGCCGAGAGGCGCGGGGTCTTCCCCAACTACCCAGGGAGCGACTACGACCGGCGGGGTGGGCCAAGGATGCGTAACGCCACTACCCGCACCATAGCGCCGACCGGCACGATCGGCATCATCGCCAACTGCTCTGCGGGTATAGAGCCCCTCTTCGCGCTCACCTACACGCGCCGCGCCCTGGGAGGCAGGGAGCTCAAGCAGGAGGTACACCCCGTCTTTCTCGAGGAGGCACGCAGGCGAGGTGTGCTAGACGACCACCTCAGGGAGCACGTGGTAGCCACCGGCAGGGTGAGGGATCTACCGACCCTGCCAGAGGACCTGCGGCGGGTGTTTGCCACGGCGCTAGAGATATCCCCGGAGTGGCACGTGCGGATGCAGGCCACCTTCCAAAGGCACGTCGACAACGGTGTAAGCAAGACGATCAACCTGCCACAGGAGGCGACGCCCGAGGACGTGGAGTCTGCCTACAGGCTGGCGTACGAGCTGGGCTGCAAGGGGATCACCGTCTATCGTTACGGTAGTCGCCCCGAGCAGGTGCTCAGCCTGGAAGGGTATTGCCTGACCTGCGCACGGGAGGACGGTCTCCCAACGGAGGAGCCCGTGGTGGAGCTGCCCTTGCATGGCTAGCAGCGGTGTCTTAGTCCTGGCTCATCAGCGCGCGCATGACGCTCTCCACCTGTGGTCCCCGGATCTCCGCCAGCGCCCGCACCCCATCGGGTGTCGCAAGCATCGCCTTAAGCTTCCGCTTGCAGCCGCAGCGGGCGCACCAGCACAGCTTGCCACCCGTCAGGCGCAACATCTCCAGGTGATCCACATGGTAGCCTCCACAGTTGGAGCACAACTTCTCCATAATCCCTCCATGCTCTTAGGAGCGTTCACCTTATAAGGACACCCCAAAACGCTCAGCGTTACAGCCAAGGACAGCCAATCCGAAGGCGAGCTCGTAGCGCTAGTCCAGGAGGGTTCGCATGACCTTGTCGGCCGTGCGCGAGGTCGTTCCCGAGGACACCACTAGATACAAGTACTTGCCCTGCCTCGCTACGCGCACGTCGCTATCAGCGCCGTCCAGCGAGAACACCCCGTTGCGGGTGACGGGATCCCGCCCAAACACATCGTCGTTGAGCGCTATCTGCTGCTGCCTGAGCGCCTGCTCAGCTTCGCGGGCGTCCTTCGTGGTGTCCCAAACCGACTCCCACACCAACACCTTGCCCTCACCGTACTGGTATATCCGATAGCGGTCGCCGTCCCATCCGCTCGCCGCCTTCCTCGCCACATCACTCCCTTGAGGGAGGAACATCGCCAGCACCTGGAGCTCCCCTAGAGTGTTCTCGGCAATCACCTGCCACATAGGGCCAAGAGCGCCGTCCATGCGAGGCAGCTCGATCGAGGTCGGATGGTCGCGCCTGAGGTACTTCCCAGGATGCAGCACTTGCTCGGTGGACTCTGGGGGATCGCCGTACGCACGCTTCACTGCTCCCCACCCACCCTTCCTGTACAGCTGCCCCACCCAAGATGCTCCCTGCAGGTAGGGGAATAGGGTCTTGAGGGTCAGCACAGCTGGACCGGTAGAGACGCTGGTGAACGTGGTACCGTCCTGACGGGCGACGGCCTGCGCCCGGGACTCATCGATCTTGGTGTCGCCCATGTACAGCATCTCGGAGAGGGTGGCGTCCCCCTCCACAAGCGCTCGGAGGGCCAGCTCGGCGTCCTCGTTGTCGCGGGCTCGCTCATACATGGACTGGATACGGAAGTGCTGGTCCTGCAGGGCGTGTGTGAGCTCGTGGGCCAAGGTCACCTTGTTGGCCGGATCTAGATCGTTGGGTCGTCCGATAATGAACATAC
>ERZ795042.129-NODE-129-length-67234-cov-295.814466_pt1 | contig 67234 bp, 59 predicted proteins | sample MGYA00375126_ERZ795042 | MGnify/ENA primary metagenome ERZ795042 (study PRJEB30171, sample SAMN05518105) | compost metagenome | isolation source: Feedstock adapted compost from Newby Island compost facility, Milpitas, CA | place: USA:Newby Island compost...
AGGGCCTCGACTTCTCGGCAGGAGCCTCCGCCGCCGGCCAGAGCTTCGACTTCTCGCCGGAACCCTCGGCCGCGGGCGAGCCCTTCGGCTTCGCTGGCGGGCCCTCCGCGGCCGATCGGCCCCTCGAGCTGGCGCGCGCGCCTTCGGCGGCCGGCGAGCCCTTTGCCTTTGCCTCCGGGCCTTCGGCGCCGGGGCAGGCCTTCGACTTCTCGCCCGAGGAGTTCGCCGCGGGTGAGCCGCTCGCCGTCGACGTCGACCTGGGGATGGACGCGGAGGCGGACGCAGCTTCGCGCCCGCCGGCGGTGCCGCCGCCGCTTCCCGGCGCGCGGCCGACGCCTCCGCCCCTGCCGGAATTCGGGCCGCCCCCGATCCCCCGGCCGGAGAAGACGCTCCTGGAGCGGATCCCGCGCGGCAGCGCGCCGGCGCCCGAGCCGGAACCGCCTCCCTTCGACCCGTCGGCGCGCGGGGCGCTCTTCGGCGCGCCCGCCGAACTCGCGGACGATGCGGACGCCCCCTTTTGCCTCCACGAGAGTGTGCGGGCGATCCTTCACCTCGCGGACGGCCAGGTGAAGCGGGGCATCCTCCAGGCGGGAAGCCTCTTCGAGCCGCTGCGGGTGCAGACCGCCGAGGGCCTGCAGACCTTCGATCCGAAGCGCGTGCACATCGTCTTTCTGCTGCGCAAGCCCACCGACCCGCCGGCGGCGCCGCCGCAGGGCCGGCTCGTGCAGGTCCACCTGCCGCGGGGCCGCTCGCTCACCGGGTACGCGAGCGCGGACGCCTCGCCGAAGCGCGGCTTCTTCCTGACGCCGCGGGGCACGGACAACACGACCTCGCGCGTCTTCCTCTACCCCTGGTCCATCCAGCGCGTGGTTGCGCTCCCGTCCTGATGCTGGTAGCGAATCCCGGGGACCGTCCCGGCCCCCGGGATCCGCCATGCGAGCCGCCGTCCGAGTTCTGATCCTGCTGCTGGCGCTCGTCTACGGCCTGCAGGCCGTGGCACAGGCGCAGCACGCGCACCTCGGAGACGACCGCCACGGCTGCACCTTCTGCGCCTTCGGCTCGCTCCCCGGCGTTCCCGCCTCGACCGTCGAGGAGCCCCTTCCGCCGGAGTGCTTCGAGGGCCGGCCGGTGGAGCCCCCCGCGCTCCCGCCGCTTCCCGCGATCCCGATCCTGCGCCTGAGTTTCTCGACCTCGCCTCCGGTTGTCTGAGCGTCGACGAGCGCAGCACGCGCGCGGCGCGCCACCGGCCTTTTCGGCCCCGCCGTCGCGCGCCGATCCGCATCCCTGACGTTCGCGCCCCGTACGGGGTGCGCTTTCAACCGATCGCGATGAGAAAGAGGTTCGTCCTGTCTCTCGCTCCGGGATGGAGCGAGCGCGCGCGTATTTCGATCGTCCGCTCCGTCGTCTGGTTCCTGCTGGCCCTCCCCCTCGCCGCCCGCTCGCAGGAGGAGGCCGCGGAGGACCTCGAGCGCGAGCTCGAGCAGGAGCTCGCCGCGGTGGTCCGCCCCGCCGCCCCGTCGGCGCTTCTCCCCGACATCTCGGTGGTGGGCACCTTCGATGCGGCGTGGTTTTCCGACGAGCCCACGCCGAGGCTTCCGGCGCACGAGCCCTTCCACCGAGGGCCCCAGCTCCAGGAGCTCGAGCTCGGTTTCCGCTCCAGCGTCGATCCCTTCGTGCGGGCGGACGTCTTTCTCGCCGTCTCGCTCGAGGGGATCGAGGTCGAGCAGGCCTACGTCACCACGCTCGCCCTGCCCGCCGGCCTGCGGCTGCGCGTGGGCCAGTTCTACGCCCCCTTCGGCCGCTTCAATCAGCTGCACTACCTCGAGGTCACGCCCTTCGCCGACCAGCCCCTGGTCAACCGCCGCTTCTTCGGCGGCGAGCAGCTGCGCGGCCTCGGGCTCGAGGTCTCGTACCTCCTTCCCCTGCCCTTTTACGCGGAACTCGTCGGCGCCGCTTTGAGCGCCGACAACGCGGTCTCCTTCGGCGTTCCGGCCGTGGAGGTCCGCAGGCCCCGCGACCTGCTCGGCGTCGCCCGCCTCGCCACCGCCTTCGACCTCGGCGACCGTCTCACCTTGCTCGCCGGCGCCTCCTACGCCAACGGCCCGAACGCCACCGGGGGGCTGCCGGAGACGGACCGCAACCGCACCCAGGTCTGGGGCGCGGATTTCGCGGTGCGCCTGCGCGACGCCGCCTCGCGCGCCTACACCGCGCTCCAGGCGGAGTGGATGACCCGGAGGGCCACCGTGCCCGGCGGCGGCTTTCTCCAGGGCGGCGCCTACCTGTGGCTGGTGCGGCGCTTTGACGCGCGCTGGGAGGCGGCGATCCGCGCCGACCTCATGGGCCTGCCGACGGGCCGCGCCTTCGGCGACCCGCACCTCGGAGAGCGCGACGACGAGTCCCTCCCGGCCGCGTCGACCCACGAGCACGGCGCGGTGGGGGAATTCCTCGAGCCCGTCCGCCAGCGGCGGCTCGGCGTCTCCGTCTCCCACTACCCCTCCGAGTTCCAGCGCATCCGGCTGCAGGCCAACCACGACTTCCTGCCCGCCGAGGGCCGGGGAGTCTGGGAAGCCTTCGTCCAGTACCAGTTCGTGATCGGCTCCCACGGAGCCCACGTCTTCTGAGGGAGAAGCATGCGAGCGCTCGTCCTGTTGTTCTCCGCCTTCCTCGCGGCTCCAGGTTCCGCACGCGCGGAAATCCGGGTGGCCGCCACCCTCCCCGCCCTGGGAGCCCTGGCGCGCGAGGTGGTCGGGACGCACGGCACCGTGGCGGTGCTGGCGCCGCCCGACCAGGACCCCCACTTCGTCGACGGCAAGCCCACCCTGATCCTCGCGCTGCATCGCGCGCAGCTCCTCGTCCACGCCGGCGGCGATCTGGAGGCCGGGTGGCTGCCGACGCTGCTCGCCGGCGCGAGAAATGGAGACATCCAGCCCGGCCAGCCCGGCAACCTGGATGTCTCCACCCTGGCTGGCCCCGTTCTCGAGGTCCCCGCCAAACTCGACCGCGCCCTCGGCGACGTGCACCCGCGAGGAAACCCGCACGTCTGGCTCGATCCGCGGCGGGCGCGCCGGATCGCCCTGGGGATCGCCGAACGCGTCGCCGCGCTCGATCCGGAGCGCGCCTCCGCCTACCGCGACAACGCCCAGCGCTTCGCCGAGAGGCTCGATCGCAAGATCGCCGAGTGGGAGGAGCGCATGCGGCCCCACCGCGGCCGCGGCTTCGTTCCCTACCACAAGAGCCTCGTCTACCTCGCCGACTGGCTGGGGCTCGCGGAGGTGGCCACGGTGGAGCCCCTCCCCGGCATCGCCCCCTCCCCTTCGCACCTGGCCAGCCTGATCGTCGAGATCCGCAAGCGGGAGCCGCGGCCCGTCGTGATCGCCGAGCGCTGGCACAACCAGCGCATCGCTCGGACCGTGGCGGAGAAGGCGGGCGCACCGCTGGTGGTGGTTCCCGGCGACGTGGGTGCCACGCGGGAAACCAGCGACTACGTCGCGTTCATGGACGATCTGCTGCGCCGGCTCGCCGCCGGCTTCGAGTCCGCCGCGCCGTAAGGCACATCACCTCCGCCATCGGCCGAGCGCGAAGGCGACGAGCAGCGTCGCGGCCAGGACGAGGACGATGGTGGCGCCGGTGGGCAGCGACCAGACGAAGGAGAGGTAGTAGCCGACCGCCGCCGCCGCGAGCGCGGAGCCGGCCGCCCAGGCGATCGCCCCGGGGAAGCGGCGGCAGGCCAGCAGCCCGCCCGAGGCGGGGATCACCGTCAGCGCGAAGACGGTGAGCGCCCCGAGCGCGCGCGTGGCCACCGCGATCGAGAGACCGAGCACGAAGTAGAGCGCGGCATCGAGGCGCCCGACTCGGATCCCCATGGCGCGAGCCGCCTCCGGATCGAAGGAGGCGAAGACCAGCCGGGGGAAGAGCGCCGCGTAGAAAACGGCCACGAGCAGCGCGCAGGCGCCGAGCGCGGCCATCTCCTCCGGCGGCGCCGCCACCGCGTCGCCGAAGAGGAGCGAATGCACTCGCTCGTACTCGTGCGGGAGGAGCGTGCCGAGGACGAGTGAGGCGGCGCCGGCGATCACGTAGGCGAGCGCGATCGAGGCGTCCACGCCGATGCGCGCGTTGCGCCCCGAGACGGCAAAGAGACCGGCCGAGGCCGCGCCCACCGCGATCCCGGTCGCCAGCGGCGGGACCTCGCCACCGAGGAGATGCGGTGCGAGCAAGGCGAGGACCACGCCGAGGCCGGAGGCCTGGGCGACGGCGGCGCTAACGAAGGCGGAGCGTCGCAGCACCACGAAGACGCCGCAGAGCGCGCACAGAATCGCGCCCAGCGAGGTGGCGATCAACGGATCCCGCCAGAGAAAGGCGGCTTCCCAGAACGAGACCTCGCTCACGACGCCTCCCCGCGGTCGAGGAAGCCCTCCAGGGTGCCGTCGGAGCGCAACTCGGCGAGGCTGCCCATCCGGAACGATCCCGCTCGCACGAAGGCGATGCGATCCGCGCGCCGCGCGAGCGCCTCGAGGCGGTGGCTGATCCAGACCACCGCCGCGCCGGTACGCGCGCGCAGATCTGCAACCAGATCCACCAGCGCCCGCTCGCCGGGGAGGTCGAGGTGATTCGCCGGCTCGTCCAGGACGAGGACCTGCGGCCCGCCGACCAGCGCGCGCGCGACGAGCGCCCGCTGCCGCTGGCCGCCGGAGAGGGAGCGGAAGGGCGCGTCGGCGAGCCCGCCCAGCCCCACCTGCTCGAGGACCTCGCGCGCGCGCGCGTCGAGGGAGGCGCTGCGCCGAAACGGAGGAAGCCACGGAGCGCCTCCCATCCGCACCACGTCCAGCGTGGAGAGCGGCCAGATCGGATCGAAGGCCTGGCGCTGGGGGACGTAGCCGAAGCGCAGCCCCGGCGTGAGGACCTCTCGCCGCCCGCCGAGCAGAGGCAGAGCGCCCACGAGGCTCTGCACGAAGCTCGACTTGCCCGCGCCGTTCGGCCCCGCCACCACCAGCCATTCCCCCGGCCAGAGCTCGAAGTCGAGCGGCGGGAAGAGGGGCTGGTCGGGACGGTGACCGATCCGGGCGGAGATCAGGCGAAGGTGGGGCGCAGCGCTCCCCTCTCGGGCGGACATCGCCCGGGAGTATCGCGGCCGGGGGCGCGGCGCGCAACCGGCCGAAGGCGCCGACTCCGGCCGGGCCGCGCGCGCCCGCTTCGCGGGGCCCGGCGAGGCGCTCGTCGATCGCTTCGGGCGAGCCTGCGCCTAGTGCAGCCAGGGACCGCGGTCGCCGTTGGAGCGCCGGATGAGCGGCTCGTCCTTGCGCTCCCCGTCGATCACAGCGAACCGGCTCGCGCGCCGGCGCAGCTGGCGCTCGATGCGCCGGGCCCGGAAGCGCAGCCACGCCTTGCGGGGCTCGATCCAGCCGCGCGACCAGCCCAGCGCGAGCAGCATCCCCACCAGCGCCGGGAAGACGGATCCGATGCCGCCGAGGATGGCGTAGAGCCCCAGGATGCCGAACGAGATCCAGATGAGCGCCCGGCCCTGCACCGGGAGGAAGAACATCAGGTAGATGGGCTGGTGGGCGAAGTGGTGCGCGAAGACGATGGTGAGCGCGCCGAGCGCGACCCACAGTCCCGGCTGCGCCCTCCCCTCGAAGCCGAGCAGGTAGGCGAAGGGGATGGTGATCAGCGCGGAGAGCACGGGGATGGCCAGGATGAAGCCGAGGAAGCGCTTCGATCCCAGCACGGCCTCCACCTGGCCGCCGATCACGTAGAGGAAGTACAGCGAGATGAGGAAACCGAAGATGCCCTGGACGTGGAGCGGGTAGACCAGCGCGTAGGTGAGAAGCTGCCAGACCTCGCCCCGCATCACGCTGGCGGGCCGAAAGAGCAGGTGGTGGAGGAGGTTACCCCCGTCCGCGCGGCCCACCAGGGCCACGAGGACCGAGATGGCCGCGATCGCGAAGGTCAGGCGGGTCGCGTAGGAGCCACCGCCGAATCCACCTCCCCATCCTGCAACTCGTGCCGGGCGCACCACTTTCCTCCGAGTCCTTCGCCTCGGAGAGGATAACCCTGGCGCCCCCCCGGGGCCATCCGGTGCGGACGAAGCTCGCGACGGGACGGGCGGTCGCCGGAGGATGGCCCGGCTCGTCGCCGGGCCACCAGAGGCTGCCAGGGAGATCGAAGGGGAAGGCCGTCAGCGATCGACGGGACGCTCCCGGTAGAAGAGGGTGATGGTCAGGCAGTGGAACTGCTTATCGGAAGACTGCGTGACGACCTTGTCGACGATTTCGATATTTGGATTGCTCCGGAGCCAACGAGTGATCGTATCGCCCATCGCCTCCCGATCGCGCGCCATCGTCGTGGAGAACACCTTAACGCCCGTGAAGTGCGCCATACTCGCCTCCGACACCGTCGCCCGTCACCAACACCTGCCGACCAGCGACGGGGCAACTGCCCCCGTGGAGGGTCCACGAGCTCCGACCGGCTGCTCCGGAGCGCTCCCGCCCGTGCGGAGGTCGCACTTCGGCCACGACCGGGGGGCTCGCGAATCACCGCCTACAGGGCTCACCCGTTTCGAGCGATCTGTATGGAAACATTGTCCACGCCTGAGAGGCGCGGTGCAAGCGGATCGGAGGGACGAGCCGGCGGACTCCCGCAACAGGCTCCCGGGGGAGCCCGTTGCGGATTTCGGGGACATACTCAGGCGGTGGCGCGCGAACGGAACTCGGCGATCGCCTGGAAGATCTCCGCGTCGGAAAGAGTGCGGTTCGACGCCTTGGCCCGATCGAGGATGAATCGTCCCAGCTCCTCGTCCACCGGCTCGTTGCGCTGCTCGAGCCAGTAGATCACGTTGGACATGCCGCTCATCGGCCCCACGTCGATCGTCTGGCTCTTGCCGAACTCCCCGGCCGGAACCGCGGAGTAGACGCGGTCGGCGAGCCACTCGTCGTTGCGGCGCTTGGCCTTGATGATCGCCGCCGCGTGCACGCCCGTGGCGGTGCGGAAGGCGTCGTCGCCCACGAGCGGATAGTTGGCGGGGATCTGCACGCCCGTGGCCTTCGCCACCGTGCGCACGAATTCCACCAGCTTCGTCAGATCCCGGTCGATGATCCCGTCGAGCTTGAGGTTGACCAGGACCTGGTCGATGGGCGTGTTGCCGACGCGCTCGCCGATGCCGGCGGCGGTCCCATGGATCCGATCGGCGCCGGCCTCCAGCGCCACCAGGGCGTTGATCAGCGCGAGGCCGCGGTCGTTGTGGCCGTGCCAGTCGATCTTCACGTCGGCGCCCGACTCCCGGATCACCTCCTGGGTGAAGGCGATGAGCGCGCGCACGCCGCCGGGGGTCGCGTGGCCCACGGTGTCGCAGACGCAGAGGCGCGAGGCGCCGTGCTCGATCGCGGCGAGGAAGAGCTGACGCAGCGTCTCCGGCGAGGAGCGCGTGGTGTCCTCGGTGACGTAGCAGACCTCGAGGCCCTCCTTGCGGGCGAAATCGATCGCCTCGATCGAGGTCTTCAGCATTCGCTCCAGCGTCCAGCCCTCGGCGAACTGGCGAATCGGCGAAGAGCCGATGAACGCGTAGGCGGTGATGGGGATGCCCACCTTCTGCTGGACCTCGGCGATCGCCTGCATGTCGCCGACGACCGTGCGGCCCGCCGCCGCGACCTGGAGCGGGAGTTTGCGATCCCGGACGTGGCGCGCGAGCGCGAGGACGTCCGCGAAGGCGCGCGGGCCCGCGCAGGGAAGGCCCACGTCCACCGCCTCGATCCCCAGCTCCGCCATCAGCTCGACGATCCGGATCTTGTCCTCGATGGGCGGATCGATGACCGAGGGCGACTGGAGCCCGTCTCGGAGCGACTCGTCGAAGAGGTCGAAGTTGCCGATCTTCCTGGGTGCGGTTCCGCTTCGATTCCAGTCGTGGATGAGATTTTCGCGATCCACGGCTCCACGCTCCTTTCGCGTTCTCGTTGCAGTACGGGAGAGTGCCTGCCAACTCTGCCAAGGACCGGAGCGGGAATCCAGCGCAGGACCGTCTGCATTTTACAACAAGTAAAAAGGGCGGGTGCCCCGAAGGGTCCCGCCCGCGCGGACGTCGCGGCGTACGACGAGTGCTACACCGCCTCGACCACGACCGCGATGCCCTGCCCGCCACCGATGCAAGCGGATCCGATGCCGTACCGCTCGCTGCGCCGCCGCAGCTCGTAGAGCAGATGACCGGTGATGCGCGCCCCGGAAGCGCCGAGCGGATGCCCGAGGGCGATGGCGCCGCCGTTCACATTGGTGCGCTCCCGCGGCAGGCCCAGCGCCTTCTCCACCGCCAGGTACTGCGGGGCGAAGGCCTCGTTGACCTCGAAGAGGGCGTAGTCGGAGAGCTGCGTGCCGGTCCGCTCCAGGGCCTGCCGGACGGCGGGGACGGGGCCGATCCCCATGATGGTCGGATCGCATCCGGAAACGCCCCAGTTCACCAGCCGGCCGATGGGGCGGAGCCCCTTCCGCTCGGCGTAGGCGGCGGAGGCGAGCACGAGCATGGCGGCGCCGTCGCAGATCCCCGAGGCCGCGCCGGCATGGATGAGCCCGTCCTTCTTGAAGACCTTGGGCAGCCTGGCCAGCGCCTCGCGCGTGGTGTCGGGGCGCGGGTGCTCGTCGCGCTCGAAGCGAATGGACTGGCCCTTCTTCCCCGGCAGCTCCATGGGGACGAGCTCGTCGGCGAAGCGCCCCGCCTCCTGCGCCTCCGCCCAACGTCGCTGCGAGAGCACGGAGAACTCGTCCACCTCGTCCTGTGTGATGCCGTACTGGGCGCCGAGCTTCTCGGCGGTCTCGCCCATCGCCAGGCCGGCGTAGGGGTCGTAGAGCGAGGACCAGAGGAGGTCCTCCAGCACGCCGTCGTGGCCGAGCGCCATGCCCCAGCGCGCCCCGCGCAGGACGTGCGGCGACTGCGACATGGACTCGGTGCCGCCGGCGAGAACCACCTCGGCCTGGCCGGTCTCGATGAGCATCGCCGCCTGGACGATGGCCTCGAAGCCCGAGCCGCAAAGGCGGTTGACCGTCAGAGCCGGAACGTGCTGGGGCAGGCCGACGCGAAGGCCCACGTGGCGGGCGAGGTAGATGGCGTCGCGCGAGGTCTGCGCGACGTTGCCCACCACCACGTGCCCGACGTCCTCCGGCGCCACCTTCGCCTGCTCGAGGGCGGCCTTGCCCGCCACCACGGCCAGGTCGGTGGCCGAAAGATCCTTGAGGGTGCCGCCGAAGGTGCCGAAGGGCGTCCGCTTCGCGGCCAGAAAGACGATCTCGGTCTGGGTTGCGTACTTCATCGGTCTCGGTCCCCTATCGGAAGAGGAGCTGCCAGAGCGTCATCGCGCCCCACACCAGGGCGGCGGAGGCGAAGACGAAGCCGCGGATCGATTGCCGACGCAGGTCGGCGCGGCCCGGCCCGCGGGAAAAGAAGCGCTGCGCTGTATCCACGAAGGCGCGGAGATCGCGGGGCCCAGCCTCGGCTCCGCCCCGCGCCACCCGCTCCAGCTGCCGCCGGTGCGCGGCGTAGACCTCCCGCGGGCTGGCGCCGGGCAAGCCCCCGGTGAGGAAGTTCTCGCTCTCCAGGCTGGGAAAGCCGTGGTCGGCGGTGAGCACGAAGCAGTCGCGCCGCGGCTCCGACAGGAAGTAGAGCCAGGCCTCGCGCCCCACGGGGAAGGCCACCGCCCAGTCGCCGCTCGCCTCGTCGAAAAAGACGGTGTTCTCCTGGACCCGCGTGAGCGGCCGACGCTGCCGGACCCGACCCACCATCGAGAAGCCCAGCTCCTGGAGCTCCCGGCCGAGCAGGCGCACCGCCGGATGCTCCAGGCCCGGCGCCTCGTTCACCGAGAAGCGCACCGCGCCCGGCCGGAGGAAGTGCACGAAGCCGCGCAGGTTTCGCGCCACCACCAGGCCGAGCAGGCCGAAGACGACCAGGAGCCGCAGCGTCTCGACATTCACGAGGTCGCCATCCTCCGCACCTGCGCGCGCACGAAATCTCCGACCTCGCGGGTGGTCCGATCTCCCCCCGCGTCGGGGGTGAGGACGTTCTCGGCGACCGCGGCCTCCACCGCGCGCTCCACCATCCTCGCCTCCTCGTCGCAGCCGAGGTGCTCGAGCAAGAGCGCGCAGGTGAGGAAGGTGGCGATCGGGTTGGCCTTCCCCTGCCCGGCGATGTCGGGGGCGCTGCCGTGGACGGGCTCGAAGAGGCCGATCTTGCCGGGATGCAGGTTGGCGCTCGCGGCGAAGCCCAGGCCTCCCGCGATCCCCGCCCCGAGGTCGGTGAGGATGTCGCCGAAGAGGTTGTTGGTCACCACCACCTGGAACATCTCGGGGCGCATCACCATTTGCATGGCCAGCACGTCCACGTACATGTGGCGCAGCTCGAGGTCCGGGTACTCCGCCGCGAGTTCCTTCCACACCCGCTGCCACAGCCCGCCCGCGTGGCGCATGGCGTTGGACTTGTCGCTCATCCACACGGTGCGCACGCCCTTCTTCCGCGCGTAGTCGAGCGCGGCCCGGCAGATGCGCTCCACGCCCTTGCGGGTGTTGACGTCCTCGTTGATGGCCACCTCGTCCGGAGTCCCCTGCTTGAAGGTTCCCCCGACGTCCACGTAGACGCCCTCGGTGTTCTCCCGGAAGAACACCATGTCGATGTCCTTCCTCCCCTTGCCTCGAAGCGGTGTGAAGCGGTCCGCCAGGAGCTTGACGGGACGAAGGTTGACGTAGAGGTCGAGCTCGAAGCGAAGGGCGAGGAGGATCTCGCGGGCGTGCCGGCCGTCCGGCACCCGCGGATCACCGACGGCGCCGAAGAGGATGGCCCGGTAGTCCCGCCGGAACTCCTCGATCTGCTCCTTGGGGAGCGTGGTGCCGTCCCGCAGGTAGCGGTCGGCACCGTAGTCGAAGTGGCGGAGTTCGAAGCCCAGGCCGCGGATCTCCGAGAGCTCCTCGAGAAGAAGGGCCCCCTCCGCGGCGACTTCCTTGCCGATGCCGTCCCCCGGAATGACCGCGATCCGCGTCACGCGCATGCTCCTTTCTCGATGATGTCGGCGTCGGGAAAGGAGCGATTGTGCGCGGCGCGGACCTTTGGGTCAACGGGCGGCCAGCGCGACGAGGGCGTCGAGGTCCGCCCCGGCGGCGGCGAGTTCCCAGGCCTCGATGCGGTGCACCCGGCCGTCCGCGTCGACGCGCTCGAGGGCACCGCCGTCCGCCTCGCGCACCATCGAGAGCACGCGACCCTCCTCGTCGAGCGCGACGATCCTGCCCGCCTCGCGGCGCAGCCGCAGCACCGTCTCGCCGTGCTCCACGCGCAGCGTGTCCTCGTCCTCGGCGATCATCCGGGCCGTGGTGCCGTCGGCCAGCCGGATCTCCTTCTCCCAGGGCGTGCCGTCCGCCGTCACCGGGTTGCGGCCGCTCCAGAACTCGATGGAGTTGACCACCAGCGCGTCCGCCAGCGAGGCCAGTAGGTAGACGGGGACGATCACCAGGGCCAGGAAGAAGAGCCACTGGAGCCACTTGTCCTGCGAGATCCTCTTGTTGAACTTCCAGACCGCCTGGGTCAGCTTGAAGGATCCGAAACAGCCGGCCTCGAAGGTCGACAGAGCCAGGAGGGCTGCGAGAACCCTGCGCCGAAGCGTCCGATTGAAGAGGTCTTTCATGGGAGCTACAGTGCCGGCCCTGGATCCCGGAAGCAAGTTCTCACACCCCGTAGGAGTACGTCGATGCGCCGTCCCATGACGCTGACCCAGAAGATCCTGGCCGCCCACGCCATCGGTCTCACCCGTCCCTGGGTACAGGCGGGTGACGTCATCCGCATCCGCGTCGACTGGACCATCGCCTCGGAACTGGCCTGGAACGGGATGGCCAAGACCTGGGAGGCGCTGGGAAGGCCCCCCGTCTACGACCGGGAGCGCTTCTACCTGGCGGTGGATCACACCGTCGATCCGGTCACCCTCGCGAACGATGCCCGGACCCAGAAACTGGTTCAGCTCTCCCGCGACTTCGCCCGGGAAAGCGGCATCCGCCACTTCTACGACGCCAACGAAACGATCCTGCACACCAAGTTCTACCGGGACCTCGTGCAGCCGGGTCAGGTCGTCCTCGGCGCCGATTCGCACACGTCCTCCCACGGCGGGATGGGGGCCTTCGCCATCGGCCTCGGCGGCGCCGACATCACCGCCGCCATGGTCCTCGGCGAGTCGTGGATCGAGGTCCCCGAGGCCATCGCCGTCGAGTACGCGGGCGAGCTCCCCTTCGGCATCGGCGGCAAGGACGTGATCCTGGAGACGCTGGGCACGCTGGGGCGGAACACGGTGGCGCTGGAGCGCAGCGTCGAGTACCGCGGCGAGGCGGTGCGCAACTGGTCCACCGACGTTCGCTTCACCATCGCCAACATGACCGCCGAGCTCGGCGGCCTCAACGGCATCTTCGAGCCGGACGAGGTGGTGGCCGAGTGGCTCTCACGTCGAACGAGCCACAACGACGAGGCCCGCTACTACCGCGCCGACGAGGACGCGCCCTACGTGGAGCGCATCCGCATCGACCTCGGGAAGCTCGGGCCGCGCATCGCCAAGCCCTTCTCGCCCGACAACGTCTTCCCGGTGGAGGAATGCCTGGGCATGGAGCTGCAGGGCGCCTTCATCGGCGCCTGTACCACCACCGAGGAGGAGCTGGTGCTGGCAGCGCTGGTGCTGGAGCGCGCCCTCGCTGCGGGCAAGAAGCCCGTGCCCACCCGCAACCGCCTGGTCGTCCCCGGCGACCTTTCCATCCTGGCGAAGCTGCGCGACGCGGGCCTCCTGGCGATCTACGAGCAGGCGGGATTCCGCATCGGCCCGCCGGGATGCTCCATGTGCCTGGGCATCGCCTCGGAGAAGGCGGGCCGCGGCGAGCACTGGATCACCTCGCAGAACCGCAACTTCGAGAACCGCATGGGCGAGGGCTCGCTGGCCTACCTCGCCTCGGCGGCGACGGTGGCCGCCTCCGCCCTCGAGCTGCGCGTCGCCGATCCGCGGCCCTACCTCGAGGAGATCGACCAGGACCGCTACGCGCGCATCCTCGGCCGCGAGCAGCGCCGGCCGGTCGAGATCCGGATCGCCGAGCCGGAGATCCAGATCGCCGAGGCCCGCGCGCAGGGCGTCGCCGGCGCCGCCAACCAGGACGGCAGGGAGGTCCGCGGTCGGGTGCAGCGCTTCGGCGACTCGGTGGACACCGACGCGATCATCCCCGGCGAGTTCTGCCACCTCACCGATCTCCAGGAGATCGGCAGCAAGTGCTTCCACTACGTGCGGCCCGACTTCGTTCGGAAGGCGCGCGAGGAGGGCCACACCATCGTGGTGGCGGGCGAGGGCTGGGGCTCCGGCAGCTCGCGCGAGCAGGCGGTCTGGGCGCTCAAGGGCGCCGGCGTCCAGTGCGTGATCGCCCGAAGCTACGCCTTCATCCACAAGCGCAACCTCGTCAACGAGGCCCTGCCCTACCTCGTGGTCAAGGACGAGGCCTTCTACGAGCTGGCGCAGGAGGGCGAGGAGCTCACGGTCGACCTGGGCAGCGGGACGATCACCCACGTGGCCACGCGCCGAAAATTCCAGGCCGAGCCCCCCGCGCAGGTGGTGAAGGCGCTGGCGCGCGAGGGCGGCCTCGTCCCCGCCATCCGCCGCCACGGCAAGCAGGTCTTCTCCGTGCTCTCCGCGGGCTGAGGGCCGCCGCCGGCTCCGGCAGCCCCGACATCGCCACGGCCCGCCGCGTGGCGGGCCGCCGCGATCCGCCGCTCCCGAACGGGGAGGTGTCGAGGCGCCCCGACGTCGGCACGCTGTGTGTCCGGGCGGAGCCCTGCGAGCGGCGGGCATGGAGGAAATCCACGACCACGGCGTCATCGGGAACTGCCGGTCGGCGGCGCTGGTCTCCCGGCGCGGCACCATCGACTGGCTCTGCTGGCCGCGCTTCGACAGCCCCTCGATCTTCGGCGCGCTCCTCGATGACCAGGCCGGATCCTGGAGCCTGCGCCCCACCGCGCCCTTCACGAGCCGCCAGCGCTACGTCGAGGGCACCAACGTCCTCGAGACCCGCTTCGCCACCGCCGGCGGCAGCGCCGTTCTCACCGACTTCATGCCGGCTGTCTCGGAGGAGGAGAAGCACGAACTCCTCCTCGCCGAACACGAGATCGTCCGGAGGGTCCGCTGCGAGCGAGGGACGGTCGAGATCGAGTCGGTCCTCCGCCCGCGGCCCGGGTACGGACTCGGCGCCTACCGCATCCGCGACGCGGGCAAGCTAGGCGTCCGCATCCACACCGACCAGGGGCTCTTGGTCCACGGTGCGAACGCGCCGCTGGAGATCGTCGGGGGCACCGAGATCCGGGCGCGCAAGGTGCTGCGGGAAGGCGAGGAACTCCTCTTTTCCTTCGTCTACGCCCGCGAGGGACCGGCGGTGCTCACTCCTCCGGGTTCGTGCCGGGATCTGCACGCGCGCACCGTGCGCTGGTGGCGCGAGTGGATCGCGCGGCTCCACTACGAGGGCCCGATGCGGGAGGCGGTGATGCGGAGCGCGCTGGCGCTCAAGCTCCTCGTCTACGCGCCCTCGGGTGCCGTGGTGGCGGCGCCGACCACGTCCCTGCCCGAGCGCGTCGGCGGCGACCTCAACTGGGACTACCGCTACTGCTGGCTACGCGACGCCGCCCTCACCGTGCGCGCCCTCTTCGGGTTGGGATTCGACGCCGAGGCCGAGGCCTTCGTCAGCTGGCTCCTGCACAGCACGCGCCTCACCCAGCCGCGCCTGCGCGTCCTCTATGACGTCTACGGGAACACCCCCGCCCGCGAGCGCGAGCTTCGCCACCTCGGCGGACATCTCGGCTCGAGGCCGGTGCGCGTGGGCAACGCCGCTGCCGAGCAGCTCCAGCTCGATGTCCACGGCGAGGTCATCGACGCGGTCGTCCACTTCGTGCGGCGCGGAGGGCGCCTCGACGGCGAGACGGAACGGATGCTCGTCGCCTTCGGCAACTATGTCTGCCAGCGCTGGTCCGAGCCGGATGAGGGGATCTGGGAGCCCCGCTCCGGCCGCCGCCACCACACCCACTCCCTCGTCCTCTGCTGGGTGGCGCTCGACAACCTCGTCGCCCTGCACGAGCAGGGCCACCTCGCCGGGACGCCGGTCGAGCGCTTCGCCCGGACGCGGGAGCAGATCCGCCGCGAGGTCGAAACGCGCGCGTGGAATCCGCGCCGGCGCGCCTACACCGCCGAGCTCGACGGCGACGACCTGGACGCGTCGACGCTCCTGCTCGCCTGGTACGGCTTCGAATCGGCGTCCTCGGAGCGCATGCGCCTGACCTACGCGCGGATCCGCGAGGAGCTCGGAGCGGGAGGCGGGCTCCTGTATCGCTACCGCAGCCCCGACTCGCCGGGCGAGGCGGCCTTCGGGATCTGCAGCTTCTGGGGCGCCGAGTATCTCGCGCTCGGCGGCGGCAGCGCCGAGGAAGCGCAGGCACTCCTCGAGACGCTCTGCGGCTACGCCAACGAGGTGGGGCTCTTCGCCGAGGAGATCGATCCGGTCCGCCGCGTCGCGGTGGGCAATTTCCCCCAGGCATTCACCCACGTCGGCCTGGTGAACGCCGCCCTCAGCCTCTCCCGTCGCCTGCGAGGAAAGACGCCCCACCACCACGAGATCCCGCCCGCCGATTCCGACGGAGGCGCCGCGCCATGAACGTCTCGAGCTGGCTTCTGTGGGGCTTCGTCGGAACCGTGGTCCTGACCACCATCATGTCCGGCAGCCAGGGCCTGCGCCTGACGCGCATGAACCTGCCCTACATGCTGGGCACGATGTTCACGCCGAGCCGCGACCGCGCCAAGCTGGTGGGCTTTCTCGTCCACCTCCTCGACGGATGGATCTTCTCGCTCCTCTACGTGGCCGCCTTCCACGCACTGGGGATGGCCACCTGGTGGCTCGGCCTCGCCTTCGGCTTCGTGCACGCCAGCTTCGTCCTCACCGCCGGGATGCAGTTCCTCCCCGGGCTGCATCCGCGCATGGCGAGCGAGCACCACGGCCCCACCGTGGTGCGCCGCCTCGAGCCGCCGGGTTTCCTCGCCCTCAACTACGGCGCGCGCACGCCCGTCTCCGTGCTCGTCGCCCACCTCGCCTTCGGATGGATCCTCGGCGCGGGCTACCGTCTTTGAAGGCTCACGACGCGAGCGCGGCCTGTTCACGGGCACGGCGCCGGCGCGCGATCACCTTCGCGGCGAGGATGCCTACCTCGTAGCAGAGCATCATCGGCACGGCCATCAACGCCAGGTTGAAGGGGTCGCCGGTGGGCGTGACGATCGCCGCCACCACCACGTTGGCCACGATGGCGTAGCGCCGCGCCTTCGCCAGCTCCGTACCGTCCACCAGTCCGAGCGCGGCGAGCAGCGCCACCACCACGGGGATCTCGAAGATCGCGCCGAAGGCGAGCAGCAGCACCAGAAGCAGGTTGAGCTGCTCGCGCATGGAGAGCATCGGGCGGGTCCAGTCGTCGAGCGCCAGGCGCACGTGGGCGGAGACGAGTTTCCGCGTGGCCTCCGCGTGCAGGCGCACCACTTGCGCGGCAAGATCGCCCTCCTCGCCTCCCAGGGCCTGCGCGAGCGCGGCGGACGTCCGCTCGATCGCCCGGTCGAGCGCGGCGACGGCCTCGTGGATGCGGCCCTCGAGGGCATGCGCCCTCGCCTCGCTGCGCGCCAGGATCGCCTCGCCGAGGGCCTCCCGTCCGCCGCCGGTGCGCGCCACCGCGCGATCCGCCGCGTCCAGCGCGGGCGCCAGGCGATCGATGCGCCCGAGCACGGTCTGCCGGTCCTCGCCCGCGGCCTTCGCCCGGGAGAGCGTCGGCTCCGCGCGGGCGAGCAGGCGCGCGGCCGCCGTGACGTCCCCGGCGCGGAGCAGGAGCCCCGCGTCCTCCAGCAAGCCCTGCGCGTTGGCAAGCTCCTCCTGCCGCTCGCGGATCCCCCCCGGCTCGAGGAGGAAGCGGAAGGCCGGAGGCAGGACGACCGCGTAGCAGAAGACGACGCCAGCCACGAAGCAGACGGTGCCGGCGACGACGAAGGGAAGCGCCAGCCTCCGCTCGTGCGCGTAGAGCCCCGGCGCGACGAATCCCCAGACCTGGTGGAGGAAGACCGGCGTGGAGAGGAAGAGGCCGGCGTAGAGGCCCACCTTGAGGAAGGTGCCGAGCTCCTCCACCGCCGAGGTCTGGATCAGGGTGCGCTGGCCCTCGGGGAGCGCGTCGAGGATGGGCCGGGCCAGGAAGCGAAAGATCTCCTCCGCGAAGAGGAGCGAGAGCGTGCCGAGGACGAGCACGGCGACGAGCACGCGAAGGAGCCGCTGGCGGAGCTCGCCCAGATGCTCCCAGAGGCTCATGCGCAGCTCGGCCTTTTCGGCGCTCACGGCTCTCCTCTCTCGCCCGGTTCCGACGCGCCCGCCGGGCCCTCGCTCGCGGGCACGGCGTCGGCGCGTTCGGCTCCCCCCGCGACCGGCGCAGCGCGGACGGCTTCGCGGGCCACCGCGAGCGGCGCAGCGCCGACGGGGTCAGGGGTCGCCGGCTCGGATCGGTCGGCGGCCGGCACGGGTTGCGCGCCCGCCGCGAGCGGCGCGGCGTGCAGCGGTGCGCGCGGCACCGGCCCACCCTCGCCGGCGGGCGGCGCGGCGTGGACCGGCGCGCGCGACACGGCCTCGCCTCCCTCGGCCTCCAGCCCGTCCGCCGGGCGGCGTTCGGCTACCTCGTCCCGGTAGATCTCGTCCTCGATGATCTCCCGCAGGCTCCCGGTGGTGCGGCGCAGGTCGCGCAGTCCCTTGCCGATGGAACGCGCCACCTTCGGGAGCCGCTCGGGGCCCAGGACCAGCAAGGCCACCACCAGGACGATCAGGATTTCACCGAAGGAGAGGCCGAACATGGGCGCGCAGTCTACACGATGCGGGGACCGGGACCATTTCCAACCTGCGGATGCCGGAGGCTAATCCTCCGGCGCCTCCGGCCGCAATCCGCCGCGTCTGCAATCCCCCGCGACCGGCCTATCTTCGAACGAGACATGAAGAGGACGCTTCTCTTCTCGGACGCGCGCTGCCTGGCGCACGAGACGCCCTATGATCACCCGGAAGGTCCGCGGCGGCTCGGCGCGATCCTCGACTCCCTCCGCGCCGCTCCCGTCGACGGCACCGCGTGGGCGCCGGTCCGCCCCGCCACGCGCGAGGAGCTCCTCCTCGTGCATCGCCCGGATTACGTCGACGGGATCCTCGCGCTCCGCGGCCGCGCCGCCCGCCTCGACCCGGATACCTGGCTTTCGAGCGGCAGCGTGGACGCCGCCCTGCTCGCCGCCGGCGCGTCGATCGAAGCCGTCCGCGCGCTCTGCGAGGGCAAGGCGACGACCGCCTTCGCCCTCGTCCGGCCCCCGGGCCACCACGCCGAGCCCGATCGCGCGATGGGCTTCTGCGTCTTCAACAACGCGGCGATCGCCGCGGCGGCGGCGCGAGCGCAGTTCGGGTGCGAGCGCATCCTCTTGGTCGACTGGGACGTGCACCACGGCAATGGCAGCCAGAGGGCGTTCTGGACGCGCCCCGACGTCCTCTACTTCTCCACCCACCGCGCCCCGCCCTTCTACCCGCGAACCGGTCGGTTGGAGGAGGTGGGCGAGGGCGCCGGTCGCGGATTCACCGTCAACCTTCCCCTTCCCGCGGGGATGGGCGACGACGACGTCGTCGCGCTGTACCAGCAGCTGCTCGAACCGATCGCTTCCGACTACCACCCCGACCTCGTGATCGCCTCCGCCGGCTTCGATACTCACCGCGACGACCCCCTCGGCGGGATGCGGATGACCGCCGCGGGCTTCGGCGCCCTGGCCGCCATCGCCCGCGGCATCGCCGAGCGGTACGCCCGCGGTCGACTCGTCCTCGTCCTCGAGGGCGGCTACGACCTCCCCGGCCTGGTCGAGGGCGTCCGCGCCTGCGTGGCAGCGATCTCCGCCGAGCGCCGCCCCGTCCCCCCTCCCGCGACCCCCGGCCCCGCAGCCCGGCGCGTCCTCGACGCCGCCCGCGCCCTCCACCGCGCCTTCTGGCCCTCCCTCGCCGGCGAGGAATTGCCGCCACCAGCCGGGTGAACGCCACCGGCCGCCCGAACTCCATCGCCCTTGCCGGACGCGCCCTGCGGACCGCCCGCCCGGCGTCCGCCGCACCGCTCGAATTCACTCCGGGCTCGCGAGTCCGATCTCCTCGAAACGCGATAAGTCGTACCGGAACAACTCGAAATTCGACTTGTAGCGGATGGACGGGTCGACCCTCGCAGGCATCGTGTACAGATACTGGCTATCCAGAGTAAACTCGAATCCTACGATCTTCCTATCGACTGGAATCCACCGCATCCTGCCGTCATCGCTCCGAACCAGCACAAGCCCGTACGCCACCTTGTCCGGAGGAACTTCGACCACGTCGTACACAATGAACCCGGCGAGATAGTTGCCCCACGTCCTCACCTCCAAAGGACCCACGCGGCCTTCCATCGGAATCGGGTGCTGCGTTGGATTGGGCAGCGCCGAACAGGATCGAGGAGATACCCAGTACCTCGGGTTCGGTTGAAAATTGTCGCATGCCGGCCAGTAAGCCATGTCGACCGTAAGGCCCACGATGTGCGTGTCGCTCAACGCCACCATGCAGGTAGCTCATGGAATGCCTATGTGGATCGCTCGGATTTCTCGACCGTCCGGTGCCCACCCATTTCCGCCGACCGCGTCGCCGCCAACCACATATCCATCGTCGGAGACCGCGCAGCCGACGGCCCATCCGTTCGCAGCTGGCAGCACCTCGTCGTTGACTGTTACGTACGGATTGTTGCTGGAATCAACTCTCGTTGCGACGATATCTCCAATCTGATTGATGCCGTTTGCGCTTCCAATGCGACACTTGTACAGGTGCGAACGCGCGAAACCGTCCAGAGACCTTGCCTGAGTGCCTGGTGGGCCAAGCGGGCCCAGGTCCTCCAAGGTGTAGTAGGTAAGAAGGTCCGCTGCCGACCTGCTGGAGCCAAGCCATATCAGCGAGCCAACTAGGAGCGAAGCAAGCGCGCGCCTCATTGGACTCCTCCGTATGGAGTTCATTGATGCTTGGTGTGCAGGCCCGGCCTGCCCCCGCCGCCTCTTGCCGTGGGCACGGCGCCCTGCAGCGCCGGCTCGGGCCCGAGGAGGGCCGAGGCGGATACCCGACGCGCGAGCCTCAGGTCGAGGAATCCAAGAAGCGGCGAGGGGGGTGGTCGTCTCCTTGGCCGGTCCCTGGAACCGATGCGAAGCCTCGCACAGTCGTAGCGATCGATCCGAGCCGCCGCCTGGCTCTCGCGATAGGCGCCTACGGCCCGCCGAGGAAGAGGTCGTAGCCGCCGGTGGACTCCGGCGTCTCCTGCTTCGGCTCCGTGCCCCGCTTGAAGGGGAGCGCCATCCCGCCCTCGGCTCCCGGCGGCACGGGCCGGCCCGTGCGCGTGTCCACCACCACGAAGCCGATCCGCTGCGGAACGGGCCAGTCGCGCTTCGGCCGGCCCTGGAGGATCTTCTCCATGTAGTCGATCCAGATGGGCAGCGCCGCGCGACCGCCGTTCTCGTAGCGGCCCATGGGCTGGTCGTAGCGGTCGTAGCCGACCCAGACGCCGGTCACCACGTCGCGCGAGAAGCCCAGGAACCAGGCGTCGAAGGAGTCGTTGGTCGTGCCCGTCTTGCCCGCCACCGGCGTGTACTTGTGGAGGCGGGAGGCCGCCGCCGCGGTGCCGTGGAGGGTGACCTTCCGGAGCAGGTCGGTGATGATGTACGCCGTCTCCTCGGAGACGAGCTGCTCGCGCTCGTCGAAGAGCTGCGCGTAGCCCGCGTAGATGCGGTCCTCCAGCGGCGCCCAGGCGTCCGCGTACCAGGTGTGGTCCTCGAGCGTGCGCCCGAAGCGATCCTCCACCTTGCGGATGAAGGTGGTCTTCGGCGGCGTGCCGAGGCGAGTGAAGGTGGCGTAGACCCGCGCCAGATCCCAGAGCGTGACGCAGGAGGAGCCGAGCGCGATGGAGAAGTCCTCGTTGAGCCGCGTGCTGATCCCGAGGCGGTAGGCCCAGTCCACCGTGTCGCGGATGCCGATGTTCTCCATCGCCTTCACCGCGGGGATGTTGAGCGAGAGCATCAGCGCCCGCGCCGCGGTCACCTCGCCCTCGAATCTCATCCCGTAGTTCTGCGGCTTCCAGCGCCGGTTGGTCGCCAGGTCGTCGGCGACGATCGGCGCGTCGAGGAGGACCGAGGCCGCGGTGAAGGGGCGCTCGCGCTCGGGATCCATCGGGTCCTTGCCGAACTCGAAATTCGCCGAGTAGATGATGGGCTTGAAGGCGGAGCCGGGCTGTCGACAGGCCTGGAAGGCGCGGTTGAATTCCGAGGCGTCGAAGTCGTAGCCGCCGATCATGGCGAGGACGTAGCCCGACCAAGGATCGAGCGAGACGAGCGCGCCCTGCAGCCTCGGCTCCTGCTCCAGCGCGAGAAAGAGATTCTCTCCGTAGGCGCGCTTCAGGCCCGGGCGCTCCGACTCGAGCTCGATGTCGTCGTAGCGCGCCGCGCGCACGAGCACGAGGTCGCCCGGCTCGATCACGCCCTGTAGCGAATCGATGAGCGCCGCGGGGAAGTAGGCCTCGGAGTTGGGCTTCCGCGCCCAGCGCGCTGCGCCCAGGGGAAGCTCCGCCGACAGCCCCGTGCCCAGCGCGACCCGCGCCTTCGTCCGCTCCACCTCGGTGACCAGCCCCACGTAGAGGCGCCCGCGGTCGAGCGACTTGCCCCCGTTGTTTTCCAGCACGCGATCGAAATCCGCGAGCCGCTCCTTCCACTTCTCCCGGGGAACCCTGTCGATGGGCCCGTAGTAGCCCTGTCGCCGGTCCACCACCGCCAGGCCGCGCAGCATCGCCTCCTGCGCGAAGCGCTGCGCCTCGTGGTTCATCGAGGACCAGATCTTCAGCCCGTCCTCGAGGAGGCGGTCGTTGCCGTAGCGAGCGACGATGTCGCGGCGGATGTGCTCGGCAAAGAAGGGCGCCGTGTCGCGGAAGACCGGCTCCACGCCGTGCACGCGCACCGGCGTCTTGCTCGCCTCCTCGCGCTCGTGCGCGGTGATCATCCCCTCCTCGTACATCCGCCGCAGCACGTACTCGCGCCGCGCCGACGCGGCCTCGGGCCGCGTGAAGGGCGAGTACCGCGAGGGCGCCTGCGGCAGGCCCGCGAGCAGCGCCATCTCGGGGAGCGTGAGGTCTTCCACGTTCTTGCGGAAGTAGTTCTCCGCCGCGCTCTGCACCCCGTAGCTGTGATGCCCGAGGTAGACGTGGTTGAGATAGAGCCAGAGGATCTCCTCCTTGGAGAGCTTCTTCTCCAGCTCCAGCGCGAGCACGAGCTCCTTGAGCTTGCGGCGGATCGTCCTCTCCGTCCCCTTCTCGTAGCCCTCGGCCTCGATAAGGAGCGCCTTCGCCGTCTGCTGCGTGATCGTCGACCCGCCGCCGCGGATCCGCCCCGCCATCAGGTTCTTGAGCGCGGCGTTGGCGATCCCGAAGAGGTCGAAGCCGTGGTGGTCGAAGAACTTCGTGTCCTCCGCGGCGATGAAGGCCTGCACGAGCTTCTTGGGGATCCGCTCGTAGGGAACGACCTTGCGCCGCTCGCGGAAGAACTCCGCGAGGAGGATCTCGTCGGTGGAGTAGACCTCCGAGAGGATCGGCGGCCGCCACTTGTCGAGATCCGGCGCGTCCGGGACCTCCCTGCCGTACTCGTGCAGCAGCCAGAGGAAGGTCCCGCCTCCCGCCAGCCCGGCGAGAAGAAAGAGGCCGAGGCCGACGAGAAGCAGCTTCCTCGCCCAACCGCCACGCCACACCCTACCGAGGAGCGATGGCCTCCGTTCGGAGGCCGTTTCCGGGGCCACGCGCCCCTCGGTTCCGTTCGTTCCTCCGGCCATCCGAGCCAGACTATTTCACCGCCACCTATCGGACAACACTCGTCCCCACTCGCCCGAGCGCCCACCCGCATTCCCCGCCTCGTCCGCCCCAGCCCGACCCCTACGTCCGGTCCTGCGCGGCGTCGCTCGCCTCACGCGCAGAGGCCCCGGGACCTTCGTCCGGATCTCCGCCGCGCCGCCCCTCATCGCTTCTGCGCGCGGGTCCAGGAGATGCCGGCCCGGTGAAGCGCCTCGATCAGGTCGTCGGGGAGGGGGGCCTCGAAGCGCATCGTCTCGCCGGTGATCGGATGCGGCAGGACGAGGGAGCGGGCGTGGAGGAATTGCCGGTCGAGGCCGAGATCCTTGCGGGCCTGCCGGTTGAAGGGAAAGTCGCCGTACTTGCGGTCGCCCACCACGGGATGGCCGATGGCGGCGAGGTGGCGGCGGATCTGGTGGGTACGCCCGGTCTCGATGCGGCACTCGAGGAGGGAGACGCCCTTGCCGACCGCGAGGACGCGGTAATGCGTGATGGCCTCCTGGAAGTGGATGCCGCGCTCGGCCCGCGACCGCGCGGTCTGCTGGTGCTCGGCGAGGGGGATGTCGATGGTGCCCGCGGGTCGGGCCATCCTGCCCTTTACCAGCGCGAGGTAGCGCTTGTCGGCCCGGTCGGCGCCGAAGGTCTCCGTCAGCGCCACCATGGCGCGCCGCTTCTTGGCCACCACGATCACACCGGAGGTCTCCCGGTCGAGGCGGTGCGCGGGGCTCGGCTTGAAGTCGCGCGAACTCTCGTCCACCTGCAGGTAGGTCCGCACCCAGTCAAGGAGCGTGCCGCTCTGGATGCCGCTGCCGGGGTGCACCGCCATGCCGCCGGGCTTGTCCACCACGAGGATGGCGTCGTCCTCGTAGAGGATGGGCACCTCGGGGAGCGGGCGCGGACGCGGACGAGGACGCGCCGCCGGCTCTCCCTCCTCGCGCACCACGCGAAACTCCACGACGTCGCCCGCCTCGAGGATCTGGCCGGGCTTCGCCCTCTTTCCGTTCACGCGGATGCGCCGCGTGCGGATCAGCTTGTAAACGCCGGAAAGCGGCACCTCGGGCAGAAGCCGCCGCGCCAGCTTGTCGAGCCTCTGGCCCGCCTCGTCCTCGGTGATCCGGTGCTCGAACATCGGCGGCTGGCTTCTACCACCCGGGCCGGAGGAAGTCGCCCCGATCCCGCGGCGACGCCGGAGAAGCCCCATGCCGTTCAGAAGAGCTCGAGCTGGGGGCCGGGAGAGAGCGCGCGGGCGGGGATGCCGCGGCTGCGCAGCTCGCGGGCGAGCTCCTCGGCGCTGCCGTGCGTGGTGAGGACCTCGGCCGCGCCGGTGGCCCGCGCGTACTCCACCAGGCCGTCGAAGTCGGCGTGGTCCGAGAGGGGCAGCGCCTCGTCGACGCCCATGCGGTAGCGGATCCCGGGATCGACCGCCCATCCCGAGAGGAAGCACGTGCGCACGCGCCGCCCGAGCCACGCCTCCTGGCGTCCGCGCGGCGTGGTGACCACGACCTCGCCCTGCCCCGGCGGCCCGTCGAGCCGCGAGGCTCCGGGGAAGCGAACCCCGAAGGACTGGTAGATCTCGCAGCAGGCCCAGGCCTCCGGATGGACCCGCACGCGAAATCCCCGCTCGCCGAGGATGCGCGTCGCCTCCTGCGCCTTGCCGAGGGCGTAGGCCACGAAGACCGGCACCCGGCCCTCCAGCAGCGCGAGCTCCGCGAAGGCCGCCATCCTCTCCACCACCTCCTCCCGCGGCGGGAAGCGATAGCGCGGCTCGCCGAAGGTGGACTCGATCACGAGCGTGTCGCAGGGGACGACCTCCAGCGCTTCGGCCGTCCGCGCCGGCGCCGTGTTGAGGTCACCGGTATAGACGGTGCGGTGGCCGTCGCGGGTGATCCGGATCTGCGCGCTGCCCAGGATGTGGCCGGCGGGAAAGAGCTCGACCGTCAGGCGGCCGACGCGGATCGGCTCGCCGTATTCGAGCGTGCGAGCACGGGTCCTCGCCCCGCGGAGCCGGTGCGCCATCAGGGCCAGAGTGGGCGCGGTCCCGATCGCCTCCACGTGCCGCCCGATGTGATCCCCGTGGGCGTGCGAGACGAAGGAGAGCGGGGTCTTGCGCCGCGCATCGAGCCAGAGCGGTTCGGAGCGCGCCCGGAGGCCCTCGGGGCAGAGGATGACCTCGTTCATGCGCGCCATCTAACACGAAGGGCCGCGCCTTTCGCCAGCCGACCCCCCGCCTTCCCGCCCATCGGCGCGCGCGGCGATCCGTGGCATGGTGGAGATCGGGGCCGTCGGCCTCCGAAGATCTTTCAGATCGTTTCAGATGCGACGGACGGGCCTTGCCGTCATGCTCGATCCTGGAGCTGAAGTACTTTGGAGGTGCCGGATGAATCGACGGTTGTGGCTCTTCGCCTCGCTGCTGGCGCTCGCGCTGGCGGTCAGCGGCTGCAGCGACGACGATCCCGAGGGAACCGGTGGCACGGGAGGGACCGGTGCCATCGGCGGCTCGGGAGGCGACGGTGGGATGGGCGGTGACGGAGGCACCGGCGGCGACGGCGGCACCGGCGGCGGTGGCTCCGGCGGAGCGGGCGGCACCGGCGGCACGGGTGGCGAGGAACTCCTTCCGGAGATCGTCGACCTCCTCATCATCGCCCCGGAGGAGTGCCAGCCCTTCTGCAACAACCGGTACGTGGGCGAGAGCCTGCAGCTCACGGCCGTCGGTCTCGACGACAAGGGCACCGAATATCCCGTCGAGGTGACCTGGTCGTCGACGAACCCCGACATCGTCTCGATCGACGAGGAAGGGGTCCTCGTCGCCCTGGCCGATGGCAACGCGGACATCGTCGCCCGCTACGAGGACATCGAACGCCAGTGGGGAGTCGTCGTCGGAAAGCTTCCGGTCAGCCGAATCGACCTCTCCGTCAACGCGTGGGAGGAGCTGGCGCTGGTCGAGGGTCACTCGGCGACCCTCACGGCCATCGCCTACGGCATGCCGGCGGGAGGCATCGGTGCCGAGCTTCCGGTGCGCGCCGAGATCGACTTCACCGTCGAGAACACCGCGGTCGCCGAGGTCGAAAACAAGTCCCTGGAGAAGGGCGTGTGGGTTGTGGAAGTCCGCGGCCTCGCGGAGGGCACCACGGACCTCGTCGTCACCTCCCCGCAGGCAGAGGAAGGCTTCGAGATTCGACTGCGGCTCCGCGTCTATCCCTTCGAGGAGCAGGTCGCCGAGTGGCAGACGGATGCCCTCGCCGTCGGCTTCTTGACCAACTGCGCGATCGCCGACGGCCAGGCCTACTGCTGGGGCGAGGGCGTCTTCGGCGGGCTGGGGAACGGCAGCGATGCGGTGAGCCTCGTTCCGGTGCCCGTCGCCGGCGGCCACGTCTTCCACCAGATCGGCACGCGGAGCAGCCACGTCTGCGCGCTGGACGACGAGAACCGCACCTGGTGCTGGGGCAACAACCCCTTCGGCGTGCTCGGTACGCCGGAAGACGAGCTCTTCTCCTCCAACGTTCCCGTGGAGGTCGCGTCGGCGCCGGCATTCGAGAAGCTGCGCGTCGGCGCCAACCACAACTGCGGGCTGACCTCCGCTGGCAAGGCGTACTGCTGGGGGGCCAACTCCGGCGGCGAGCTGGGGATCGGGAGCGCGGGCGCGGCGGTCCCCGTGCCCACCGAGGTCGTGGGCGACCACGTCTTCGTCGACCTCGCGCTCGGCGCCAGCTTCACCTGCGGCCTGGACGACCAGGGCAAAATCTGGTGCTGGGGTCGACGGGGCTCGGCGCTCGGCCTCGGCCCGGAGCTTCCGCACGAGAACCCGGTTCCCCGGCAGCTCGACGTGCCCACCACCTTTCAGGCCATCACGGCGGGACTCTTCCACGTCTGCGCGCTGGACGTGAACGGGGACCTCTGGTGCTGGGGCTCGGGCCACAGGGGTCAGCTGGGCATCCCCTCCCCCGACCCGTGGTTCTTCGAGGTCGACACGCCGACGAAGGTCACCGGCAGCCGCACTTTTACCACGATCGTCGCCGGCGGCCTCCACACCTGCGGACTCGACGCCGACGGCCGCGCGTGGTGCTGGGGTGCGAACGACTCGGGCCAGCTCGGAACCGGCGACTCCGTCTCCAGCCACGTGCAGCGGGAAGTGACGGGCGGACTGACCTTCGCCGAGCTCGCCGTCGGCGACCAGACGACTTGCGGGCGGACCCTCGACGGATTCACCTACTGCTGGGGAGATGGATCCGGAGGCCGGCGTGGCGACGGCACCACGATCGGCAAGTTCTACTACCCGAGGGCGGTACGGGCCCCGTCCACGGGGACTGGAGGTGAGCCATGACGCAACGGATTCTCCTTGCCCTGCTGGCCGCCCTCGCGCTGGCGGCGTGCGGCGACGAGCCGAACTCGCCCTTGGACGGCCCCGGTGGCAGCGGCGGCGACGCCGGCGCGGGTGGAACCGGCGGTGATGGTGGTACCGGCGGGACCGGTGGCACCGGTGGAACCGGCGGTAGCGGCGGCACCATCGGCGGCATCCCGCCGAACGGGGGCGGATGGGAAGGCGTCCAGGCCCGACTCGAGTGGAGGGTCCAGGGATTCGGCGACGCGTTCGCGCTCGCCGTCGCCGACTTCGACGGCGACGGCGAGGACGACATCGCCGTCGGCGCCCGGCGCCCCTTCCTCCTCTCCAGCGACGGAACCTCGATCGCCTGGTACGCGGACTGGGAACCCCCCGAGCTCCTCACCAAGGGTGGCGACTCGGAGTTCATCTACGGACTCGCCGCCATTCCCTCCGACGAGGGCGGCGCCGACCTCCTGGTGACCAGCAGCGGCGGCGACGCCTTCCTCGTGAACGGCAGGACGGGCGAGCGCATCTGGCACGACTGGCTGGACACCATCTACCCCTTCGTCCACCTCGCGGTCTTCGGAGACCCGGACGATCCGCTCTTCGCCACGGCCTACGGAAACGAGGTGTACTGGGCCAAGACGGGCGAGGTGGCCTGGGAGTTCCCCCTCGCCGCGCCGAACTGGGTGCGGCCGATCCGCCTCGGCGCCGGCCAGCCTGCCGGCCTCCTCGTCGGTAGCGAGATGGGCGGTACCACCGGCGGCGGCCAGATCGGCGTTCCCTCGGTGCTCGTGATCGACGCCGAAGGCCAGGTCGTCCTCGATCTCGACCTCCCGTCCAGCCGCCAGCTCACCAACGTCTTCGCCGCCGACCTGGATGGCAACGGCGTGCAGTCGCCCATCCTGCACCTCGGCTTCAACCAGCTCGCGGCGCTGAACCTGGACGGCTCCACTCGATGGGAAACCACCGTGGACCTCTTCGCGGAGGACTGGCACCACATGCTCGAGGACGTCTCCGTGGCGGACGTCGACGGCGACGGCAGGGAAGAGATCCTGGTGCTCTACACCGACGGTTCGGCCCCGACGGACTATCGGAAGACCACGGTCGCGCTCCTCGACTCCGACGGCCAGCTCCTCTGGAAGCACGAGTTCCCGTACATGGCCACCGACGCGGATCTGATCCAGGTCGGCGGGGAGGTGCTGGCGGTGGTGAACGTGGGCAACCAGGTCGCCATCTCCCCCGGGGCTCTCGCCATCATCGATCCCAAGACGGGTCCCCAGGGCGGCGGGCTGCTCCACTACGCGGAGACGTTCTACCCGGTCACCCACTCCGCCGCGGTGGAGCGCGACGGCAAGATCCTGATCGTCAGCACCGGCATGGACGCCACCATTCGCGCCATCGAGTGGCCCGGACGCAAGGAGGCCTGGGCGCGCTACTGGCAGAACTGGATCAGCCGGAGCGACGCCATCCTCGCCGACGGCGAGTCGCACCTGGCGATCGGCGATCAGTCCGGGACGCTCGCGCTCTACGACGCCGCCGGGCAGATGGAGTGGAACCGCGCCCTGGCCGACGGGAAGGCCTTCGACATCACGGCGATCGGCCACGGCAAGCTCGGCGGCGAGACCCGCATCGTCGCCGCGGCCAACGCCCTGGTGGAAGACGGCCGCGCGGTGCTCGAAACCTACTCCCTGCGCGGGCAGCGCCGCTCCACGCGCGCACTCGACGCGCCCGTGCTCTACCTCCACCTCGACGACCTGGATGGCAACGGCCGCGACGAGATCCTCTACGTCACGGGCGGCAAGAGCTTCTCCAACACCGTCTGCCACCTCCACATCGAGTCCGAGTCGGGCGCGAGCCTCCGCACGGTGGAGCTGGGCCCCTGCCAGGAGGCGGAGATCGCCACCGGCGTCGCGGCGGGCAGAAAGCGCATCGCCGTTCGCATCCACCCCGTCTTCCTCCCCGCTCCGCCGCGCCTCTTCCTCCTCGACGGCGAGGGCAACGTCCTCTGGTTCTTCGACGAGACCGTGGACGTCACGCTGTGGCTGGCTTTCGCCCCGCACGGCCTGATGACCGGCGGTGGCGACACCAGCGGCCAGGGCTTCGTCGCCCTCCGGGATTTCGAGACCGGCGAGAAGATCTGGCGCACCGCCCTGCCCGGGGAGGCGAGCGAGTTCGACTCCGACGCGGCGCGGTACGGCGTCCTGTTCAGCGCCGAGGGAGACTACGTCGCCACGCATACCGTGCGCGGCAACGTCCACCTCCTCGACCAGGGCAGCGGCGAGATCTACTGGAGCGCCACCTCGGACCACCCCGAGGAGCGCCCCTTCGAGGATCACAACGGCGCGCCTCTGGTCTTCGTCCCGGCCACCGAGGACACGCCGGCCTTCCTGGCGGTTTCGCAGGGTCGCTACAACCGGGCGCGGTCGCGGACCTACGCCGTCGCCCTCGACGGCGAGTTCAAGGCCGAGAACATGATGTACTCGGCGGCTCGCGATGCCCACCTCGTGACGCTCCCGGACGGCAGGCCCGCCGCCGCGATCGTCACCGAACTCGGCATCTACACGATCGCGCTGACCCCGGAGGCGGGCGAATGATGGGCGCAAGGCTTCGCTGGCTCTTGCCGGGAGCGCTCCTGGTGCTCGCCCTGCAGGCCTGCGGGAACTCCGACGATCCCTGGCGCCCGAGGGACGGCTCCGGCGGGACCGGCGGCGCGGGCGGCACCGGCGGGACCGGCGGAACGGGGGGCGGGGAGCCGAACCCGGGCGACCCGTGGAAGGACCTCGCTCCCGTGACGCGCAACGAGTGGGCGGTGGTCGGATACGCCGCCCGGTGGCAGAAGGCGCGCCTGGGCGCCGAAGGTCGGCCGGGTTACGTCGTCGCGGACCAGGGGCTCGCCGCCGTCGACGCGGAGGGCCATCCGCTCTGGCACCTGGAGTCGAAGGGCGGAGGGCCTTTCGGCGGCCAGATCCTCGACCTGAAGGTGGTGAACCTCGGCGACGCGGCCGACCACCTCCTCGCCCTGACCTCCGACGGCGCCGCCCTCCTCGTCCGCGGCGAGGACGGCCACATCGTCTGGGCCCGACCGCTGGAGTACGTGGACGACAGGCGCAACGAGATCGTCGTCCTCGGCGACGCGGCCGACCCGCTCTTCTTTTCCATCTTCGGGAAGGCGGTCCACCACGTGAGGACGGGCGAGGTCGCCTTCCGGCACGAACTGCGCGAGCCCCCCATCTACGCGACCTCGCTCCCGCGGGAGGGCGACTCGCCGCTGATCGTCATCGCGGTCGATCCGGGGAACGAGCGTCCGCCGGAGAAGCCGGACGTGCACGCCTTCACCGTGGAGGGCCAGCGCGTCTTCTCGGCCTCCACCGAGCGCTATGTCACGCAGCTCGGGTGGGCTCCGCTCGGCGAGGACGGCGCGCCCGTCCTCCTCGCGGGGACGAACGACGCCCGCCTCGTCGCCTTCGGGGCGGATGGCGCGCGTCTGTGGACGCGCGAGCTGGGCGACGCCGGCGACGGCTGGGCCACCTACGTCGATCTCCTCCTGGTGGACGACGTCGACGGCGACGGCCTGCCCGAGATCTTCGCGGAGCTCGAGACCCTCGGCTCCGACCGGGTCAGCCTCGTCGCCACCGCGGCGGACGGAACCCTTCTCTTCCGCCGCTCGCTCGACAGGGCGCTCTCGTACATGGACTGGATCCCGACCCCGGGCGGTCCGCGGCTGGTCCTGGCCTACGAGGGCTATCCTCTCTCCACCGACGTGGCCACCCTCGACGCGCGCACCGGTGAGAACCTGCAGACGATCCTCGGGCTGCGCGGGCCGAGGGGCCTCTTCCGCGCCCACGACGCGTCGAAGATCTTCGTGGGGACGGTGGATGGGCGCGCCTTCTTCCTCGATGGCACGGGCTCGGTGAAGGAAGGCTTCTACGTGGGCAACCCGGTCCTCTACGCCTTTCCGGCCTCCACGGAAGGCATCCTCGTCGCCACGCCGTGGGGCGTCCTCGCCTCGGTGGACGAAGGCGCCAGCCGATGGGCACGGCACTTCGACCACCGCGCGCGGACGGTCCTGGGCGAGGCGCATCTCGTCGAGGAGGAGGGCCGGGGCGTGCTCGTCGTCTCGGGCATCCTCCAGACGACCGAGAGCGGCACGCAGGGCTTCCACTTCCTCTCGGAGGACGGCGAGCTCCTCGGCTCCATCTCCACCTCCCGCATGCCCACCGCCTTCGACCTCGCGAACCTCGATGGCGAGGGCCCCGGCGCGATCGTCACCATCCATCTCCCGGAGACGGGAAGCGCCTGCTCGCTGGTCGCCTACGGCCGCGACCGCGGCGAGGTGCTGTGGCTGACGGAGATCCCCGAGTGCTCCTACCTCTGGCTCGACGCCGCCGACGTGGACGGCGACGGCCGAGAGGAGGTGGCGGTGGCCGGCTTCCGCCCCGGCTTCGCCTCCTTCGCCGGCCTCGTCGACGCCGACGGCAAGGTCCGCTGGATGGAGCGCTTCTCCTTCCAGCCGCGCTGGACCATCGCGCTTCCGGAGGGCGTCGCGGTCGGAGGCACCGGCGACGACGGCCACGGCTTCGCGGCCTACTATGACGCCGACTCGGGCGAGAAGGTCTGGCAGGCGCGGATCCCCGCGTGGCGCGATCCGGAGCGCCCGCTGGAGAGCCGCTTCGGCTTCACCCTCTTCGCGACCGCGGTCGACGACCAGAACGGCGACGGCTTCGCCGAGCTCGCCCTGACCTCCGCCGCGGGCCAGGTCCACCTGCTCGACGGCAAGTCGGGCGAGATCCTCTGGACCACCTGGATCCGCGAGGACGGCAGCACCTCGGATAGCGGGGGCGGACCGATCGCCTACGTCCCGCCCACCGAGTCCACCCCGGGCTATCTCGTGGCCACCGAGCAGGAGAGCCGGCCCGTCCTCACCACGGCGGCCATCCTCGACCTGCAAGGGAACCGCCGCGGCGAGGTCCCGGCGCGCGGCGGCGTCTCGTCGGTCTCCGTCCGCCGCGTCGGAGACGCCGAGTGGCGCGTGGCGCTGGCCGGGCGATTCGGGGCGCGGGTGATCGCCGTCGCGCCGAAGGACGAGGCCGAGAAGCCGGGCGAGGCGGTGGAGAAGTAGACGACCTTCTCGCCGCCGGAAGGGGCAATGGCGGCCGGCGCGGCTATCCCGCTCGCGAAGCTGTTATGCTCGCAGCGTGGGTGTCCCTGCTTTGGGTGCCGTGCCGGCCGCCGAACGAACTCCGCTTTTCGGGCGAACGCGCGAGATCGCCCGGCTGCTCGCATCGCTTCGGAGTGGCGAGCGCCTGATCACCGTCACCGGCCCGTCCGGGATGGGAAAGACGCGCCTCGCCCTGCGCGTGGCCCGGGGCGCCGCCGCCGACTTCGACGCGGTTCGGGTGGTTCGCCTCGCCTCCGCGCGCGATGCCGTCGACGTGCAGGCCGCGGTGGCCGAGGCGCTGGGCATCGCGCGAAAGCAGGGGGAGGAACTCGCCGCGGCGATCGCCGACCGCGGCCGCATCCTTTTCGTCCTCGACAACCTCGAGCACCTCGTCCCCGCGATCCGCCCCGTCCTCGACACCTGGCTCGATCGCGCCCCGCGCCTGCAGATCCTCGGCACCTCCGTCATCCCGCTGGGCGTGGAGGGCGAGGTCCGCTTCGAACTCGGCCCGCTGCCGGTGGAAGACGCCATCGCCCTCTACCGCGACCGCGCCCGCCGCGTCGCCGCCGACCGCGACCTCGGCGAGGCCGAACTCGAAGCCCTGCGGGAGCTCGTGGTCCGGCTGGACCGCCTCCCTCTGGCCATCGAGCTGGCCGCGGCGCGCGTCCGCGTGCTGCCGCCCCGCCAGCTCCTCGCGCGGATCGACGATCGCTTCGCCCTCCTGGAGACCGGCCAGAAGGGCCGCCACGGCTCGCTGTGGGAGGCGATCTCCCTGTCGTGGGAACTCCTCTCGGAGCCGGAGCGGCGCGCGCTCGCCTACGCCTCCGTCTTCGAGGGCGGCTTCGGCCTCGAAGCCGCCGAGGCCGTCCTCGGCCCCGCCGCCGGAGGCAGGGCCGTGGACCTGGTGGACGAGCTGCGCGCCCGGGCGCTTCTCCAAGGCGACGACGAGGAGGCGTCGCGATTTTCCCTCTACGAGAGCGTGCGCGCCTTCGCCGCGCACAAGCTCGAGGCCATGGGCCTTCTCGACGACGCCCTCCTGCGCCACGCGCGCCACTACGTGGAGCGCGCCGAACGCGAATCGCGGCGATGTCACGGCCCCGACGCCCCGCAGGCGATCCGCTGGCTGCTGGCCGAGCGGGAGAACCTCGTGGCCGTGCAGCGGCGACTCGCCGACACCCACCCCGAACTCGCCAGCCGCGCCGGCGTGGCGCTCGCCGAGGTGCTGGCCCTAAGCGGCCCGCCCTCGCGCGAGGAGGAGGTCCTCGGCGCCTCCATCCGCCTGGCGCGGCAGGCGGGAAACGCCCGCCTCGAGGGCGAGGCCTTCTGGCGCCGCGCCCGCGCCTACAAGCGCCTCGGCCGGCTCACCGAGGCCATGGGCGACGTCCACGGCGGCCTCGAGCTCGCCCGCACCGCGGGGGATCGCTACCTGGAGGGCCGCCTCCTGCTCGAAGCCGGCGCGATCCGGTCCCTGCTCGGGGAGGCGGGCGCCGCTCTCCGGGACCTCGACGCTGCCGAAGCCATCGGCCGCGAGGAGGGGATCCGGGAGTTCGAGGGGGTCGCCTGGCTGATCCGCGGCGTGGTGGAGGAGTATCGCGGCCGCGCGGAGGAGGCCGCCGCCGCTTTCCTCCGCTCGCTCGAGATCTTCCGCGAGGTGGGCCACCTGCGCTACCAGGGCGTCGCCCTCCTCGACCTCGGCGCCGTCCATTCCCACCTCGGGCGCTTCGCCGAGGCGCGGCGCTTCTTGCTCGAGTCCCGCCGCATCTTCCGCCTCCTGGAGAACCCCGCCGCCGAGGTGAACGTCCTGCTCAACCTCGGGGGCGTCGCCCTGGCCGAAGGGGAGCTGGACCAGGCCACCCACTGGCTGAAGAAGGCGCTCGAGGTGGAGCGCCAGCTCGCCAACTCCCGGGTGCGCGGCATCGCCCTGGCCGGGCTCGCCCTGGTCGCCCTGGCGGAGGACGCGCCGGGGCGCGCGGCCACGCTGCTCGAGCAGGCCTTCGCCGTGCTTCGGCCCCTGCCCGAAAGGCGAACGATCACGCTCTACCTCCCCTTCCACGCGCTCTGCCTGGCCCGGCTCGGCCGCTTCGAAGAGGCGCGGCAGGCGCTGGGCGAGGCGCGCGCCAACTTCGAGCGCATCGAGGACCGCGCCAACCTGAAGACCGTGGCGCTGCTCGGGGACGCCATCGACCTCGAGGAGGCCCGTTTCCTCGGCGACCGCGAGCGCGCGCAGGCCGCCGCCGAGCGCCTCCGCGCCGCGCTCGCGGCTCCCGTGGAGCGCCCCAGCACCGACGCGGTCTTCGTCGCCAGGCGCGTGGCGCAGCGCTTGCTGGAGCGGCCTTTCGCGCGCGCCGTGCTGCGCGTCGGCCCCGACGCCGCCTGGTTCGAGTGGGAGGGCGCCCGCGTCGACCTCCGGCGGCGAGCCGCGGTGCGGCGCATGTTCCGCGCCCTGGTGGAACGACGCCTCCGCAACCCGGGAGCGGGGATCTCCGCCGAGGCCCTGGTGGAGGTGGGCTGGCCCGGCGAGCGCATCCTCCCCGAGGCGGCCGCCAACCGCGTCTACGCCGGCATCCGCACCCTGCGCGCCCTCGGCTTGGACGAGGTCCTCCTCCGCCACGCCGAGGGCTATCTCCTCGACCCCGAGGTCGACGTCGTCCTCGCCTGAGCTCCCTCTCTGCCTCGTCGACGTTCGCACCTCGGTGCCGCTCCTCGGCGGCGCTACCAGCAGGCAAAGAAGAAGGCGAGGTGCTGCGACACCTCGCCTTCGAGGACATGCCTGGCCGAGCGGCCTCTCGAAGCGGCACCGTCGGCCGCGCCGCTCACTTGCCGGTCAGCGCCTTCTGCAGCTCCGGAACGACCTGGAAGAGATCGCCCACCAGGCCGTAGTCGGCGATCTGGAAGATGGGCGCGTCGGGATCCTTGTTGATCGCCACGATCACCTTGGACCCCTTCATCCCCGCCACGTGCTGGATGGCACCGGAGATGCCCAGGGCGATGTAGAGGTCGGGAGCAACGGTCTTGCCGGTCTGGCCGACCTGCAGGTCGTTGGGCACCCAGCCGGCGTCCACCGCCGCGCGGGTGGCGCCGACGGCGGCGCCGAGCTGGTCGGCGAGCGCCTCCACTGGCGAGAAGTCGCCGCGCGTGCCGCGACCGCCGGAGACGACGATCCGCGCCTCGGTGAGCGGAGGCCGGGCGCTCTTGACCTGTCGGAACTCCACGAAGCGCGTGCGGATGGTGCCCAGGTCGGGCAGCTCGAGGGCGCGGACCTGGCCGGCCTCTCCGGGCTGCGCCGGGGGGAAATCCGTCGGCCGCACCGTCAGCACCTTCAACGGCGTGGTGATCTCCACCTCTCCGATCACCGAGCCGGCCCACATCGGCCTCTTGAAGGTGATCTCGGCGCCCTCGCCGCCAAAGCCCATCACGTCGGAGGCCATGCCGGCTCCGAGGCGCGCGGCCACCCGGGGAAGGATGTCCTTGGACTGCGAGCCCGAGGCCGCGACGATGTAGGTGGCCGAGACCTCCTTCGCGGCCTTCTCCACCACCTTCGACCACGTCTCCGCGAGCGGGTGCTCGATGCGCGCGTCGTCCGCGACCAGGACCTCCACCCCGTACCGCGCGAACTCGCTGGCGATCTCCCCCACGCCCTTGCCCAGGACGAGGCCGAAGACCTTGCCCCCGGTGCGCGCGGCGATCTGCCGCGCGGCTTCGAGGGCGTGCAAGGAGGACTTCTTGAGCGACTGGTTCAGATGCTCGGCGACGACGAGAACGTTGGACATGGAAGTCTCTCCTTTCAGATCACCTTGGCCTCGTTGCGGAGCTTCTCCACCAGCGTGGCCACGTCGGAGACGATGATGCCCGCCTTCCGCTGCGGCGGCGACGACAGCTTGCGCACCTTCACCTTGGGGGTGACGTCCACGCCGAGATCCGCCGGGGTCAGCTCCTCCACCGGCTTCTTCTTCGCCTTCATGATCCCCGGCAGCGAGGCGTAGCGCGGATGGTTGAGGCGGAGCTCGGTGGTCACCACCGCGGGGAGCTCGACCTCCACCACCTCGAGGCCGCCGTCGATCTCGCGGATCACCCGGACCTTGCCGTCCTGCACCTGCAGGCCGGGCTTCTTCGCCTTCTCCTCCTCCGACTCGAGGCTCTCGAACTTCGCGGCGAAGGTGGCCTGGCCCCAGCCGAGGTACTCGGCGAGGAGCTGCCCGGTCTGGCCCTGGTCGGAGTCCACCGCCTGCCGCCCGAGGATGACCAGGTCGGGCTTCTCCCGCTCGACGACCTTCGCCAAAAGGCGCGCCGCGGCGTCGGAGTCCACCCGCTCGGAGACCTTGACGAGGATGCCCCGGTCGGCGCCCATCGCCATGGCGTGGCGCATCTCGGTCACGCTCTCCTCGCCGCCGATGGAGACGACCACCACCTCGCCGGAGCCGTGCGCCTCCTTGAGGCGGAGCGCCTCCTCCACCGCGATCTCGTCGTAGGGGTTCAGCTTGTAGTTGATGCCGTCGAGAGCGATCCAGCTCCCGTCGGGGTTGACCTTGATCTTCTGGTCCGGGTCCTCCACCCGCTTGACGCCACAAAGAATCTTCACGGTTTCCTCCATCGCCCCCAGGGCGACCGCTCGGCCCAAGGAATAGACGCCTCGGGCCCCGTCTTCAACCGACCTCGTCGTCGGAGAGCCGACTGCGGCAACCGATCGACGGCTCCGGCCGGTCACCGCCTCCGCCGCATCGCTCCGGCCGGTGACAGCAACAGGCCCCTAGCCCCGCAGAAGCTCCCGCGCGATGACCAGCCTCTGGATCTGCGAGGTGCCCTCGTAGATCTGGATGAGCTTAGCGTCGCGGAAGAGCTTCTCCACCGGGTATTCCTTCGAGTAGCCGTAGCCGCCGAAGATCTGCACCGCGTCGGTGCAGACCTTCATCGCCGTGTCCGCCGCGAAGCGCTTGGCGTGCGACGAGACCAGCGTGCTGCGCTTGCCCGCGTCCGTCAGCCACGCCGCCTCGAGCGTGAGCAGCCGCGCCGCATGCAGCTCGGTGGCCATGTCCGCCAGCATGAACTGGATCGCCTGGAAGTTGGCGATGGGCTGGCCGAACTGCTTGCGCTCCTTGGCGTAGGCGATGGCGTGCTCCATGGCCGCGCGCCCCACGCCCACCGCGAAGGCGGCGGTCATGGGTCGGGACTGATCCAGCGTGGCCATGGCGATCCGCCAGCCGTCGCCCTCCTCCCCAATGCGGTTCTCCACCGGCACGCGGACGTTCTCGAAGGTGAGCGGCACGGTGTTGGAGGCGCGCTGGCCCAGCTTGTCCTCGGGCTTGCCAACGGTGAGCCCCTCCGGCCGCCCCTCGACCACGAAGCAGGTGATCCCCTTGTGGCCCTTCGACTTGTCCACCGTGGCGAAGACCGTGTACTGGTCGGCCACTCCACCGTTCGTGATCCACATCTTCGAGCCGTTGAGCACGTAGTGGTCGCCGTCGCGAACCGCGGTGGTGGAGAGGCCCGCGGCGTCGGAGCCCGCCCCCGGCTCGGTGAGGCAGAAGGAGGCGAAGCGCAGCTTCTCGGTGAAGGGCCGGACGAATCGCTCTTTCTGCTCCGGCGTCCCGCCGATGAGGATGGGCAGGAGCGCCAGGTCGTTGGCTCCCATCGAGGTGGCGATGCCCACGCAGCCGGCCGCCAGCTCCTCCACCACCAGGACCTGGTCGACCTTCGAGAGGCCGAGGCCGCCATACTCCGCGGGGACGGTGAGGTTCATCAGCCCCAGCTCGAAGCCCTTCGAGATCACGTCGTAGGGAAATTCCCCCGTGCGGTCGTACTTCGCCGCCACCGGGGCGATGACCTCGCGGGCGAATTTTCGGGCGGTGTCGCGCAGCGCGATCTGTTCCTCGGTCAATTCGAAGTCCATGGCGTCCTCCTGGGTGGGGACTGGGCGAGTCCTCCGACGAAGAGTTCGGCGAGCTGCTCGGCGTTGTGGGAGAGGTCGAATCGGCGCCCTCGCAGAAGCCACGCCAGCGCCACCTCGTCGAGCGCGCCGAAGATGGCGTGGCGCACCGCCCGCGGGTCGAGCGGACGCATCACGCCCCCCGCGATCCCCTCCTCGAGGATCTGCTGGAGCATGGCCAGGTAGGGGCGCATCAGCTCGGCGAGCGCGCCCTTGAGGTCGGGGCCCGACTGGCGCAGCTCCACGATGAGGACCTGCGCCTCCTCCGGGCTCTTCTCGACCATCTTCAGGTGGAAGCGGATGAACGCCGCCAGCTTCTCCAGCGGGTCCTCGATCCGCGCGAGCACCTCCTCCATGGCGTGGCAGAGGGCGTTCATCCGCGCCTCGACCAGGCGCAGGAGGAGGTCGTCCTTGTTGCGGAAGTAGAGGTAGATGGTGCCGTCGGCGACCTTCGCCTCGCGGGCCACCTCCGCCACCGTCGCGGAGAGGAAGCCCTTGTAGGCGAAGACCCGCGAGGCTGCCTCCAGGATACGCGCTCGCTTCTCCGCCCGGCCCGCTTCCCGCATCGCCTACCAGCCCGAAAACTGAATGACCATTCACCCAGATATCCGGGCCGCGGGCCGGGCGTCAAGCGCGCCGACTCACTTGGGAACCTTCTCCCAGTCCTTCAGGAACTTCGCCAGGCCGATGTCGGTGAGCGGGTGCTTCGCCAGCTGCTCGATGACGGCGTAGGGGCAGGTGGCGACGTCGGCCCCGATGCGCGCGGCCTCGAGGACGTGCATGGGCGAGCGCACGCTGGCCACCAGGACCTGGGTGTCGTAGCCGTAGTTGTCGTAGATCTCGCGCACCTGCGCGATGAGCTCCATGCCCTCGTGGCCGACGTCGTCGAGGCGGCCGACGAAGGGGGAGACGTAGGTGGCGCCCGCTTTGGCCGCGAGCAGCGCCTGGGTCGCGCTGAAGACGAGCGTGACGTTGGTGCGGATGCCCTCGTCGGCGAAGGTCTTCACCGCGCGCAGGCCGTCCACCAGCATGGGCACCTTGATCACGATGTTCGGGTGGATCGCCGCCAGCTCGCGGCCTTCCCTGACGATCCCCTCGTAGTCGGTGGCGACCACCTCGGCGGAGATGGGCCCGTCGACCGCCTCGCAGATCTCCTCGAGGACCTGGCGGAAGGGCTTGCCCGTCTTCGCCACGAGGGAGGGGTTGGTGGTGACGCCGTCGACGACGCCCATCGACTGGGCCTTGCGGATCTCCTCGATGTCCGCGCTGTCGATGAAAAACTTCATGATTCGCTCCTGAATCCGGGTTCGCGGCCCTCTTACCACAACGGCGGCCGGTGCCAAGCCGACCCGGGAACAGCCCCCATCCCCCTTCCATGCCCGTGGCCGGCCTATCGACGCGCGGCGACCTTTCGGGTAACTAGGGCGCCGCCATGGCTACCCGACGTGACGTCGCCGCCGACGAGATGACTCCTCCCCCTCCCCGGCCGCGCCGCGCGGTCCTCGACTTCGGTCCCACCCTCAACGACCGCGTGCTCGCGGGCCGACGCGTGATCGAGGCGGAGATCACCGCCTTGCAGGCGCTGGTCTCCCGGATCGACCTGAACTTCGCCAAGGCGGTGGAGATGATCCTCGCCTGCAAGGGCATGCTCGTCGTCACCGGGATGGGCAAGCCCGGCTTCGTGGCCCAGAAGATCTCCGCCACCTTCGCCTCCACCGGCACGCCCTCCCTCTACCTCCACCCCGCCGAGGCGCTCCACGGCGACCTGGGGAGGATCACCCGCCGCGACGTCGTCCTCCTCCTGTCGAACAGCGGCCGCACGGAGGAGATGATCCGACTGATGGATCCGATCGCGCGCATCGGCGCGAAGACGATCCTGATGACCGGCGATGTCGACTCGCCGCTCGCCGAGCGGGCCGACCTCGTCCTCGACATCGGCAAGGTCGAGGAAGCCTGCCCCCTCGGGCTGGCGCCGACGGCCTCGTCCACGGTGCTGCTCGTGCTCGGCGACGCGCTGGCCATGGCGGTGATGGAATGCCGCGACTTCGGCCCGGAGGACTGGGCCCTCTACCACCCCGCCGGCGCGCTCGGCGCCCGCGTCATGCGCGTGCGCGAGGTGATGCGAACCGGCGAGGCGAACCCCGTGGTCCGAGAGGACGAGCCGCTCTCGCGCGCAGTGGCGGTGATGACCCAGACCCCCGGGCGGCCCGGCGCCACCAACGTCGTGGACCGGCGCGGCAAGCTCGTCGGCATCTTCACCGACGGCGACCTGCGCCGCCTCTTCGAGAAGGGCGAGGCGGATCCCGCTCGCCCCGTCGGCGAGGTCATGGGCCGCGACCCGACCACGGTAGTGGACACCATGCTCGTCACCGAGGCGGCGCGCGTCCTCCGCGATCGCCACGTCGACCAGGTCCCCGTCCTCGATTCGCGCGGCCGCCTCGTCGGCCTCCTCGACGTCCAGGACCTCCTCGACCTGCGCGTCCTCTGAACCCTGGTGGGCGCCCTACGCCCCACCCCGGGGTGCCATCACGTCACCCCTCCCGGATGTCCGCCGTTTCATCCCCGAGTCCCCACGGCGGGCCCTCACCCGGCGTTGGACCGACTTCTGGCGCGGGGAAGTTCGTACACGCACCCGTCGATCCCGTCGTGCCTCTCGACGCCGCGGAGGTGAAAGCCCAGCCTCTGGAGCAGGCGGCGTGCGCGTGCGTTCTCGGGCATGGTGAGCGAGAGGATCTGGGTCGCTCCGAGCCTTTCGAATCCGACGCGTAGGCAGGCCGCCGCCGCCTCGGTGGCGTATCTGCGCCCCCAGTACGGCTGCGCGATGGTGAAGCCCAGCTCCAGCTCGCCCGGCCTGAAACCGACGCGAAAGCCGCAGCTTCCGATCACCGCCAGGCTCGCCTTTTCGACCACGGCCCAGTGGTCGAAGCCCGCGCCGGGGCGAGACCGAGTTCCCGCTCCAACCAGGCACGCGCCGGGTCGACGTCTTCGTAGGGCACGGTGCCGGAATACCGGTGCACGGCGGGATCGCCGAAGATGCGGAAGAGCGCCTCTTCGTCTCCTTTTCGCCACCACCGGATCGCCAGCCGATCCGTCTCGACCACGATCTCCGCTTCCATCGATCTGAGCATGCCACCTCGGATGGCGGCGGACATCTCGTCCACCGGCCATCCACACGGTCCTTCGCTGCTCGGCACGGCACTCCCCGACCTTTCCCCCAGCGCGGCTCCGGATTCACGCGTGTGAGAGGTCGAGGGACGCCACGGGGTGGACTCCAGCGCGCTCCTCGACGGGGCGGGATGCGAGCCAGTCGCGCACCGTGCGGCCTTCGATCACGAGATCCGGCGCGAGCTCGCAAAGGGGAGCGAGGACGAAGGAGCGCTCCACGAGGCGCGGATGGGGAAGCTCGAGGCCCGGGAGCGAAAGGCGGAGGCCACCCTGCCAGAGCAGGTCGAGGTCGATCGGCCTCGGTCCCCAGCGCACCTCGCGGCTGCGCTCGCGGCCGAGCTCGCGCTCGATGCGCAGAAGCTCCCGCAAATGACCGCGGGGGCTGCGGCAGCAGTCCACCTCCAGCACGGCGTTGAGGTAGTCGGGCTGGGGCGGACCGACCGGCGCGGTCTCGTAGACCCGCGAGGCGCGCCGCACGCGCAGGCCGAAGGTGGCGTCGATCCGCCGCGCCGCCTCCTCGAGCATGGCGAGGCGATCGCCCAGGTTCGAGCCGAGCGCGACGTAGGCGAGGACGCCGCGCAGCTCGCTCATCCCAAAACGTCCCGCATGCCGTAGAGGCCGGGAGGCCGGCCGACGATCCAGCGCGCGGCGCGCAGCGCCCCGCGGGCGAAGGCGCTCCGGCTGGAGGCGCGGTGGGTAAGCTCCAGCCGCTCGCCCTCGCCGAAGAAGAAGACGGTGTGGTCGCCGACGACGTCGCCGCCGCGCAGGGCCAGCACCCCGATCTCGCGCGCGGGGCGGGGGCCGACCAGGCCCTCGCGCCCGAAGCGAGCGTCCTCGCGCAAGTCGCGCCCGAGGGCAGCGGCCACCGTTTCGGCGAGCCGGAGCGCCGTCCCCGAGGGCGCGTCCTTCTTGTGGCGGTGATGGGCTTCGAGGATCTCCACGTCGAAGCCCTCGCCCAGCGCCCGCGCCGCCTCCTCCACGAGGCGGAGGAGGAGCTGGATCCCCACCGACATGTTGGGCGCGTGCAGGATCGCGACTCGCTGCGCCGCCTCGCGCAGCGCGGCGAAGCCCGCCTCGTCGAGCCCGGTGGTTCCGCTGACCAGGGGCACGCCGCGCGCGGCGCAGATCCGCGCCGCAGCGACGCAGCCCTCCGGCGAGGAGAAGTCGATCACCGCGTCGGCGCCGCGGTCGAGCGCGCGTCCGAGGTCGGTCTCCGCGGGGATGCCGAGCCCCGCGGCCGCCTCCGGAACACGCCGGCCGGTATGCACCCCCGCCACCACCTGCACCTGCATCTCGGGGGCGAGGCGGAGGATCTCCTCCCCCATGCGCCCGCCGATGCCGACGAGGACCGCGCGCGTCATCGAACCTCGATCCCCACGGCGGAAAGCGCCGCGCGCAGCGCCTGCCGGGTGGCGGGCGCGGCGGGCGTGAGCGGCAGGCGAACCTCGTCTGCGAAGCGGCCCATCATGTGGAGGGCGGCCTTCACCGGGATGGGGTTGGACTCGAGAAAGAGCGCGCGGTGCAGCGGATTGAGCCGGACCTGCAGATCGCGGGCTCTCTCGAGATCGCCCTGCATGGCGGCGCGGACCAGGTCGGAGAGGAGCCGCGGGGCCACGTTGGCCGAGACGCTGATCACGCCGCGGCCACCGCAGGCGATGAAGGGAAGGACGGTGAAGTCGTCGCCCGAGAGGAGGACGAAGCGATCGCCGACCCGCTCGCGGATGTCGATCACCCGCTGCATGCTGGCGGTGGCCTCCTTGACCGCCACCACCTCCGCGATCTGGGCGAGCGCGGGGTAGGTGTCGGGGAGGATGTCCGAGGCGGTCCGCCCCGGCACCACGTAGGCGACGATGGGAAAGCCCGGCACCGCCTCGGCGATGGCGCGGTAGTGGGCGACGATGCCGGCCTGGGTGGGCTTGTTGTAGTAGGGCGTGACCACCAGCGCCGCGTCCGCGCCGGCGGCCTTCACCCGTCGCACCGCCTCGATGGTGGCGGCGGTGGAGTTCGAGCCCGCGCCCGCGATCACCGTGGCGCCCTTCTTCCGGGCGGCCTCCACCGCGATGCGGATGCAGCGCTCCTGCTCCTCGATGCTCAGCGTCGGCGTCTCCCCCGTGGTCCCGCAGGGGACGAGCCCGTCGCAGCCCTCGTCGAGGACCTCCTCGCAGAGCCGCGCGTACGCCGCCTCGTCGAGCCTGCCGTCGCGAAAGGGCGTGGCCAGCGCGACGAAGGTGCCTTCCCACTTTTTCCTGTCGGCGAGCATGCGCCCATCCTAGGGGGCGCCCGGCGCGAGTCAACCGCGCCCCGCGGCGCCCGTCGCGCAGACGATCGCCGGCGAACGGAGAAAGGCTTCCACGGCGGACGGTGGAGACCAAACGCCCCCGGCTCAGTCCTCGCCTTCGGGCGGGGGAATCTCGTGGGTCTCGGGTCCCTCGGGTGCAGCGCCCTCCTCGACGCCCTCCCCTTCGCTGGCCGGCTCGTCACCGGGGCCCTCGCCGACGTCGCCCTCGGTCGAGGGCGAGGGCACGGAGTCGGGCCGGGGGATCTCGCAGCCGGGGCAGAGGCGAATGGGACCGCCGCGCTGCGCGGGCGGCACGCCGGGCGGCTGCGGCGGGGCCTTCACCCCGCAACCGAAGGCGAGCCAGAGCAGGAGAAGGACGAGCGCCCGCCGCACGAAGGCCTCAGTAGACGACGCCGAAGTAGGCGCGGACCGCCTGCGCGGTCTTGGCGTCGACCTCGGTGCCGTCGATCCGCAGGCCGTTCAGGCCCGCCAGCGGGAAGAGCACGCCGTAGCCCAGGGAGGCGACGAAGCCGTCGCTGGAGACGTAGTTGAGGATCGCGTCGAGCTCGATCCCCAGCGGCCGGTTGCGCGTGGGCGTGGTCCCGAGGGAGTTGGCCTGCGAGTAGATGATGGCGAGGTTCGCGTCGAGCCCGTCGAGGATCTCGTATCGCAGGCTCGGGCGGAAGTAGGTCGCGTCGGTGACCGCGCCGAGGATCTCGCGGAAGAGGATCAGGTCGATGCGGTAATCGCGATTGAACGAGAAGTTGTCGATGGTGTTGTCACTGCACTCGGCGCGGAAGCAGTTGAACTGCGCGCCCTCCCAGTCGCCCCGCTGCGGGAAGGGGGCTTCCTCGGAGTTCGGATCGGCGCGACCGGGGAAATTGCCGAAGCCAGGCGCCGAATCGCCCGAGGCGAATCCGACCTCCAGGCCCAGCGCCAGCCGGTCGTCGGCGAGGAGAAACTCGTTCTGGACGACGAATCCCCACTGGGTCAGGAAGAGCTCCTGGTTCTGCTCCGGCACGAGGTTCGGATCCCAGAGCGAGGGGCGGTTGCGGAGCTTGCCCTTGACGAAGACGCCCTCCACCTCGAGCCGCCACTTCTTGTGCAGCAGGCGGAACCAGACGTCCGGGATCACCGCCCACGCATCGCGCGGGACGAAGAGCGGCTGGTCGCTCCCCTCGGTGTCGATGTCGGGCACGTGGAGGATGGGGGCGTCCCAGCGCTGCGTGCGGTAGGAGAAGTGCAGGCCGTAGTTGACGAAGGTCTCGCGCCCCGCCACGCGCATCCGCCGGATCTCTTCGTCGGTGTCGCGGCGGAGGATGGTCAGCACCCAGGCGCGGGCGTCGTCGCTCTGCGTGCGGTCGAAGGGCTGGGCGTTGGGAATGAACGTGTGGGGGTCGGCGCTGGTCGGGCCCTCGGAGACGAAGTCGAGCGCCGGCGCGATCAGGTGGTCCGCAATCTTCATCGCGAACATGAACCGGTCGACCGTGTCGCCGTGGTCGCAGTCGAGGCAGTTGCCGTCGTTGACGTTCATGCCCAGGCCGAAGTGGTCACCCATGCGGCCGAAGCGCAGCTCGCCGATCGGCGTGCGCACCTCCGCCCACGCGCGCTTGACCACGATGGAGTCGCGGAAGTCGTTCCAGTTGAAGCGCGGCGGATCCTGCGTCTCGGACAGGACGACCCACGGATAGCGCAGGTTGCCCTGGCCGAGGGCGAAGCCGCCCCGCGGGGTCGAGCCAAAGACGAGGTTGTCGAAGACGTCGATCTGGGCGCGGATGCGCACCTCCTCGCTCACGTTGAGCGTGGGGTCGATGCGCAGCCGCATGTTGGCCCCGGCAACGGTCTTGCGGTCCGGATCCTGCGGGTCGAGCGGGAAGAGCGGATTGCCGCTCGGATCGAGGCCGGTCCGCAGATCGAACTGGTGGAAGAGGTCCATCCGGGTGCGGAAGTAGCCGTCGACCTCGAGGAGGTCGAGGCGCGGTGTCACCTCCTCCCACTTCTCGTCCCAGTCGTCCCACTCCTCGGTCGCCTGCTGCGTGACCAGGGCGGCGCGGATCTCGTCGCGCATCTCCTCCCGGGCGGCCTCGAGCCGCTCTTCGAAATCCCGCTCCAGCTCCGCGCGGATCTCCTCGCGCAGCCTCTCTTTCTCCTCGGCGGAGAGGCCCGACGAGCGGGAAGCGGGAGGGGGGGCGGAGGTCTGGGCCGTCGCAGAAGCGCCGGCGAGGACGGTGAGCGCGGCCGCGAGCGCGGCGATTCGATGGAGCATGGAGCCCTCCGGGGCCTCTTCGATCGTGCAGGCGGGTCGTACCAACCGCCCCGTCTGGATGTCAACGACGCGGCCGGCGAGGGCGGAGGCGATGCGCGCGCCGGCCGTGGTGACGTGCGACGCACGACGTGCCGAAGGGCGCCCGGGCCCCGACGCCGATGCGCGCCAGCGGCGAAGGCGGGCCGTCGCGGCGCGACGACGCGCCGGGAGGCTCCCAGCCCACGGCGGCGAAACGGGTTTGTTGGATGGCTCCCGGGCAGCGGTCTAGCATGCGCCGGATGGCATTGGTCTGGCTGCTGCTCTTCGTGCTCGCCTTCGTAGCGGCCGCCGTGGACGGCCGCATGGAAGGGCTGTCGCAGGGGGCGCTCGAAGGCGCGGAGAACGCGATCCGCCTCGCCCTCTCCCTGGCCGGCATCCTCGCGCTGTGGATGGGCCTGATGCGCGTTGCCGACGAGGCGGGCCTCACCCGCAAGCTGGCCGCGCTGCTCCGTCCCGTCCTGGTTCGCCTCTTTCCCGAAGTGCCCCGGGACCACGCCGCGCTCGATTCGATGTCGCTCAATCTCGCGGCGAACATTCTCGGGCTGGGGAACGCCGCCACTCCGCTCGGCCTCCGCGCCATGGAGCAGCTACAGACGCTCAATCCGAATCCGCGCGTGGCCACCGACGCGATGGTCCTCTTCCTCGCCATCAACACCAGCTCGGTGCAGCTCGTCCCGGCCACGGTGATCGCGCTGCGCGCGGCGAGCGGGTCCGAGGCGCCGACCGACGTGATCGGGCCGACGCTCCTCGCCACCGCCGTCTCCACCGCGGTGGGGATCGCCGCCGCGAAGCTGCTGGCGCGGGTCTGGCCGGCGGGCGCGCCCACGGAGGAGCGCTGATGGAGGAGCTGGCGAAGGCGATCGGCGCGGTCTCGGCCTGGGCGATCCCGCTGCTCCTCGCGGGGATCCCGGCCTACGCCTTCGCGCGCCGGGTGGACGTGTACGCCGCCTTCGTCGAGGGAGCGAAGGAGGGGCTCATGGTGGCGCTCCGCATCGCGCCCTACCTCGTGGCGATCCTCGCGGCGGTGGGCGCCTTCCGCGGCGCGGGAGCGATGGATCGCCTCTCCGCCTGGCTCGCGCCCGCGCTCGCGCCCCTCGGCATCCCGCCGGAGGTCCTCCCCGTGGCCCTGGTGCGGCCGCTCTCGGGGAGCGGGAGCACGGGCCTTCTGGCCGACCTCATGAAGGCCGAGGGACCCGACAGCCTGGCTGCACGCATCGGGGCGGTGATGGCCGGCTCCACCGAGACCACGTTCTACGTGCTGGCGGTCTATTTCGGGGCGGTGGGGATCCGCCGCTACCGTCACGCCATCCCGGCCGCCCTCGCGGCGGACATCGCGGGATTCGCCGCCTCGGTGGCGATCGTCCACCTGCTGTGGAAGCCGTGATCCCGGCGCCGCGGAGGCGGCTGGGCACGGGCCCGGCCCCGCGCGGGCCGGCTGGTTCTCGTGATCGGCGCCCGATCTTGCTCCGGGGGAAGCCGGGCGGTTAGTTAAGTCCGTTTCGAGGTTCCCCTTGCGATTCCGAAGCCTCCTTTTCCTGGTCGCCCTCTTTTCCTGCACGAGCGCGGAGGACCAGGCCGCCAAGCAGCGGATCTTCTCCCCCGAGGACCCTCCTCGGGTCCTCCTCGCCGCCCAGGAGGTCCTCGAGCCCGAAGCCCTGCACCGCCGCCCGGCCATGGCGGAGCGCGTCCTCTCCATCTCGGCGCGGGAGGCGGCCTTCCGCCTGGGGCCGCACCGGCAGGACGTCGAGGTCCGCTTCGTCTGGAACCGGGGCGACCGGAGGGTCTCCCTCGAGGAGACCCGGATGGTCGCGGTCGATCCGGAGGGCGATTTCCACGTCCGGGTGGAGAACGACCAGTTCCAGGGCATGGAATGGATCCGCGTCGACGGCGTCTCCTACGCGCGCTCGCGCTACGCGCCCTTCCGCGAGCGACGCCGCGATCGCGGCTCCTCGGAGCGCGTCCTGGAGGAGGCCTATCGCGCCCTGCCGAGCTTCTGGCGGCTGGTGCACGGGGCCCTGAAGTTCTCCGAGCCGGTGGCGGAAAAGCTCGGCAGCCGCGAGGTCTACCGCTACGACGTGGCCCTGGGCGAGCCGGTCCGCGCGAAGGACGATGCGCTGCCCCCGGTGGTCTTCCCCAAGGACGGTCCGGACGAGGATACCCGCCTGCGCCTGCGCGCGGCGGAGATGGGACGCGCCACCGCCGTCTCGGGGCGCCTTTGGGTGGACCGCGGCTCGGCCGTTCCCCTGAAGGCGGAGCTCTCCGCGACCGTGGAGGTCCCGGACGACGAGGCGCTGGCCCGCCTCGACTTCTCCCTGCGGCTCACCACCAGTAAGATCGGCGAGTCGCTGGGCATCGGGATCCCCGATCACCTGGAGGATGCCCCCCGGCCGCCCGGCCCCGTGGCCACCCTCGAGGCCTACGGGCTGTGGAAAGGCAAGGAGGAGCCGGAGACCGAACCGGCGTCGGAGACGGATTCCGGGGCGAACGAGGGGGGATCGGCGCCAAGGTAGGATAAAAAGTTGACCCCGATTTTGCGGTAGGTAGCGTTGTTCTGGCACTCAGCCAGGCGAGGTGGCGATGAGCGGTTCGCAGCGCAACGACGGACGCCGGGTCGCAGTACGGGAGGCATCGGTTCGCGATGCCCTGAAGGGGGGAGCCAGGGAGCTCGAATCCGAGGAGGAGCGAGTTCTCCGCGTCCTTCACGGGGTGGGCGCCGAGCCGGATCTCCCCCTCGAGGCCAAGGCTTCCGGGGAGGCGCTCGAATCGCTCCGGCGGCTGGAGCTCGAGCTCTTCCAGCGCTACCGGGCGCACCTCGATCGCCCTCGGCCCCAGCCTTCGGAGACCAAGGACCGCATCGTCCGGGCGCTTCGGCGCAAGATTTGAGGGCTCACGGCCGGTTTTTTCTTGAATCGGGGGCAAGATGGCGTCTATCCCTTGCTCTCCGCGAACGTAGGCGCCAAGCGCCGATTCCAGGAGGAAAGCACATGGCAGAGCGCGAGATGCTCCTCGTCCAGTCGAAGGTTCGGGACGCGATCAAGAGCAAGGGCGATGGCGTGAGGACGAGCGAGGACTTCATCAACGGCCTCAACGACCTCGTCCACGAGGCCATCGAGAAGGCCATCCAGCGCGCCCAGAAGAACGGCCGCGCCACGCTCCGCGACTACGACATCTGAGTCTTCGGAAGGCCGTTTTCGCGCCAAGCCGCCGGAACCCCGCCGGCGGCTTTTTTCATGCGCCCTCGGGGACGAGCCGCTCGCGGTGGGCGCGCGCCTCGGCGGCGGCCGCCGATAGCTCCTCGGGGCTGGACTCGGCCAGGTCGGCCAGGCGGCGCAGCTCGTCGGCGAGAACGCGCGCTGCGGCCGCGGCGAAGGGGTTGGCCGCCACGCTGGCGGCGACGACCTCCGGCGCGAGGGTGGCCAGCCGCGAGGCGTCGACGAAGGCCTTGCCCACCACGCGCTCCGCCTCCTCGAGGCTTCCCGCCATCCGGGCGAGGGCCAGCGCCGCCAGGTAGGGCGCGTGGGTGGTGGCCGCCACCAGGCGATCGTGATCGCGGTCGGAGAGGACGACCGGCCGCGCGCCCATGGCGGCCCACACCGCTCCGACCCGCGCGGCCGCCTCCTCCTCGCCCTCGCGCGGGCAGAGGATCACCCGCCTCCCCGCGAAGAGGTCGGCGCGCTCCCCGGCATCGCTGCCGTCGGCCCCCACCATCGGATGTCCGCCGACGAAGGTCACGTTTGGCAGCACGCGGTCGACGATCTCCCGCACCGCCCCCTTCACCGTGGTCGTGTCGGTGAGGATGACCTTCTCTCCCAGATGCGGGGCGAGGCTCTGCAGCGTCGCCTCGAGTTCGCCCAGCGGGACGCAGAGAAAGATGAGCCCGCACTTCCCCAGCGCCGGCGTGGGCGCCTCCTGGGCGTCGGAGACCAGCCGGTCCAGGAGCGCCTTCGCGCGCAGGCGGGGGTCGGGCTCCACCGCGAGCACGGAGTTCTCGGGAAAGGTCCTCGACAGCGCCCGCGAGAGCGCGGTGCCGAGGCGCCCGAGGCCGATCACGGCGTATGGCGGCGGGGGAAGCGTGGCGTTCATGCGTCCTCCATGGGTAGCGAGCGCAGGCGACGCCGCCGCCCGAGGCGAACGTGGATCTCCACGCGCGGGATCGCGCGCCGCTCCCAGAAGACCGGGATGCGGCGGATCCCCATGGAGCGAAGCACCCCGGGCCGGGGCTCGCCGCTCGGCAGGCCAATCCGCGCGGCCACGAGGCTTTGCGGCACGAGCCGGTTGAGCTCGAGGAGCCGCTCCAGCAGGGCGCGGAGCGTGGCCTCCTCTCCCTCGGGTGCGAGGCGGGATTCGCCCGTGGCCTGTGCCACCAGCGACATCGTCTCAGCCCCTCCAGCAGCCCCCGCGCTCAGAGGAAGAGCTTGAGGGCGAAGGCGAAGATCCGCTCCTCCGAGTGCCCCGACCCCACCCCCTGGGCGAAGGAGAGGTCGAGCGCCGCCACCTCGGAGACCAGGCCGAGGCCCGCGGTGACGAAGTTGCGGTCCTCCTTGTCGCGCCGCTCCGCGCCGAGGCGGATGGGCAGCACCTCGTCGAAGAAGATCTCGGCGCCCGCGTGGTAGGTGTTGCCGAAGGGGTCGCTCTCCTCGAGGGCGAAAACCGCGTCCGCGGAGAAGCGGAAGGTCGCGTCGTGGCCGATCGAGACGCCGCCGCCGACCCGCATCGGCGCCTGCGCGCTGGCCACGTCGACGAGGTTGTAGCCCACCACTCCCAGGCTGAGCCCCGGCAGGGGCCGGACCAGCAGGCCCGCGTCCGCGGTGATGGAGTTGGTCTCCTCGGGCCTGGCGAAGCCGAGGTACTTGAGGCCCAAGCCGAAGGCGACGCGGCTCGAGAGGGGAAAGCCCAGGGCGAGGTTCACCACCGAGCCGCTCGAGTCGCCGGGCGCCCCCGCGCCGGAGATGTGGCTGTAACCGATGCCCGCGCCCACGGTGGTCGTCTTCGAATCGACGACGGACGCGTGCCAGAGCTGGAGGCGATCGCCCGGCGAGAAGCCGTAGTGCCCCTCGATCTCGTAGCGGCGGGTGATCACCACCCCGGCCGGGTTGAAGAAGAGCGTGTCGTTGGAGGTGCCGACGGCGCGGAAGGCGTTGCCCGTAGCGAGCGAACGCGTGCCGAAGAGATCGCCGGCCGCGGGCGGATCGAAGGCCAGGGCGGGAGCCGCCCAGAGCGCCGTCGCGAGGCCGAGCAGGATTCCAAGCCGGATTCGCATCCCGCGCAGTCTATCAGAGCGCGGCCGCGTCGAGTCCAGGCAGGAGAGCGGCCACCCAGTGCAGGCGGCCGAGGGCGAGGAGCAGGCCGAAGACGAGGAGGAGTGCGCCGCCCACCTTCTCCACCTTGCCGAGGTGGGGGCGGATGCGGCGCGAGAACGCGAGGAAGCGCTCGAGCAGGAGAGCCGAGAGCACGAAGGGCACGGCCAGCCCCGCCGCATAGGCGAGGAGGAGGACGATCCCCTCCCCCACGGTCTCCTCGGAGGCGGCCAGGGTGAGCACGCCGCCGAGGAGCGGGCCGACGCAGGGGCTCCAGCCGAAGCCGAAGGCGGCCCCCACGACCAGCGCCCCGAGAAAGCCGCTCGGCGGCGACGCGGCGTGGAACCGCGCCTCGCGCAGAAGAAGTGGGATGCGCAGCACGCCCAGCATGTGCAGCCCGAAGGCGACGAGGACCAGCCCGCCCAGGAGCTCGAAGAGGTGGCGGTTCTCGCCGACGAGCCGGCCCAGCGAGGTGGCGGTCGCGCCCAGCGCCACGAAGACGAGGCCGAAGCCGAGGGCGAAGGCGATCGCCTGGCGCACCACCCTCCCCCGCGCGGGCTCGCCCGCCGCGCCTCCGAGGAAGGAGAGATAGCCCGGCACCAGCGGAAAGACGCAGGGGGAGAGGAAGGAGAGGCTGCCGGCCGCCAGCGCTCCAACGACGGTGATGGAGTTCATCTCGCCTCGCTCGACACACGAAGGGGGGCCGGAAGTTCCCCGGGAACGCGGACCGGCCCCCCGGCTTCTAGGACCTCACGACCTCGCAGAGCTCGGCAGCGGACATCGCGCCCACGATCACCATGGGCTCGCCGGAGCTGCCGGGCAGGACGCAGACGGTCTGGCCGTCCCGCCCCGCGATGCAACTCCCCAGGGCCCGCTGGCAGGCGGCGAAGGCCTCCGTCCCCGGGCGGGGCAAGTAGACGCTCACCGGCGCCGCCTCGGTGCGGTAGACCAGGGCCGGGGTGGCCTCGCCGAAGAGCTGGCAGCGTCGCGCCCCGACCAGCCGGCCGGAGGCGGGCGCGGGGATCTCCACCGGGATGCCGAAACCGCGCGCCAGCCATTCGGCGAGGACGAGCGGGTCGTCGCTCTCCACCTGGCAGCCGGTCCCGGCGCCGGTGGTGAAGGCGCGCAGGTGGCTGGCGATGGCCTGCTCCGCGAGCGCCTCGGCCGAGGCGAGCTCGCGGGGCGAGACCAGGTGCGCGGTCAGGGCCACCGCCGCGACCGCCCCGACCAGCATGGCGAGAGTGCGGGCGCGGGGCCGATCGCGCCGCGCAGCCAGGCCCCGGAGCGTGGCGGAAAGCAGCGGGCTCGCCTCCTCCCGCGCCTGGGGGATGCCGGCGAGCGCGGCATCGACGGCGCGAAGCTCCTCCACGCGCGCCGCGCAGCGCGGACAGGCCCGCGCGTGCGCCATCTCCTCGGCGCCGGCCTCGCCGTCGACCACCGCGGAGAGGACCTCGGGCGAAAGGCAGCTCATCTCCGACCTCCGGACGCCGCGGCGGCCTCCTTCCGCAGCCTCTCCAGCATCGCCTCCCGCGCGCGGGCGAGGCGCGAGCGGACGGTGCCCACCGGCGTCCCCATGACCTCGGCGATCTCCTGGTACGAGAGGCCCTCCACCGCGCGCAGCCACAGCGCCGTGGCCTGCTCCTCGGGCAGGGCCCGCAGCGCGAGGAGGACCTCGTCCGAGAGCGCCCTGGACTGGATCTCCTCCTCCAGGTCGGCCGTCGGGTGCTCGAAGGCGGCGCCGCCGGAGAGAACCACGAGGTGCGGACGCTCGTCGCGGACCCGGTTCAGGTGCAGGTTGCGCAGGAGGGAAAGCAGCCAGCTCCGGATCCTCCGCGGGTCGCGCAGGCTCTTGCGCCGCTCGAAGGCGCGCAAGAGCCCCTCCTGGGCGAGGTCCTCGGCCTCGGCGCGGCTGCGGCTCAGGCGCCGCGCCATGCGGTAGAGGATGCCCAGGTGGGGCTCGACTCTCTCGGCGAATTCCTCGGGAGACACGCGACGGCCCTCGCTCGCGATGGGTGACACGCCAGCCGGGCGAAAAGTTCCCGGGCCCCGGCGAAGAGGCGCGTGCAGCCTACAGATGCGCCTGGCGGGGGGCCGTCCCGTCTCGGTGCCGGCCGCAGTCGACGACTCTTGCGACGGCCGGTTCCCGGACGCCTAGCGGCGCTTCGAGCCGCCCGCCGCGCGCTCGAGGCGCTCCGCGCGCTTCGCCACCGTCGGAGCGGGAGCGGGTTGCGCCGCGGGGACCGCCTCCGACCGCGCCAGCAACCACAGGACGAGCATGCCGTAGGCGACCGTGGCCAGGCCCATCCACATGTACTGGTCGTCGCTCCAGATCGGCATCTTGGTGATGGCGTGGGTGGCGAGGGCGAGGACGAGCAGCCAAAGGCCGATCTCCCTTCGCCTCTCCATGAGGAAGGCGGCGGGGATCATGAAGGCGTAGTAGTAGCAGGTGAGTTCGGTGGCCGCCGGGATCATCACGACGCCGCAGAGCGCGGCGGCGACCCACGGCTCCTCGTCGCGCACGCGGCGGAAGACGAGCCAGAGCAGGGCCAGGTTGAGCAGGAAGAAGAGCGGCTCGAGCTGCTCGAAGTTCGCCAGGCGCGTCTCCTTCCACACCTTGAAGGGATCCTCGAGGCTCTCGTCCTTGAGGTGCTTGGCGTTGCTCCAGGGCCGCCACGAGAGCACCGTGCGCAGCCCCATGTGGTTGGTCAGCGGCGTCTCCGAGTGCTTGATCGTGTTGGCGGCGAACTCGCCGTAGACCTCCACGCCGCCCTTCGCCACCATCAGCGAGGCGGGGACCATCACCGCCGTGGCGACGAGCGCGCCCAGCGCGATGCGGCGGTGCTGCCGCGGCATCGCCTTCTCCCGGATCCAGCGCCAGATCCCCTGCATCGCCGGCCCGACGGCGAAGAAGACGGGGAAGATGCGGAAGGCCGCTCCCATGGCGAGCATGGCGCCGCCGGCGGCGGGCCTTGCCTTGCGCAGCATGCAGATGCCGAGGACGGAGAGCGCGAGGTAGTCGTAGCGGAGGAAGGCGCCGCCGTTCCAGTAGAAGCGCGAGGGGAAGTTCACCGCGAAGAAATTCGCCGCCACCGCGAAGATCTCCAGGCCGAAGGCCCACCAGATCCCCGCGAACATCAGCAGGATCAGGATGGGGTCCAGCAGGCCCAGGACGAGCAGCGTCCGATCGGTGGCCGGCCCCGCCAGGTTGGTGAGGAGGGAGGGGACGATGGTCCACCACGGCGTGCCGTTGAAGCCGTGGTCCTTCTGCGAACCCTCCCAGCGGCCGCCCAGCCGCCGGATGAAGTAGGCGGTGTCCTGCTTGAACGCCTCCCAGCGCGCCGGGGTGAAGTGGGAAGTGCAGCGCTCGGGGTTGGCGAGGATATCGGCGGTGGAGCCGATAAGGTTCGTGGAGGCGATGTCGCGCATCTTGCGACGGAGCACGCGATCGCGACCGTAGAGCTCGGCCTCCGCGACGGCGCTGCACTCGTAGAGGCGGGCGTAGCGGAGCTCGGGGAAGTACTTCGAGCCCATGAAGTAGTGGTAGTGCTCCCAGACGTGGATGAAGTTGGTCCCGCCGTGAAAGCCGCCGTAGTTGAACCAGCCGGCGACGCCGAGGACGCCCAGCAGGCCGATGGCGAAGCGGCGCGCGCGCCGGTACCTCGCGCCCTTCCCCGTCTCCTCCAGGTGCCAGCTCCAGACCAGAAGTCCCGCGAGCGCGACCGCGCAGGCGAGCTTGAGCACGTTCGCCTTGGACTCGCTGTAGCTGAAGATGCCCGGCTTCGGAGGCGTCGGGCGGACGTTCTGGAGCTGGACGGCAGGAACCTGCGAAGGCGCATCGGCACTTCCCGGCACCGGGAGCGCGACGAGAGCGATGCCCAGGACTGCGGCACGAAGTAGCCTGCTCATCGCCCGCACTCTAGCGTCTTCCGTCGTCCTGCGAAAACGGGAATCCGAAGCCTTCAGGCTAGCGAGCGTCCGCCTCCGCCACCACTGCGCGCAGCCACTCGAGGAGCCCCTCGCGGAGCTCGGGCCGCTTCAGGGCGAAGGCGACGTTGGCCTTGAGATAACCCAGGCGGTCGCCCGCGTCGTAGCGCTGGCCCTCGAATCGGTACCCTACCAGACCCTCGCGCTCGGCCAGCATGGCCAGGGCGTCGGTGAGCTGGATCTCTCCGTTGACCCCCGGTTTCACCGCGCGCAGGTAGTCGAAGACCCGCGGCGGAAGCACGTAGCGCCCGATCACCGCCAGGTTGGAAGGCGGATCGCGCTGCGGCTTCTCCACCAGGCGCTCGATGCGCATGGTCCGCCCGTCGATCATCGCGCCGGCCGCGATGCCGTACATCGGCGTCTCCTCGACCGGCACCTCCATGAGCGCCACGACGCCCATCCCGGTGCGCTCGTAGCACTGCACGAGCTGCGCGATGGCCGGCGTCTCCGCGTCGATCACGTCGTCTCCGAGGATGACGGCGAAGGGCTCGTCGCCGACGAGGTTGGCCGCCTGCAGCACCGCGTGTCCGAGGCCCAGCGGCTCGTGCTGTCGGATCGAGGCGAGCCGCGCCATGTTCGAGATGGCGCGCAGGGCGTCGCGCTCCGCGACCTTTCCACGGGCCAGCAGTGTCTCCTCCAGCTCCGGCGAGAGGTCGAAGTGGTCGACCATCGACGTCTTGCCGCGCGCGGTGATGAGGATCACGTCCTCGATGCCGGCGTGCGCCGCCTCCGCCACGATGTACTGGAGGGTGGGCGTGTCGACGATCGGGAGAAGCTCCTTGGGCACCGACTTGGTCGCGGGGAGGAAACGCGTTCCCAGCCCCGCCGCGGGCACGACGCACTTGCGGACTTTCCTGGCCATGGCCGGGGCAGCCTAGAGCCTTCGATCCGCGGGCGCAATGCCATGGCGGGCTGGTATGGTGGGTCCGTGCTCGTCGAGGTCGCCGTCCCCGCTCCCGTCCACCGCACCTTCACCTACGCCGCGAAGGACCCGCGCGCCCTCGAGGCGGGCCGACGGCTGGTCGTCCCCTTCGGCCGGCGCGAGACGGTCGCCTTCTCCCTGGGACCGGCGCGCGAGGCGCCGCCGGGCGAGATCCGGGAGGTCCAGGCGGTCCTCGACGACGGCCCGATCTTCTCGCCCGAGCTCCTCTCCCTCCTGCGCTTCGCCGCCGACTACTACCTGCACCCCCTCGGGGACGCGATGCGCGCCGCCCTCCCCCCGGCCCTCCTCGAGCCGGGGCCGGTTTCCGAACGCGCCCCCCTCCCCGACCGCGTCGAGCTGGCGGTGCCGGCGGATGCGGCACGGGAGGCGGTGCGCCGCGCGCCCCGGCAGGCGGCGCTCATCGAGCGGCTCGCCGAGGCGGGGGGCGCCCTGGACGCCCAGGACCTCCGCCGCGAGCTGGGCGAGGTCGCCCCGATCCTGCGCGCGCTGGCGGCCAAGGGCGTGGTGCGGCTTTCGGCGCGACCGGCGCCCGGGCCGGAGATCTTCGGCGGCGGCCCGGCGCCCGAGCCGAGCCCGGAGCAGGCCGAGGCCCTCCGCGCCATCGAGGCCTCCCTGGGCCGCTACCAGGCCTTCCTGCTGCAGGGGGTCACCGGCTCCGGCAAGACCGAGGTCTACCTGCAGGCGATCCGCGCGGTTTTGGCGCGCGGCCAGGGCGCCCTGGTGCTGGTGCCGGAGATCGCGCTCACCCCCCAGCTTGCGGCGCGTTTCCGCTCGCGCTTCGGCGACGAGGTCGCGGTGCTCCACAGCGGCCTGGGCGACGCCGAGCGGGTCCGCGAGCACCGCCGGCTCCTCCGGGGCGAGGCGCGCATCGCGCTCGGCGCGCGCTCCGCCGTCTTCGCACCCGTCCGCGACCTCGGGATCGTCATCGTCGACGAGGAGCACGACCCCTCGTACAAGCAGGAAGATCGCTTCCGCTACCACGCCCGCGACCTTGCGGTGATGCGGGCCCGGCTGTCGGAGATCCCCTGCGTCCTCGGCTCGGCCACGCCCTCGCTCGAGAGCCTGGAGAACGCGCGGCGGGGCAAGTACGCGCGCCTGGTCCTTTCCCGCCGCCTCGACGGCCGCGGCCTGCCCGAGGTGGAGATCGTCGACCTGCGGCAGCCGGCGGAAGAGATCCCGGCGGGCGAGCCCGAGATCCTCTCGCCTCGCCTTCTCGAGGAACTCGCCGCCGCGGTGGAGCGCGGCGAGCAGGCCATCCTCTTCCTCAACCGGCGGGGCCATTCCCCCCTCGTCCTCTGCCCGACCTGCGGAGAGCGCGCCTCCTGCCCCAACTGCGACGTGGGCCTCACCTACCACCGCTCCACCGAGAGCCTGCGCTGCCACTACTGCGATCTGCGCGTGCGCCGGTGGGAGCGGTGCCCGAGTTGCGACGAGGAGCTGCTGATCCTGGGCGCCGGCACCGAGCGGCTCGAGCTGAGCCTGAAGGAGAGGCTGCCCCGGGCCCGCGTCGCCCGGCTCGACCGCGACGCCGCCCCCAGCGCCCGGCGCCTGCACCGCATCCTCTCGGCCTTCGCCGCGCGCGAGATCGACGTGCTGGTCGGCACGCAGATGATCGCCAAGGGCCACGATTTCCCCGGCGTGACCCTGGTCGGCGTGGTGCTCGCCGACGTGGGCCTCGGCCTCCCCGATTTCCGGGCCGGCGAGCGCACCTTCCAGCTCCTCACCCAGGTGGCAGGTCGGGCGGGACGGGGGGAGGTACCCGGCAAGGTCATCGTCCAGACCTTCCGACCGGAGGCCGACGCCATCGTCCACGCGAGTCGCCACGACCCCGAGGGATTCGCCGAGGCGGAGCTGCGCCGGCGCCGGGACCACGGTTACCCGCCCTTTCGTCGCATGCTCGCCGTCCACCTCGACGGCAGGGACGCCGCGGAGGTCCAGCGGCAGGCCCAGGCGCTGGGCGAACTCGCCCGACGCCTCGCCGCCGACCGCGCCGAGGTCCGCGGCCCCGCCCCCGCGCCCATCGCCCGGCTCCGCGGGAGGAGTCGGTTTCAGATCCTGCTTCTGGCGGAGCGGGCCTCCACGCTCCGCGCCGTCGGCGCGCGGCTGCTCGCCGCCCTGCCTCCCGGCCGCGGCGTCCGCGTCGCCCTCGACATGGATCCCGCCTCCACGCTCTGAGCCGAATTGACCGAAAAGGAGCCGCCGATTAGGTTTGCGCTGGCCATGGTTCGCGAGATCCTGATCTGGCCCGATCCCATCCTCCGCGAGAAGACACGCCTGGTCGAGGCGGTCGACGACGAGCTGCGCCGGCTCGTGGAGGACATGTTCGAGACCATGTATCACGCCGAGGGGGTGGGCCTGGCCGCCAACCAGATCGGCGTCGGCCTCCGCGTGGCCGTGGTCGACACCTCCCAGTCCGGCGAGGGCGGGATCGGCCCCATGGTGCTCATCAACCCCGAGATCCTCTCGATGGAGGGCAGCATGCGCTTCCGCGAGGGCTGCCTCTCCATCCCCGGCGAGGCCGAGGAGGTGATCCGGGCGGAGAAGGTGCGGTTCCGATTCCGCGACCTCGACTGGAACCTCGTGGAGATGGAGGCGACGGGCCTCTCCGCGGTGGCCATCCAGCACGAGTGCGACCACCTCGACGGGAAGGTCTACGTGGACCGCATCTCCAGCCTCAAGCGCGAGCGGATCCGCAAGCGGATGAAGCGCCTCAAGGAATCCCGGCAGGCCCAGGCCTCTTCCTGAAAGCCTCCCCTCCTTCGCACTCACTTCTTCTCGCGCGCTCCTCGCCGCGGCGGCGACTCTTCCCTTCGTCCGCTCTCACCCTCGTGGCGCGGCGGCGCCAGCTCGTCGCCCCCGTCCTCCGTTCCCTCCTCGCGGCGGCGTCGATCGGCCCCCATCGTCCCGGCTGAACCCTCCCCCTCGCCGCGGAGCCAGCTCCCGCTTCCGGCGTCACCTTCGGCCCTCCTCGCAGCGGCGGCGCCGATTCTCGGCCCCGTCCCCCGCTCACACCCTCTTCCCGGCGCTGGCCCGTGCGCTCCGCCTCCATCGTCCGCCCGCACCCTCCTCCCGGCGCTGGCCCCTGCGATCCGCCTTCATCGTCCGCTCGCACCCCCCTCGCCGCGCCCTCCGGTCGGCGGTCGAACCGGTTCTCGACTCCGGCTCCCGCCGCGGTACCGACCTCGCGAGCGCGGGGTCGGGGGGGTCGCTGCGAAAAAATTTTCGCGGGTGCAAACGTCCACGTCGTTGGATCTCCCATCTTCTCCCACATACACCGACACCCAACCTTCGCGGTTCAACAGAGATCTAAAATCTCAAAGAGTTAGAAAGATCCTAGCGCACCCACAGAAAAATCAAAACACACAAATCGTGATTCACATCACGTCACGAAGACACCTGGCAATCACTTTCTACACTCAGAACCAGGCGAGCAAGCAGGCGCTCGAAGCCTCGGCCCTTTTCTACGGCCCATTCTCGCGTGGTCTAATCCACCTTGCCGCCGCACTCGACCGTGGCGAGCAGAGGTGTTCCCCCCATGAGAAGTTGGCTGCAAACATGTTCCTCTCTCACGGTTTTGTTTTTCCTTTTCTCGGCATGCGGAGACATCGAGCCGGGTGAGCTCGACTCCGACGGATGGTCGCTCACGTATGCGCAAGTCGCATCCGTGACGGCCAGCGCCCACGACGGCAACCGTCCCGAGAACGCCGTCGACGGACGCATGGACACCCGCTGGTCGGCCTCGGGCGCGGGCAACTGGATCGAGGCCCGGCTCGCCTCCGCGGCGACCCTCGAGGCGCTGGAGATCGCCTGGTACCGCGGCAACGAGCGGTCCAACGACTTCTCCATCGAGGTGCAGTCGCCGGGTTCGTCGAGCTTCCGCGAGGTCTTCCGCGGCCGCTCCAGCGGGCGGACCGCTGACTTCGAGCGGTTCTCCTTCGCGCCGACCCAGGCCGAGCGCGTCCGGGTCGTCTTCCACGGCAACACGCGCGACCGCTGGGCCAGCATCAGCGAGATGCGCCTCGTCGTCGCCGACGGAAGCAGCGGCGGCGGCGGTAGCGGCGGCGTGGCGCCCGTGCGGGACACGACCGCCTCGGCCCACGACGGCAACCTCCCGGCCAACGCCGTCGACGGCAACCTCGGCACCCGCTGGTCCTGCTCCGGCAGCTGCTACCTCCAGCTCGACCTCGGCCAGGCGGCCCAGATCTCCGGCGCACGCATCGCCTGGTACCGCGGCGACGAGCGGACGACCGCCTTCCGGATCCTGGTGAGCACCGATGGGAGCAGCTTCACCGAGGTTTTCTCCGGCACGTCGAGCGGCCGCACGCGGGACTTCGAGACCTACACCTTCGCCCCGCAGACCGCGCGCTTCGTCCGCATCGCTGCCAACGGCAACTCCGACAATCCGTGGAACAGCATCTCGGAGATCCAGATCCTCCTCGCCGCCGGCGAGGACCCGGGCTCCGGCGGCGCTGGTGGCTCCGGCGGAACGGGCGGCACCGGTGGCACCGGTGGCCAGGGCGGCTCCGGCGGCAGCGGCGGAGACGCGGGCCCGATCAAGATCGTCGCGGTGACGGCCAGCGGCCACGACGGCAACGTTCCCGAGAACGTCCTCGACCCGAACCCGGCCACCCGCTGGTCCTGCTCCGGAAGCTGCTACCTCCAGCTCGACCTCGGCCGCATCCGCACCTTCGAGGGCGTGGCCATCGCCTGGTACCGCGGCAACGAGCGCACCACCGCCTTCGAGGTCTCGGTGAGCGACGACGCGCAGTCCTTCCGCCGCGTCTTCCAGGGCACCTCGAGCGGGACGACCGACGCGCTCGTGGCCTACCTCTTCGACCAGCCCGAGAGCGGCCGCTACGTCCGCATCTCCTCCAACGGAAACTCGAAGAACCCGTGGAACAGCATCACCCGCGTCGTGGTCATCCCGGTCGGCGGCGCGGGTGACATCCCCGAGGATCCGGGTAGCCCGAGCGATCCGGGCAATCCGAACGATCCCGGCACCGGCGACCCGGGCACTCCGGGCACCCCCGCGGGCGTGGACCGCTTCGGCGTGGCGATGATCTACCCGACCAAGCCGGGCGGCGAGGAGTGGTACCTGGCCGCGGATCCCACGCGTGACCCGCGCTTCGACCCCCAGAACTCGATCACCCGCAACTCTGACGGCTCCTGGAAGATGAAGAGCAACAAGGTGCGGATGAACGTGTTCACCTCTACGGGCTACGACCCGAACAAGATCCGCACCTACGACCGCGACGTCCTGGCGCAGCAGGGCTACATGCAGGCGCCGAACGACTGGAGGAACGTGGAGATCACCGGCTACGTCAAGGTGAACCGCGCCTCCGACCGCTCGGACAACTTCGCCTGGTATGCCCGCGGCGGCCGCCACAACGATTCACGGCCCTGCGAAGGGTCGGCGATGAAGCCCTCCTTCCACTACGACGGTCGGGTCCGCGTCCAGAAGGAGACCTACCACGTGAGCTACGAGCAGGCGCCCTACAAGAGCGTGACTTCGTCGCTCATCGGGCGGTGGATTGGCCTCAAGGGCGTGGTCCGCAACATCACCGTCAACGGCAAGCTCGCCGTCAAGACCGAGCTCTACATCGACGAGAAGGTCGACGGTAAGTCGTGGAAGCTCGTCTACGAGCACATCGACGACGGCCGGATGGGAGGCGACGCGGACGAGTGCGGCGCTTCCGATCCCGCGATGCCCATCACCTGGGGCGGGCCGATCGCCGCCTTCCGGTGGGACAACGCGGACGACGTCGACTTCAAGTGGCTGAGCGTCCGCGAGATCGTGCCCTGACGGTGAAAATCCAAGCCATGGGAGCGTGATGCACACGCTCCCCTCGGTGGCGCCGGCTGGTCCAACCAGCCGGCGCTTCTCGTTTCGGGACTCCATCGAGGCGAAGGCCGGTTGCCAGGGCCGTCGTTATTTCCAACGCGTCCATTTCTCCCGGGGGACGAGATGCGACTGACATTCCTCGGTCACGCCGGTTTCCTCCTCGAGACTCCGCGCGCGACCATCGTCCTGGATCCGTGGCTCTCGCCGTACGGAGCCTTCGACTCCTCGTGGTTCCAGCTTCCCCAGAACCACCACCTCGCGGAATGGGTCCGGGCCAAGCTCTCCGACCCATCCAAGGAACGACTCGTCTACATCAGCCACGAGCACCGCGATCACTACGACCCGGTCTTCCTCGCCAGCCTCCCCACACACGAGATCACGGCGATCATCCCCTTCTTCAAGCGCTCCGCCTTTCGCAACGAGGTCTCCGATCTCGGGTGGGGTCGCCTCGTGCTGTGCAAGGACGACGCGGAGATCCCCATCGCCGACGGCGTGATCCGCCTCTTCGTCTCCGACTCCACCCTCAATCGGGACTCGGCGATCCTCCTCCGGTCGGCCACCGGAAGCTTCCTGGACCTCAACGATTGCAAGATCCACGACCGCCTGGAGTCGCTGGTGAAGCGGGAAGGGCCCCCGACCGCGTTCAGCGCCCAGTTCTCGGGCGCCGTCTGGCATCCGCCCCGCTACGACTACGACGAGCGCACCTACTCGATCGTGGCCAAGAAGAAGATGTTCAGCAAATTCGAGTCGGTGGCGCGCGCCATCCAGACGCTCTCGCCCCGCTATTACATCGCCGCCGCCGGGCCGGCCTGCTTCCTCGATCCCGACCTGCTGCACGAGAATTTCCGCCAGCCCACCATCTTCCCCCGGGCGCCCGAGTTCTTCCGCTTCCTCACGCGCCGGCTGGGAAACGTGGCCACCCGTCTCCTCGAACCGATGCCGGGCGACTCCATCGACCTCGAGACCGGGAAGATCGCGCAGGTCGGCGAGCGGCTCACCGACGAAAACTGCGAGGCCTACCTGCGCGCCTATGCCGAGCGGATGAGCCCCGTCCTCGAGGCGCGGAGGAAAAACGTCTCGCAAATCGAGGCGCGCCAGATCCTCGACCGCCTCGAGGCGGTCCTGCAGGAGAAGCTCGACCGCCTCGCCCTGCGGCAGCGGGTCACCATGCCCTTCTTCGCGATGGTGGAGGAGGTCCCCGATTCGGTGCTCCGCGTGGACTTCCCCGCCGGCCGCATCGACCGGGTCGACTCGATCCCCGAAAACAACCGCCACGCCTTCCGCGCCCGGGCCGGCGACCTGTTGCCCCTGGTCGACCGCAAGATGACCTGGGACGAATTCCTCCTCTCCCTGCGTTTCACCTTGAGCCGCAGGCCCGACGTCTACGATCCCGTCCTGCACGGATTCCTCGCGGTCGAGGCCGAGGACCTTCCCGCCTTCTGCAACCACATCCTCGAGGCGGAGTCGCGGCAGGAGCGGATGGTCGTCCAGATCGGCACGCGCCGCTTCCTGGTGAACCGCTTCTGCCCGCACCAGGGCGCCGACCTCACCCACGCCTGGGTGGAGAAGGGACGCTACCTGGTCTGTCCCCGCCACCGCTGGCAGTTCGACCTGGAAAGCGAAGGCAAGTGCACCTTCAACGACTGCAGCATCCGCGCCTTGGAACTGCCCCAGGCCGATACCCCGGCGGAGCGAATCGAGGCGGTCGAGGAGACGACTGCCTGAGGCCCAGGGCCCGTGGCGTCGACCCACCGGCTGCATCGACGGGGGTCAACGCGACGGGCTCGCAGCGGGTGCCCGCAGTGAGAACGCGAAGCGCACGTTGTCGCTGCGAACCCCCACCGGGCCGTCGAAGTCCAGGCCGGAAACCTCGCCTTCCCAGGCGAGGTTTTTGTCGATCCAGACGCGCAGCGCGGTCCCCTCGAGGCGGGCGCGCAGGATGTGCCGCGCCCCCACCTGCAAGCGAGGCACCTGTCCCCGGATCCTCGGCTGGATCGTTCGGTAGCCGCCGCTGCCGCACTCCGCGTGTCTCCGTTTTTCGGGGTTCGATTTCAGGCTGACGACGAGTTCCGGCCCGGGCTCGATCCACCACATCACGTAGAGAACGTTGCAGGAGTCGCGCGCCCGCAGCTTCAGCCCGAGCTGGCGGCGCACGCGCCCGGAGGCCAGGGGCGCCACCTCCTCCGTCGGCCCCAGGTACACGAATTCGAGCTCGGCCTCGTCGCCGCTTCCGCCTTCGGCCTGGGCGCGCATCTTGGGAGACCGGCTGAGCCGGTCGAGGCGGGCGCAGGCCCCGCCGCAGTCGGGCGGCTCGAGCTGCCCCAGAGTCACCCGCAGCGGAAGCGGGCGCGACGCGGCCGTGGGAACGCAGACGGCCCCCAACAGAAAGAGGCCGACGATCGCGCGTTGGCCTCGCGGGGAAGCGATCACCGTCGCACGCGAATGGAGGGGACGTGGGCCGGAAGCGGCCGCTCCGACTCGTTGCGCCGGCCCGCGGCCGTGTCGCCGTCGGGCGCCGGGCTCGGCGGCGCCTCTGGCGCCGGGCCGAGAAAGCGATCGAGCTCCTCGACGTAGCGCTCCAAGAAGACCCGCTCGGCCTCGAGCCGGGCCGCCTCCAGCTGGAGGAGGTCGCGGAAGCGGCTCACTCGGCGCGTCTCGATCTGCTCCACCTCGCGCAGCTGCTCCTGGATGTCCCGGGCGAGGACGGAGACCTCCTCCAGCCGCTGCCGCTGGTGCGTGCGCGTCGCCTCGAGCTTCTCCAGCGCCTCGGCGATCCGCTGGCTGCCCGGAGGTCCGCCGCGGAGCTTCCTCCAGTCCTGCCGCGCTTCCCGCGCCCGGCGGTTGGCACCCCCCTGCCACAGGTGGCCCAGGTTGTACGAGAGCGTGACGATGCCGAAGAGGGGAACGCCCTGCTCCACGGTGAGGAGCTCCTCGTAGCCGCCGCGGAGCTCCAGGCCGAAGGCGCGTGCGCGGCGCAGGGCTCCCTCCGCCTCCTCCACCTCGCGATCGGCCCTCCAATACTCCTCCAGGAGGCCGGGCAGATTCGGGGTCGGAGATGGATCGTCCCGCGCCTGCCATTCGACGAGCGCCAGCTCGGCCTGGACGATGCTGTCCCGCAATGCGTCGACCCGCAGCCGGAAGGCCTGCAGATCGTCGGCGGTGGCGTTCGCGTTCGCCACGTCCGCGCGAAGCGCCTCCAACCGCTGCAGAAGCGAGGGAAGGAGGTTGCGAAGGACTCCGATCTTGGCCGCCAAGGCGGGGGCCAGCGCCGCCTCGCCGCCCTCGCGCAGCGCCGTCTCCAGCCGGACCATGGCGCGATAGCGCTCGCACTCCGCCCGGGCGCGCCGGACGACGAGGTTGCCCCGCACCAGGTCCGCGACGTCGTAGCGGAGGCCGGCCAGGATGCGCGTCGTCTGCACGCCCGCAGCGGGCTCCGGCCCCGATCCGACCGTGGAGAAATGCCCCACGCTGCCGAAGACCTCCGGCGCACGCAGCAGCGCGGCTTCGCTCTCCGCCACCGCCTGCGCGAAGCGGCAGTAGGCCTCACCCTCGTCCGGGAGGGGTTCCGCCTCCTCGGGCTCGCCCGACAGCAGGGCGAAAATCACTAGCGACCAGCCCAGAACCATTTCCTTCTCCCACGGGGCGGATGGATGGAGATTTGGGGGAGCGACGGGGAGAATCCATCGACGGCTTCACAGAAAGAGCGGCCGCCCTCCTACGTGGAGGACCTCCTCCTCGGCCCACCGGAGGTCCTCGAACTCGACCTCCACGAGGACGCCGCGCACGAGCTTGTTGCGAACGGGGTGACGTGCGGTCACCTCGCCATCCAGGCGGTCGACCACGTGGCCAACCCGCTTGCACAGGACGACGCCGAGGGCGCAGCCGTAGACCGGCTCGCCGGGTTGCGCGTTCTCGAGGTTCTCGTACGGGACGAAGGCGACGGTGAGCTGACCCTCGATGGCCCGGATGCGGGGGGCATTGCGGATGGAGCGGAGAATCTCGTCGTGCGCCTCCACCATTCGGCGAGCCGCCTCGAGATTCTCACGGAGGGCCTTCTCCTCCTCCTCGGCCCGCGCCAGGGCGAGCGCGGACTTTAGAAACTCCCGCTCCACCAGGACCACGTCCAGGCTGGGTCGCGCCGAGGCCGAGCGCGTGACGATCGACTCCAGCGCCTTCGAACGGGCGTACAGGTCGGAGATCCTTCCGCGGAGACCCGCCTCGCTCTCCGCCAGCGAGAGGTTGGTCCGCGCCATCTGGGCGAGCTGGTGCTCGAGCGTGAGGTACTCCTCCCGGTCCACGAGGCGCGCGCTCAGAAGATCGGTGGCTCGCTTTCGCGCCATGGCGGTATAGGCGCGGTTGGAGATCTCGATCTGCTCCCGCACCTCCTGGCTCTTGCGGAGGATCTCCTGCAGCGTGGCGAGTTCCTGTGCCTTGAGCCGCCGATCCCCGTCGAGCGCCTGCAGAAAGCGCTCCTGGAAGCGACGCTCCGTTTCGAGGGTCCGCTGCGCGTCGGCGAGCCGGAGCTGCAATTCCCGGACGAGGGCGAGAGCCTGTTCCCGCTCGGCCTGCTGCGAGGCCGCGTGAGCGTAGAGCCGGATCACCTCCTCGTCGCTCGACGAGATGATGATCGGAGCGATCCAGCTTTCGCTGGCGAAGAAAAACGCGTGCACGCCCAGATACGATACGAGGGCGACGAGGACGGCGCCGAGCACCACGAATCCCAGCGCCTTGTAACAGGCCACGAAGAACGAGTTCAGCCTGACCACGAGTGCCTGGTTCACGTCGTTCTCCTTTTGAGAACCTTGTGCCCCCTCGTCTCCCAGCTCCCCGAGTCGAGGGTGAACAGGGCCAGTGGTGTCAGCACCAGGTACGAGACGGGCATGAGGACGGCCATGCAGAAAAACCAGCCGGGCTCCACCCTCCGGTCATCGGGGAGATGCCGGGTCTCGAACCAGTAGATGCAGCAGAGGACGGCGACGAGGAGGAAATGCAGGGTGACCAGAGAAAGGAAGCGATCGTTGGCGATGTCGTCCACGACTTTGACGGGATACGCCAGAAGGAGCGCCAGAAGGGATA